>Ga0210399_10001213_pt1 | contig 20218 bp, 17 predicted proteins | sample IncBWC14MmetaG_FD_150865 | JGI IMG/M metagenome (GOLD analysis project Ga0210399, IMG submission 150865) | Forest soil microbial communities from Barre Woods Harvard Forest LTER site, Petersham, Massachusetts, United States - Inc-BW-C-14-M | ecosystem: Environmental > Terrestrial > Soil >... | reverse complement strand
AATCGAGAATGGGTCCGAAGCGGCGCGTGGCGGTTCTTTTAGACACGACCAGAGACAGCCAGAACGAGATGTCGCGTAGAACAATTGAAGCACGTATCTTGCCGAAGGTCTCTCGGGCGCAACCGATTGACTGATGGCGACTTGCTTTGCGGGGATCTGGAATCGAAGGAATCAGTAGAGAAAAATCTTCGCGATCCGCTTTTCAATCCGAAGCTTCTGCGTGCCGGGCCTTACGCGATGGCATGTTCTTTCTGAGGAACCAAGCTCCTGGCAGGAATGACGATCTCGACGACCGTACCGGGATTTGCGTTGGTCAATCGCAATTGTCCTCCAAACTCTTTGGCGCGCTGCCTCATGCCCGCCAGACCAATACCTAAACTGCCGGGTCGCATCTCGGCAATCTCCGAACTGACGCCCTTGCCATCGTCCCAGACCTTTACCATGACCTCATCTTCTTGCTGGCGCAGCACAACCCAAGCCCGACCGGCTCCCGAATGTCGGTAAACATTGGTGAGGGCCTCCTGGATGACCCGAAAGATGGCTGTTTCTACGCCGCACGTGTGCCGTGGGAAATTCGTAGGCTGTACCTCCAACGCCGTCACAATGCCACTGCGCTTCGTCAATCCATCTAAGTACCATCGAACGGCTGAAATCAGCCCTACTTCATCGAGCAATGGTGGGTGCAGAAGATGAGACATACTGCGTACCTGTCGGCTCGCTCGCTCGGCGATTTCACTTGCTTCTTTGGCTGCTTGATCTTTCGCATTTGGTAAATTATGCTGTGGAATCTGAGCTAAGATCATTTTGAGTGCAGCGAGTTCCTGCCCTAACCCATCGTGCAACTCCCGCGCGATGCGCCGATGTTCGTCATCTTGCGTCTTTATCAAGTGACTGGAAACGTCCCGTAACTCGCCGTTCAGCCGTTCTAGTTCTTGCGTCTTCCGATACAACTCCACGAAGACTCTGACCCTGGCTCTTAAAAGCCGTGGCACGATCGGAACGGAAATATAGTCGACCGCCCCCTGCTCGAATCCAGTGAGCCGGTCGATGTCAGTCACGCGCACTGCAGAGATGAAGATGATCGCAATTTTCTCAAAGCGGGGATGCTGGCGGATCATCTTCGCTAACTCGAAGCCGTCCTGTCCCGGCATGTTGACATCCAATAACACGACTGCGATGTCGTTCTTCATCAGGAGTTGTTCCAGGGCTTCGGGTCCGGAAGCAGCCTTAATCAAATTCTCGCCCAACTCACTCAGAATGACCTCGTAGCTGAGCAACTTGCCAGGCTGATCGTCCACCATCAGGATGTTAACTTTTTCAGTGGCGCTCATGCTGCCCTCCGTCGTGGCGATACGCAGGGGGAGTAATTTACTGCGAGGAGCCTAACACTGAACACGAATTTAATTCTCTACAGGGTTTACTGTAGGCCAAAAGGGCGCAGAGCACAAGAGAGGTCGACCCCCGGTTAGCCCGCCGTGTTTATGGCGCGGCGCTGCGGTACGGAGACAAAATCCAACGCGGGGAGCGATTCGCCAAGAAGAAGGTTGAACTGGGAATGGCCCTTTGGTCTAATCACACGATTACAGGTTGGGTCGGACCGTGGCTCAATGGAGGGAAGGGCGTCAAACATCGCTACCTCGGTTTCAAGGTCACGATCAAAGGACGCTTTCACTTTGGTTGGGCGCGCATGACCGTAACGACGACCCCGTATGGTTTCACGGCTACTTCGACGGGATACGCCTACGAGACCATCCCGAACAAAGCCATCATTGCCGACAAAACCAAAGGGCCGGCTGTAATCACCGTCCAACCCGGCAGATAGATGTTGTTAACAGGTCAGCATGACCGGAATCCGGTCACAACGAAGCATGAAAAGAGGTCCCATGCCAATCATCTGCTTGCAGTCAGTTACGCCTCTTTTCAGGGGAGGCCATGGCGCTCACTCCCCCTTCCCAGACACCTAGCTCGGCCCCTCGCTGTACGCGTACCAACGGTCTGCCAGTTTGCGAAACGAGTAGGCTGGATTGTGCTCCTCACCCTCAGGTACGGTTTATGCTTCTTGTGCGTTGGGTTCAGTGTGTGCCTGGCTTAATCCGTCAAATGAGCAGCGTCCGTGGATGGCCGGCGATGGATCCTCCGGTAAAGGTAGGTGTGGGTGGATGCCCCACCCTTCGCAGTGGAAGCGTTTTGCGAAGAGTGGAGCGCTTGGTCGAGCTTTCGTCCACGGACGAAGGTGAACAGCCCTGGTGCCTTACTCGTTTAGTTCTGCGGTCCTGTTGCGGGCGGAATTGTTCCCGCGCCATTGCTCGATGGTGTGCACGGAGACGTGCTGTTCAACAACGCCGTTGCGGCAGCGCTGGAGGCACGGTTGGGTGTCTGTGCCGAGGGTGAGCCACGTTGTGAACCTACAGTTCGCGGCCTGGCCATGGTGTTTCGGCTCTGAGAAGTCGCGGTTGCACTTTGTGTGGACCCGGGCGCTTTTGCCGCTGTGGCGGGAGTTGATGCCGCAAGACCGGGCACGGGCGCCGCAGTCGCAGTGGGCGGTGCTGCAGCACGCGGTGTCGTATTCGTGGACACCAGGGCGGCGGGCGGCCCCGACGAAGAGCTTTGTCCAGCAGATCCCACCCTTCCCGAGCCTGATCCGGCTGGGCACGGAGCCGTGTTCTGGCCTACCGCCAGAGTTGCAGAAATCAGAAATAGCCACAACAACATCATGTTCGTATTCAGCTGCATGTAACCTCCATGGATGTCATTCAGGGTTCTTCGCTAGGCGGCCGTCCTGTTGGCGAACGTTTCGCCCAGCTTCGTGAAGCGATGAACGAAAGCCACATGGGACATCTCTCCCGACTCTCCCTCATCCTCTTCTTCTTGCTCTTGGTCAATGATCGAGAAATGAATGTAATCGTAGATGTCAACGTCTTCTACCCTGACTCGTAGGCCCGTTGCATCTCCGCAGATGTCACCAATCGAAAGTTGAACGTCACGCATCATCATTGAATCTCCGGTTTGTTTGGAAATTTAACTACCAGGGACCTCTCACCAGCGACGATCGCAAGCAAGTAAAGTGGACGAGTCTTACGTTGAGGATAGTTTGCTCTTGAGTTTGCGTTGGCATCTTTTTCCTCTCATCCCTAGTTGGGAACCGAAATTTCACCTTAAGAAGAAACTGCGGAACAAGTCAAGGCGATAGCCCGACATTTTTGTAAAACTTTGTCCTCACCAGTGACAATTTGCATAGCTCTTGCACTTTTGTGAGAACGCTCCATATGTAAGCTCCTTGCACGCTTGTTTTGCTGCACTTCCTCTCACGAATCCGTTCAATGAGTTAATGTGTGTTCTTGCAACCAATAGCCGAAATGAACCTGAATTCTACTTTGTGGGCTGAGCTAAGACGCAAGCGCGAACTAGCTCACCAACCGAGCAAATTTTGCTCTCCGTGATTTCGAGGATCATGTCGAGTAACGAATCGCATACGGTTTTCCCTGTAGTTCGGATGCAGAGAAATATCGGTTGTGAAGTCTTAACATTCTTCGTGAACAGCTCCGATCCGACCTAAAGCTTGTAGATCGAACGTCCGCACTTCCACGCTCGAAAATCGACAGTCCAGGGGGAACATTTGGCAAGCAGTTTGCTCGGCACTATCGAATCGAGTACCCGTTTCGGAGGTCTCATGAAAGAGAAAAGACAGACAGGCTCTACGCAGCTTTTTGCCGTACTTCTTCTCGTGGGTGGGATGATACTCATGAGCGCTCAGCTCTTCGGGCAGCATGCCGCGCCATCCGCGCAAGAGCAGCATCCAACTCAGCAGCCCGGCCAGGAGCCAGCACAACAGCAGCAATCTAGACAGGCACCGGACCAGTCAGAGCAGGCGCCGGACTCCCACTCTCAGTCGCAGCAGCCCGGAGTTCAGGTCTTTACCGGTACGATCGTGAAATCAGGTGACAAGTATGTGTTGCAGGATTCCGCGAGCAACACCACTTACGATATCGATCACCAGAATGAAGTGAAGCAGTACGAAGGCAAGAAAGTCCGCGTTCATGGCACCCTGGATTCCAACGGCAAGATGATCCATGTTCAATAGGCAGTCTCAGACAAAATTCGATACCTGGAGATAACAACGACCAGAGTACCGGCCTTTGCATGGAGACAACAATGGGGCACTATTGTATCCGCGAGATGCGATGCGGGTTACAGGAGAGACACATTCTGGCGAGATCGCATTCTCGTTGCGACACAAATCAAGTGTCAGGCTCAATGAACGGAAACCTGATTCCCGCCGACTACCGGGTTAATTCTGGAGAAATAGGGTATGCGCTGCATCGGTCAAGTGTGAACCGTTCGCTAAACTTCATATGTGAGTTTCCGCTCCTTCGCCCACGACCCCCGACCACCGCTGCGCCGGGGCTGCCAAATGAGAGACGATAGCGTTAAGCAACTCCGGGGGGAATTGGTCAAGCTGCTCCAAAAGCAAGTCGAGGCATTGGAACTGGAAACCTATGTGGGCTTGACGGACGCTGAACTCCGCGAATACTACACGAGGCAGGACCGCATCCGCGACCTGAAAGCAAGTTTATATCCGCCATCACTTGGCCTGCCTGCCGCATTTAACCGAAATCGCTGACCTTACCTACACGCGATAGTGGGGAGGAGCGGCTAGCGCCTGGTCGGAGAACGGAGATTGTTTCTCCTTACCGCGCAATTCGCCACCCTTAGCGGCCCGAACGTTCAAACAAGAAATATCATGTCGTTTCGAAGTGCCCGCAACTACAAGGCAAGAGGAGTGTTCAACCACTTTTACGGCACTTGTGGGTGACATTGGGTTCCGACAAAAAGTTGTTCTGCTGTACACATTCTTGTTATAGCATTGACGTTACTTCGTCATGCCCGCACCAGGCTGCGTCGGTGGTTATGCGACAAACACAACGAGCCGCGTCCGGGATACAAACGGTTTCCGGAAGCGTCTCTTCACTCCGTGTTTGCCATGGTCCAGTTCCCACCCCGGACCGCGAGCCTTCCGTGGGCGAAAGCGTGAGTCTGTTCCGAGAGCCGGATGCGGGAAATCTGCCAGTCCGGTTCGATGAGCGGGAACAAGAAACAGGGCCAGGCCAAACCGGATTTCGGCGGGTGCAGCGAAAGCCCAACCCATACAGCCACCGGGAGACTACAGTTACTGCGCCTGTTCTCGACTCTACTCGCCATTACACCAGCTAAACCTCGCATCCTGATATCCGGCGTAAAATGACACCACGGACTGAAGGCGATATGGATACACCCAGGGAACCCAGCGACATGATCCAAACTGCGCGCGACACCAGTTACGCGCTGACTTTGGGGGACGTGGGGACTCTCGCGAACGAGGGCGGCAAGCCGGCCGAAACACTCATGAACGTTGTCGCCCTAATTGCCCGCCGGTTTGAGACAGATGTTTGTTCCATATATTTGCTGGAACCGGATCGCTCCAACCTCGTGTTGGCAGCAACACGCGGACTTAAACCCCAATGTATTGGCGCTCTCCGTATGGGGCTCCACGAAGGGCTTGCGGGCTTGGTCGCAGAGCAAGTGCTTCCGGTTGCTGTGGAGCAAGCGCAAAGTCACCCGCGATTCAAGTACTTCAAAGAGGCCGGCGAAGACGCTTACCAATCGTTTCTCGGGGTCCCCCTCATCGATCGAGGGATTCTACAAGGCGTTCTGGTCATCCAAACCGTCGCAGCCCGGCTGTTTGGCGAGGACGAGATTCGAACCTTGATGGAGGCCGCTACCCAAGTCGCACCGGTTGTGAGCCAGGCTCGTATGCTCGACCGCTTCATTGCTCCCGTGCAGGAGCGACTCTGGGCGCTGGCCCGCAATCTCTGGTGGAGTTGGGATCATGATTCCAGCAGCTTGTTCCGCGACCTCGATCCAATCCGCTGGAGGCAACTCAATCACAATCCTGTAGCGCTGCTGGCGGAGATTCCCTTGGCCGGGGTCGAACGTAGGGCTCGAGATCTGGTGCTTCACAGCCGGATTAACTACGCTTACCGCCGCCAGCAAGAGTATCTCCAATCGGACAGCACTTGGGGCGCGAGGCACGCGGGTGTTCTTCGGCCTCGACCGGTGGCATATTTCTCCGCTGAATTTGGGTTGCACGTGTCCGTTCCGATCTATTCCGGTGGACTAGGGGTGCTCGCCGGCGACCACATCAAAAGCTCATCCGATCTAGGGATCCCGTTGGTGGGGGTCGGCCTGTTCTACGGCCAAGGATATTTTCGGCAGCGTCTGGATCGGAATGGCTGGCAGCAGGAAGAATATCTCCACACTGACATCAAGCATTTACCCATGGAACCAGCAATCGGGACCAATGGCGCACCGGTCAACCTGCAGATCGAGACCCGCGGCGGTTCCATCCGAGCCAAAGTCTGGCGCATGAAAGTGGGACGCTGCGATCTGCTCCTTCTTGACTCGAACGTCGAAGGGAACGATCCCGAGGACCGGGAACTGACTTCACGTTTGTACGGTGGGGACGGGCGCACCCGGATTCGTCAGGAGTTGCTGCTCGGCATCGGAGGATTTCGTGCTTTGAAAGCTATGGGGGTAACGCCCGGCGTCCTTCACTTGAACGAAGGACACAGCGGTTTTGCCGTCCTCGAGGCGATTCGTGTTCGTATGGAGGATGAGGGTATCGGCTTTGACCTCGCCGTGCCTCGCGTTTCCCGCGAAGTAGTCTTTACCACCCACACCCCGGTGCCTGCTGGCCACGACCGGTTTAAGGCCGACCTCATTGAGGAACATCTTGGCCCGCTTCGCGAGTTACTGGGTATTTCCCAGGAAAGGCTCATGGAGTTGGGGCGCGAGAATCCCGGCGGTAGTAATGAGGAATTCTGCATGACCGTGCTGGGACTCAATCTAGCGCGGCGCGCCAATGCCGTTTCAGCCCTCCACGGCGAGGTCTCCCGCGCCATGTGGACTGGGTTATATCCAGCCAAGCCGGAAGACGCAATCCCTATCGGGCACATCACCAACGGCGTGCATGTTCCCTCATGGCTGGCGCCACAAATGTTTCGCCTCTATGACCGCCATTTGGGGACTGGCTGGCATGAACACAGTGCCGAGGCACGTATCTGGGAAGGGATTGAGAGCGTGGACGATGGTGAGCTCTGGGAAACTCATCTTAGTCTAAAATCACGGCTTCTGGAATTTGTACGCGGCCAGGCAGTCGAGCAAGCTGAGTACCGCGATGAGACTCCGGAGGTACTGCAGCGGCTCCGTGGGGTGCTCAGCCCTGATGCACTCACCATCGGATTTGCGCGCCGCTTTGCCACCTACAAGCGGGCTAACTTGATTTTGGCCGATATCGAAAAATTGGCCTCGATGGTGAACGATGCCAAGCACCCGATACAGTTCCTCTTCGCCGGGAAGGCGCATCCGCGGGACGAACCCGGCAAGCGAGTGCTGCAACAGATTGCCGAACTCATGCGCAATCCCCAATTCGCCGACAGGTTCGTCTTCGTGGAAGATTACGACATCAACGTGGGAAGGCATTTCGTCCAAGGCGTAGACGTTTGGTTGAACAATCCCCGGCGACCGCTGGAGGCCTCGGGGACCAGTGGCCAGAAGGTGGTCTTGAACGGCGGCTTGAACCTCTCAGTTCTTGACGGTTGGTGGGCGGAAGCGTACGACGGACTCAACGGCTTCGCCATCGGAACCGGCAAAACTCACTCCAACATGGATGTGCACGACGCTCGCGACGGAGAGGATTTATTTCGGACCCTTCGAGAAGAAGTGATACCGCTCTACTATCTGCGCGACCGTGATGGCCTGCCACGCGGCTGGATCAAGCGCATGAAGCGCACCATCCGGACACTCGGCTGGCGCTTCAATGCCGATCGCATGGTGATGGACTACACACTCAAGTGCTACGTTCCCGCGGCCGGTGGCACATCAAGCGACATGAGAGGAACGGGGTAAAGGCTCGACCTTGAACAGTTCAGACATAGGTCCGTGCAGCGGGCGTGTTTACCATTCTTAGGCATTTATTCATCCTTACATTAGGGGAAGTTGCCTTCTGCGCATTCAGAACTCTTGAAATGCAGCGGATCGATGAACAGGTTAAGGATGTTACTGTTAATAAATCTCTATTTTCACTTATTGACTCCTGGCCAGCCAATTCCTTGGGGAGTGCAATGACAACAAATTAACGATCAATCAGCAGCTATCCGGTTCGGGGGTGATTGTACCCGCGGACGCAAGCCGGGCCGGAGTATCATTTGTAGCCGTGGCCAAACCATTCGTTAGATCGCATGCGGCTCGCAAACGCGGAAATCCGAACTGGGGAAAACCGATGGAGGCCGCCCCAGATGTTCCTACTGCGTTCGAAGAGCAGGTCCAGAGTCTCGGATTGAACGAGGAGACTTGCGCAACGTCAGAGAAGCTCAAGCAGTGGTGTGAGCGAAACAAAGATCGCTGCTACATTCCGGAGTCGCTACTGAAGCGCTGGGGGATACAGGTGGATCCCAATATCAGCGGCTGAGGAAGCACTCGTCAGAGGGTTTTGAACGCTATGACCTGTTTCGACAGTTGACTTCCGGTTTGCTCGTAATACGGCATAGCAACGTGCAGCGCGTCTCAATTGACAATTACTGACACGGCAGCAGATACTGCAATCGGCGCATGTAGGGTGCATCGGCACGTCGCCGAAGGGGCAATGCCCACCTACCCGATCTCATCGTGGAGGACCTGCATGCCCAATCTAGAAAACCTCAAAAAGCAAGCTAAGCTCATATTGCGTTGGCATCGCGAACGGCACTATCCCGTCGCCGCACAGATCCGCGAGCTTATGCCTCGTTTCCTGAATATGTCCGACTCGGAGATTCTTGCAGCCAGCTTTAAGCTGAGCGATGCGCAAGAAATGGTCGCAAAACAACGCGGCTTCGATAGTTGGCAAACCCTGAAAATTGGACTATCCACCACATCGCAAGGTGGGAAGTGGCTGGGTGTTTTGGAAGTACGTCTCATGAGTTGCTCCCTCAAACGCGAAGAGATGACCGTTCTACTGCGCTGCTGGTTGTTCCTTCCGCCAGATCGAGAGTCCGGGTGCGCCCAGCGCTAGTGCGCCGAGCGTGGGAAGTTCGGGACTCGGTATAACACAAGTTGCATTCGATTCTTCAATGCTGGTATCGTCCGGCCCCTTTGTCGTTCCAGTGATGATCGCCTTACCGGGGATGGTCTCGTAGGCGTACCCAGTGAGGGTAGCGGCATAGTGTGGATATTCCAAACCAACGAGGGCCCAAGTTTTCCGGCACACCAATTTCTTTTCGGCGGCACTTCGGCGCCGGTATTTCCGGGTGACCCCAACAATTACTATCTGGATTTCGTCGCGGAGAACGGTGATTCCGGCTGTCCGGGTACCGGCGGCGGCCCGGATTGGATCAATCCCGTCGGGATCGAACTGACCGATCCGAACCATTCGCAGTGCTATGACCACAACACTCTCGTGACCTATCAGGACACCAACAACGTGGTATACGACAAGACCGGCAACCTGATTAACGGAGGCTGGAAGTATTACGCGCAAACAAACGGGGCCATCTGGGACGCGCCGGAGGCCAACCCCCAAGCCTGCTACTTCGCTACCAGCGGCAGCGGGGCATGCAGCGCAACTGAGTTTGGCAGTCACGTGGTCATTGCTAAGAATTCCAAGTTGACGTCGGCGCCGATACTCAAGGATATTAAGAACTGTCAGCTTGCTGCGATTAGCTGGGTTACTCCTGATGAGGCGTGGTCGGACCATCCGGGATCGGGCGATAAGTCGCTCGGGCCGTCCTGGGTAGCCGACATTGTAGACGCCATCGGAAATAGTTGGACGCAGAGTAAGGGTGGCGGGGTGTGCGACTACTGGGGCACAAACTCAACTACCAACCCTGAGCCTACAGCTATTTTCGTCACTTGGGACGACTGGGGTGGTTTCTTCGACCACGTTCCACCTCCTGCCGTGTACTTGGGGGATCTATCGGCCACTGGGCAGGCGGAGTGTACAATCAACGAGGCACCCAACGGCTGGGGATGCGGCTATGTGTATGGATACCGCGTTCCGTTGCTGGTGCTTTCGGAGTACACGCCGGCTGGAACCATCTCCGGCAAAACCTCATTAACAACCGCTTACCCACCGCCGAAGGAGTGGACGCACGACTTCGGCAGCATTCTGTCGTTTACCGAGCACAACTTCAACTTGGGACCGATTGCCCCGTCGGGCTACACTTACGCAGACCAGAACTCTCTGGACAGCAATGGCGGCCTGTTCGTTCCGCTGTGGGAGTTCTTCTTAGCGAAAACACCTCGGGGGTTCACCTCGATTGCGCCGCAATCTTCCGCTTACGACGCAAATTACTTTATGAACTACTACACCACGCTCCAGAATGGCGGCTATCCGGTCGAGACAGGCCCGGACGGCGGTGACGATGACTGACGTTATGATTAAGCAATGAAGGTACGCGCGACAGCGCACCTGGGGTTGGCTGTCCAGACCACGCGCCTGTCGCAACGGCTTTTTCAAACGATGAGAGAGTGGCAGGCAGCGGGATATTTCTCCGCTGCCTCCTACCCTCGAAAAAGGACATTCCGGCTAACATTTCGTCGACTCAAACACTAGGTCAATCAAACGCTATCTCGTCTTTGCAGTCGCGGACTTACCCAGTACTACTCGTTCGTTCGCAGACCGATGCTCAGTCAGCGCTGCTCAACATCTTTCAAAACGCGAGGGCGAATTGGAATTGGCTGGCGGCCGGAAACGTGTTAGTCAAGACCCGACCACCAGGATTCGCCTCGCTTCTGCTGAGCAGGTTTACGCAACACATCACGGTGTCCGTATTTGATCCCGGTCATGGTGGCGGAGGCGCGGGCGGCGGGAGTGAATGTGGTTTCTCACTCAGAGCCCCCAAGGCACAATCAAATTGCGGCAGAGCGAGGCGAATCTGCTGAAGCTTCGAGAATTGCGCTTTGGCGCAACAGCAACCGCGCCATGCTGGCAGCAGCCTAGTTCAGATTCACGGATCGGAAGCACCGCGCCCCAGCGCCGAGTTCTGGTGACTGCGTCTATGGCATGGCCCGGATTCCATCGCGAGATGGAAACAGAGGTCGACTAACTTTCAAATACACGGTCCGTTCGACATCCCAGGTTGCGGGCGTGCAGAAAGCGCAACGTCCGCAGCCATGGGATGTAAGCCGGAAAGACTGTTGAGGCAACTCCCCCGGCAAACCTGAATTTTGGAGATCTGAACCCTATCCTTTTTTGAGTCCAACTTAGGTCCAAAACTGGTAGTGGAGGGTGCTGTTTCGGGGTATGCGACGCCGGCAAGTCGATTGAAATCACTCGCGGTTAGCCGTGTCCTGTTGGGCTCATAGCCCAAAGGTCGGTGGTTCAAATCCACCCCCCGCAAGATCGGACAACTCCGGACCAACCGCAGGTTTCCGATTCCTGAGAATCGGCGACCTAGTCAGGCCTGCGCGGCGCCCGTTGATGCCCCCATCAAGCGAATGTAGTTTGTGCGGCGTACGTTATTCGTTACCCGCACTTTTTACCCGCAGTTACTGTTTCCACCACGAACTATCAACAACTTCTAGCGCCACCCGTGCCACGAAGTTGTTGTAATCACTGTTTATCTTTTCTGAAAAGGCTGGCGTCGGCGGTTCAACCCCGTCCCTGGCCACCACAATCTAAAGCAAATTCAACAGCTTAGCGGCGCAGGTGACAACCCACGAGGACGCTCCGATACAGGCGATTCGCTGTTATAAGACCCTTACTTGACCCGCAGTTTGGATTGATCGGGTGCATTAAGCTGGTTCCTCGGGGCCCGGGGAGTCGGTTCGACTGCCGGGATTAGTTCCGTGTAGGGCGTTTTCTCGTCACCTATATGGCGAAACTTCCGACAAGTCGACTTCTGAACAGCGTCGCGGACCAAAGGCCAAGGGTCGCAGCCGATGGGGATTGCTCGCTCTTTCAAGTGATTCAGGCACAATCCCGAGAGGCACCGCTACGTGTCTGGTGGATTTGGGCGATTTCCAAATGACGCATGAAGTCTTCATCAGCCATTCGACCGAGGACAAGGCGGACGTTGATCGCGTGTGTGTTTACTTGGAGGAAAAGGAATCTCCGGCTGATTTGCCCCTCGGGACATCCTCGCTGGACAGAATTTTGGCGCAGCGATCACCGAGGCCACTCAGGCTTGCCACATCGTGGTTTTGATCCATGGCTGGATTGCGAGCCGACCTGCTACGTCGCGGGGGCATGGGCTCGGACGTGCTCCGCCATGATCTGCACCAATTCCGCATTCGTCATCGGCTGCCAACCGTGGCCTTTCAGGGGACGGCCATAGGTGAACAAGCCTGTGTAGTGCGGGTCCCGGGTGTTCTTTAGGAAATCCTCAAGCAGATATATCGCTAGGTTGAAATATCCTCCATCTTCGTCGCCACAGTAGAAATGCAGTTTGTCAACCAATTGCGGGCCAAGGGCAGACCAATTTCGTTCCAGGTACTCACGCAAGTCAAAATCGTGCTGGTTCATGTATTCGACGACTTCCCGGTCGAGATTGCCCGTCGCGAGATCCCACACTGTCTTCGGGTACCCGTCGCATCCTACGGGCGTGGAGTTTGACCACGCGTAGCCAACATCCTGCGTACCCAGGACAGAGGCCAGACGGCTAAACTGGCGATTGCTTAATCTGACTTGACTGCCTTGACCGCGAAAACAATAGCGTTCAGGGACAACCCATCCGGCTCCTCCCTGCACAAAAAAAGCGTTCTCATCCTCGTATAAATTGACCCCGCCGTAGTAGCGACGAAAGTCTACCGGGTCGGGGCAGAACACCCACGCGCCGCCAAAGAAGCTTGGGTAATAGAGCTGCAGCGCCAGCGATCCCCACCCACCCGTGGAACAACCGGTGAGCACGCGGGCGTGGGGCTGTCGGCTGACGCGAAAATGTTCCTCGATGTGAGGAATCAGTTCGTGCAAGATGGCGTCTCCATACGGGCCCGAGTTGGCTGAGTTGATGCCATAAGAATTATCGAAATAGGGTGTTGGATGCTGGAACGTTACCGCAATTACTCGAGGAAAATCATCCCCAGCCCAGCTCCGGTAGAATTCATAGCCGCTTTCTACGTTGTACTGAGCGCCATTGAACTCAGCGTTAGAGGGAGGCTCGGCCATATGCAACCCCTGGGTCGCGTATTCTTCGCGGCGTCGCGCCCAACTCTTGTAGTCCGGCGGCTCCGGCTCGGTCTTGAATCCAAAAGGTGCATCGAGGCTGAAATGGCCCTGGACGTAAATAACTGGGTAGCGAGCCTCCGGATTACCGTCATATTCCCTCGGTAGAAGGACTGTGGCACCGATGTAAATGGGATGTCCCCAAAACTTAGTCAACAACTTGCTTTCAAACTTAATGCGCCTCACCCACTCGGTATCATGCGGAACGCTAACGCGCGGTATGGGCTTGCTCAACTCAAGTTTGAACTCTGTGCAAACTGCTGGATCGAGATGTATCTTCTGCACTTCGCTGATCAAGTTTCCCGGCGACCGGGCTAAGTCCTGACCTTCCCATTGGTCCATGTGAGCCCATACCGTGTGGCCGTCAGCGCGATGAAACTCCGTATACACATTCAGAAGCGCCTGAATGTAGTAATCGCCCGGTGGAATCGCCGTAAAATTCTCGACGGGATAGCCCGGTGTAGTCGCATCGATGACAACCGAGACGCCAGGCGGAAGCTGCGTAACGTCGGTCGCGAACAATGGCACATCGAACAATTGCGTTCTCGGTTCGCCGTCCCCATTTCTTGTGATAATGAGGAACAGCCGCCCGGTGATTGGCTTTGCGTGGGTGGATTCAGGAAAATAGATTTCAAATTTCATGGGAAAATATGCAGTCTCTGTTTATTAGGTACCTACATGGTTTGGGACGCTCGCCGCCAGAAACCTTGTCAGCATTATTTCGAAGAACAAGTGTCTGCCGACGAGAACTCGTCTCCCTCCTACATTGAAAGCCGGGAAGGAATTGCGGCACGATGCGCCCAGCTTCTCCACCCATATTCGGCGCTAAGTCCTTCCTATTGGCAAACCCGAACTCAGCTAATGAGGGAGGTTAGCCATGTTGGTCTCCGGCCTGCGAGTTCACTTCGGACGCCTCGTTTGTGATTGACAGCGGGTTTTGCTTTCGGGCGCGTAACATGGCAGGTGTTTGGGTTGATCTAATAGAAAGAGCGTGATCCGGGATTTGTTGCGCTCTTCCTAGTGGGCAGGTGTCGTGAGGCTGCTGCGCTTCGAAATAATTCTGACAAAGCTTCTGCCGGCGCGCGTCCCAAACCATAAACGTTCCGAGAATGAGTTGGACCACGCTGCGCCACACATCCTCCCATCGGTCGCACAGGCGAAGAAGAAGCAGGCGTAGTCTGCGTAGCGTTTGACTATAGTCGCTTTGCCGCGAGACGAGCAGGCACGGTCCCCGGTTCGGAATCGAACGGATGTGCGAGGCCGAGGAAAAGAGTTCGAATCTCTTGATTAGCTCTCGCGCTGCGGCTCCCATGGTTACGGGCGCCAAACCCGAAGCTGGACAAGGCCGGTTAGCCGCGACCCCGAACGGGATGTAATTTTCGTAATGCAAAGAGAGTTGCTCCCAGCGGCCAGGATTGAACCGGTCATGATCCTGAAAACTCGCGCGATGAAACTCCGAGTGATTAAAGCAGAGAACGGACTCTTTCGGGATGGCGACGCCGTCATCCAATGGAATATCCGCCGATGCGATGCGATGCGAAATTCCGAATAGTGGATAAACACGCAAGGTCTCGGCGATCACATGATCAAGATAGCGGTCGTCTTCCAAGTTTGAGGCAAGTCTTGCCTGAACGTCCAGATGCTGTGCGATGGCCATCAACAGATGAGCCATCGCCTCTGACATCTGCACCACGGCGGTATTGAAGAATGCACCTTGGAGATAGAAGGCACGCTCCTTGATCGACAGGCCTTCGGGAAGTACATGCGGTATTTCGCCGGATTGCAGTTTTCTGAGAAGGAAATTGGTCAGGCGCTCGCGTTTCTCCATATGCCGCAGGCCGCAGCACTTTAGTGCGGTTACGACATCGTGGGCATTGCCAACGATCAGATCTCTCGCAATTGGCGAGCAAGGTACGCCAAAAACCAGTTCGTAATAGAACTCGGCCCACGCCGGCATGATGAGATCACGTAGCCGGACAATCTTGACATCCCCCAATATCTCCTGGCTAAGCACCCGAGAGACACAGCGAGTAGTGAGTTCCTCCGCCGCTTTTCTCGAAATGCCCAGAATGCGGCGGGTAGTGCGTTCAACTTCTTCGTACCTTGGTCCGCTTTCGATGTGTTCCTGGTGCATCTCGGGGCCGGGAGAAAGCCAATACCAAAACAAGTCTGACAACGCAGCTCCCCGGCTCCGTCCGTTGGCGGCTGGATGCGAATACACCTGCTTGAAATGTGCCGCGTCCACAAGTTTGCCGGGAATCGCGATTCCTTCTTCCCCATTGATGCGGGTGAAGATTCCTGCCCGAAAAGAAAGAATCGCATTAGGCAGCCAATAAGGGAGACTCGCTACAAGCAGCATCCCTAAACTCAGACTTATCCACGCATGCATGATTCCTCCACTGGCCGGAATTGCAGCAGGCCGGGTGTAAGGTCGTGAGCCGAACTGCATCCACAGAAAGTGAGGGCGCGATCCAGTTCAGAGCGCAGCATCTCAAGCACCTGTGCTACTCCAGCCTCGCCGGCTAGCGCGAGCCCCCAAAGGACGGGACGGCCAATAGCGACCGCGTCGGCTCCGAGTGCGAGAGCCTTGAGAGCATCGGTGCCACGACGAATTCCCCCGTCGAGTAGCAGAGGAATTCTTCCATCGATGGCATCTACGATTGCGGGAAGCAGATCGATGGTGGCAGGGACAGTATCGAGCTGGCGTCCGCCGTGATTCGAGACGAGCACCGCATCGGCGCCGTGCCGAACCGCGAGCCTCGCATCTTCTGGGTGCACAATGCCTTTGAGCACAATCTTCAGGTCAGTTAGGGTGCGCAGCCACTCAATGTTTTTCCAGGAAAGGTCGGGCGAAAAAACAATTTTCCTTACCTTGCCGCGGCTGTTGCCATTCAGCGGCTCTCGTAGGTTTTCACAGCACATTCCGGAAGGCAGGTCGTCGAAACCGTTGCTCAGATCCCGTTTTCTCCGTCCGAAAGTTGGAGAGTCGACGGTGACGACGATAGCAGAGCAACCGGCTGCCTCGGCGCGCCGGATCACGGATTCGGTGAAAGCGAGGTCGGGCTGGAGGTAGATCTGAAACCAAAGGTTAGTCTCGCCACCTGCTGCTTGACGTGCGTTTGCTGCCACCTCTTCGATCGCGACTGTGGAAGCCATGCTCACGATCATGATTGTCCCCGCCGCTGCCGTAGCGCGGGCGGTGGCACATTCGCCTGCGGGATACGCGAGCCTGTGGAAGGCAGTCGGGCCAATCAGAACAGGCATCGATAGATGGCAACCCAGGAGTGTGGTCTCAAGTTTCACCGGGCCGGCGCCACGCAGCACACGGGGTAGCAGACCAACACGAGCAAACGCGGCTTCGTTCGAGCGCACTGTGACTTCGTCGTCAGCTCCGCCGGCGATGTAGTCGTAGACTGCAGGATCAAGCTGCCGTTGCGCCTGCACTTCCATATCGTGCAATGAGAATGCCTGCATCGCCTGTCTCCTCAGGCCACAGCCGGTGCCGCCAACTCGCCGCTTGTGATGTGGCGAGTGAAAAACGCACTCAGGGGGATCCGCTGTGCCGGGCCCGCCCAGTCGTTTTCGAGGTTCTCCGCGAGGTGGTGCTCGGCGACGAGTTCGTTGCGCCGGTAAAGCCGCACCACCGGGTGCAGATAACGTGCATCGTGCGAGTGCGTGGGATCGTCTTGCGCGATGCGGCTCACCGAAATGTCAAAGGGATCGACCTTGTCGTGATCGGCACCGTACTCGAGCGTGATCGTAAAATTGCAAGCCGTTGAACCAAGATCGCTGTCGTGTACGTAATCCACCGGCAGTTCCTCGTAGTGGTGGGCGCGGCCGTCGGCTTGTACGACGATCAGATCGCAAAGAAAGGCAAACTGTTGCCATAAGGCAGAAGTCCGGTTCACGCGTGCAACCACCGCCTCCGTGAGCGCGTGCGGTTCCGCCGGCAAGGCGCGGTGCGGCCAATGTTGGCGATGATATTTTTTTTCGAGCATACGATGGAGAGCGCGAACGCTGTAGCGAAATCCGTGAATGAACCCTCCGGTGGATTTCTTGTAGTCCCGTACTTGCATCAGGGTTCCGGCAAAATAAAGATCGGGGACGTTGGTCGATTCCCATTCCGAAGTCTGCGCCGGAAAGCGGTCCCGGATCGTGAGCTCTGGTTTGCACTCGTCTGCGAAGATCGAGGAGTCGAAGCGGAAGCCCGTGCACACGATGACCCGGTCATAACGAAGATTTCTCTTAACCTCATTTGCGCGCTTGAAGCTCACCGTAACCAGATACGAATCGCCATCGCGTTCAATGCGCTCGACGTTTCCATCGAGCAACGCGTTCTGCGACTTGAGCTGATAAGTGTCCAGGAAGTTGTTGTTGACAGCGCGCAAGTGACCGACGAAGTGCGTTCTCCAGGCTAGCCGTATGGAATTCGGGCCCGCCACGTGGATTACGGCAGCCGTCTCAATCAGGTTGTTCGCTGTCTCAAAGGCTGAGTTGCCCTTGCCGATGATGAGCACTCGCTGATCCACGAAGTCGCCGGGATTTACTGAGACGGTGGTGTACAGTTCCGCTGTTTCGATGCCTGGAATCGCAGGAATGTAAGGCTTGGAAACACCCGTCGCCACAATCAGACATTGAGCATCGTAGGTGTTACCGCGCTCGTCGGCCACGTGGAAGCAGCCATCGCGCGCGATCTGAGTGACGCGAGTACCATATTGAATGCGCAGACGAGATGCAGCAGCGAAGTCGCCAAGATAGCGCACCATCTCATCCGCAGCCGGAAAATAGCGTCGGCTATAACGCGCGAATCGCAGAGCTGGATCATCCGAGAGTAGCGAGTTCCAATCCATCCGCAGGTTGAACTCAGGATCATTGCTCCCGGTGTATCGTTTGTTGCTGGAGATCAGTTCCCGATGACGAGGGAACTTGCTGAAGAACGTGCCGGGAGTCGACCCTGCCTCCAGAACGAGATAGTCGCGACCCTGCTGCTCCAGGAAGTAGGCAAGCTGCAAACCCGCCGGACCCGCACCAATCACCAGATATTCCATAAGTTCCTCCCACCCCGCGCCCAGTTGGGTGTGTCATGGGCGCGAGAGTAGCCCGGTTGCTTCTGGTAATTGTTCTCAGCGTGTAAAGAGTCTGTAAACAGTTTGTCACTGCGTACGTGCGCACTTTGCGAACGTCGGCTGAGCAAATCTATAAGATCACTGTTGTAATCGGGAGTATTTTTCCAGAAATGCACTCCACAAACAGATCCACTCCTGTTCTCTTCACAAATTGTTTTCACGACAAGGATATTGCAAGGCTTTTACAGCGTGCTGACAACTCCGCTCGGTTCCGGCTTCATATTGGCTGCCTGAAAGGACACCTTCGGACGAAAAAATTATCCCCGGAGATGAGAAATGAAATCTATGTCCCCCACTGGCGGTCAAACTGAGAACATTCTGCTCATCGTCCTCGTTCAACTCATTGTGATCGTCGCGGCTTCCCGTATTTTTGGGAGCCTGTTCCGGCGCATGGGTCAACCGCTGGTATGCGGAGAAATCGCTGCTGGTCTGATCCTGGGTCCCTCTTTCTTCGGAGGAATGTTTCCTCACCTGTTTCACACGGTGTTCAATCCCTCTGTAGGGCAGATCTTCGCGATCATGAGCCAGATCGGGCTCATTTTATTGATGTTCCTGATTGGGCTGGAATTTGATTTTGGACACCTGAGCAACACCCGGGGGACCGCGTTTTCCATCTCAGTGGCCGGCATTATTTTGCCTTTCACGTTTGGGTTTCTCCTCGGCCGCTGGATGCACTCCGCTTTGCATTTAAGTGGAAGCTGGCTGAATTTGGCGCTCTTTATGGCGGCAGCAATGTCGATCACGGCAATCCCGATCCTGGGCAGAATCATGGTCGAGCTGAACATCAGCCGTACCCGCATCGGATCACTCACGATTTCGGCGGCGGCGGCCGACGATGCCTCGGGTTGGATACTGCTTGCTTTGGTGACTGCCATCGCCCGCGCTACCCTGAGCCCGGTCAGGCTGGGAGTAATGATTCTCGAAGTCGTCGCCTTTGCCGTGTGCATGGTATGGGGAGTCCGTCCTCTGCTCAAGAAGTGGACGGCACGGGAAATGCAAGGGCATCAGGGCAAACTGTCGCTCGGCGGGCTCGCAATCTTGTTGATCATGATCTTGGTTGCCGCCATCATGACCAACCTGATCGGAATTTTTTCCATCTTCGGAGCATTTTTCTTTGGCGCCCTGCTCTACGACCAGCGTGAGTTCAGACAAGCTGTGCAGGAGCGCTTGCGCGATTTCGTGACCGTGTTCTTCCTGCCAATTTTCTTCACCTACACCGGTCTCCGCACCGACATCGGCACCATGGGAGGCGCCGGGCTATGGTTTATGTGCGGACTGGTGCTGTTGGCAGCCTTTGTGGGCAAGTTCGGCGGTTGCTGGGTGGCCGCGCGCTTCAGCGGCCTACCATGGCGGGAGGCCTCGATGATCGGCATTATGATGAATACCCGGGCGCTGATGGAACTGATCGTTATCAATATCGGGCTTGAACTTGGCGTCATCCCCAAGAGCGTGTTTTTCATGCTGGTATTTATGGCGGTGGCTTCGACCTATATCACCACGCCGGTATTGCGCCGGTTGGTTCGTTCCAGCGAACTCGAGCGGGACTACATGGATTCGGAGTTTGCGCGGCGGGTTGAATTTCCGAAGCCTGTTCTAAGCCCCGCTAGCTCGTCGTAGAACAGAGGAACGCGCTTTTTCCTGGCGGCGACAACATACGATTCGATGCGGAGGAACCTCTACGATGAGATCTCATGCGCTGGAACAACCCGAATATGTGCTCGGCAGAACAAACGCCGAGCATGATCGCTTGAATCGGCAAGGATGCCTGATCTCAACAATTACCCGACATTTCCTGGAAGAAATGGATTTGCACCCCGGTATGCGGGTGCTCGATGTGGGCTCCGGCGTTGGGGATGTA
>Ga0210399_10001212_pt1 | contig 20219 bp, 17 predicted proteins | sample IncBWC14MmetaG_FD_150865 | JGI IMG/M metagenome (GOLD analysis project Ga0210399, IMG submission 150865) | Forest soil microbial communities from Barre Woods Harvard Forest LTER site, Petersham, Massachusetts, United States - Inc-BW-C-14-M | ecosystem: Environmental > Terrestrial > Soil >... | reverse complement strand
CCTAAGAAGGACTACTACGAAATTCTCGGCGTGAAGAAGAGCGCTTCGGCGGAGGACATCCGCAAAGCGTTCCGCAAGCTGGCGCGCAAGTACCATCCTGACGTCAATCCCGGGGACAAGTCGGCGGAGGAGAAGTTCAAGGCGCTTTCCGAAGCCAACGACGTTCTCAGCGACCCCAAGAAGCGCAAAATCTACGACCAGGTCGGGTTCTACTCCGACAATATCGATCCCGCGACGGCCGAGGCTTACGCCCGGGCGGGCGGCGAAGCCGGAGGAGCCGGTGGATTTCCGGGCGGCTTTCCGGGCGGCGGTGCGCAGGATGGCGGCCAAGGCGTGCACTTCGATTTTGGCGGGTTCGATTTTTCGGACCTGGTCGACAATGCCGCCCGTGGAGCCAGCAGAAACCGCAGCGGCGCGAGTAGCGGGAGCGGCAGCTTCCGCGACATCTTCGGATCGATTTTCGGCGGCGGGCAAGGCGCCGCGCCCGCCGACGCGGGACCCGAACCCGGGACCGACCTGGAATATCAGGTCAATGTTCCCTTCTGGACGGCGATCCGGGGCGGCGTAATGCGCCTGAATATCTCGCGGCAGGACGTTTGTTCGACGTGCCACGGCCAAGGTTCGCTCGAAGCCCCCGGGAAATGTCCGGAGTGCAACGGGACCGGCCAGATCACGCAGACCGGTGGCCGCATGAAGTTCAACGTGCAGTGTCCGCGCTGCCACGGCACAGGCAAGAATCTGACCACCTGCCCCACCTGCCACGGCGAAGGCACGGTCACGAAAACCGAGCCGCTCGAGGTGCGCATCAAGGCCGGAACCCGCGACGGGCAGCGCATTCGCGTTCCGGGCAAAGGCAACGCCGGGGCGCACGGCGGGGCGCCGGGCGATCTTTACGCGATCATTCGAATTGAGCCGCATCCCATCTTCCGCCGTGACGGCGACGACATCTACATGACCGTGCCGGTGAGCTCCACGGAGGCCGCGCTGGGGGCGAAGATCGAAGTGCCAACGATTGACGGGCGAGCCCTGCTGAAAATCCCTCCCGGAACGCAGTCTGGCCAAAAGCTGCGGCTGCGGGAAAAGGGCGTGCCGTCGGCCACGAAAGAAGGCGTGCGGGGAGATGAGATCGTCGAGATCACGGTAACCGTCCCCATGCCGCGCGACGAGCGAACCAAAGAACTGCTGCGGGAACTAGCCAAACTGAACCCGGAAGACCCGCGCGCGGAGTTGTGGAGTAAGGTCTAGCACGTCCCCTTTTCTTGACTTCCCATCGTAGTTGTCATCCTGAGCGGCGCTCTTTGCCGCGAAGGACCTATGCAACTTGCTTCGGTAGGCACGGCCGACAAAATTGCATAGATCCTTCGGCCCGCAAAGAGCGCGCGGGCCTCAGGATGACAAAATCGTTGTGAATCCGAGTTTCTTCTTCGGTGCGGGCTAAGCTTGCAGCCACGCAGCCGGTTCGCTAAGCCTCTCGGCAGGCACCGCTCGCGTTACCTCCGTACCACACCGCTCGCTTACAAAAATTTTGCAAAATAATCGAAAAAAAACTTGCATCTGTGGAAAATTCCCGTAATCTCACACTTGCGAACTAACTTCGCCGAAATGCCCGGGAATCGCAGTAACCCGGGAGCCGCGAGAAGCAAGGCATGTCAGGGGAGACGCGGTGGTGAGAGTGAGTCGCTCCAGGAGGAACACATAGAAATTGGCAACAGCTAGCGCTCCGCGTCGACAACCCGAAAATCCCCAGCCGCTCACCGCCGTCCCCAACCGGAAAAAATTCGTCCGCCTCACGCTTTGGCCCCTGGTCGCCGCCACCTTCTTTATGGTGTCGGGCGGAACCTATGGCACCGAAGACATCGTGCATGGCGCCGGTTACGGACGAGCGATCCTGATTCTGCTGCTCACCCCGCTGCTCTGGAGCCTGCCTACGGCCTTCATGATCGGCGAGCTGTCGAGCGCGCTGCCCTTCGAAGGCGGCTACTATGCCTGGGTGCGCCGCGCCATGGGCAACTTCTGGGGATTTCAAGAGGCCTGGCTCTCGCTGGTTGCGTCCATTTTTGACATGGCGATTTATCCCACCCTGTTCGTGGCCTACCTGACCCGGATGTTTCCCTGGTTTCAGGAAGGCAACCGCGGATGGTGGGTTGCGCTGGCGGTGGTGATCGCCTGCGCGCTGCTCAACATTGCCGGAGTGAAGGTGGTATCGCTCACTTCTCTGTGGCTATTTCTCGCCCTGTCGGCGCCGTTCGTCGCGATCGTGGTGCTGGCGCCCTTCAAGGTTCACGCGCTGGTCAACGCCGTGACCAAGCCGACCACCTCAACTGTCGATATTCTCGGCGGCCTGCTCATCTGCATGTGGAACTACATGGGATGGGATAACGCCTCGACCATCGCCACGGAAGTGGAGAAGCCGCAGCGGACTTATCCACGGGCGATGCTGGTCGCGGTCTGCATTGTCGCGGTGAGCTACATTCTGCCGTTTGCGGCGATGTGGATGACCGGCCTGAAGTCCACCGCGTGGGAAACGGGTTCGTGGGCCGACATTGCCGGACTGGTCGGCGGCCCCCTACTTCGTGTCGGCGTCGTCCTCGGCGGTCTGATGAGCGCCTTTGGCATGTTCAACGCGCTGGTTATGAGCTATTCGCGTCTGCCGCTGGCGATGGCTCAGGATGGCATGCTGCCAGGAATCTTCGGCAAACTGCAGAAGAAGTCGCGGGCACCGTGGGTCGCGATTCTCGCGCTGGCCGCGGGATGGGCGATGTGTCTCGGTCTGGGCTTTGCCCGACTGGTCACTCTCGACATCCTCTTATATGGCGCCAGCTTGTTCCTTGAATTCGTGGCGCTGGCCGTGCTGCGTTTCCGCGAGCCGGAGCTGAAGCGACCGTTCCGCGTGCCGGGCGGCCTGTTTGGAGCCATCGCCATCGGCATTCCGCCCATGCTGCTGCTGGGCTTTTCGGTGGTCCGCAGCGAGCATGAACAGATCTGGAATATGAGTTCGTTCGCCTTCGGGATGATCCTGATCGCGGCGGGCTTCGTCGTCTACTTCATCAATCATGCGCTGAAGCCGGCAGGGTGGACAGCGCCCCGGCAGCGCAAACCGCAGCCGGCAGCTTAAGCACGACACCTCGGCGACGGATTGACGCGGATCAAAACGGATTTGAAATCCGTGAAAATCCGCGTTGATCCGTGGCCTTCGCAGTTCGCTGTCGCCTAGAACTTGTACCCAAAACCAACCGAGATAATCGGATAAGCTTTGAAGAACGACATGCTGTTATTGATCTTGGTCTGCTCTGCTACAGCGTTAGCCTGAACGCTGGGGTCTGTGGCCGCATTCACGCAGCCTCCTCCGGTGGTGCACACGTTTCCGGTCAGGCCCAGCGTCGCCTTGGGCGATCCCTGGAACGCAACTCCCATTTCAACGGGCACGCTGAAGCGCTTACTCTTCCGCCGTGGTACCAGGTTTCCCCAACCGAATGTAACGACCGGCGCGATCTGGTTGAAATCAATCTTTCCATTGACATTGGTCGGAGATGCCGGGTCGCTGTAGTAACTGACTCCGCCCAAAGTGAAGTTCTGGTTGCCGGTTATGGTGGCGCGCGCTTTGATCGGATCGCCGATGTAGCTGATTACGCCAGGGCCGACGTGAAAATTCCCCGCCCACGGGAAAAAATCGAAGTGCCCCTCGACGGTCCTGAACGCCAGGTGACCGTTATAGGCGATCCCGTCCTTATTGAACGTCCGGGAATAGCCCAGGAGGTTGAAGCCGGCTCGCAGGTTCGCGCGCCACAAGACACGCGCGGCAACCTCGGCACCCACTCCCAGCGCGGATACCTTCACCCCAGCGCCAAAATACCGGTTGTCAACGGGATCTATTTTTGCGATGGGAACAGGTGCTTTCGGAGGAGCCTGTGTGCTCTCCGGCGCGGCGCTCGGCTGCTGGTTAGGCGGCGTAGACTGGCCAAAGCCGGAAAGACAGGCGGCCAGCAGACTGCAGGTGACGAACAGGCGGACTGCACCCTTCATACTGATTCTTCTCCTTGTATTTTGTTTTTGCTGGGAACAGGGGAAGCGTCACCATATCATGCGTTGAGCCCCGAGCAATGGCCCGGGAGTGGGTTCACCATGGTACGAAGGTAACACTCCGCCCGAAACAGGAATGCGCTCTCGCGAAACTCCCGCGCCGATTGAGATCCAAGCCACGAACTTATCCGTGAACTGGTCAGGAATCGATGCACCCTTTAAAATCGACTGCGAGGGAACCCGTGACCAAGCGTAAATCCAAGGGCGCGTACATGATCTCGGCCGTGGCTGAGATGTATGGCATCCATCCCCAGACCCTTCGCCTTTACGAGCGTGAAGGCCTGCTCAAACCATCGCGGACTGAAGGCAATACCCGCCTCTACACCGACGAAGATTTGCAGCGGCTGGAGTTCATCCTGTCGCTGGCCCGCGACCTGGGCGTGAACATCAGCGGCATGGCCATCATCCTGCAAATGCGCGAACGCATGGAGGAGATGCAGCGCCAGATCCAGGAGTTCGTGCAATACATCCAGCAGGAAGTGCTGACCCGCGCCAACGCGGCCGCTGACCCGTCCAAGGGAGCCATGGTCCCGGTGCGCAGACCGATGGTGGTGCCGGCGGTGCAGGTGGGGAAAAAACGGTAACCTCCGTTTGTCATCCTGAGCGCAGTAAGTGCTGCACGAAGGGCAGCACTTGCGGAGTCGAAGGACCCCGTGTCCGCCGTGTACCGAGTCGGACCTCGAAAGCGTTCTGACGACGCCTCCTCCCAACCAGAAACTCCCTGATGTGCCGCTGATGCCGCAAGCGAATGCGGGGTCCTTCGACTGCGCTGCCGTTCGCTTCGCGGACCGCCGCTTTGCTCAGGATGACAGGCCCGGAGGTATGATCTAGGGTCCGCCATGCTCCCTTTCAAGCTCGTCTACAGCGACGCCTACTACCTGCCCATCGGGAACCACGTCTTCCCCGCCGAAAAATATCGCCGCGTTCGCGACCGCCTGATTGCCAGTGGCGTCGCTGACACCACAGACTTTCTCGAACCCCAGCCCGCCACCGACCAGGACATCCTGCTGGTGCACAAACCCGAGTATGTCCAGAAGCTGATGACCGGCACACTCAGCCCGCGCGAAGAAATGGAAATGGAAATTCCCTACTCGCGCGACCTGGCGGAAGCATTCTGGCTTGCCGCGGGCGGGTCGATCCTGGCCGCACGCCAGTGCCTGACCGACAAAGTCAGCATCAGTCTGGGCGGCGGATTTCATCATGCCTTTCCCGATCATGGCGAGGGATTCTGCATGATCCACGACGTGGCCGTTGCCATTCGGAGGATGCAGCGCGACGACAAGATTCGCACAGCGATGACGCTGGATTGCGACGTCCATCAAGGTAACGGCACGGCCGCGATTTTTGCTGGCACGCGCACCGCGAGCGCTTTGCTCCCGTCGTCCTCACCGTCAACCGTGCAGCAGCCGGAAGGCGCTCCACGAAGCTCAGTAAGACCAGGCAAGATGCGCGGCGCCCACGCCGGCGACGTCTTCACCATCTCGCTGCACCAGCACAACAACTATCCGATGTATAAGCCGCCGTCGTCGATCGACATCGACCTGCCCGACGGAACCGGCGACGACGACTACCTGGCGTGGCTCGACAACGCGCTCAGCTCCGGGCTGCGCCAGTTCGAACCCGACCTGCTGTGCTACGTCGCGGGCGCCGACCCCTACAAAGAAGACCAACTCGGCGGCCTCTCACTCACCATCGACGGGCTGAAGAAGCGCGACGAACTCGTGTTCCGCGTAGCCCGCGCCCGCAACATTCCGGTAATGGTGACATACGCCGGCGGCTACGCCCGGAATGTGGAGGACACGGTGACCATCCACTGCAACACCGTGATCGCGGCGAAAGAAGTGTTCGCAACGTAGGCGCTCCGCAAAGCATTGTCATCCTGAGCGGAGTGGCTGGTTCGCGAAGCGAAGCAGTCACGCAGTCGAAGGACCCCGTGTTACTCGACCGCAACAAGGACGCAGAAAGGAGTTTCCCGCCGAGAAGCATCTCCTTAGATCCCTTCCAATCGTTGCCAGAAATCCCACATAAGCAGTTGCCTCTGTCAGCGAGCACGAGGTCCTTCGACTGCATTGGCGCCCGCTTTCTGCGGACGCCAATTTCGCTCAGGATGACACGATATGAGAAGTGGACTGACTGCTGCTGATAAAATAGCAAACATCGTATGTTCGAGAACCTACAGGAAAAACTCCAGCGCGCCTTTAAGTCCCTCCGCGGGCAAGCCAAGCTCACCGAGGAGAACATCGACGAGGCGCTGCGCGAAATCCGCCTCGCGCTGCTCGAGGCCGACGTCAACTTCAAAGTCGTCAAGCAGCTCATCGACCAGATTCGCGCCAAGGCGGTCGGCCAGGAAGTCATGACCGCGCTCTCGCCCGGCGAACAGGTCATCAAGATCCTGCGCGACGAACTGGTCGAGATTCTCGGCAAGGACACGGCGCGCATGAAGTTCGCCTCGCAGCCGCCCACGGTCGTGCTCATGGCCGGGCTGCAGGGCTCCGGCAAAACCACAACGTCGGGCAAGCTGGCAAACTGGTTCAAGACCGGCGGACATCGTCCGCTGCTGGTTTCAGTCGACGTGTATCGTCCCGCCGCACGCGAGCAGTTGAAAGTGGTCGCGCAAGCGGTGAAGAGCCACATTTACGAAGGCGAAATGGGCGAGGCCAACACGGCGACGGTGGAGCGACTGGTGAAGGAAGCGCGCCGCGAGGCCATCGTTTCCGGTTGCGACGTGCTCATCGTCGATACGGCCGGCCGGCTGCACATTGACGATCAACTCATGGACGAGATGCAGTCGCTGAAAAAGCTGCTGAATCCTTCGGAGATTCTGTTCGTGGCCGACGCTATGACCGGACAGGACGCGGTGCGCTCCGCAGAAGAGTTCCACAAGAAGCTGTCGCTGACAGGGGTTGTGTTAACAAAGATGGACGGCGACGCCCGCGGCGGGGCTGCGCTATCGATTCGGCAGGTCACGGGGCAGCCCATCAAGTTCATCGGCGTCGGCGAAAAATACGACGCGCTCGAGCCGTTCCATCCCGACCGCATCGTTTCGCGCATTCTCGGCATGGGCGACATCCTGTCGCTGATCGAGCGCGCCGAGTCGCAGATCGACAAGAAAAAAGCGCAGGAGATGGCCACCAAGGCCCTGACCGGCGACGGCTTCTCCCTGGAAGATTTTCGCGACCAATTGCGCCAAGTCAAAAAGATGGGATCGATGAAGAGCCTGATGGGCATGCTTCCGTCGATCGGCCCGTTCTCCGGCCTGCAGAAGGCCGCCGACAGCGTGGACGAGAAACAGATCAACCGCGTCGAGGCCATCATCAATTCGATGACCGCGCACGAACGCAACCATCATGAAGTCATCAACGGCAACCGCCGCAAACGCATTGCCCGCGGCTCGGGCACCACCGTGCAGGAAGTAAACAATCTTCTTCGCCAGTACGCCCAGGTGAAAAAGATGTTCAAGCAAATGGGCAAACCCAGCTTCGCAAGAAGGCTGGCGGGAATGAAGCTGCCGGGAATGTAGAGGGACAGTTGCCAGCAGCCAGTGGTCAGTTGCCAGAACGACCCCTAACCACTTGTCATCCTGAGCGGAGTTGTCGCGAGCAAAGCGAACGACAACGTAGTCGAAGGACCCCTATCAGCGTCGTCGCATCACGATTATGAAATGGCGTTCTCTAGAGGAAACCGGTCCCGACACTGACGCCCGACCGCTGCGCGAAATCCTTGTCGAGCGCAAGGAACTGATCGCGAAGTACGTGCCGGCGGAAACTCAGGCCATCCACGCACAAGCCGTCGCTGAACTGAAAGCCCAGCGTCTAGCAGCAAACATCCTCCCGGTCGGCGCGAACGCTCCCACGTTCGAACTTCCCGACCACGACGGCAAGACCGTTTCATCTTCCGAATTGCTTGCCAAGGGACGGCTCGTGCTCTGCTTCATCCGCGGGCGCTGGTGCCCGTTTTGTGTCGGTCAGATGGAAGCCATGAACCTAGTCCAGCCGCAGATCGAGCAGGCCGGAGCTGTGCTCTTTGCTATCTCGCCGCAAACTGTGAAGCAGTCTTTCTTCATGCACGACCAGCACAAGCTGCGCTTTCCTCTGCTCTCCGATGCCGGCAACAGAGTCGCGCAACAGTTTGGGCTCACGTATCGCGTGCCGCCGCCGCAGGAAGCGATCTACCGGCGAGCCTTCGTCAACCTGCCCTTCACCAATGGCGACGACAGCTGGGAGCTGCCCATGCCCGCGACCTACATTCTCGACCGCGACGGCACGGTTCTGTACGCGTGGGCGAACGAGGATTACACGGAGCGGCCAGAGCCAACAGACATAGTTCAGATGCTGCAAGGTCAACCCCGGTAGCTTCGGCGATTCAGGTACCTTAAAGCGATGATGCCGAAACAACCGTGGAAGAGCGGCCCCTTCCAGGGCCGCGTTTGAGGATTCCCGGAATTTCTCGGGCTTTAGCCCCGTGGTCGGATTACACGCCCACGGGCTAAAGCCCACAATCCCCCGACCTTTACGCGGCGCTAAAGCGCCGCTCTTCCACATACGCTCTCGCGACGGGCCTCGGGTTTGCCACACTTTCGGTACACTAACTACTCATGCATTACATCTATGGCATCAACTCCGTGACCGAAGCGCTGAAGGCGCGCGGGCGGGCGTTTGAGTGGGTCGGCATGGCCAAGGAGCGCCACGACATCCGCCTGCAACGCCTGATCGAAGACTGCCGCCGGCTCGGCGTGAACGTGCGCTTCCTCGAGCGCACCGAGCTCGATAAGCTGGCCGGCAACGCCGCGCACCAGGGCGTGGTCGCCGTCACGTCGGCCAAACAATACAACGACCTCGAGGATGTCATCGCCGCCAAGCGCGCGGACTATTCGCTGGTCGTCGTGCTCGATGGCGTGGAGGATCCGCACAACTTAGGCGCGATCCTGCGCACAGCCGATGCCGCCGGCGCCAACGGCATCGTGATTCCGGAACGACGGTCAGCCAGCGTCACCGGCACAGTCACGAAGGTGTCGGCCGGCGCGAGCGAGCACATGCCCATCGCCAAGGTGACGAACATCGCGCGCACCATTGAAGACCTCAAAGAGCACAACGTCTGGACCGTGGGCCTCGACGAGCGCAGCAAACAAACCTACGACGCCCTCGACTACAACATGGACTGCGCCCTGGTTCTGGGCGGAGAAGGCAAAGGACTGCACGATCTGGTGAAGCGGAAGTGCGATTTCCTGGTTTCGATTCCGATGCTGGGCAAAGTGCCGTCGCTGAATGTTTCCGTGGCCGCGGCGGTGGTCCTGTATGAGATCGTGCGCCAGCGCCGCGCGCGGAAAGCCTCGTCGGACGCGAAATGAAGTTCCTCACGACGAAGTCCGTCTGCAGGCTTCTCGGTTTTCTCTGCGTCCTTTGTGCCTCCGTGACGAATTGTTTTTCGCTCGATCGCGAGGCGTTCAGCGTGACTAACTACGACCTCAACCTTCAGGTCGAGCCCGCACAACATCGCCTCGGCGTTCGCGGCAAAATCACGCTGCGGAACGATTCGCAAACTCCCCAGAAGATCGCGGTGCTGCAGATTTCGTCGTCGCTCGATTGGCGATCGGTGAAAGCCGGTGACAAGGCGGTGCAGTTCGTCACGCAGCCCTACACTTCCGATATCGACCACACTGGCGGACTCTCGGAAGCCATCGTAACTCTGCCGCAGGCGGTCGCGCCCAAGGGCACGATTGAGTTGGAAATTGCATACGAAGGAGTCATCCTGCTAGATGCGACCCGGCTCACGCGCATCGGTACGCCGGAGGAAGCAGCGAACCGCACGGACTGGGACCAGATTGGCGCGAATTTCACAGCCGTGCGCGGCGCGGGGTATGTAGCTTGGTATCCGATTGCGACCGAAGTTGCGAATCTGTCGGAGGGCAATAGCTTATTCGAGATCCTGGGGCGATGGAAGAACCGCGAAGCGAACTCGAAGATGCACCTGAAGATTTGGCTATCGAGGGACGGCTCTGATCCGCAACTGGACCTTGTGGTCAACAACCCATCGTGTTTCATTCTTCACGAAGCGATGGGGGGTGTTCAGAATGTCAGCGCGGATTGCACATACCAACCGCTCGATCAACATGTGCCGCTCTTTGTGGCGGCTAACTATCAGTTCCTGGAACGGCCAACGTTAGTGGTCCATTACGTCCACGGCCACGATGTCGCAGCCACGAATTTCGCCGATGCCGCCGAGAAGGTCGCTCCTTTAATCACTGACTGGTTTGGAGCATCGCACGAGAAGGCGCAAACCGCCGACCTTCCCGATCCCAAGGCAGCGGCATTCGAGAGCAGCGCGTTGTTGCTCACGCCGCTTGTAAGCGGTGATTCGAGGTTGGCCGGGCTGGCCGCCGCCCATCAACTCACCCACGCCGCGTTCGTGTCATTCCGTCCGTGGATTGAAGAAGGCCTCGCCCACTTCGCGCAGGCACTCTACCTCGAACGCGAAAAGGGACGCCAGGCCGCGCTCGATTACATGGGATTGCACCGCTCGGCGCTCAGCGAAATTGAGGCGTCCGCCACGGCGCCAAAGTCCGAGGACGAGGCAAGCCGTTCGCTGGTGAATACGACCAGCGAAGAACTCTACCGCAGCAAGGCGATGTGCGTCTGGTGGATGCTGCGCGACATGGTCGGCGACGCGGCACTCAAGAAGGCAATCGCCGCCTACCGTCCCGAACAAGATCAAGATAGGGATAAAGATAAAGAACCTTCGTACATGCCGCGGCTGATCCAGGCACAAACTCAGCGCGACCTCGAGTGGTTCTTCGATGATTGGGTCTACCGCGACCGCGGGCTGCCGGACTTCAAAGTAGAATCCGCTTTCTCAAGCAAGAGCACGAACGGCTCGTTCATGCTGACCATCACGCTCGATAATTTGGGCACCGCCGGAGCCGAGGTTCCCGTCATCGTCAAGTTTGCCGGCGGAGAGATCATGCGGCGGCTTGAGGTCCGCGCGAAGAGTAAGACGGTGACTCGCGTCGAGATTACCGGCGCTCCACAGGAAATTATTGTCAACGACGGCAGCGTTCCGGAGAGCGACACCACGAACAACGTGTTTAAGATCGAGGCGACGGAAAAATAAATTCAGCGGGGTTTGGGAGGAACGATTGGCCTATATCCAATTTCTCGGCGCTGCAGGAACCGTGACTGGTTCGAAGCACCTGATCAACACTGGCGACCCGTCGGGCAAGAGCGGCTTCCAGGTCCTTATCGATTGCGGGCTCTTTCAGGGTCCGAAGGAATGGCGCGAGCGCAACTGGCGCGACACGCCCGTCCCGGCGAAGGAGATCGACGCGATCATTCTGACCCACGCCCATCTCGATCATTGCGGATGGATTCCGCGCCTGGTGAAAGAGGGATTCCGCGGGCCGATCTACGCCACGCCGCCGACCATCGATCTCTGCGGCATCATTCTTCCTGACTCTGGCCACCTGCAGGAAGAAGACGCCCGCTTCTACAACAAGACGAATAAATCGAAGCACCATCCTGCGCTGCCACTCTACACCTTCGAAGAGGCGCAGAACTCGCTGCACTATTTCAAGCCGGCTCATGTGGGCGAGGACGTTACACTCTCGCCAGAAGTATCGTTCCGTTTCGTTCCCGCGGCGCACATTCTGGGATCTTGCATGGCCGAGGTGTCTCTCAATGCAAATGGTCAGACGCGACGACTGCTGTTCACCGGCGACATTGGACGCGTTCGCGATCACAAAGTCGCGCCGGGGAAGGTTGTGCATTCCGGCCCGGCCGAAGGCGAGACAGCGGACGTGGTCGTGATGGAATCGACCTACGGTAACCGGGCCCACCCTAAAGAAGATCCCATGCCGGAACTGGCGGGGCTGATCACGGCGACCGCCCAACGCGGCGGCAGCGTCGTCGTTCCGGCGTTTGCCATTGAACGCACCCAGAAATTCGTTTTCATCCTCAAGCATCTGATGGAGTCGGGACTCATAACACGCCTGCCCGTGTTCTGCGACAGCCCGATGGCCATCAAGGCGGTCGAGATTTTTCTGAAGCACGACGAAGAGTACAGCGAAGACACTCGCGACCTGATCCAGAAGTATGGCTCGCCGCTGCAATGGCCGGGCTTCACCTTCGCATCGACCCCGGAGGAATCGAAACGGATCAACGCGGCGGTCATGCCTTCAGTCATCATTTCCTCGAGCGGAATGGTGACGGGCGGGCGAATCCTGCATCATCTGGCGCAACGGCTGCCCGATCCGAGGAATCTTGTGCTCTTCATCGGCTTCCAGGCGCCCGGAACGCGCGGGTTTCAGATCAAGAGCAAAGCCGAAGAAGTGAAGATTTACGGGGACTACATTCCCATTCGCGCCCAGATCGCGGCGCTCGAGCAGTTCAGCGATCACGCCGATCCGCCGGAACTGCTGCAGTGGCTGCACACGTTTCGCAACCAGCCGGCCACGACATATCTGGTTCACGGAGAACCCGAAGCCTCGGGGCAATTGCGCGATCTGATGAGGAAAGATCTGGGATGGAATGTGCAGGTGGCGCAATATCTGGAGAAAGTGGAAGTGCGGTGAGGCCATCGGGCGTGTGCATAGGTCCTTCGCTTCGTTCAGGACGACAAGACTTATGAACTGCCTGAGGTGAAGTTCGCCAGTGCATCCAGCTTGGCTGCGGCCGCTCCGGAATCAATCGATCGAGCCGCCAGCGGAACGGCTTCACCGATGTGATCCGCCCGACCCGCGGCGACCAGCGCGGCGGCGCCGTTCAGCAGCACCACGTCACGCCGGGGCGATTTCTCTCCGCCCAGAATCGCGCGAATGATCGCCGCATTCTCCGTGGCGTCGCCGCCGGAAATCTCCTGCAGCTTGGCGCGCGCCATGCCGAACTCTTCCGGCTCGATTTCGTAGGATCGCACCGAGCCGTCGCGGGCCTCAGCGACGCGCGTGGTTCCGGTGATTGTGATCTCGTCGAGGCCGTCGAGCCCGTGCACCACAAGCGCCCGGTGCAGGCCGAGCATGCTCAGCGCTTCCGCAAGTTTCTCGACAAGATCGAGCGAATACACTCCCACCACCTGCCCCGACGCACGCGCAGGATTGGTCAGCGGACCGAGCAGGTTGAACATGGTGCGCATGCGCAGTTCGCGGCGCACTCCCTGCACCTGCTTCATGGCAGGATGCAGATTCGGGGCGTACAAAAAGCAGATTCCAACTTCGCGCAGGCATTGAGCCGCGCGCGCGGGCGAAAGCTGGATGTTGATGCCCAGAGCCTCGACCACATCGGCCGAGCCGCATTTCGAGCTGATGCTGCGATTGCCGTGTTTGGCCACGCGCACGCCGGCTCCCGCCGTCACCAGCGCCGTCGCGGTGGAGATGTTGAACGTCCCGCTGGCGTCGCCGCCGGTTCCGCTGGTATCCACTAAAGATTCTTCGGCGAGTGCGTCGCGGCCCGTGCCGCTGACGCCCAGCGCCTCTGCGCCGCGAATCGGCAGTGGCGCGGCCGCTGCACGAATCGCCTCGGCGAAGCCCACGATCTCCTCCACCGTCTCGCCCTTCATACGCAGGGCGATGAGCAGCGCCGCGATCTGCGCGTCGGTGCATTTGCCCGCCAGCACTTCCGACATCACTTCGCGAGCCTCGGCGCGATCGAGCGACTGGCTGTGGTTTGCGATGCGATGAACGGCGTCGAGGATCATGGGGTCAGGCCGAAGCAGTCAGGCGAAATTGTACGGCATGACGGGACTTTGCCGCGATGGGAGGGCGCGACTACTTCGCGACCGCGAGACTATGCAGCCGTGCTGAGAAGTACTCGCGCCATTGTTCGGGCAGGGCCGCGGTCTCAACCGCCTTGCGAAGAAGATCCTGATTGTATCTATCGTGCACCAATACCCGGTTCATTTCGGAGATCGTAATACCATCCTCGTTGCGCTTGAGCAACTGGAACTCGTCATCCGCCGCTACCGATCCTTCCTGCTCGACCGAAAAATAGAAACCGCTTCGGCCGCTGAGCAGGAAGCGCTCCAGCATGTCGTCACGCTGAAATTTGGCGGCGAGTTTGTAGCAGGGCGTGCGCGGCTGGCGGACCATCACGATCGACGACCCGATCTGAAAGCGATCGCCGATGTGAAGGTCGTTTTCCGACAACCCTGTCGTTGTGAAGTTCTCGCCAAACATTCCCCACGGCAGGTTGACTTCCGGCAGTTCCTGCTTCCAGAACGGATAATGTTCCGACGGATAGCCGTAGACGGCTTTATAAGGCCCGCCGTGGACGGTCAGGTCTGCCTGGCGGTCTCCGTCCAGATTCAGGGTGCGCAATTGCACTGGGCCCGAAACCGGCTCTTTGAAGATTCCAGTGTTAATGGTCTCACCCTGGTACACCATAAGCCGCGGGCGCGCGACGTTGAGGGATAAAAGCTTCATGGTGAGAGTGCTCATCTGCGTCTTCGTTGGATGTGACGGCGGCGCGAAAGGTCGCAAATCGCTGCCGAGCTTCGCCAGCGCGAAAACTTACGCGCGACGTTTGCCCTAATTCCCCGCCCTTCTATAGAATTACAGGTTTGCTGCCCGCAGCGCGTCGCCGCAAGCAGGGTCCTTCCGATTCTTAATTGACGTTCTTAACGGACGTTCTTAACTACGAGCGCCTTATGAAAATCCATGAGTATCAAGCAAAAGCAATTCTTAAGAAATACGGTGTAAGTGTGCCTCGCGGGGCCATGGCCGCATCGCAGGACGAGGCCGAGGCCGCTGCCAAGGATTTATTCAGCTCGGGCGCGACCGGAGTCGTAGTCAAGGCGCAGATTCACGCCGGAGGCCGCGGCAAGGGCGGCGGCGTAAAAATCGCCAAGTCGGTGAACGAAGCTGGCGACCTCGCTTCCAAAATGCTGGGCATGAAGTTGGTGACGCACCAGACCGGGCCTGAGGGCCGCATCGTGCGCCGTCTTTTGATCGAAGAGACGCTGCCCATTGAGAAGGAACTCTACCTCGGAATTCTCGTCGACCGCGCCGAGGGCAAGCCGGTGTTCATGGCGTCGGCTGCGGGCGGAATGGAGATCGAGCAAGTCGCCGCCGAAAATCCAGACGCGATTCTGAAACAGCACATCGATCCCGGCATGGGGCTGGAAGCATTTCAGGCGCGAAAGATCGCCTTTAAACTTGGCCTGAGTGCAAAGCAGATCAGTCCCGCGGTGCAGTTCCTGTCCAGTCTCTACAAAGCTTTTCTCGACACCGATGCTTCGCTGCTCGAAATCAATCCATTCATTACGACCACGGATGGCCGCCTGTTCGCGCTCGACGCCAAGATTACTTTCGACGATAACGCGTTGTTCCGCCACTCCGATCTGCGGGAGTTGCGCGACATTACCGAAGAAGATCCGCTGGAAGTCGAGGCCTCGAAATACAGCCTCAACTACATCAAGCTCGACGGCAGCGTGGGCTGCATGGTGAACGGCGCCGGGCTGGCCATGGCGACCATGGACATCATCAAATACGCCGGCGGGATGCCCGCGAACTTCCTCGACGTGGGCGGCGGGGCTAGCTCTGAACAGGTCGCGCACGCGTTCGAGATCCTGCTGAGCGACAAGAGCGTGAAGGCGGTGCTGATCAACATTTTCGGCGGAATCCTGCGCGTCGACACCCTGGCCACCGGCGTGGTCGAAGCCGCGCGCAAAACGAACATCAAGTTGCCGATCGTGTTGCGGCTGGAAGGAACCAATGTCGACGAGGGCAAGAAGATCCTGATGAATTCGGGATTCAATTTCGTCGTCAGCGACACCATGAAAGACGCAGCCGACAAAGTGGTCGCAGCGGCCCGAGGCACCGCGGGCGTAACCGAATGGCGCTAGGAGAGATTGCCTGGCGAGTCACGATCTCTCATGCAGCGCCGCAGAGAGCGCCGTGGAAGAGCGGCCCTTTAGGGCCGCGTGACGGGCGGGTGAGTTAATCCGGGCTTTAGCCCGGTGGTTTTAGAAGCGAGGAATCATGGCAATCTTAGTCAATAAAAGTACCCGCGTCATCGTGCAGGGACTCACCGGCCGCGAAGGCACCTTTCACGCGAAAGCCAGCCAGGCCTATGGCACGCAAATCGTAGGAGGCGTAACTCCCGGCAAAGGCGGCACCACGCACGAAGGCTGGCCGATTTTCAACACCGTCCGCGAGGCCGCCGACAAAACAGGCGCCAACGCCACGGTGATTTTCGTGCCTCCGCCGTTCGCCGCCGACGCCATCATGGAAGCAGCCGACGCGGAGATCGACCTGATCGTCTGCATCACCGAGGGCATTCCCACGCTCGACATGGTGAAGGCCTGGGAGTTTTTGCAAGACCGGCGCTCGCGCCTGATCGGGCCGAACTGCCCGGGCATCATCTCGCCCGGCAAATGCAAAATCGGCATCATGCCGGCTTCGATTCACAAAGAAGGATCGATCGGCATCGTCTCGCGCTCGGGCACGCTCACCTACGAAGCGGTGCACCAACTCACGCAGCGCGGCATTGGACAGTCCACCGCGATCGGCATTGGCGGCGATCCGATTATCGGCACGAATTTTATCGACGCGCTCGACTTGTTCAACCGCGATCCGGAAACGGAAGCCGTGATCATGATCGGCGAAATCGGCGGTAACGCCGAAGAACTAGCGGCGGAGTTCGTGAAGACTCACATGAAGAAGCCGGTCGTGGGCTTTATCGCCGGACAAACCGCGCCTCCCGGACGGCGCATGGGACACGCTGGAGCGATCATTTCCGGCGGCAAAGGCACGGCAGCGGAAAAGATGAAGGCGCTGGAAGCGGCCGGGATTCGCGTCGCGAAGTCTCCGGCGGCAATCGGCGAGACGCTGGCGGCTGCGATCGGAGTCAGCGTTTAGCATGCCGTACAGAACGAAGCAGATTCCTCCCCTTCGCTATGCTCAGGGTCGGAATGACAAAATATTTAGGCTAACGACTAAGGACCAACGACCGAATCTATGAAAACTCTGCAACGCACATTCACCATCGTCAAACCCGATGCCGTCCGCAAGAATGCCGTCGGCGACATCATCGAGCAATTCGAAAAAAACGGCTTCCGCATCCTCGCCATGAAGATGCTGGAAATCTCCAAGCATCAGGCGGAGCAGTTTTACGCCGTACACGCCGCCAGGCCATTCTTCAACACGCTCACCGACTTCATGTCGAGCGGGCCGATCGTAGTGCTGGCGCTGGAGAAAGAAAACGCCATCGCCGACCTGCGTACGCTCATGGGCGCGACCAACCCGGCACAGGCCGCGGAAGGCACGATCCGCAAGAAGTGGGCGACCAACATCGAGCACAACGCGATTCACGGCTCGGACGCGGAAGATACGGCGCGCTTCGAGCTGAGCTTCTTCTTCGCGGGCTACGAACTGGCAAAATAACAAGTAGCGCCGGCATCCTGCCGGCTGTCGCGGGGGCGTCCCCGCCCGCGCCGCCGGAGCACAGCACGCCGCCGGCAGCTTTAAGGAGTCGCGATGCCGATGGTTCAAATCACGATGCTGCAAGGCCGCACGGCCGATCAGAAACGCAAGATCGCAAAGCGGATCACCGACGCGCTGGTGGAAGAGGCCGGAGCGCGCCGCGAAGGAATCATCGTCGCCTTCAACGAAGTTTCAAAAGAAAGCTACGCCTCGGGCGGCGAACTGATGATCGACAAAGCGAAGTAACGCGTCACGCGTGAGTTTCTTCCGCTGCTAGAAACGCGGGCGAGGGCGGCCGCCACACAACCTACCCTAGCGGCTCAAACAAATGCCCTTCCACCCGGTCGGCAACCTTGGGGAGATCCTTCTTAGCGTGCTGCAGGAAGTGCGGCGCGGCGCGGTGCGCTTCCAGCGCGGCGTCATCTTTGTACTGCTCGTAGATGAAGAAGCGGCGCGCCTCCGTCTTGTGCCGATGCACCTGGTACATGGCGCAGCCCGGTTCCTTGCGGGATTGTTCGGTTAACTTTTCAAACAGTGCGGCACATTCGGCTTCATGCCCAACTTTCGCCATCCAGGTCACCGCCAACACCACCATCGTTTCGCTCCTTCCCCGCTCGCAGGTCGGCTGGGGAGGACATTCTAGGCTTTCTTCGCGGCCGTCTTCAACTCCGAAACGAAATCATCCACCAGGATGGTGTGGTCGCGGTCCGGTCCGGTGGAAATCATGCCTACTTTCGCTCCCGCTTCCTTCTCGACGAACGCCAGATAGTCGCGCGCCGCTTTGGGCAACTTCTCGTAATCAGTAATCCCCTCGGTTGAAGTCCGCCAGCCCGGAAGATTCTGATAGACGCATTCGATCTGGTCATAGCCACTGGCCTGCGCAGGCGCCTCGGACGTGGCCTTCCCGTCGATCTTGTAGCCAACGCACACCGGAATCTCGGGCAGCTCATCGAGCACATCCAGCTTGGTAATCACCAGCCAGTTTGTACCGTTGATCATGCCCGAGTACCGCAGCAGCGGCAGGTCGAGCCATCCCGTACGCCGCGGCCGGCCGGTCACGGCGCCATACTCGTTGCCGCGTTTGCGCAGATTGTCGCCGGCGTCGCCTTTATCTTCGCTGGGGAATGGTCCTTCGCCCACGCGCGTGCAGTAAGCTTTGCTGATTCCAATCACAGAATTGATCGCGTTGGGCGCAACGCCGGTCCCAATGACCGCGCCGCCGGAAGTCGCGCTGGAAGACGTCACAAACGGATAGGTCCCGTGGTCGATGTCGAGCATCGTGCCCTGCGCGCCCTCGAACAGAATCGATTCGCCCTCGTTCAGCGCCTGGTTGAGCAGGACCGCCGTATCACAGACGAACGGCGCAAGTTTCTCGGCCGCCTGCGCGTACTCGGTGTACATCTTGTCGGCATCGAGCGGTTCGGTGTTGAACAGCGCATGCGCAATCATGTTTTTCTCGCGCACAGCATTCTCAATGTGCTTCTTGAGCAGCTGCAGATCGAGTAGGTCCGCAACCCGAAGCCCGCGCCGCCCCATCTTGTCTTCATACGCTGGACCGATGCCGCGCGAGGTGGTGCCAATCTTGACGCGTCCCGGCGCGTTCTCCGCCGCCAGTTCGATCATGCGGTGGTAGGGCAGGATCACGTGGGCGCGGTTGGAAACGAAGAGATTCCCGTCGATCTTCACCCCGGCTTCTCGCAGCGACCCAGCTTCTTTCAAAAACGCGATCGGATCGAGCACCACGCCGTTGCCGATCACGCTGCGGCAGCCAACCCGCAGCACGCCGCAGGGAACGAGTTGCAGAACAAATTTCTTGCCGTTGATGATGACGGTGTGGCCGGCGTTGTGTCCGCCGGCATAGCGGGCCACGACCGCGAAGTTCTCCGACAATACGTCGACGATCTTCCCCTTGCCCTCATCGCCCCACTGGGCGCCTACGATCACCGCAGTCTTGCCTTTTTTCAATGCCAGCTCCGTCAGGGAAATTTCAAGCAGGCAGATGTCTGCGCTGCGCCCCAGGGTCGCACACTCCTCGCCCGCAGGGATGCCGTCACACAAAAATTACTGGGATAAGAGCGGAGAAGACGTGTACGGATTATCTTATCGTGTCGACGCGGCGAATAGCAACGCGTTCCGGGTCATGTAGTCCCGGGTGATGTAGTGGCGCAGTTTGAGAGGTACGCCCTGTATCAGGGCATGCCTTTCAGGCATGCCACACCAGCGCGCAGCGTACACCCGCTTTGCGGCTGCTGCCGTTGGTGGGCAAACTCTGGCGGCTAAAGCTGTTAGCGCCTCACGTCCCTTCTCGGCATCGCTTGAAGCGAGGCCCTGTTACGAATCGTTCCCCAAAATGCATCACTAACGAGGCCCAGAGTTGAGTCGCCAGTTTTCCGGGCCACTGGGATTCTCAGGTAAGATGAGATCGAAGAATCTGTTTCGTCGAGGAGGCTCTCGTGAAAAAGGTATTCCACTTCGACGCCCCGCGCGAGAAGTATCACTGCGACGCCGCCATCCTGTGGTGTTTCGACAACCGCTTTGAGCTGGGATTTCGAAAGTTTCTGAAGCGCATCGGCGTCGTGAATTCCGATCCCATCAAGATCGCCGGTGGCGCCAAGTGCATGGCCTCGCCCGAACACGAAAGCGACCGCGCATTCGTGCTCGATCAGATCCGCAAATCCATGCGGCTGCACGGCACACGGCGTGTGATCCTGATGCTGCACTCCGATTGCGGCGC
>Ga0210399_10001211_pt1 | contig 20221 bp, 22 predicted proteins | sample IncBWC14MmetaG_FD_150865 | JGI IMG/M metagenome (GOLD analysis project Ga0210399, IMG submission 150865) | Forest soil microbial communities from Barre Woods Harvard Forest LTER site, Petersham, Massachusetts, United States - Inc-BW-C-14-M | ecosystem: Environmental > Terrestrial > Soil >... | reverse complement strand
CGATCCCGACGGCTACAATATGGAGATCTGCTACAAGCCCTGGCTTTACGAATAATGTCTGCGCTGCGCACGCTCCGAGTCGGCGCGCCGACACGCCGGATTGATGAATCCCCCGTCTCGGGATCTTGCGCGACGTCGCGCTTCACTGCCGACGGATGCCGGTTGTGTTGCTCAACTCCCGAATTGTCGGCGATCCCGAACTTGGCCAGAAACGGCCTTCTGGGAGGTCAGTTGGGAAGAGCGTCGATCATCCGTGACACTCTCTAGCGAAAAAAGGGGGTGGCCGGCTAGACCACCCGCGGCCTAAAACGATTGTGAGAAGCGCTGTTCCAGGAACTCTCCCAGCTTAGCCGTCGCCTTGAATTGCGGGATAGGCTCCAGGCCTTTGAAGGCGGAAGTGAACGCATTGGAAAGACTCCAAATCGTTCGAGGCCGGAACTCCTCATAGGTTGGCTCAAAGTAGAGGTCATGGACTGTCCGGGCAAGGTGTTTGGGAGCTTCTAGTTTGCCCTCCACGAACGCCTCGTAGATGACCACCTTGGCCGTGACGTCCGTCAGTTCACTTCTTTGCCAGGCTTCCACCTGCTTTCGCATCGCTTCGAAGTTGCGCTGCATCCGATCCACGCCGACCGAGATGCAGTCGATGAGCGAGAACGACTTGGAGTGTTTCGCCAGCACCGGCGTAAAGTCTCCGGCAAATGCCATATTTGAGCACACGAATACGCGATAACCACAGGTCATCGCCAAACGCATGCTCTTGTCGTGGGAGTTCCGCAGACCGATGGAAAAACGGCATCCTTCCATCTCGGTTGCGAGGTCGAGAACCCCAAAGGCTTTCATCCCGTCCGGCGACACCGCATACTCGTCGTGGACGACTCCTATGTGGCGAAACCCGAGCGTCTCGATCAGGGCTTGCACGATCTCGTGATGCGGGACCGGGCGGTGTGTTTCCGTTGCGGCTGGTGTCGGCACCTGTGCTAGTTCTTCACGGCCAATGGTTCGGCCGCTGTAACCAATTAACGTACTCGTTTCTGACATACTTCTATCCTCCTTGGTGATTTGAAAAACAAAGTTTTGGAAGGGTGATAAAAAAGGACGCGGCGAAAACTAGCCGACTTGCGGCGCGGTTCGAGCGATCTTAGGAAAGGGGACTTCGCTCACCACTTACGAGGGTTTCGAGGGCAACTGACACTCGCTTGTTTCATGTCAACTGAAACCGAATAGCGACGCCTGTTCCGGGACAGCTGGCCGTCCGCGCCGCCTCTTACCGGACAAGGCTTGCGGTCGCTGTCCGAAGACGACAATGGACGCGGTGTCGATGGCCCCTTCAACAAGACTCGCGGGGGGAAGCTGAGTATCCAGCAGAATGCCCGCCATTTCGAAGGATGAGGCTTCATCGTCCCTGCGAGAATTCGTCGGGAACAGCTTTTGATGTTCTGTGTTGAGGGCTCGCCAGACGGCGTCGGCGGTTTCGCCAATACCGTTCCTTTCGACCAGTTCCCGCGCCATGGCCGAGAGCATGTCATCGTCTTCGTCGATCGACTGCAATCCCTCGCCGGCAAACTTGCCTTCCATGGTGAGTGCTACAAGGAGCTTCTTCCCCATGAGGCGCAAACATGATGTCTGCATGGTTCCTTCCGAGCAAAGGAACTTCACGCGCACCGGTCGGCGCTGTCCGATCCGCCACGACCGGCGGCTGGCTTGCCGCAAGGTGTGTAGCGAGTATCCAGATTCGTAGAAAATGATGGTCGGAAAGTCCAGCAGATCGAGGCCGGTCTCTACCAGCTTGGGATGGCAGATCACTACTTGCACTCCATCTTTGACTTGTCTGGCGTACCACGCTTCGCGCTTGGAGGTATCAACGCTCGCTCGCAAGACAACGGTGTGGATTCCCTCGTTGCCCAGAATTCGTTGCAGTCTGGCGGTGACGTCGTGCTTCTGCGTATACACGGCAAAGACCTGACACCGCCGTCCTTCCGCCAGATCCTTCTTAATCTCGTCAATGAGTTTTCGTTCCTTGGAGTAAGTCCCGTCCTCGGGAAGGTTGCGGGGCTCTGCAATAACGAAGCGGACCCTGCGTTTGAGTTCAGGATCGAACTCAGTTCCGTACAGTGTTCCAATTCCATACGGGTGATCCGGGTACAGCAACAGAGTATTGAGCATCGTGCTCAGCACCGACCGATTGCCCCTGTGGGCTTTCAACGCCTTCCGCATGTCATCTTCGAGCTCGCGATAAGCCTCCCGCATGGGAGCATCCATCGGAACGCTCAGATAGGTTTCCTCGTAGGGCGGGAGTTCCCCGGATATGTCCTCGAGGAACACAAAGGCGCACAACTGCATCAGGAATTCGCCAAACAGCAGCGGTGATGCTCCGGGCTTGCGCCGGACCGTGCTCGTAGCTTTGGCCTTCGAGCAGGCATTGTTGGCTGGTTCGACCTTGGTGATGGTTTCGAGGACGCCGTAATCCTGAATGAACGAACTGCGGCCTGTGGTGCCCCACTCGTAGCCATGCTCTTTCATCCGTCCCGCTTCGAGGCGAAAGAGAGTGTTGAAAAGATCATCGGCATAGCCACCGAGCAATGTCCCTGTCAGTCCAATGATCCTGTCGGTGCACGAGGCCAGAGTACCCAGCGCATTGCCTTGTGCGGTATCGCCAGCCAGTTGGTGAATCTCGTCGCAAATGGCATAGTCAAACCACTCCGGCATGTAGCGCCCGATGAATTCAATCGGAGCCATGCGCCGGATCTTGTTCGAGTCCGCCTGCCAGAGCGGACTGTGCAGCGGGCGGCAGGACTTCTCGCCTCTGGTCTCGATGGTCTCGGCAATCTTGACCTTCTCAAACTCATTTGCAGTGAGTCGGCTGTCATCCACAATCACCGGTTTGCCCGTGTCCGAATTCACGACGCAGCCAACGTATGGGCCAGAGTGTGGTACCCGGTAAGCGTGGCGCCAGAAGTAACCGAGTTTGGCTCGTTCACGTCCGACGATAAATAGAGATGGCTTCCCGCAAAGCGACAGCCAGCGTTTCCGGGAACTCGAGGAATCCTTCCGTAACCGCAACTCGCTTAACGTTGTTTGCAAACCTTCCCGCACGATGCGTCCCTGCCTCAGCCGCACCTCGTTCACTCCGTGCGCTTTGTTCTCGTCACCGCCATTTCGCAAATCATCGATCAGGAACACGCGCAGCCCCGGCAGTGTGAGAAATGCCTCCCGCGCCCACTTTTCGACCAGGTGTGGTGGAACCATCGCTAAGGCGGTGAACGGACTTCCTCCGCTGTGGACGTGGACCGCTCCGAGCGAGATCAGTGTCTTGCCAGTACCGCATTCCGCGACCACCATCGCTGTCCGGGCCTTCTGCCAGCGTTTAGCGACTCCCATAATGGCGATGGTCTGTGCAGGGAAAGGCGTTCGCAGCAGCGCTTCAATCCGAGGTGAAACCGCATCGTCGAATTGGTGAAGCGCTGGATATTCCTGAAGAATGCGCTCTCCCAAGAGCGTAGCGTGGGTGCGCATGTAGTCGTAGATCGTCAAGAGTTCAGGCATCGAGTCCTCGCAACTTCGGAGGTAGGGCCGTGCAAGCAGTTGAAGGGAAACCAAATAAAGGAGAAACGACGACCAAACGTGGTTAGGACATGCAGGGTCGATCTGCCGAAATGCCGGCAAAGTGCCGATTAGTCGGCACTTCTACTGGGGATTACGCGCGCAAGCCGTCGAGAGGAAGGTCTGTTTCAGACTCGAGTTTGGCCAGCGGATCGGCCCAGTCTCAGCCGGAAGATTGATTGCTTCACTTTCGACTCCCCAACTAAGCCAGTCGAGAAACTGTTCTTTTTGGCCTTTGACAATCACCGGATCACATCCGATACCAAGCACGGGCATGATCGCCCGATGCGTTTCGAGTTCGCCCGCGAACCAGTCAGTCCACTCCGGCATTCCCGGGATTCCGTGAATATGGGCGAGAGAGGCCCAGATGAATTCATTTGCCGAGGTTGCCAGCAGAGTGTGTCCCGAACTCGCCGATACGTTGCTCGAAGCGAGCTCTTCTGACAAAGCGATTAGGTGACGCAAGGGCTTCTTGCGCCCGGAAAGCTGTATCGAGCCCTTGAAGCACTGAGCGTTTCGTTCGAGACAGACTCGAATCGGCTGTACCCCTGGCCCTTCTACCATGAACCTGTCTCCCAGCGAGATGGCCGCACTGACGGCCGCCACCTGTGTGTCCCCGCCGATTACAGAAATGAGATGAGCCTTGGCCTGGCGGGGTGGATCGGGCGACACTTCCCCGATGAAGCGATCCAGTCTCAGCTTGATGCTGGTGGTAGTCTTCTCCGTGCTCTTCACGTAGGTGAGCCAGCCGAAGCGAAGGTGGGCATTTTTCATTCGGCCTCCTTCTTTTCGTGCGTGAGAATCTGGGTCTTACCGCTGGCAAAGACAAGTGTCAGCTCATGCGAAAACCGCTCCCGGTCGTGCAGGATTTTGGTTCCGTCCTCCTCCTCCTCTTCCCAGTGGTCCGTAAATTTCACCGAGCGCCAGTGGGCGATGTGCCGGGATTCACCCTCGCCAAATACGCCATTGAGCATTCCCGCGGTGCACAGCAATCCCACATGCCCCCCGTGGAGCGGAGTAAGCGGGCGGCCTTTGATGTCATTCGGCCTGGGTAGAAGCACACGTCCCGCCTGTCGGTATGCGGCTGACTCCAGCAACAAATCTTCAACCTCATCCAAGGAAATACCCACATGGGTCAGGACGACCGGCCCGGAGGCTGGGACCTCGTACTGAGCTTCAGGATTGTCGCCCAGCGGCTCAAGGTCGGCTTTAGCTGCCAAAGCTTCGAGGTAGCGTTCTCCATCCAACAAGACGGCATCAGAAACCTTGCAATGTCGTTTGCGGCGCCTTGCCAGCACTACAATCTGCTTGTATTCGAGACAAGCCGGCTCGGTGAGCCGGAACACGCGCAAGTCCGTGAAATGTTCGCTTAGCAATCTCGCACATTTCGCCAATCGCAGTTGGGGAATCACGAATACCAGCACACCACCAGCCTTCAACCAGCGATAGCTACGTTCGAGGAAGACCAGCTCCAGCCGCAGATTGTTGCTCTCCCCGGATTCCCAGTCGTACGGAGGGTTCAGATAAAGCAAGGACACGGCATCCGGAGGACATCGCACATCCATCGTGTCGGCCTGCAGAGTCTCGATTCCCAACGCTCCCGCTTGTTCGGCTCGATTGGCGTCGATTTCAATGCCATAGCGATGAGCGGATACGCCATGCAGCAACCGGTTAAGCGCCACGCCATCTCCCACACAGGGATCGAGTGCCGAGAACGCTGATGCAAAGGTAAGGCAATTCTTCAGCCGTTCGGCTTCCGCCACGGGCAGGGGGAAGAATCCCAGCTTGGTTTTTCCTTGTGGCCTCATCTTGGCATCCCATCGAGCGCCTGTGTCACCAGTTCACCAATTCCATGTGAATCGGGGATCTCACTCACTGCCATGAACGAGCAGAAACCATTCGCTGGGATCGGTCGCTCATCTTCAATTCGGTAGCCGCGCTCGATATGCTGCTGTTTTCGTTTCTCAAACAACTCGGCTCTTGTGGTCACACGAATCCTCATGACCATCCTCATTTCTCCATTTCCTGCTCGATTGGGTTGAAGACCAGGTTCGGCGGGTCTTAAACGCGGGCGCTAGTCTTGTTCTCAGCGGAAGCCGGGTTTGGCCTCTGGTGGAAGGAATTTCGTCAGCGCGCGCCCGAAGATTCTGGATCAAGACGCTGGCCGTACATCCAGCGGACGGGCCTGATTTGCACCAGCCAATCCTGCGCCGTAGGCACACATCCGAGGTCTTCCTTCACGTGCTGTTCTCCGATGTAACGTACCGGAACCAGTGTGCCTTCACTGTTAGTGATCACGGCGCCGAAGATGCGTTCACATAGGAAGATGCCTTCGGCATGGTGCCGAAGGGCGCGATGTCGGAAGTCGGGGAAGAATGCCTTTGATTCGTCAAACCAGCGGTGGATTGCGAGATAGTCTTCTGGCGTGCCTCCGAACCTCTTGGCGCTGCTCTGCGCGTGCTCCAATGGATGGGCCATGACTAGACCTCGTATGTGGTCGTCGTATAGTCCTCAAAACGGTCGTTGCGCTCCACGCTAATCTTGCGCGCCCCGACGTCGAGGACCACGTCGCCGAACCCGCCACAATCGTTTTCGTACCCGAAGGGAACCAACGCTTCGAAATGCTCCTGCAAGTATGCGGCGTCATGTGTCACGGGTTTGTGTTCTTCGTACGCGTAGTAATCCGAATCGAAACACTTCACTTCCTCGGTTACACCGCTATCTCCGTAACCGTCAAAGTGAACCGCAATGAAAGTTACGCCCGCCGCAGCCAAGTTCTCGCATTCTGCCAGGATGGCAGCCTTGGCTTGAGCTTCGTCTGGCGATAGAGGCTCAGGTTGCGCGGTTGAGTCGTTTTCCATGTCCTTCGATTACTCCTTTCGCAAATCATTTCATGTGGCGAGGTTGCTCGTAGCGTGGCTTAAGCAAGCCTATGTCTGCATCTGTGCATCGACTTCCTTCTCCAAGGCAACGACCAGGGCGTGCAGAGTCTGCAGATCTTCAAGCTTGGCGGGGGGCGCGTTCAACGACACGATGATTCTCTGGATGACTTCCGGTGCAAGTTTCGCCTGGGCAACTTCGAGGCGCGCTAAGCCTCGCACCGCCCCCTGCATCTGAGCCAGTATCTGCTCAAGCGCAGCCGTCTCTCGAATCTGTTCCGGGCTCCAGACCCTGGCAACTCTCTTCAGCAATCCGCGATAGAGACGCTTGCCAATCCTGCTTTCCATTGTCTTGATCTCGGCCACCAGGCTTTGGCCATTGCCATTCACTGAGTGACTTGCGGAGTTGCCATTCCCAGCGTGCCCATTTCGATGAACCAGGGCGTGACGGTTTCTGCGAGGCTTCGGCCGGAGTCCGGCAATCCATCCGTTCGGATTCGCCCATCGTGGGAGTCTCGGAATTCTTCTGGGCAGGCCGTTCTCATCCAGATCCACCCACTCCCCGTCTAGGTCATACAGGTAGCGCCCCAGTCCGAAGCAGGACAGAGCCCGCTTAAAGGCCTGGGCTTCGGCGCCGGTCAATGCGTTCTCCTTATCCGACCATTCTTCTCCTGTGCCCGAATTGGTGCCGATGCATGCGATGGTCACCTCGCACGTAACCAAGATTTTGGCAGCAGAGCCGCGCCTCGTCCGCTGGACCGGCGCACTTGCCTGAACTGTATATTTTCGGCTCCAACCGGCTGGGGTAAACAGGTCGTTGAGCCGGTCGCTGTACGCCCGGGGATCCGCATACGGGAGCATTAGCCCGCGCGTACCGTCATCGCTCCGCTCGGTGATCCGCCATTGCACAACGACCGCATCAAAAGGAACTGCCAGCGCCCGCAAGACTTCGTTTAGTTCCTCTCTCGCGAGTGGTTGGGCCGGGTTACTCCCCGCGTTGCCCAATGCGAGTGGCGGAGAAGTCGGCTCATTCGGAGGGTTAGACAGGGTTGAAGTCATCGCAGGGCCTCCTCTCAGGATTCAGGCAAGCGATCCTCCCCTGCGCTCGCTTATCGCATTGAATCGGATATCAATCGCGGCTTTGTTTGACCGAAGAACTCGTCGAGTCCTGTTCTTCCATCGTTTTCAGTCGTTCCCAGACGATGTGATGACGCCGGCAGGGACGGCCTCCGTCGTACAGTTCGAAGAGGAGTCCATTTGAGCAGTAGAGAGCGATCGGCAGAGGGATAACGGGCCGGAGTGGGGGGACAGATTCGTCTCCAGTCATGACTGCTCTCCCTCTCTTGCTCAGTTTTGTCATCGTTTGGTCGACGGGGATCATTCCGTGATTGACTGCGCTGATCAGCCTCCCGGGCCGGGATTTCGCATCTCCAGCGACTTCCAGCGTCAATCACTCACGCAATAATCAGCCGGCAGAACTGTGCTTGATATCAGATAGGAGTTCCTCACATCGTCGCGCAAGCAGGCGGGCGAGAAATTCGCAGTCGTTGGCTGCATCGACCGGGTCACGGAGCAGCGCAGAGCGAAGCGTAGTTCTTAGCCAAAACGAAGCCGTCGGATCCGATAACACGTCGGCAGCGCTAGGCAGATCATTCGCCCTTTGATGCTTCGTAACCATTCCGCGCCTAAGCTCCTAGTGAAGCGCTTCCCACTCTTCGGATGCCCGCGGTGTGCGATCAATTAACTCGTGGGACATCCTTGGACTGAGAAGGTGACAATGCCGACAGCCAAGACAACAAACCGCAGCCGTTATCGCAGCCACCGCAGGCTGAAGCATTTCCGGCAGGGCTACCCTTTCGCCAGATCGCGTGTAGAAAGCCGGACAAACTACGCCCCGGAACTCGCGGTCCTGGTCCCATAACTCCATCTCCAGACTGCCTCGCCTGCCGTAAAAAAGGACAGAACTTACCAAGTACGGCCTCGTGCCCTTCACAGACTCCCTGAGCGAATGCCGCGTGATAAGGAGATCGTAGGTCCGTTCAATCCGCAGCATTTCGAGGCGGATTAACACGGGCGCTACCACATTGGCATGCACGCCGTTGACTCCGATGCTGTCCACGCGCTGAAGCCAAGCCAACGTCTCACCGCGTTCGCCGACGAAACTCGAATACGCTCCCAGATCGGCCATGGCCCCGCCCGATTCCACTCCGCGAACCACGTACTTCTTGGCCAGATTCTGGTGTTCCACCGACACCGTCGGTTGGCAGTAAATGCGGGTATCACGCAGACGTTTCAATACAATTTGCGGCAGCCGCATGCCCTGCCGCGCCAACACTTCTCCTGCTTGGCCGTTACTCAACGTCGCTGGCAGAGATTGCATATTCTCTATGGCTCCTGACTCGAATCGGTTGACCCAGGGCTGCGCGTATCATCTCTTTCGTACATCCTGCCCAGCATTTGTACTTGCGCGGATCGGCAATCGAAATTGCCAAATTGTCCTTGCTTTGATCGCGACCTTGCTGAGCACAAGAGGGACATTGCGCCCAGTAATTTCTGGACTGCTTGCGCCCCGGTCGCACATGATCGAGGATTCGGAACTCGCGCCGCGCTGGATCGTATGGAGGCAACTCGATCTTCGTTTTTGGGCGGAATTCTTCCGGCATTTCGAGGCCCGCGATGAAACGACGTATCTCGGCTTCGGTGATCTTCCGCAGCCGTTCTAAATAGTCCAGTTGAGCTTCCTGGTGGTAATCGGCTCCATAAAACCAGTAGCGCCTTCCCGCAGCCCGGTGAACACCGAGCGGACCGCGGATGGCATTGCCAAATTCGTCCGGGCCAAGCTGATCTTGCCGCGGAAAAACCTCGATCCCTTCCGCCAGACCCGCGCCACCTCTCACAGGAACCTTCAGGCGAAGGGCCAGATTGTAGATGTATATCCGGCATTGCTGTGCGAGCAGTGGCTTGTCGGCGAAGATCCAAAGATGACCGCCACGCCTGGATTTTTCGAGCGCCGCTTCAACACCATCCTGACATAGCTGCCACTGCAGCTTCAGCAGATCTTCCAGAGCATTTTCGTAATCTGCGTCGATCGCGACCCACTTCGACCGTTGTGTCTTGGGGTTGAGCGCATACAAGCCAATGGTAAGCCGGCCGCTCAGGTGCTGTCGGACGGTCTCGAACGATAATCGCCCTCCATACTTCGACCGAAAGTAGTAATGCTTGCCATTGGCGTCTGGCTTGTCCGACTGCAAAGTGTAGGCCAAGCGGTTGGCAAACAAGTGAAAGTATCGCGCTGCCATTTCTGTCGTCGTTTCGCCCAGTGAGTTCATAGCGGGCCCTCGTCACGCCATCGCCACACCGCGGATAGTCGCCGGAAGCTGTGCGGGATTTGCCGTCCAGGAAACGAGGTCATACTCCGCAACGAGTTGATCAAACTCCGTTGCCGTCAGCGCGTCATTGCGACCGCTAACAAAGTCAACGAAGAAGAAAATCTGGCGCTCTCGGTCGTACAGATAGATCGCACCCGAAGCGGTTTGATCCGGTACCGTTTGCAAAAGCAAGATGCCTCTTGGCATTTCGATCCAGCGCGCGGCTATCGCCTCTCCAACTGTTAGGAAAACCTTGACGACGTGCTCAATGCTCGCATCTTTGCGCAGGCCAATCTCGTCGGTCGTAAATAGCGGGTTGAAACTTACTGCTCCTCGACTTTGAAACATGTTAAGTTCCTTTCTGTCCGTTCTTGACGGACGGTGTATGGCACCGACTCTCACCCTCGAGCCAGTTCCAACATACCGGGGATCTTTGTGGTGCACTTTCTGCTTGCCGAAGCTGAACGAACAACCGAACACAGGGGCCACAACTGACTCGCAAACGCGTGCATCCCGTACCCAACTCCGCCTGATTGACCACAAGACTTGCAGCGCAAGGTTAGAGAAACGAAACGCCATGCGAGACAACTGGGAGCGCGATCAGCAGTCGTCAAACCCTGCAGCCTACACGCAGAGACCCCATAGGGACTCGATTGCAGCCTAAGAAGCCGACACCGCTGAAGGCTCTCGCGAGCATTCCCAAAGTCAAACCAAAACTGAGTGAAATGCAAGGGGGAGTCACAACCGAAATCAATGAACTGACGCTGGTTACATGCACTCCAACAAAGCCAAACCGAAGGCTTAACGACGCCATAACGAAGGCAATCAGAGGTCAATAGCCGCGACGAGGCACTCACCGACGAGCGGCGTTCCTCGGTTCTCATTGCAAAAGCTCCCTGAAATTGGTGCCGGCGAGATTGCCCGTCGTGACGACCCGGGTGTCAAGGAGCATTTGCTCAAAATCCCGGGCGTAGGCAAAAGCCAACTTGTTCGGTACTGGGTTGAATTCGTGAATGAGATGAACAAGAACTTCCATCCCGGAGGTTAAGAATAAGATGCAACCGATTTGTTGCTCCGCCTGCAGTGCCGCTCTGATGCGGTCGTAATGTCTGTAACTCTTGAGGCAGCGCTCGTATTCGAGTGCAAACCTTGCTGTCTTCTCCCCAATCCAGACATCGACGATAGCGTCATAATCTTTCTCGTAAGGTGCGCAAGAGATGGTGTTGAACGACGCAATTTCGATTTCCGATTGCCAGTTGGCGAGCAAGTTTTGGCGTGCTAATGCCAACTGAATTCGGTTCAATTCCAGCGAATGAAAGACCTGCGAAACGTGCGGGAGATGTTTGGTCTTGGAATGCAAAACGGTGGTGAATTGCCCGTGATGTTCGAGCAAGGCAATGCCCCTATACGTGATCCGATAAACTACCGACTTCGAGCCGAGAGCCCCTTCACAGATGGACAGGAACCCGGCCTTAACCAGTCGTCGGACCCGCCAGCCGAAGCTGTCGCGGGAACCTTCGTACCCGCCAAATGTCATCAACTCGAACAGTTGCTCATGGCTGGCAAACTTCGAGTTGCGCACTTGCCGGAGCAACGGTATATCGCGGTCGGCTTGGATAACGACACTGTTTTTCGCGTAGCGCATAACCGAAACGTCAGACGAAGTGACCCCTAGAATTACTTTCGGATTTGGGGACCATGACTGGCACCATACAAATATTCAATCAATTCTTGGTTGAGCCGTTTCATCCTGGCAACGCGGTTTTCGACCGCCAGCTTGGATACTGACCGTACTTCATCGACAATTCGCACTGGCATGTCCATGTTCTGCTGGGAAAAGTATTGGCAAAGGTCGGCGAACCGCGCGCACACCTCAGCCAACTCCTTTTCTTGGGTCGAAGCATCGCCGAGGGTGGGTTCGTTTGGTCGTTTAGTATCGTCCAACGCCATTTTCACTCCTTCATCTCTGCCCGCTCAGGCATCCTTAGGAGTTGGCGATTCCTGTCAGGCTCTGCTCTGAGCCGCCGGTCTCCACCGACCATCCGTCGGCGCAACTGCTTGTTGTCTTCCCGCGATTGTGCGAGTTGCTGTTCCAGAGAATTGAGCTTCATGACGAAGTCGGCGCCCGGGCTGAAAAGCCGCATCTGATCGACTGGCTCCCTCGCCGGCGCTGAACGCGTAGTGCGTCCATTCACGGGCTTGGCACAGGTCGCTTTCGGTGTTACGGACAACGCGGATTGCGTGTTCGTCATCTGAGGTTTCTCCCCGGACGAGCCAGCACGTTCGGTAGACTCCGGTGGCAGAGACGGCGATCGTAAGGCGCACTCCTTGAGTGCCGCTAATGCATCCCTTAGCTCACCATTCTTCTTAACGGCTTCGGCTAGTTGCGCTCTGGACCGCGTGAGTGACTGCTCAAATTCCGTAAGTATTTCGGCGATCGTCAACTCTCGCTGAGTTTGAGCCTTGTGTTGATAAACCATCACGAGAAAAAGCCAAGTGAGCACACCCAAGGCAACGACGTTTGACCAGAAGTAGGCGTTCCTTACGGTCTCTTCGAGCAGCAGTGTGCGACGTTCACCGAGACACTTCCCATGGTCCTCACCCGAGGGATTGATGCGCTTGAGCGTGAAATCGAGAAAGCCATTTGGTGGTTTTGATGACACCTGCTGTGCGGCGGGGTCGTAGCCTGAGTGGCTGGGTTGCGCAACCGAAAAAGCCCCCCATGTCGCAACAAGGATCGCGACAGTGGCAATGCGATGGAAGTACTTCATGTCCAAGCGAGCCGCCCATTTCTGACGCCGATGCGTCCGTGACGCCGCACCAAGTCCGAGTCTCTGAAGCGGAGATTGACCCCCTCAAGATGCGAAGGCGAGTAGATCCGCGGATAGATCGTTGGCTCGAGCCCGGGAAATCGGTAGTTCATGGGTCTTCGAGCATGCAGATGAGAGTGTAGAGTTCCTTGCAGCCGGTCGGTCATCAGGATTTCCATTTGTCCGACCGGCAGGTTCTTGATGTGCTCGTCCTGGGCACGAGTCTCTTTGATGTCCGTTTCGCTGCCGAAGCCAATCGGTTCGTACTTCTCTTCAAGGACGCCAGTGCGTTGCACGGTCAGGGTGCGCCGCTTCTGTCGGACGCGTGCGGATGCGTTCAGAAAATACTGCGCAGTTTCTTCGTCACGGGTGTGCAAGACCATCGTGGTATTGGGCGCCGAAGAGACGTCATCCTTGAACCCTCGGCCCACCTTCAATAGCTGTGGCAGGGATTGGAGCGCGAACAAGAATGCCGTATTCGTGCCGCGGGCGGTTTGCAGGATCTGGGCAAAATTGGAATAGGCGAACGGCGCAAACTCGTCAAGGATGACGCTGACTATGGGGCGGTTCTCGCGGCGCCGCTCCTGCGCATTCTCGTACCGCTTGCCGAGAATCAATTGAAGGTTCTGGAGCAACATGCGGCCCAGAGCAGTGACGGCCTTTGAGTTCTTGTTCGTGTTGAGCGAGACAAACAGAATCAACTCTTTGTCGATAACCTCGTCGAGAGAGAGCAGGTCATCGTAGGCGCCGGTGATAAGAGAAAGGTCATCCCCAAGGAATGTCATCAGTTCGTTCAAAAGGCCCTGGATTTTGGGGACGCGCTCCCGGTCTTGAAACGACTGCTGTAGGTTCCGGACCGACATCTCGAAAGTCAAGCGCCGCTGATGGTTCACTCCAACTTCCGCTTCGAGAGATGAGCGCGCGATCCCAATCTGTTCCTTCAGAACCTGCGGGTCGAGCGCCAGAACCAGAACGTCGTAGATGTTGAAGCGTTTGTGCGTGTGGGCAAGCACGCGGACAAGATCACTCAGATACGTCGCCTGGTGACCGTGGAAGAAGTCCTCCTTTAGGTCGAAGGATTCGAAGACGAAATTGGCGTGTTCCTCGTACAGGCCGTGTTCGCTAAAGAATGGGTTGTACCGTGCGGAAATGTCGGGCCGCGAGGGATCGAGGACTCGCAGCTGGTGCATGCGGCCAGCAGTTTCGATCGCTGGGAGAAGGTCGGAGAGAAACTCTTCGTCGGCCTTGCCGTCGAAAATCAGCATCGGGATGTGGTGCTGGTCACCTGGCGGACCGACGATCCGGAAGATATCCTGGCTGATGATGTTCTTGAGCAACGTCGTCTTGCCCGACCCGGTAGCCCCGAACACGATCGACTGCATCACGCGTGTCGCATCGGACCAGAACCACGGCTCACGGTGGACGTTGTAACCGAGCACGATCGAGTTCTGGTTGTACGCCGCCGCGACTGCTTTCCGATCATTGGCCTGGCTGACGAATAAAGGAGGATGAGGCCAGTTTTTTTCGCGTCTTCGGCGCAAAGTGACGAAATACCAGATGAGTGCAGCGGCAGAGACTAAGCCGTACAGCGCGTACAAAGATAGTTCGAGGAGCTGGGCGGGGCGGATGTGAAACCGGGTCGCGAGGATATAGTAGCCGGCCGCCAGCACGATGACAGCGACAACCGACAGGACGAAGGCAAGACTCTCCTCTTGGTTGTGATGATAGGCGCGACGTCCGAGGCGATATTCATTGGGGTAAGTCATAGCTGAACCAAACTGAAAAACAGAAACGTGCCTCCCGCCAGTACGGCCATCGCTGTCAGCAGAACCAGGATCGGGTTGATTCGGAGAGTTCCCTTATCCGTCTTCGGCATAATGGGATCCTCGATCCAGCGCCGCAAAACACTTACAAGGCGTTCCTCTTGGTCCTCTGCATGGAAGCTCCGCAAGCGTGCGACTATCGCGATTTGTTCTTTATGCTTCATGGCTAGAGCACGAACGCTGCCTTCACTCCATCCCCAAATACCAGTTGAAGGACTGCCGGAGATTTCAGATCTTTCCGAATGGAAACCACGCCTTGTGTTGTCTCGCCCGGATGAAGATCGTCGCCCTCGGCTTCGGCGTGAGCGACGGGCAGCGCCAGTTCATGGGTATCGCCCAGCTCTTCAAGCATCGCTCGGTCAAGCTGAGTATGCGTGAGGCTCGCCAGCGAAATGGGCGATTCGTCTGGCTGTAATTGGTAGGCCTGTGGCGTATTCAGGCGATAGAAAAGGCTGCTGTTGTTCTTGATCGCGTAATGGACATAGACAGTGCTCCGCGTGAGAAAGACCTCCTCCACGCGCACGTTAATCCGACCCTTCGCTTTGTGCGTACCTCTTTGTTTGATCTCCACAGCCCCCAGGAGCGCACGGGTAAGCACCATGTCGGCAAATTGATCTGAGTCGGTCTCCACGACAGGTTTTGGAGCCGGGGTCGGAGCCGGTTGGGCAGTATCGATCGCAAAATTCATGTCCTTTACTTCTTGCGTGATTTCAAGTTCGTAAGCAAAGCGACGGGAGGCCGTCCAAATAAACAGGTCCGTCGCCGCGCCCGACTTGACTGGCTTGACGAACACTTTGTTCGCTTCTCGCTCAATCTGGAAATCCGAACTGCCAGCAGCCGCCATCGTGACCGGCTCATGAAATTCCAGGACCGTCAGGTGGTTCAGGGCGGTCGCTACGTGGACGACGGCATTCGGGCTGGGAGTGCCCGACTGTTGGGACAATGCAGCGATCGCATACAGGCCATATATAAGTATGTGTGAAACAATTCTTCTCATAATTCCTTCTTAAGGCCCTGAGCGGAATCCGAAGGATTCCGCTCAAAGCGGTTCGTGCCTCACATGACCCAGGGAGCATCGCTCGCATCCTCATCACTGAAAGCGCCGGGATTAAATTCCACAGCTTCATCGACTACGGCAGCAGGGATTGCAGCCTCCGCTGTCTCTGATTCAGCGCAAGATTCGGTTGATGTTTCTCCCTCAGCCTGCTCGGTTTTGTCGTCATCGAGGAGGATCTTCCCGTCCCTGTACTTGAACAGGAACGTATGTTTCTGTCCTCCTCCTTTAAGTGGATCAACCAGGAAAGCTCGACCTGCCGAATCGGTACGCACGAGTCCGTCGTAAAGCTTTGGAACGTGCACCCGGACGGGCTTGCCGCCTGTGCGCTCCGCAAGTTTCAGGATCAGCTCCTGCGGAAAAGCAAGAAAGAGAATCGAGCCACTGGAGCGCTGGCCGGTACACACAATCCGGTTCAGCGCCTGCAGCCAGCCCATACGATTCTCCGCCTTGTTCTGTGCCCAGATCCGGATGAAAGCGAGAACCGCCTTCATCTCGTACCTGCCCCGTTCTTCGTCACCGCGGCATGCGCCGTATGCTTGGTTCATGGCAAACAGCTTGTGCCTGCGCAGTTCCTTGTCGGAACTCTGCCGCATCGTTTCCCATTCGGCCTTCGCGTTCTCCAGTTGTTCCTTGAGTTGCTCTCGTCTTGCTGCGATCTTGCCGACCATCGCAGCGTACACCCGATTGACGAAACGGCAGTCTTCAAGCATCTCGCGGGTGACCTGTTCGCCCACCACAAGCGCCTTGAATGCCTCAATCGGGGCCTTGTTGATCAGCAAGTCTTCGATCTGCTTGCGAACGTGGTTGTAGAGGTGGCCGACACGATCGGTCTTCTCCACCTCCAGATGGAGTGGTAAGTCAGAGCACCGGCGTTCGTTCTTGTAACGAAGCCAGGGCGCCTGACGCACCTGCTGGCGTATTTCGGCGACCAGCTTGAGATCGGGCTGGACTTGCCACTTGAGGCTGTCGAGCGCGTTCTGGAGTTCTTTGGCTAATTGCGCAGCCAGTTCCTCCTGGCCTACTGCCCGGCAAGAGGTCATCAAGTCGGTGATCGAGCCAATGTGATTTCCTCTGGCCTTCATGGCCACGTGCTCCAGATTGAACCAGGGGTCTTTCGCCTTGCTGGCCTTGTTTTTCCCCTGTTGCTGCCCGAGACCTCGGGAAAACCGATCCTTTACAAACCGCGAGAACCGGTCTTCTTCGACCACACAAACCCAGTCGAAATCAAAGTCACCGCCATTTTTCTTTGCCGTCTCCGAATGGAGTACATACGTGCCCTCCAGACGAAGCTGCCGTTGAACCAACTCGGCAATTTCCGGATCGGTGAGCGTGCAGTTTCTCCGGCAAAGATCGCTGTTGAGTTGGGCTACGATCTCGTCGGCCGAGAGATTTCCGAACGGGAGGAGATCGTCCACCATGCGTATCGGATAGCGGACGCACAGGCCGTGTTTCGAAGCCAGCGGAACGATGGCTTTGTGCTCGGGAATCCAATCGGAACCGGAGACCACTTGACCATCTTTCAGGAAGAGATATCCGTCATCCATCAAAGCAAAAGCTGGAAGCCGAAAACCGCCGCCTGTCGCCGCCTTGAACGCCCAGCGCGCCAGCAGTTTGTTGAGTTGATTGTTGACGTAAGGATGGCGGACGATTTCGCCGCTGGCGTCGGCCAGAAGCAGCCCTTCGACGACCCGGAATTCTTCGTTGTCCGGCTCAACTCCATCCGGCAAAGACTTGTCCGGATGATGGCCGAGGATTTCGAGCAAATCCTCGTAACGGCCCTCGCCTACGGCCTCACTCAGCTTGGCCACTTGCTCCATCGCCTGTGGTAAAATTTCTAGCTGAATTGAGTCTTCAGGAGCATGTTCTACGAGCGTGTAACTGGACTCAAACTCGAGCTGGCGGGAGACTTCGCGGATGCCCATCACGACATTCCCGCGAAATCTTCTACCCGGCCCGAAGGTCGAATACACTACCGCCCGTATCTTCAGCCCTGGTTTGACCGCGCTCTCCGGCAAAACGAAATCCGCCTCCAGCGCGTCCGAAACGTCATCCTCCATGATTTTGAATGCGCCTTTCGCCTGCGTATCAGCGAAGGCCATGCGGAATTGGTAAAAGCGTCCTTCTGCCAGACGCTTACCGGCAACTTCCCGTTTGGCGTCCTGAAGAAGAACTGACTCTGTAGCCTGGTCTCGATCCTCGTCGCCCGCCTTTCCATAACGCTCGCGGCGAAGCCGTTCCACCTGGGCCAAGAGGATTTCGTCATCATGCTTTTGTTGGAGACGCTGGAACACAGACCGCCTGATCCATCCTCGGCAGTCATTGGTTCCAAGCTTCCTGTCGGGCACAACGAGCACACGCGCCTCGGGCTCCTCCATCATCACCTTGCAGGGCGAGACAAGAATTCCAAAGTAGACGATCGCCGCCTGCGGCCAGTGCTGGAACCGCTCGGCAATCGCCCGGCTGTGCTCGCGGTCCACAAAGTAGAACTTGCCTTTCTTTGCGGAGCCGCTTGCGCCGACTAGTTTGTAGTGAACCCCGTTCCAGACGAGCCGGGCCAGAGCGTTCTCGACCTGTGCTTCTTCGTAATCATCGAGAGGCTCGGCCGGCACGTTTACGCTGGCCACCTTGATTCCGGGATAGAGCACGCTGAGCAGCGTGTTCTTTAGTGGCTCAAGATCGTGCAACCGCGGTGCAACCCGCCCGTTGCGGTCGATCTCGAGGTTCTGGAGTTGGTCGGCCGGGATTCTGTAATTGTTCGTCGTCGTATTCTTCGTCATTTTTTTTCTCCTTAACTATTTGTTTTCCTGGAAGACCAGGATCGAGTTAAGGAGTTTGCGTGACCGCAAGCTTCGGCACTCTCGCCTGGCCTCCCATTTTGGGTTTGCTCGGCCAGGCTTCAACTGCTATAAGCTCCGGTCAGCACATTTCCCCGCATCAAGCCGCGGGGTGCTCAAAGGACCAAAATCAACCTCTTGGTCACCTGAGAACTGCTCGTGCTGATCTCACCGAACTGGCTCTAAATCGTCTTCGGGGCGACAGCCTGTTTTACGATCACGGGATTGCCGCCATTCACTTCCGGAACTGCCTTCCAAGCCGTTACCGTGTAGAACGGCTGGCCAGTCCTGAATGCCTCGATCAATGCCTCTCCCTCGCTCGCCATTTCCTGTCCTAGTTCTGGTTTCGCGGGAGACGATCCAGGCTTGACCAGAAAATAGCGAAGGTTGGCGTCATTGCCATTCCGGCGCCTTCGCGTCGTGTTGGTGCCATCGGCTTTCGCCGCAGCCGGCCGTTCCGTCACCTCCGTAGTCCCTTTGCCTTCCATATCCAAAAGCTCCCTTTCACCTGATTTATCTAAGACCCAAGTCCGCCTGCTGCAGCACCCAGTCGCGCTTCTCACCTTCGATCGCGCGTTCCCAATACTCTCCAATCAGCAATCCGCTGGGGTTCTGCTCTGACCGCTTCTCGACTAACAGCCTGACGTCGAATTCGCTGACCACCTTGTCGATGGTTTCGTTGTGTTCGTGAATGTGGTGGACTTCCTTTACTCCGAACGCTGTGTATGTAAGCGGATCGTCCTTGGCAGCTTCCAGGGAGCGCAGCTGAAATTCCGAAGTCGTCTGATCGTCTTCGATCTTTCCAATGAAGTCATCTTTCTGCATGCCGGCGTAGGCCGTACGCCGCAGGTTGGCAGTCATCATGTTCAAACTGTCTGCCCAGTTGCGGCTCACATTCGTTGGCGAAAAATTCAGGTAGCGTTCGAGGAACAGGCGCACGAATGCGCGTTTCTCAAACTCAGTCGGCTCAGATCCTGTGCCCTGCGTCACAGATATCGTCGGTTTTCCCACCCCCAAGACCGTTGCCTGGCCGTTCTCATCCACTCGAATGACAGTGGGAGGCTGGAAGCGAACATAGACAGCGAAAGTCAGCGCCGCCATCGTTATTGGAATGCACATGAAGGCCAGCACCATCGCCCGGTTGGCGTAGGCCCGCAGGATCCCATCATGCTCGTAATAGCGGCTGTAACGGAGCTTCTCGGGAGCATCGGCTTCTTTCGACGAGTTTTTTCTTTTCAACCACATGTTCGTATCCCAGTAGTTCTCAAACTATTCTCAAACTACAATCAGCGGTGTCGGCCAAACAGACGGCCGAAAAACCTTCCGACATAGAAAAAGATCAGGGTCGTGATGCTGTACGGTCGAAAGTTCGTGCCTTGCGGCTCCCAGATTGGTGGCTGCCTCCACATAGAAACCTCCTCGGTCAGAGCTAATTGTTCTCGGCATTGTTCCTTCCCGCGGCTCTTCCGAGCGCCCTCCCCACGTTAAAGCTAAGAACCTGGGTCACTGAATGGGGTCGATAACTGGACTCATGTCGTCCACTGCCGCGCGACATGGCAGCGGCAAGATGCCGCTTATCGTTGTGGCTTGCATTAGATGCAGGCACTGCTGGACTGCTGCTGCTGTTCATCGCACTCGCAACTCCCGAACGAATGAACTCCGGCATCGAGGGAGCAGGCGGTGGTGCTGACGACGCCAGTACAGTAGATGTGGACGAGGCGCTTACGCCACCCGACACTGCAGCGCCCGCGGAAGCAGGACTCGCTCCTGCCGCAAAGCCAGTGATTCCAGCAAGAGCGGCGCCGGCCGCAACCCCGCCTGCTCTCACCAGTGCAAAGGCTGTTGAACCT
>Ga0210399_10001209_pt1 | contig 20227 bp, 15 predicted proteins | sample IncBWC14MmetaG_FD_150865 | JGI IMG/M metagenome (GOLD analysis project Ga0210399, IMG submission 150865) | Forest soil microbial communities from Barre Woods Harvard Forest LTER site, Petersham, Massachusetts, United States - Inc-BW-C-14-M | ecosystem: Environmental > Terrestrial > Soil >... | reverse complement strand
CTCTCGGCCCAGCGTGGTGGAACCCGTCCACCTTCTATGATCAGCGGCATGTTATTCCCCTAGCATCGCGTTCCGCTACAATCTCTACCAGCTTCACGCCCTGGCCTGGTCCAGCGCCTGACCCAAATCCTCGAGAATGTCGTCGATATGCTCGATCCCTACGCTAAGTCGAATCATCTCCGGTGTGACTCCCACCTTCGTCTGTTCCTCGGGAGTGAGCTGCCGGTGTGTAGTCGACGCTGGATGACACGATAACGATTTGGCATCGCCCATGTTCACCATGCGCTTGAACAGGCGAAAAGCGTTGAAGCACTTCCTGCCTCCCTCGTATCCGCCCTTCACTCCAAAAGTCAGCAGAGAGCAGAAGTTGGTTCCCAAATATTTATGCGCCATCGGATAGAGTGGATTGTCTGAAAAGCCGACATAGTTCACCCACTCGACCATCGGATGAGCCCGTAGAAATTCTGCGACCTTCCGTGCGTTCTCCACGTGGCGTTCCACGCGCAGCGCCATCGTCTGAATTCCCTGCAAGAACAAAAATCCGTTAAATGGAGATAGCGTTGCGCCCGTGTTTCGTTGACACACAGTCCGGCATCGCGCGACAAACGCAGCATCTCCGTAATGGTCCACATAGACGACACCGTGGTACGCAACTTCCGGCCGATTGAGCATATAAAACTTTTCCGGATACTGTCGCCACGGAAACTTACCCCCATCCACAATCATTCCGCCGAGACTGGTGCCTCCGCCTCCGATGAATTTCGTCATGGAATGGACCACCACATCGGCGCCGTACTCGATGGGCCGCAATAGAACCGGCGTAGCCACCGTGTTATCGACCACCAGCGGCACCCCATGCTTGTGCGCCACTCGCGCCAATCCCTCGATGTCCGCCACGTTTCCTGCTGGATTGCCAACACTCTCGCAATAAACCGCGCGGGTATTTTCGTCGATCAACTTCTCCACATCTTCGGGACGATCGCTCGCAGCAAAACGCGAATTGATTCCCCGCTTAGGAAAGATGTGCGCCAGGAGCGTGTAAGTAGCGCCATACAACTGCGGCAGCGAAACGATGTTGTTACCCGCTTCTGCAATGTTGATCAGCGAATACTCAATCGCGGCCATGCCAGAGCTGACGCTGAGTCCATCGACACCGCCTTCAAGCGCGGCCAAGCGCTTTTCCAGCACCGCGTTTGTAGGATTGCCAATCCGGGTGTAAATATTCCCTTCGACTTCCAGATTAAACAGTGCCGCGCCATGCTCCGCGCTATCAAACTCGAATGCAACCGTCTGATAGATCGGCACCGCTACAGCTTTGGTCGTGGGATCGCCGTCGTAACCTGCATGGATTGCGATGGTCTCCAGCTTCATGCGTCCATCAGCCTTTCCAATCAACTCAGTTCACTTCGCGGTGGTCGCAACGCTACGAACCGGAACCGATGCCGGACTCTTCGCTAGCGCTTTACCCATCGCTTCGGTGAGGCGCCGAGCCGCAAAGCCAGCCCCGAAAGCGAATCGCATCACCGGCCCGAAACTGTTCGCGGCCGCAAGCCCAGCAAAATAAATGCCCGGCACCGACGACTCGAAGCTAGATGAGAGCACTGGTGCGCCCTTAACCACCTTGATCTTCGAGCGAATTTCGGTACTAACGAAAGCTAATCGTCCCAAATCCACTCTGTAGCCCGTCGCCGCAATGACGTGCTCGGTGAGAACGTCGCGCTCTGTACCGTCCTCCGCGCGCAGGTGCAGACAAACCTTCCCGTTCTCGACCTCCGCGCTCCGGGGCGTGTATCCAAGCAAAGAAGACACCCGAGCCATCTTGTCTTTAACGAACCACCCAGCCGAGGGACCAAGAGTTCTCTCCACGGCTTCTAGGCGGAGACGCTCGGGCAAATAGTGAAACAGCATCGGCGCATCGGAAAAGAAGCGTGATCGCAATCCCGGCCCGAGGCCCGACTGCGGATGCCGAATCTGCTGCCACCGGGAACGCGGCTTCCCCGTCGGCGTGCTGTGGAACTTCAGCGCGGATCGCCGAGCAACCAACTGTACATCGGTCCCTTCCTCATGAAGTACCGCCGCCAGATCAATTGCTGAAGCGCCGCCACCGATGACAACCACGCTGCGTCCCCGAAACCGTTCAGGGTCGGCGTGACGGAAACTATGAGACACGAATCTCGTCGGCAAATGCGCCAGATTCTCTGGGATGTGTTCGAAGTGGGTGATCCCGACCGCAAGCACCACCCGCCTAGCCGTGACCATTTCGCCATCCTCGAACCGGAGAAGAAATCCATCTCGCGCACGGTCGAGACTGACAAGAAGCTTGTCTTCAAGCTCGGGCAATATTCGCTGCCTGAACGCCAGCCCATAAGCAGAGAAGGTCTCAAGGCGTACCGGAATCCCCGCATCGGAGTACTCGATCCCCTGTTCGGCGCAGAAGCGTCCCAGCGTAAATTCTCTATCAGGATCGTAGATATTCGACGCGAAACCGTCGGACTTCAGCATCATGCCCTTCGGCATGTGATTCAGCCAGCTGTCCATCGGACGACCAAAGATGCGGAATGGAATGCAACGACGCCGGAAATGTGCGGCGATGGAAAGTCCGTAGGGACCGGCTCCAATGATCGCAGTTTCTAACATGTCTTGAAAAACGCTCCTTGTGAGAGTTTGTCTTCGTAACGGCAAATTACGGGAGAGCGCTGTTGAATCCGAGGAGGAAGGAAATCTTGGGGAGGAATGCTGATTATACCATGGGCGCTTCGGGCACTTCCGAAGCATTACAGATGAAGCAACTATCTTGTTATCAGATGTATACGGGCTATCGTGCGCCATTCGCTATCGTCGTCAAACAACCATTCCCGCCGAATTATTCATCCTTCGGCCACACCCACAAGCCCCCCACCGACACGGTCCTTGCGTGTCGTCCCTCCGTCGAAGAACCGTTTCAACCTGAGAAATGGTTCCTCGAGAAGATTCCAGGACAAGGCAGCCATGGCATAGGTCGCCGCAGCAGTGATCGGAAGCGCCAGAAACTCGTGCCTGTCCAGATGGAAAGCCTTAGCAGCGTCAAGCGGAATCTTCTGCAGCAAGTAGATTCCATAGCTGATCGTCCCGGTATAGACCAGAAACCGGTTCGTCAGAATCGCCTGCAACCAGTTCTGCTTCGAGAACAAAGCAAGATACACGAATGAAACCGAAGCCAGCGCGACCAGAGAGAAAACGATCCATCTCGCATGAAGGGTGTTAATCAAAAGTGCGAGTGGGGCGGAGACCAGCAAAACGATCCACGCTCGCGACACGAACTTCGATGGGACAAAGCTACTCGAACGGACTGAAATCGCCAGAAGTGCTCCGGCCATCAGACCGTCCAAACGGCAGAATGTATTCGAGTAAATATCGACCTGGTGACGCGACAGATAAAAACGCAGTACCGGCGAAACACAAATCACCCCGATAGCGATCTTGCGAAGCTGAGCCGCATTACAGAATCGCACCACCAGAGGCCAAACCAGGTAGAACTGTTCCTCGACAGCGAGCGACCAGGTAACACCCAAGAGTCCTGTGGCCATGGTCGGAACCGGCACGAGGAAATTCTGAAGAAACAACGGATAAGACCACCAGGGTGCCGAACGCGCTTCGAATACGGTTTGGGCTTCGGAGGGACGCAGAAGCGGAACAATCACAAACATGAAAAGAAGGGCCGAGTAATATAGAGGCCAAATCCGCAGACAGCGCCGGACATAAAAATTCTTGAAATACCCTTCCGATTGCTTCGTGTCGAGGAGGATCCCCGTGATCAGGAGTCCGGACAGCACAAAGAAAAGATCTACTCCCATCCAACCGTTGCGAGAGATCAGTTGCAAATGGAGAGATGGATAGACGTTAGTATTGTGCAGCAGTACCAACAGCACGGCCAGACCGCGAACCGCATCTAGTTGAGCAATTTTCTTCATGGCCGCGCTTGACTAGCGCTTCTTGAGCAGGCACACGCCTGTCCACGGATAATTTCCCGGGTTGCCTTTAGGCTCGGGCAGCAAAGACAGTAGCTCGACTGGCGCCCTTCTAAATTGCGCCGCAGTTTTCAGAATGCCCCGCACGTCTTTCGGGTCCCACCCAAATGGCGTGAAAAAATTAGCGCCCTCGGGAGGTCCGAACTTGAATGCGGCTCCGGCCTCGCTCAACTGCTTGCCCGTCGTGCGTTGCATCAATCTAAGCTGGCCCGGAGAAGCAAGATCTATAATCCAGCTTCTAAAGTGTTTACCAACGGCCAGGTCTTTGGCCAGGGACGCGACTTCTTCAGCCGTGAAGTAGATAAGGAGCCCTTCACTCGCAACAACGACCTTTGCTGCCCGGCCGTCGAGCCGAGCGAACAGCTCGCGACGGGTCAACACAGCTGACAAATCCAGAGAGATTCGCTCCAGCCGGCATCGAGGCTTTTCGTCCGCAAGAATCTCTTCTTTGTAGGAAACAATTTCCGGCAGGTCCACCTCCACCCACTGCAGCGTGGAGGGTAAGTTCATGCGGTAGGGCCGGGCATCAAGACCCGCAGCCAGGTTCACCACCAGATCAGCCCCTTCTTGAATCGCTCGGGAAAGAAACTGATCGAAAAGATAAGTGCGTGCGACCCACGCCCACTCATGCTTGTTACCGTCGGCGAGAGTGTTCGCGATCTGGAATCCGTGCGCGCCAGCCAAACGCTCGGCGTAGGGGTCGCGAAACAGCGCATCGGGCCGTCGCGTCTCGAGCGCGCGAAAATACGCGACCCAGCGAGCGGTATCAGAGACGCCACGAACCGTAAGATTTTGCTCATTCATTGCCGGCACTCTGAGTGGGTCAACCGCTGCTAGAGGATCGCGATATCTGCGCGCACGAACCAGTTATGCTTCATACTCCAGGCGCACAAAACCGCTCCCAGCGCTGTCCCGAAAGTGTTTGTAATGAGATCGGTCGTTCCCGAGTCCCGTGTCGGCAGAAATGCCTGCAGAACTTCTATAGTCAGGCTGACGGAAAATCCCAGGGCAATCGTAAGCCAAGTCGCCCGCTTGACCTTCCTGATCGCCGAGAAATACGCACGGAAAAAAAAGCCGAGCGGAATGAAACCGCCAATGTTGATGCCCACGTCCTTCCAATAATTCCAGTCCGACCGGAATTCATCCCAGGGTCGTTCAAGAAACTGCTGGCGCAAAACGAAGAAGCGTTCGGGAATAAGCAGGTTCGTTGCCGGATCTACGTGGTTGTGGACAACGCTCCCCTTCCCTTCATCGAAAAGATAGCTGGCAACCAGACCCTCGATCGCGGCCTGATGCGCCTGCTGGCTCGTCGTCCAGTCCGCGAAATGCTGTGAAACTTCACCGGCCGTGAGTTCGCGATCATAAACCGCGAGTCCCTTCATCTGCCCAGACCAGTTATGGTTCGTGTACGGAGCGTTGCCAACAACGAGTTGACCGGTCAAGTCCTGACCTGAAAACCTGAAGCTCGGGGCTCTCTTGACCAAAATGCCATTCAAATAGACGGCTGTGCCTGTTGCACCTGAGCTAATCGTGACAAAGACCGGCTGTAGACGGCTAAACACATCGTTGACATAGATCCCGGCCTTCTTGGCCAATTGGCCCGGGCTTCCCCGCTGCAGTACCAGATCACCCAGCGACTGACGAAGTGAAAACGGGGCAACTCGACTTACCGGCCAGTAAAACGCAAGAATCGTGCCCGAAGCGTTAACTCGATCCGGTTCCAACCAGACCTCGATACTGCAAGAGCTGTCGTTATGCGACCGGTCGGCCTCGAAGCTACCCACACTCACGATGCTGCCGTACTTACCGAAAATCAAACCCTTTCCCGAACTCAACCAACTGACGTCATTCCTGGGAGCATGAAATGGCCAGATCCCCGCTACCAGGATCCCCGAAAGAACGAAGAAACAGATTGCTCCTAGGAGTGTCGCTTTAATCCTGGGACTATCAGACTCGGGAGAACTCACTTACAGGTTCTCATTGCGCACCAAGAGGATCGAGGTGAAGGATGTTCAGATTGCTTCAGAAGCCCCTCTTAATTGCCAAATACGGGATGAGAGCCACCTCGGCCAGACCCGGGAGTGGGTCCTTAGGACTGAATACCGCTTCCACATTGCAGTTTCTCAACGAGCGGAGGTAGCTCTTCAAATTTGTATCGCCGGCAAGAATCGCCATCATAGCCGCGGGAAGATCCGTAGTCGTCCGGACCCATGCCACTCCAGGCCGCCCTTTACTAACTGACACGGGCAAACCAACCTGATCCGAGTAAAGCATGTAGCTGAAGTCCACGCCGGCTCGGGCCCCAATGCTGTGATAGCCCCACGTCCTGGCATTTACGTCGAGGAGTTTGTATTGGGAATCACGTGGATCAAGCTTATACTCCAGTTCGACGAGCCCATAGTAATCGATAGCGCGCAAAAATCGCTCGGATAACTCCTCCAGAATCGGAATGTCGACCGTCTCAACGTAAGTGCTGGCTCTCCCAAACTGAAGCGGGTGCTGACGCGTGCGACGTACAACCATCTTACCCGTGGCTTCCCTATTACGGAAAAACGCGCAATACGAGAACTGCTGGCTGCCACCGCCGGGAATCAACTCTTGCACCATGACCTCTCCATGGCCGGTCAGCTCAGATGCTTCTTGAAAGAGAGTTCTTAACTCAGAGTAGCTGTTCGCCCGCCACGCTTTGGCCTTGGTGGCATAGAAAAAATGCTCCTTGATCGCAGGCTTGATCGCAAACGGCGGTGTGAGGCTATGGAGTTCGGATAATTGGTCGATATTCTCAGGATAGTGTGTGACCGGCGTCGGAATACCCAGTTCCTGTGCGAGGCGGTAAGTGTTCCTTTTGTCCCAAGCCCACTTCACTTTTTCCCAATCGGGAGTAGGAACGCGGAACATTTCGCTCAGTTCTGAACGGTGGCGCGATAACGCAGCAACGAGTTCCTCCCGGGTTGGATAGAGAACCCAGCCGTCCAAGCCTAGGCGCTTCCCGATCTCGAGCAGGCTATCCACCACATTGCGCTGATTGCGCAAGTCTGGCACGCTCACGAATCGCTTAGAGTATCGGGAGAATCGGGAAATCGAATGTTCATCGTCCACGACGCAAACAGGTACTCCCTGCCGGCCAAGGCTGCGAACAATGCCTAACCCCTGGTAGTCGCCGCCGATTACAACCGCTCCGACAGTATGGTGGGCAGGGGACACAGTGGCAGGCCTTGGGACGGGTTGGGTTAAAGCGCTCACGGGTCAGTTGCTTCCATTGTTCTGAGTGCCGTTATTCCGCGCGATGGAGTGAATCAATTCATTCGAGGCAAATTCCGCTCCCGAAACAAAGCCGAGCAGCGGCCCAAAGCTCCGTGCAGCAGGTTTACCGAGGAAATGCAATCCCGGGATCGAAGACTCCAGTCCACGATTGAGCACGGGGAACCCGTCCACTGTTTCCAGCTGTTTCAATAATGACTGAGACATGAACGGATACCGCGAAACGTCGACCCGGAATCCCGTCGCGAGGAGCGCATGATCGACAAGGCGCTCCGTTCCGTCGTCAAGTCGAAGGCGAAGTTGACTACCTACTACAGCTGCTGAAACCACTTTGCGCCCCAGTGTGATGGGCACTGCCGCAATTCGCGATTGCAGCCAGCTGGCGCCAGCCGGCCTGATCGCGCGGTAAGCGGTACGATCCTGGAAACGTCGAGGGAAACGCCGGAACAGATGCGGCATTGCAACCAGCCGGCTGATCCCAGCCGGTCCAACATCCCGCGTAGAATAGAGCATTTGGGAAATCACGCCCAGATGATGCAATCTCGGATGTAGCCCCACCCAGTTGAGAGTCTTAGTGCGAGCAATCACCTCAACCTGAATGCTGGCCTCTTTAAACAGCGCAGCGGACTCCAAAGCGCTCTGTCCCGCACCGATCACGACCACACGCTGGCCCTTGAATTTCTGGAGATCATTGTGCTCGCTCGTATGCGAAGCCAAGCCAGAAGGAATGCCGGTGAACGCTGGAGGCCGGGTAGTAAACGGACTGATACCGGCCGCTACCACAACACGTCGTGACGTGATTTCCCCGCCACCCGCCATGACCAACTTAAACCCGCGCGCATCGACTTCGACGCTAAGGATCTGGCGCTTATCGAGATCCGGGACAGCGCGGCGTTGGTACCAACGACCGTAATCGACAAAACTTTCTAGCGGAATGGGCCTCGACAGGTGATTGCCGTTTTGACGACAATATTCGTCAAGGGTCAACTCGCGCCGGGGATCAGCAATGTGCGAAGCTCCCCAATTCGACCGTAAACACATGCCGGCGGGCATCTGGTTCTGCCAGAATGCCATCGGGTCGCCAAAAACCCGCGTCTCCACGCCCGACGCCCGCAAATATGCCGCCGCGGAAAGTCCATAGGGACCTGCCCCTACGACAGCGACGTAACAGTCCGGTGATTTGCCGTTCACAACTTTAGCATACTGGTCTTGCCGAGATCCTGCACGCCCCGCCTGTCGCGTCTTATTGGCCTTGCCGCTGCGTCAGTTCCTCTTCAGAGGACGAGACAGACGCGGGACCATCAAGCTTGATCGCCAGGCCGCCAACCTCCTCGGTGATCAGCCCTGTGCTCGGCTGCCGATTGCGATTGTTTTGGAATGGCAACGCTGTTGACGCCGGCTCAATATCATCGAAGCGCTCCGTCGAAAGCGAATCTATCAGATCCAGGTACTCCTTCTTTTTCTGACCCCAACCATTGCGCTCGACATACTCATAACCCCGTTTAATGAGAGACTCACGCAGTTCCTTATTGTTGATGACGTCAAGCATGGCCTCGGCCATGGCTTGGATGTCGCCGGAGCGAAAGAAATGAACAACACCTTCTTCGAAATAAAAAGTGTCAATCTTGGTTCGAGAGACTACAACCGGCACACCTTGGGACATGAACTCCATGATCTTGGTGCTGTAAGCCTCGTTTCCAAATGAGTCGGCCCGTTTGGGGACGACTCCTAGGTCAGCATTAGCGATCACTTCCGCCATTTCATCGAGCGGCACACCCCCATAGATCTTGACGCTTTCCTCAAGACCAAGCCTTTGTACTAATTGTCTTAAGGAGGACTTAAGATCTCCGCCTGCTCCAGCGTAGATATGGAACTCTGCATTTGGAACCTTATGCTTGACCTCAGCAAAGGCTGAAATTGCAATATCCAGCCCCTGGTGCCACTGCAGACTCCCCGGGAACAAAACGATAAATCGGTCGTCAGCTCTCGTTCTTGCACGCCGAGAAAACATTTCAGGGTCGACATGGTTAATGAGAACGGAGCACCGCTCTTCTGGAACCGAGCGCGCAATTACAGTTTTATGCCAAATGTGGTTCGACACAATCACATGGTCAACAAACTCTGCCGATAATCTCTCGATTGTTTTCAACAATCCAAAATAGACCGCTTTGAGCCCCGTTTTAAATTTACTCGCGAATAACTCCGGGACGACGTCATGAATGTCGAGAATCAGTTTTGCCCCTGTCAACTTCGGATACCACGCCGAAAATACAAGAAAATCCGGCATGTTATGAATATGAATCACATCATACCGGTTCCGCTTATGCAGCCGTGTTAGTGCCCTTGAGGACCTCACCAGAAAGCGCAGCAAGCGCCACGCATATGTCCACTTGGTGCGCTCGTTGTACTCACGATGTTGAACCCGATACACCGTGACGCCGTTGATTTCCTTCTCTGGCCGTCCCACATCAGCTTCGCTTATGGCAATCACTTCCACCTGATCGCCACGCTTCGCCAGCGTTTCCGCGTAACGCCGGACACGATTGTCAGCCTCGTATGGTGAATAGGCCACCATACATATTTTCTTGCGTGTATTCCGTAAGGGAAGCGGAACGCGCTCCCGATAATACCGGGCAACGTCTCGCGGCAAAGCAGGCCAATAAGACTCACCATGTTTCTCACGCACATAGCGAAGGAGTTCTTCATAGTGCGAGACTGGAAATTCATCTCGATTCATTTGGCCGTCAAAACACATGTAATCCGGATGCGTGTTCAGCAACGCCATGCCGCCGTGCTCGGCAATCCAATCAACCTTACGCTTCCAAATGTCTATGTTCCGCTCGCGAAGAACCTCAAAAAGAGTGAAATCCTGAACCAGCGTATAAGGAAGTTCTACAAAGCCACTGCCGTTAGGACCCGGCACCCAGAATGGAAAGATGGTGCCCGTGCCATCCGGTTGCGGTTCAAAGGGGTCCGTATCGAACGTGGAAGCGTCGTATTCAACGTCCAACGCGTGCAGCCACTCCAACTTATGCTGCATCAAAGGCGAACGGAACCCCGAGCAATTCCACTTCTGCAGGTACTCATTGATCCGCGAGGCCTTCGCGGCGAACTTCGCTTTGGAACTGTAGAGTTTGCCGTCATGCTCTAGGCCGTGCACTCCGACTTCGAATCCGGACTGACCCAGCCTCTCTCGCATGGCATCGAGAACGCAATATTCACCTTCAGGCACAAAGTTAAAGCACGAATTAAATCCGTACTTCAGTTCGACATTCATCAACTGGTCGACGCGTGAAACTCCCTTGCTGCCCTCGACATCATGAGTAAGAACCACGGCGAACCGCTTGCCGTCAGGCCATCCCGGCCATCCGGGAGGAGTACGAGCCGCTCGAGAATCGATCGGCCACACGTCCACAAAGGCCCGACGGCGGCGGTTCGCACGCCATCGCCGCAACGCCAGGCGCAAGCGCCAGGGCATGATGGGCTTAAGAAAGTAATAAGCTCTATTTAGAAGCATTCGGATAACCTTTGTTTTGCCAAGAGCCAGCCTCCCAAAATCGAAGGAGGTCGTTTCGCCACGAGTTCTATGCTAGGGCTCACTCTATCCGATATGTTTGTACAAAAGCTTGCCAACCATTTCCAGAGCGATATCTGGAAAAGCCGGAACCATGTACCCAGCCAACTTATATTTCCAGACGCTTGGAAGTCCTGTCCGCTCCGGCGGATAACTCCAGTACCGTATTACTGTTCGATTGGCACCCCAGTGCTCCTTGAAAGCGATGAGCCCCACATTGTCGACATCTGAGCGGCCCATCTCAAGCTCGTCGTACCCTTGTTCACTTGCCTCTTGTATGGTTTTCCAAAACAATAACGCGGTTCCCCCGAGCCTATTGAACGCTGCGTTACTACATCCGTATTTGTAAATCATAACTTTCTTGTGTCTAAGCGTGAGAATGCCGGCAACGTCTACGCCATCCTTCGAGGCCACACGAATCTTAACGTCTGCTCCAAAGGCAGCGATCAAACCGCGAAACCAGTTCAGTGGCTGGGGTGGCAGGTACTGCCGGCGACGAGTCATCACCAGAAGCCGATAGAATTTCCGCAGCAACTCCTCCGACGTCCCGTCCTCGTACAGCAGCTTTTCCCGTTCGGCGCAACGAATCTTTCTTTGCACGCAGCTCTTGTGAAAGTTACGAAACAACTCCTGCGCGGTGGGACGCAGGTCCAGTCGATGGAGCAAATACTTCGTTTCCCTGCTCAGTTCAGTGCGGACGCCCGGCTCGTGAGAGATAGGTCTGATCTCGAGGTACCTCCAGTTCTTTTCGTCAACCTGTCGTCTCACATGTAGGAGCATCTCGTCGAAACAGAACGGCCGATCAATTAAAGGTTCGCAATGGTCAGAAAACGGCAATGACACAAAGCGTCGACCCGTCAACCAGCTGTCTATCTGACAAAAGACGAGCCCATTCGTCAGGCGCGCACTGGGAGGACAGGTTGTCACAACGACAGGCTCGTAACCGTACACCGAGCGCAATGCCCGCAGCCAGTTTGGACTATGAAAAACTGCCGAGCGCGGATGGCTGTCAACCAATGCTGCCCAGCGGGGATCGCTGAGTGGATCAATCTCATAAACTTCGGCGGCGGCGGGAACATCTTTCATGAAACGAGACCTGACGTATTTCGGGGTAACGACATAAGCTGCCGGGTGAGCCATGAGACTAGGTCACTAGGGTCTGACGAGGGGCACTATTACCTGCCTGCAAATTCTCATCTGATCGCGGATTCCGTTGCCCAAGCTCTTTCATCACTTGAGCCACAGTCATAAATCGCGTGTGGCGAACAGCGGCAAACGAGCAGATTGCCTCAAGTAGTCTGGGTGTGCAGCCGAAGCGGGAAGGCTTTGGAGCCACGTCATGGGAGTAGAAAATGAGCCAGCTCCCTTGCTCCTCGTTCTCGAGGATCAACCGCTTCGCGGAATCAGCACGGTCGAGGTCACCATAGAGGCTGTTAGCGAGAAGTAAATTCAGATCAACATCAGGACCATTCAAACCGCTGCAAGTCCCGCGGCAACTCATCAATTTCGGCCCCAGCTTCTTCTTGGCTCTGAGCGTCACCTCGCCGTACGGATATGCAAAATTAGCGGATCCCAGCAACCCAATTTTTTCGCGAATCGCGTGCTCTCCCTTTTCCAAGTCATGCTCAAACATCTCGCAACTGACTCGGCGGGCCGAAATATGGCTGAAGGTATGGCTAGCGAGCTCATGTCCTCGATCTAGCGCCGAAGCCAAGTCCTCTTGACGAAACTGCTCTCCAAGATCGCTCCTCGTATTCATCAGGGACATCGCTACGTAATAAGTGGCCCGAGCCCCGAAGCTCTCAAGGATAGCGGCGCCGATAGTCAGAGCCGTTCGAGGAAAGTCATCGAAACTGAACGTAATGATCGGACCACTTGCGCCGAGCGGCACGACCCGCCGATAAAGGGCGGAGAGAACTCGCCGACGCCCGTCGCCTACTTGCGAACGCAAGCTCATGATTGATGAGTCGCCTCTATCGCCTCATGAATCACAACATCGATGATTCCATCGTCCGGCACTTCCCGATTGTGCGGAAACAACAGTCGCGACACCCCTTCATCGATTCCTGTTTCGTGCAGCAACAAGTCGGCAAAAACCTTTCCCGAGGGGGCATTTCGGGGAGTCTTCCTGTAGTTCGCGCCAAAATCTCTGCCGGTTAAAGCGATGTATTTCCGGATAATGTACGCCAAGAATGCATGCTCCACTCTTTTAGACTGAACCCGACAGCTAAACATTAGGTCCGTCATCAACGGGACGCGATTGTCAACGACACAGAACCCAACGACCCCGTAGCTACCGAACCGATCTTCTACATCGAGGACATACGTGTCTAAATGCGGCGTAGAAAGAATCCGCTCCAGCACACTCTTCTCGTACCGGCTGCCAGAGAAGTTCATCTGATTTGTACGTTGGGTCAACTCGTGAACCCGGCTGAGATTCGCTTCGGTCATCGGGTGGACATTGAGCCGGATGTTGCAGTACCGCAAAAATGTCATGTAGTCGTCGCCGAAGTTCCCGGCTATATTTTGCCGCTCCGACTCCACCTGATACATCTTCCGTCGCTCCCGGCTCTCGGTCGTCACCGGAACCTGGCACACTTCCATGTCTACAATTCCTAGATAGCGATCAGCGCTCAGAATCGCGACTTGGGAATGTACCGCCTTCACTTGCTGCAATTCGAATTCGGAGTCGTCAACGAACAATAGCGCATCCATCCCGATATTGAGCTGGCGCGCAATGGCCTCGATCCCTTCACTCTTCGGTTCCCACGAAATCTGCGGGCACAAGAAATATTCCTCAATTCCGAAGGCCCTAAGAACGGCTAAGGCGTCATCGCGATTGTTCTTACTCACAATGGAGTGCAAGATCCCGCGTTCGTCCAACTGCTTGAGAATCAGCGTAATTCGGGGTTTTAGCCTAAGACTTGCGGGACCATCTTCGACCAAAATGCCGTCCCAAAGCGTGTTATCGAGATCCCACACGAGGCATTTGATCTTCTTAGGCTCTTGCGACCTCCCCTCTTCCGACGTTGCTCTTGCCACACTCGAAGCTTCACGTACAAATTCCATGATTCCAAAGTAAAGTGTAATTTCCGTCTGGTCTTCATTAGGGACCAGCTCAACATTGAAGGGAGAACCAAGGTCCAGAAACTTGGTGATTTGATCATAGCCGACTCTGATTCGGTGGAAACCGGACGTGAGTTCAATCAATTGTTGAAAAGGTATTTTCACGCGGTCGTCGATAGAACGCATTGTGAGCGAGAGCCGGACAAGCTTCGGCGAAGGGTTGTAACACTCCAGGACAAAGCCCGTGGGCGTTGCTTCGCCTGCGCTTGACTGGTAGGCCATCCTTTTCTTGAAGCTGTACCTCTTCTGGGTCGCAAGTTGTTTGAGCGGCACCGGCGCGGGCAACTGATAAAGAGTAGTGCCGATCCAATGATCCCGGCGTTCGAGCTTCAATGCATCCTTCGCCGAACGGAGGCGAATATTGCCTGGCGTCCACAATTTTCCCCACTGTTTGAATCGAATCTTCAGCACGTAGGAGTTCAGCGCTTCGTCGCAGTCGATCCTGACCATTCCATCGGAGAATCGTCGGCAGCGTCCATCTTCTCGCGGGCTGTAAAGATCGCAACTGGTATAGCAGGTAGGCCAGACACACTCCGTGCAATGCTCGCTCCAGGGCAGGACGGTGCGCTCGAGGACCGCGCCCTTAAGGTGCCCAAATTGAGTAATTATCTCCGCAGGAATTTGGTCCGACGACTCCTTCTTGCGGTTAGCTTCAGTTTCGTACATGATCTGTCCAGTTACGCTCTTACTAACTTAGTCGGTGTGTGCCACATGTATGCCTTAGTCACCCAACAGCCAGTGCCGGGTCGGGAGTAGTGATCGGCGACTTCGGAGTGCTCCCGGTCAAAAACGATCGGTGCCAAAGTTCAAGGACGGCAAGAGAAAGCAATTCCTTCGAATATTTCCCTGAGCGCGAGTTCTCCGCAATGAGACCCTCGACGCTTTTGCGGTTGAAATATCCTCGTGCTGTGGTCTCTCGATCAAGCAGCACATCCTGCAGCCATCCTTTAAGCTCTGTTCTTAACCACATCTCGTAAGGCACTGGAAATCCGGCCTTCTTGCGGTGCAGGATTTCAGCAGGAACGTAATTCCGAAGCGCAGTTTTTGCGATGTACTTGGTTGTGAAACCTCGTATTTTTAAGTTTTCTGGCAACGACGCTGCAAATTCCAGTATCTTGTGATCAAGGAGCGGCACTCGTAGCTCGATGGAATTGGCCATCGTCATTTTGTCGGCCTTCAATAACAGATCGTCGGGCAACGTTGTCTTCGTGTCCACATAAAGCATCCGGTTAACAACGCTCTCGGCATGCCCGCTGTGCAGATGCTCCCGCGCCGGAGCTACCGAGAATCCCTTGTTCACGAACCCAGCAAAGTCGCTGGAGTACAACTTACTCGCCTCCGAGTTGAAGTACGCCTCAGGTGCATACGTTCTACCGTAGTAATAATCGGTGAAGGGGAGGCCGAGTAAGGGAGCGTACTTGTGCAGGCGTTGCAGGTCAACCACTCGATTCAGATAAGCAGCTGCGGATGCTATCACGGGTGTCAACGGCCCCAGGATAGACTTCAGTCGCTCTAACCAGAGAACTCCGCGATACGTCTGGTATCCCGCAAAGGCCTCGTCGCCACCTTCACCCGAAATTAGTACCTTGACGTAGTTCTTTGCCAAGCGGGAGACATAATAGAGCGCGACCGCCTGGGGCTCGCAGACAGGCTCCTCCATATGCCATGCAAACTGTGGAAGGAAATCAGCGAACTCACGGGAACTGATGGTGGTTTCATGATGCTCCGTACCAAAGCGCTTCGCCGCCAAGCTCGCATAAGGCCGCTCATCGATGATGCCCGGAGACGAAAACCCCAACGTGTAGCTACTCAGGGGCCTGTTGGTTTTGCCCACCGCGAGTCCGAGCATTGCAGTTGAATCCACACCGCCGCTCAACAAGAACCCTACAGGCACATCGCTGATCATGTGCAGCCGGACTGACTCCTCGAATAGTTCCAAGAGTTCGCTCTCGGCCTGTTCATCCGTCCGCCGCTTCGGAGAAAACTGGAGATCCCAATACTTCCGAATTTCGGTCTTGCCTTCCCGTGCGAGCAGATATGACCCAGGCGCCAGCTTGTGAACGTTCCGCAGCAAAGTCTCCTCACCAGGCACATACAGGAATGTGAGGAAACGATCGATCATCTCCGGGGCCACTTCGGGTTTTAATTCAGGATCCGCCAAGAGAGCCTTAATCTCCGAACCAAACACCAGAGAACTTTTAGAAAGCCAGTAGTACAAAGGCTTGATTCCAACGCGGTCTCGGGCGAGGAGTAGCTGTTTCCTGTTTTCATCCCAGATGCCGAACGCAAACATACCGCGCAATTTCTCGATGCAGCCCACGCCAAATTCTTCGTAGAGATGAACGATCACTTCCGTGTCAGTTTTCGTCTTGAACACGTGTCCGCGAGCCTGCAGATCCCGCCGCAGGTCCTGATAGTTATAAATTTCACCATTGAAGACGATCCACACGGTTGCATCTTCGTTGCTAATCGGCTGGTGCCCCGTGTTCAGATCGATAATCGACAGTCGACGGAAGCCAAAGCCGAGAGGACCAGACCGGTAGTAGCCCTCGTCGTCCGGCCCACGGTGCTGAATGGCATCAGCCATTGACTTCAGCAACGCACTCGAGACGCTTCGCGAGCTATCAAAGTTCAGTTTGCCGCAAATCCCGCACACAGTTCCTTCTCCCCACGCATTATCTGCGTTCGATTGCCATGTCTTGCCACCCGGCGGACAATTTCAAAACGGTTTTCCATTTTTCTCGAGAGTATTTCAGCGATTCACGGTCCGAAACTAGATTCCCAAAAAGCGACAACAGCGCCAGGAGGATTAGTCTTCCAATCGCGACTGCACCCATTGCGAGGCGATAACCTAGCGCGTAAACCCCGCCCCGAGTCTTGCGAAACAATTGCACCATGGCCCGATACTTCATGATTGTGGCCCACTGACTAAGCTTCTGTCGCGAACTGCTCGCGCCTCCGTGATGAATGATTGCAGTGTCTCCAACATAATAGTTCGTGAAACCTGCTGCCTTTACCTTGTAATTGAGATCAAGGTCCTCCGCATACATAAAGTACTCTTCACTAAAGAGGCCTACTTGTTCGAACACCATTCTTCGCAATAGCATGCACGCGCCGGGAATTATGTCGACCTCAATCAGACTCACTTTTTCGGAGAAAAGCGGCGCAATCTTCCACAACGGGCATTCCGGCCATCGTAGGCGCAAATATTCAGCATCCATCGCCTGGTTGAGAATTGTCGGGTAGGTCTGAATCGAACTCAACTGAACCGACAGGTCTGTGTTCAACAGCTTGCATCCCACGATTCCAGCATCCGGCAAAGACTTGTGACGGGCCCACAACAGATCGATGGACGGTGCCACAAGCTTCGTGTCTGGATTCAGGAAAAGCACAAACTCGCCAACCGAGTGCCGAAAACCAAGGTTGTTTGCCCCCGCAAAGCCGAGATTCTTGTCACTGTGGACGATCTTGATGTCGGGGAATACCTCCTTAAGAGCATCCACACCCGGTTCTGGCGAGGCGTTGTCCACAACTATGATCTCAAACAAAACATCGTGCGTGTGCTGAAAAATACTGGCGATTGACTCGCGGAGATAGTCTAGCGAGTTCCAGTTCACGTAAATGATAGAAAGTCCCATACGATGGCTATGTTCCACGCTGGTTTACGTCCTTCATTTCCAGATCGTCTCTTGACCACGCAGTCTGGCAAGCTGCTGCCGTTGCAGATATTTGATCAACTGTGGATCATCCACGCGAGGAGTTTTTTGCAGGTACGCCGAAACATAACCGTAGAGCAGGGCGACGGAGCCCAAAACGTATGGCCGTTGGCACAGCCGCGCGACGGACTTGGCCATGAGAAACAAGGGATGATATCCCGAAACGTAATCGGTTTTCCCGTTTTTCACGATGCCACCCCAGCGCCCATAAGCCGCGCCGGTCCAGCGATGGTGTTGGATTTGCAGTTCCAGGAAACTTCGGGTGCTCCAACCCAGCATGTTTGCTTTCACTTCGTCGACCGTGTCTGAACCCGGCCCCACCCACAGACCGCCAATCGCATCCCAACAAGCGCGGCGGTATATCTTTGCGCCACCGCGAACATGGAACATTGGGTTTTGCTCCAAAGTTTGTTGTCCGTTCTCTAGGTGGTACAGAAAACCTCCGCCAATTCCAAGGCGCGGATTCTCCGCGAACTTGCCGAACATCTGGGCGAAGTAATCTGGCTCGAACGACAAGTCACCGTCTAACTTCGCCATGAACTCCCAATCCGCACAGCTAAGCGCATCAAAACCAGCGTAAAAAGCCTCAATAATCCCCGCTCCCCACTTGCGAAACCCGCGATCTTCGCGCAGCACGGCGCGAATCCATGGATACCGCTGAACCGCCTCCTCGATGATTTTGCCGGTGCTGTCTTTTGAACCGTCGTCCACAATGATCCACTCCCGCGGGCGAACGGTTTGCCTCACCATGCTGTCGATCGTGAGCGGCAGATAGGCTTCTTCGTCACGCACCGGTGTGATAACAACGTAGTTAGTGTCCGGGTAGTCCATACAGTTCTTAATAACGGACAGTAATCCTCCGCAATCCTAACGCGCTGAGCAGTGCTCTTCCCGTTGGGCAGCTTGTGTCACAGTTCTTGCGGCCACTACATCGCGGTAGATTTGGAGTAATCTCACCCCGACGGCAGACCATGTAAACTCCGGAACAGCTCTCAAGGAAGCCCCCCGCAATCGATTCAGAAGGGAGCGATCCTCATACAGCATAGTGATATGTTGCCTGAGAGCCTGGACATCTCCCACTTTGTGCACCAGCCCAGTTTCCAAGTGTTGACAAAATTCAGTACACGCGTCCGAAGCCACGGGCACACACCCGCTGGCCATTGCTTCGGTGATCACGCGGCCAAAGCCCTCTTCTATGCTAGGTAGAACTAAAATGTCGCACTCTCGCATAAGCCCGGGAACATCCTCAATGTGTCCGAGGACCTTGACGCTTGGATGAGACAACATGGAAGAGAGCTTCGCCGCATACGCTGGAAGGAAGTCTCCGACAATCAGAAATCTCCCGTTCTGAGAGGCAGGGGACTGTAGCCACGCCTCAAGCGCGAAGTGCACACCTTTCCGCACGGCGCAAACCCCCACAAATAACATCGTGAACTGATGATCAGGGGCGCGCGGTTTGCTCTCTGGACGAAATGTTGTTTCGTCAACCCCATTAAAGTATGGGACGAGTTTCTCACGTGCGAAGCCCCGATCAAGGAAAGTCTTGACCACGAAGTCAGAGGGGCACAAGATATAGTTGGCTTCTTGGTACTCAGATTCCTCCTTAGCGAGCAGGTCTTCCCGGTGGTAGTACTCGTCCTCGGGAGGTAGCGCCAGTCCCAAGCGGTCAAATTCCCTTGCTACCACTTCAAACGCAAATCGGGTGTGCGCATTTGTCCTTTCCAATACGGTTGGAATGCCGAGTCTCCGTGCGGTCTTTAGGGTTTCCAAGGCTCCGGCAGCGTAGGTATGAATTACGTCCACTCGTCCGGCTAGTTTTTCGAGTCTGCGCGCCACAATGTGATCGTGGAACGCCAGAGCGCGCATCTTGCCGAGCAGTCTATATGGGATTCTGAGCTTTCCTCTGGCGAGCGTCGGACAGACCTTAACACTCGAGGGCACTGGGTTATGCAGAGCTCCCGGGAAAGCCAGCACCTCAACTCCAGCGGCGGCAAGAGCGTTAACAGTTCGCCAGCCGCCGTCACTTAGCCTAGCGCCCCCTAGCTTATGCGGGAAACTGTACAGAACCCGCATCCGACCATTTTCCACACTCATCGACTTTCACCACCTAAGTCCCAGTCATTCAACCAAGACAGCCGGAACGCGGCGCTACACAGGCGACAAACAGTGGCGCCGAACACCTCGCCACTGCCGCTGTTCTTGCAATATCTAGACGCCAACGTTCTCCCTCCGTTCTTCACTCGATAATTGAGTCTGGGTTGAGAGTGAAAATCCTGACGATCGCGCGTCTTCGTAGAACATGGAAACTGTTTCAAGCGAGTATTCATGCAAATCTTTGTCGACGAGAGAGAGTTTTTTTAGAATATCTCCGGTCACGGTGATCACATGGCAACCGATCGCGTCCGCCTGAAATATGTTCAGCAATTCACGAGGACTTGCCCAAATCAATTCAGTCAGTTCGCGATCACGCAAGTATTCCAGCGCAGCCGTCATCAGGGGTAGTGGGTCACGTCCAGTGTCGGCAATGCGACCAGCAAACACCG
>Ga0210399_10001207_pt1 | contig 20263 bp, 13 predicted proteins | sample IncBWC14MmetaG_FD_150865 | JGI IMG/M metagenome (GOLD analysis project Ga0210399, IMG submission 150865) | Forest soil microbial communities from Barre Woods Harvard Forest LTER site, Petersham, Massachusetts, United States - Inc-BW-C-14-M | ecosystem: Environmental > Terrestrial > Soil >... | reverse complement strand
GCAATGTCGCAACGGTTCGCCAGGGACACCATCCGCAGCGCGTTCTCCAATCCCTGCGCCGCTGTCACGTTTCCCGGCACCACCGTCAGCGCCCGCACATCAAACTCCGGCGAATTCAGCGCCAGCATAATCGCCATCGCGTCATCGGTGCCCGGGTCCGTATCAATGATCACCTTCCGCGGCCCAGCCACCCCCGCCGAAGCAAAAACTCCACAAATCAAAACTGCAATCCAACTCCGCCTCAATCGAACCATCACTCAACCCCCCTCCGCCGGCCTCTCCTCTTCGTCCTTTACTTCCTTAACCTCCTCTATTTCCTTTACTTCCTCGCTCACGAAGTCCGGGCCACAATGATGAGCGCCAATCCAATTAAGAAACACGCAAACATCGCGGCAATATAACCATTCGTTCCTTTAGGCGCGTCGCGAAATTCCTTCCAGATGAACACGCCCCAGAACGCCGCCACCATCGTTGCTCCCTGCCCCAGCCCATACGAAATCGAAAATGTCGCCCGCCCGGCCGCGATGATGTTGAACGACATCCCGATTCCCCAGATAATCCCGCCCAGAATTCCCGTCAGGTGCGTCCCCAATCCGCCCTTGAAATAATCTCCGAACGACACCGGCGCGCCCACAAACGGCTTCTTCATGATGAACGTGCCCAAAATAAAATTGCTCAAGAAAATGCCCACGGCAAAAACGAAAACCGCCGCGTAAGGACCAAGCTTCCCCGGCTGTGGCATCGCAAAGTCCGGATACATCGCCGCCGCCACGAACCGGTAAAAGAATCCCATCGTGACGCCGCAAGCCAACGAAAGAACCAGCCCCTTCGTGCTGACGCCTGCCGATCCTCCCGGAAGTTTCCGGTAAGCCACAGCGTCCAGAATAATCGCAAGCACCACCAGCAGCACGCCGCCAAAAAGCAAAATCGCATTACCCGCGGGATGCTCCAGATAATTCACAAACACGCCCAGCACCAGCGCCAAGCCGATGCCCACCGGAAACGCCACCGACATTCCCGCAATGTCAATCGCCGCCACCAGCAGAATATTCGCCAGATTAAAAATCGCGCCGCCGATCAGCGCCGATTGAATGCTTGCGTGTGAAGCCTGTGCCAAATCCGCCAGGAACGCCCTCCCCTCCGTGCCATTGCTCCCCAGCGTCAACCCCAGCAAAAGCGTCAGCAGCAAAACGCCAATCGTGTAATCCCAATAAAAAAGTTCAAACCGCCAACCCTTTTTCGCCAGCTTCTGCGTATTGGCCCACGAACCCCAGCAGAACATCGTAATAACGCAAAAAACCACCGCCCACGCATAACTGTGCAAAACAAACATTTACGCTCCTTAGAACTTCCCCCTGCCTTCGTGGCACAGCCATTCCTGGCTGTGCTCTTGGGTTTCCTCACTCCACGCCTACGCATTCCCCCCGCGTTTGCCCCATTCCGCCGCAAACTCCGCGCCCGTCGCAAACGACTTCTGCGTCCCCACCCGCGTCGTCGACATCGCCGCATACAAATTCGCCCGCGTCACCGCGTCCTTCTCGGGTAATCCCGCACCCAGAAAAACCGCGAAGCTCCCGATAAACGCATCCCCCGCTCCCGTTGTATCCTTTGGCGTCACCGCAAACGGCGCAATCAATTCGCTGCCTTCTGGCGAAGCCAGAAGCGCCCCCCGGCTCCCCAACGTAAGAATCACCTTGCGGAATCCCTTCTGCAGCAGCGCCACGGCACATTTTTTCGCTTCCTCAATCGAATGCACCGCGATTCCCGTAATCACCTCCGCCTCAGTCTCATTCGGAATGAAATAATCCGCGCCGCCCAATTGCCTCGCATCCACAGGCTGCGCCGGCGCAGGATTCACGATGCACCGAATCTTGTTTTTCCTCGCAAACTGCACCGTGTAGGCAATCGTCTCCATCGGAATCTCAAACTGCAGCACAATCGTATCCACGCTGCGCAACGCATCCGCCGCCGCGTCCACATCGGCCGGCTTTAGCGTATCGTTCGCGCCTTTCACCACGAGGATGCGGTTCTGTCCGTTCGGCTCCACGAAAATCGGCGCCACCCCGCTCGACACGCCATCCACAATCCGTACATGAGTCGTGTCAATCCCCAGTGACGCGAAATTCTTCACCGTCGCCTCTCCGAACAAATCATTCCCCAGTTTCGCAACCATCACCACGTCGGCTCCACACAGACGCGCCGCAACGGCCTGGTTCGCTCCCTTTCCTCCAAATCCCAGATCAAATCGCTGCCCAAAAATCGTCTCCCCGGGCCGGGGAAATCTGTCGCTAAACGTTGTCAAGTCCACATTGGCACTTCCCACCACGGCAATTCTGGGTATCTTAGTCATCCATGTTCCCCGTATTTGTGCGAACGCGGAAATATAGCACGCCGGAACCAATCAGCGAGCAGCCCGCTGCTATTTTTCTTTCGGCCCTGTCTTCCCGTTCGCTAAAGGTTAAGTCCCTCTAATCGCTATTAATCCGTAGTAGCTTCGCGCAAACGGAAGGGTCAGGAGGTTCTCATGATCTTCGGCATGCACACCATCCTCTACAGCAAAAAAGCCGACGCCGTCCGCGCTTTCTTCCGTGATGTTCTGGAATTCCCCTCTGTAGACGCCGGCCACGGATGGCTCATCTTCGCGGCCCCGCCCACCGAGCTCGCCGTCCATCCTGTCGTAGGCCCCGGCTACGCGGAACTCTATCTAATTTGCAAGAACCTCGAATCCACCGTGAAGACGCTCCAGAAAAAAGGCGTGGAGTTCCCTTCCCCCATCACCGACCAACGCTGGGGACGCCTCACCCACATCCGTCTCCCCGACGGCCAAACCCTCGGTCTCTACCAACCTAGCCATCCAGTGGCGATTCGTTCGAACTTCGCGAAACTTTCATCCGGCAAAAAGCGCCAAGCAAATCGCAAACCAACCAAGCCGAGCAATAAATAGCCGCGCCGCCACAAATCGTGGCTCGGATGGAAAATGTGTCGGCTTTTGGTTGTCCGGCTTCTAAATGTCCGCTGGCGCACACGTATAGGCTGTTTTTCCTTATGATGAAGCGGAAAATGCCGGTAAAATGTTGCAATGCCGAGTGAGGCAACCAATAAAGCAACGAGACGGGAGTGGCGTGAGCTTGGTTTCTTCTACGACCGTGACGACCAAATCCGGATTTGGAAGCTAACAGGTTCTCGGGCGGGCTTATTGCGTTTTCGAGACGCCCTCCGTTCATATGTGACCGATCCTCGTAACGCATTGAAGTCGGAGCACGAACACTTTGGGCCGTACTCGTACCTTGAGGTTATGACGTGGCCTGAAGCCGGCTTCGATGAGCACGCAATCCGCGGTCCCCTTGATGATTTGGCGCGGCTAGGAAATCTCATCGAAACCAAACTTGCCACTGCACGTCCCGGTTCGTGTATTCGAATTCAGGAGGAATTCGCTGCCGCTAGTCCCTATGCTCTCGTCCTTGATTTGCGGGAGGATGGGTTCGACCCTGCGGAGGCAGACCCGCTTCTAGCTGCCGAAGACGCTTCTCAAAGCGAGATGTAAGTCCCAAATCGGAGGCTGGCCGGCTACTCCCCCGCGTCGCGTTGACGCCCCATTGCTCCGATGTTAGTCTCGCAATCGCCTCCAACCGCATGCGCGCCGTCGACCTGATCCGAAAAAAGCGGGATTCCGGGGAACACTCCCGCGAAGAAATTGACTACCTCATTTCCGCCTACACTCGCGACGAAATTCCCGATTACCAGATGGGCGCCTGGCTGATGGCTGCCTGGATTCGCGGCCTTTCCCGCGCCGAACTCGCCGCCCTCACCGAAGCCATGCTGCACTCTGGCGAAGTCGTCGACCACTCCTATCTCGCCGCCAAAAAAGTGGACAAGCATTCCACCGGCGGCGTCGGCGATAAGACTTCTCTCATCCTCGCTCCCATCGTAGCCGCAGGCGGTCTCGCCGTCCCCATGATCAGCGGCCGCGGCTTGGGTCACACCGGCGGCACGCTCGACAAGCTCGAAGCCATCCCCGGCTTCAACACATCCCTGTCCCTCGCCGAATTCAAGCGCGTCCTCCGCGAATGCGGCATGGCTCTGATCGGTCAAACTGCCGAAATCGCCCCCGCCGACAAAAAAATTTACGCCCTGCGCGACGCCACCTCCACCGTCGAAAACATCGGCCTCATCTGCGCCTCTATCATGAGCAAAAAGCTCGCCGAAGGCATCGACGCGCTCGTCCTCGACGTAAAAACCGGATCCGGCGCCTTCATGCGCAAGGAAGAAGACTCCGTCGCCCTCGCCGAAGTCATGGTGGATACCGCCAAGCGCATGGGCAAAAAGTGTGTCGCCCTCATCACCGACATGGGCCAGCCGCTCGGCCGCACCGCAGGCCATTCCAACGAGGTCATCGAGTCAATCCAAATCCTCAAAGGCGAGGGCGCTGCCGACTTGCGCGACCTCAGCCTGGAACTTTCCGCCTGGATGTTTTTCCTCGGTGAGCGCACGAAAACGCTCGACGAAGGCCGCGTCCTCGCAAAGGAAATGGTCGCCTCCGGCAAAGCTCTCGAAAAATTTCGCGACTGCATTCGCCTCCAGGGCGGCAATCCCCGCGTGATCGATGACCCTTCCCTGCTCCCCGCCGCCCGCAGCCACGCTGAAGTAAAATCTCCATCCTCCGGCTTCATCACCGATATCAATTGCCTCAACCTCGGCATCTCCCTGGCCATGCTCGGCGGCGGCCGCGAAAAAAAGGAACAAAACGTCGACCACGCCGTCGGCTTCGAATTCCACAAGCGCATCGGCGATCCGGTCACAGCAGGCGACACGCTGGTAACCATTGCCTACAATGCCGACGCGCAACTCCAAACCGCGCAAAAAATGATTGAAGCCAGCTACCAAATCGGTGATAAAAAGCCACCAGCGCGCCCTTTAATCCGCCGCATCATCGGTGGCGCTTGATTCGGCATCGTTCGCGCACCAGTTTCCAGGCAGTCGTCGTCCAAAGGAGCGCTCATGGGAAGATTTGCAGGCGTGCTGGGCATGATGGTCCTCGTCGGACTGGCTTACCTCTTCTCCACCGCGCGCAAGGAAATCAAACTCAAAACCGTGCTCTGGGGCCTCGGCCTGCAACTGGCCTTCGGAATCTTCGTTCTTAAATTCGAAGTCGGCCGCATGATTTTTCAGGTGGCGGGCGACGCGGTCAACAAGCTTCTCAGCTTCGCCTTCAGCGGCTCTGAGTTCGTTTTCGGCCCGCTCGGCGCGAGAGGCTCCTCGATCGGCTTCATCTTCGCCTTCCAGGTGCTGCCGACCATCATTTTCATCGCCGCCGTCTTCGCCTTCCTCTATCACATCGGCGTGATGCAGCTTTTCATCCGCGCCTTCGCCTGGGTGATGACGCGTGTCATGGGCGCTAGCGGCGCCGAATCCCTGGACATCGCCGCCAGCATTTTCATGGGACAAACCGAAGCGCCGCTCACCATTCGCCCGTTCCTCAACAAACTCACCAAGTCCGAATTGATGACCGTGATGACCTGCGGCATGGCCCACGTCTCCGGCGGCATCATGGCCGCCTACATCGCCTCGGGCGTTGAAGCCAAGCACCTACTCACAGCCGTCATCATGACCGCCCCCGGCACTCTCCTCATGGCCAAAATGCTTGTGCCCGAAACCGAGCAACCCCTCACCGCTGGGCGCGTGCAGATGCCGGACATGGAAAAGGAAGCCAATTTCCTCGGCGCCATCTCGCGCGGCACGTCCGACGGCTTGCAACTCGCCATCAACGTCGCCGCGATGCTGATCTCGTTCATCGCCCTGCTGGCGCTCGCGGATTATCTCGTCGGCGGCGCCCACAACTGGCTGTTCGCCCATCACATCCGCTGGTTCCCGGAAAGCCTCGAGCAACTCTTCGGCTGGATTTTTTCTCCCATCGCCTGGCTGATTGGCATTCCCTGGAAAGACGCTTCGACGGTCGGCTATCTCCTCGGCACGCGCATGTCCATCAACGAAGTCGTCGCCTTCGCCAAACTTGGCCAGTTGAAAGGAACGCTGGACCCGCGCTCGTTCACGATCGCCACCTTCGCGCTCTGCGGCTTCGCCAACTTCAGCTCCATCGGCATTCAAATCGGCGGCATCGGCGCCTTGGCACCAGAGCAGCGCAGCCAACTCGCCAAGTTCGGCATCCGCGCCATGCTCGCCGGTACAATGGCCAACCTCATGTCCGCCTGCATCGTGGGCATCCTCACATGAGTGCTGCCGCAAAAAGCTCTTCGGCGACGAAAGCAAACGCGGAGTTCGCCCGCGCCGAAGCCGCCGCGCGCTTCATCCAGAAAAAATCCAAGTTGCGTCCAAAGATCGCGCTCGTCCTCGGCTCAGGCCTCGGCGCCTTTGCAGACGAATTCACCTCGGCCACTCGCATCCCCTACGCAAAAATCCCGCACTTTCCCCGTTCCACGGCCATCGGCCACGCGGGCCAACTCGTCATCGGCAAGGTTGACGGCATCGAAGTGGCAGGCATGCAAGGCCGCGTGCATCTCTACGAAGGCTACTCCGCGCAGGACGTCGCCTTCCCCATTCGCGTTTTTTCCCGCCTCGGCGTAAAGGCCGTCATCCTCACCAACGCCGCCGGTGGCATCAAAAAGGAATTTACGCAGGGACGCCTCGTGGTCATCAGCGATCACATCAACCTGCAAGGCGCCAACCCGCTCTCCGGCCCCAACGGCGATAAATTCGGCCCGCGCTTCCCGGACATGACCAACGCCTACGACAAAAAATTCCGCGAACTCACGCTAGCTTCTGGTCGCCGCCTCGGCATCGATCTCGGCGAAGGCGTCTACGCCGCTCTCGCCGGCCCCAGTTACGAAACACCCGCCGAAATCCGCTATCTCCGCTCCATCGGCGCCGACCTCGTCGGCATGTCCACCGCTCCCGAAGTCATCGCCGCGCGCCACTCCGGCCTCCGCGCCCTCGGCATTTCCTGCGTCACCAACGCCGCTGCAGGCGTTCTCGACCAACCGCTCGACCACAACGAAGTCCTCGAAACCGCCGAGCGTGTCAAATCCCAGTTCATCGGCCTGCTCCGCGCCATAATTCCCCAAATCGCTTCTTCCCTCTAATCCCAGCTTGTGGCGAGAATTTTTTGTTTCACCTAAATCTAAAAAACCTTGTCATCCTGAGGGACGCGCAGTTTGCGTCCCGAAGGACCTCAACTTACACGCCACGCAAGCTGTCCGATTTGAGATCCTTCGGCTATCTCCGGTTTGTGGAGTCCGGTGCATATAGGTAATATCCCAATTCCACCGGAGTCCAAACACCGGACCTCGTCGGATAGCCTCAGGATGACATTGCCATGTAAAGTTTAGTGGCTGATGAAATTGAGTAGTGAAAAATCAGTTCGTGTTGCAAGCAGTGCTCAAATTTTCCCGGAGGCCCGAATGTCCGAATACGATGCCCTCATCGCCGCCGCAACCAAAGTCCGCGAAAACGCCCACGCCAAATTTTCCAATTTCAAAGTCGGCGCCGCCCTCCAGACACCCTCGGGCAAAATTTTCCCCGGCTGCAACATCGAAAACGCCACCTATGGCCTCACCCTCTGCGCCGAACGCGTCGCCATCTTCAAGGCCATCAGCGAAGGCGAGCGCCGCTTCGATTCCATCGCCGTCGTCACCGACACCGACGTGCTCACTTCCCCCTGCGGCGCCTGTCGCCAAATCATCTGGGAATTTTGCGGCGACATTCCGGTCGTCCTCGCAAACCTCCATGGCAAAGTCGAAGTCCTCCGCATGAGCCAGCTCTTTCCTAAACCCTTCGACTCCTCTAATCTGTAACCACTCTCGCTAAAGGAACTGTTCATGAAACGCGCGCGCACTTTTTGTACTCAACACATCCTGCTAACCGGCTTCCTGCTTCTCTCCTCTGCCGTCGTAGCGCAGGACGCCCCCAAGCAACCCGTCTCCGTCGATCTCCTCGTCAAAGGCGCAACCATCGTCACAATGGATCCCAACCGCCGCGTCCTCGAAAACGGCTTCCTCGCCATCCGCGGTGACGAAATCATCGCCATCGGCTCCGACGTCGCCGCCGCATATCCAAAAGGCATCAACGCGAAACAAACCATCGACGCCAGCGGCAAGCTCATGATCCCTGGCCTCATCAACGGCCACACCCACATCCCGATGGTCCTGATGCGTGGCCTGAAAGATGACGTCACCCTCGATGACTGGCTCCGCAAATTCATCTTCCCCGCCGAAGCCCGCAACGTCACCGAAGACTACGTCCGCTGGGGCTCCCGCCTCGCCCTCGCCGAAATGATTCGCAGCGGCACCACCACTTTCGCCGACATGTATTACTTCGAAGACGCCGAAGCCGAAGAAACCAAAGCGGCCGGCCTGCGCGGCGTTCTGGGCGAAACCTGGATCGATTTCCCCGTCCCCGACAACAAAAACGTAGCCGAAATGGCCACCTACACCGAAAAATTCCTCAAAAAATGGCAGGGCGATTCGCTAATCCATGCCGCCGTCGCTCCCCATTCCATTTACACCTGCTCCGAAAAGACCCTGCGCGACGCCGCCGCGATGGCCCGCAAATATCACGCGCCGATCCTCATCCACGTCGCCGAAATGCGTAAGGAGTTCACGGACAGCATCGAGAAAAACGGCGCCACGCCCGTCCAATATCTCGAGCGCATCGAGTTCCTCGGCCCCGACGTCCTCGCCGCCCACTGCATCTGGGTGGACTACACCGACATGAAAATCCTCGCCGAGCGCCAGGTCGGCTGCGTGCACAATCCCTCCAGCAACATGATGCTAGCCAGCGGCGTGGCGCCAGTCGTTGATCAGCGCGCCGCCGGCATGCGCGTAGGTCTCGGCACCGACGGCCCCGCCGGCAGCAACAACGACCTCGACATGATGGAAGAGATGGATCTCGCCGCGAAGCTGCAAAAAACCTACCGCGTCGATCCGCGCGCTCTAGGCGCCAAAGGCGCCATGGAAATGGCCACCATCGAAGGTGCCCGCGCCCTGCACATGGAAAAGCAGATCGGCTCCCTCGAAACCGGCAAAAAAGCCGATTTCGTCATCCTCACGCTCGACGTCCCCAACGCCGTCCCCATGTACGACGTCTACTCCCAAATCGTCTACGCCCTCAAAGCCAGCGAAGTCCAAACCGTCGTCGTCGCCGGCAAAACGCTCCTGAAAGACGGCAGGCTCCTCACCGTCGACGAGCCCGCCGCCATCGCCAAAGCGAAAGAATACGGCCAAAAAGTGGCCGCATCGCTTAAATAAACGAGACGTAACACAAAAGGGACCTACACTTTTTCGGTAGTTCCATTTTGGAAAGTTCCGGGCGCTCCGGGGCTATCCTTTCGTGACCAATCTGGCGCGAAGATTCGGTCTATCAAAATCTTGCACAGTTTTCCCGAAACATCCGCTTGACACTCCGGCATTTGAGAAGTAATTTCGTTTCAATATTTTCCCCGTACTCAAAGCGTCGTTCGAGCCGCCGGGGACTTCAAGAGGATTCGCTGGCGGTTATTTTTACTTTTTGCCGCGACTCCAGGGTGCTTCAGTCCCGGTGTGAAATTTAAGAGAGTCGAACTCTTAATTTCTGCCGCTCTTTTGCAATGAGTCCAGGGTTCCTAAAAAGGGGTACGCATAATGAGCAAGAGAATTCTCTTTGTCCTGATGATTTGCATGACTGCGCTGTGCTTCTCCCCGCTCGCGTTCGGTCAGGGCGTTGGTAGTATTTCGGGTACGGTCACGGACAAATCCGGGTCTTCTGTTGCTGGAGCCGCCGTTAAGGTGACTGCGCAGGGCACTGGCGTGGTCCGCGAGACCAAGACGGATGAGACCGGGCACTACATAGTGAGCCTGCTTCCGGTAGGTATTTACACCATTCGTGTTGAGTTCCAGGGCTTTCAGCCTGCAGAATCCAAGGACCTTCGACTTCAGGTCGACGAGTCACGTGAAGTGGATTTTGCCCTCAATCCCGCCTCGGTTTCTTCCACCGTCGAGGTTGTCGCTAACGCTGTGGCCTTGGAGACGACAAATCCTTCGCTCGGGCAGGTCATCACTTCCCAGGAAGTGGCGCAACTTCCTCTAAATGGCCGCGATTTCGTGCAACTGGCGAACCTCACCCCAGGAACCACCGTAGAAACAACCGGCGGCAGCTTTTTCACCAGCTCCCCGACCAGCGAGGTGGCCGCTCGGGGACCGTTCTCCCTATCAGTCGGCGGGTCGCGCCCCAATGCCACGGATTGGCTCATCGACGGCACGGACAACAACGAGTTGACCGCCGGCGGCATCGGCACCTTGTCGTCCATCGATGATGTTCAGGAGTTCAAAGTCCTCACCTACACTTACTCCGCCGAGTACGGGACGCGTGCGGGACCTACCGTTTTGTTGACCACAAAGTCCGGCAGCAACGATTTCCACGGCTCGCTGTTTGAATTCCTGCGCAACACTTCCCTAGATGCCAAGAGCTTCTTTGCCAAGAAGCCCGAGAAGTTCAACCTGAATCAATATGGTGGTTCCATCGGGGGGCCGATCCGCAAGAACAAGACCTTCTTCTTCATTGATGGCGAGCAAAAGTCTCAGCGACACGGCATTCTGTCTACAGGTTTGGTTCCGAGCGATGCCATGCGCAACGGCGATTATACGAACGACCCGTTTGGCCGCACTGCCGCTGGCAATATTATCAACCCAAACACGGGCACACGGTTCCAGTGCGATGCTTCCCTTAATCCACTGCCTGTAAACGCGGATGGGAGCCAAGCCGTGGGAACTGCTTGTAACAAGGTCCCCGGCCCAAACCTGGCTAACGCAGCCTCTCTTCCGAACGGTCTCATAGACCCCATTGGCCAAGCGTTGTTGAAACTGTATCCACACCCAAATGTCACCGGACAATCGGGTTTCAACTTTGAGGCTGCCCCTGTCCGCAAGCTGGATGAAACCAAGGTCGATATCAAGGTGGACCATAACATCTCCAGCTCGGATACTTTGTTTGCCCGCTTCAGCTACGATCAAGCGGTTTCCTACGCGCCAGGCGGCTCGGACGCGACGGCTCCTTTTGCCGAGGAGAGCGCTTTTGGCAGCAACCAGGGCTTCCAGAACCACGCGCGCAACGTCTCCATCGGTGAGACGCACGTCTTTACCCCAACGACGGTGAACCAGTTCAGCTTCGGCTATAACCGCATCTTTGACTACATCACCTCCCAGGGTACTGGGAGTTGTGCAGCCGCCAACCTGATCGGCGTCGGAATCCAAAACGCGAACCTAGGCTGTACCGGAAGCGCCGGGAGCGCCAAATGCGGCCCGGGGCAATATAGCTGCGGTTTGACAAGCCTCCTGATGACCGGTTTTTATTCTATTGGCGATCGCGGTTATTCACCGTTCCAGGGCGGCACCAACATCTTCAGCTGGAGCGACACTCTGGACGTGGTCCGCGGGAAGCACGATTTCAAATTCGGCTTCAACATCCGGGATAACCAGATGAACGTTGGCACGGATGCCTTCCAGGATGGATTCTGGGTTCCGCTTAGTTTTGCGTACTCTGGCAATATAGTATCCGACGTTCTGATGGGATTGACGTCCGTCGCTCTGCACGATCAAACCTTCACCGGCCCGGTCACCGGCCGCCGCTGGAAGATCTACCGGCCATACATCCAGGACGATTGGAGATTCACCAAAGACCTGACTTTCAATCTTGGCGTCGCGTGGGATCTGACCACGCCCATCAGCGAAGCGCATAATCGCCAGGCCAACTACATTCCAGCGACCAATCAACTGCTCGTTGCCGGTCAGAATGGCGTAGACGAGTGGGCAGGGGTACAAAGGAGCTGGACGGCTTTCGAGCCGCGCATCGGCTTCGCTTATAAGCTGCGCGGCAGCGACAAGACGGTGATTCGCGGAGGCGTGGGCATCTTCCACGACGGCGCCTGGAGCATGGGCGCCCAAGGCCTGTGGCAAAATCCGCCCTTCTTCGCCGAGTCTAACCGTTTCGGATTCGGTTGCCCGTTCGTAACCTCTGCCTGCGCCGGGGGAAACCCAGCGAAGGTGACGGGCATCAGCATTGACAACTTCCCCCTCTTCTCTGGACCACAAACGAGCCTGGCAACATTTCCCGGTACATTGTTCTTCCAGCCGAAAGATTTCAGGATCGGGAAGGTTCAGCAGTTTAACGTAAACGTGGAACACCAACTTCCCGGCAATGTGGTTCTGACAGTAGGGTACGCGGGTGCGCGCGGCAGCCATCTCCTCGTGGCCGGAAATAACCTGAATACCTTCGGCCCAACCAACTGCAGCATAGGTACCATTGGATGCACCGCCGCTGGCAAACCATTTATACCCTCGTTTGCGCCCCCACTCGGGAACGCCGTTTTAGTCTTTGGGGACTACGGCAAAACCATCTACGATTCCCTGCAAATCAAGGCCGAAACCAAATCATCTAAGCACGGCCTCTATGCCCTGATCGGTTACACGTATTCCAAAACCTATGATAATGGCCTATCCGACGGTCTGGGCTCGCTGCTGAGCGCACCCTACTTCCCTCTTCCCAACTGGGGCAGGCTCGACTGGGGTTTGTCGCAAATTAATCTCAATCACAGCTTCACCGCCAGCGTGGTCTATGACTTGCCGTTTGGCCGCGGGAAGCAATTCGGGAGCAATTGGAATAATGCCACCAATTCGCTGCTGGGCGGCTGGCAGGTAACCCTCATCGAGAAAATCACCTCAGGGTTCCCGGTGCCTCTCGTCGACGGCAATAATGCGTCTGGCGTGTTCTTCAACGCTGGCGGCAACGGCAACAACTTCAACCGCCCGGACCAAGTCGCTGACCCCTACAAACCGGGCATCGTCACAGCAAATCCGAACCCCGCATGCCAGTTTTTGATCGGCCAGTCGGGAGTCATAGGTGGTGTACTGGTCAACGGCATCGCCCCGGCGAAACTGGGGAACAGCGGGTATCCCTTCAATCCATGTGCTTTCGCAGCCGCCCCGGCGGGCTTCCTTGGCACAGCGAACCGCGTCCCGGTTTTTGGTCCTGGCTTCGTGAACTCGGACTTTTCCGTCATTAAGCATTTTGCTCTTCCCTGGGAAAATGCGGGCCTCGATTTCCGCGCAGAAATGTTCAACCTGTTCAACCATGCCCAGTTCGCCATGCCGGTCAATGATCGCAACTTAGCCGGGAACGGCTTTGGCTCAGTAACTAACACCGTGAACAACCCGCGACTCGTTCAGTTCGCCTTGAAGCTCAATTTCTAGGACTGAACTTGATCGGCACAATGCGATCCACTTCTTCACGACCCACGGCGCAAGCCGTGGGTCGTTTCCTTTTCAGCGCCACAATTCTCGCGCTGGTTGTCGTCTGCGGCGCTTCGGCGCAGACCCGCCGCAAGGTCATCATCAATCAGGACTGCTCCGGCCCCGGGGGGAGCAACATGCAGACGCTCGCGACCCTCATCCAATCGCCCCAGGTCGAAGTCCTCGGCGTCACCATCGTCACCGGCAACCAGTGGCGCGACGAGGAAGTCGTCCACGCCCTGCGCCTCCTTGAGGTCATGGGCCGCAGCGACATCCCTGTCGTTCCCGGCGCCGTCTTTCCGCTCGTTCGCACACGCGAAGAAGCGCAACTCTGGCAAGAGCGTTATGGCAAAGTCGGCTACGCCGGTGCATGGGACAGCCGCTGGTATCACGATCCCTTTGTTGTGCCGCCGCCAAAAGAAGGCGTGCCCACCACCAAGCCTTCCTCCGAAGACGCCGCGCATTTCCTGATTCGCATGGTGCACAAATATCCGCACGAGGTCACCATCTACGAAGGCGGCCCGATGACCAACCTCGCCCTTGCCCTGCGCATCGATCCGCAGTTCGCCGAACTTGCGCAGGAACTCGTCTTCATGGGTGGCAGCCTGAATCCCACCACCGACAATCCCGAATTCGTCAACACGCCGCGCCACGAATTTAATTTCTGGATGGATCCGGAAGCCGCCGACGCGGTTCTCCACGCCAACTGGAAAAGAATCACCTGCACGCCCGTGGACATTTCCATCAAAACGCGCCTCACGCAAGCGATGGTGGATGAAATCGCGAAGGCCGGCACTCCCCTCGCCCGCTACGTCGCGCAGTTCTATATGCACGGCCCGGGCGCCGACTTCATGTGGGACGAACTCGCCGCTGCCGCCTGGATCGATCCCTCCATCATCACCAAGCGCGACGTCCGCTACATGGCCGTGGACACCGACCACAGCGCCTCCTACGGCAACACCCTCACCTGGCTGGAAGGCGACAAGCCCAAGCGCCAACTCCAACGAGTCGAAATCCTGGTCGACCTCGACTCCGAAAAATTCTATAAAATGTTCATCGACCTGATGCGCGCTCCAACCCCGCCACCAGCAGCCCACTAATCACGCGCCGGGTGCCCCACGTGCCGGTTTTGCACGTGGGCTCTTGGGTTCTCTCCCTGTGACCTCTGCGCATCCTCCGTGAACTCTGTGTTAAATCTTTCTCCTCTTCTCTTCCTCGCCTAAGGCTTCCCCGTAAAAACAAACTGCCCCAATTCTCGCCGCTCCCGCTCCATCTTCTCTTTTTTCTTCTTCGAAACTTCCTCGTAAAGCTCCGACTCTTTCCTCGCCTTCTCCGTCTCGCCCATCCGCCGGTAAACCTGTGTCAGCCGCAGGTGCGCCTCATCCGGCAGCGGCGTGTACTCCACCGCCTTTTGCAGTGACGTAACGGCCGCCGCCAACTCCCCCTTCTCTACGTACAGCAACCCCAATTTCAGCCAGGCTTCCCCCAAACGCGGATCAATCGCAATCGCCTTCTGCAACTGCGCCTCGCGCGCCCCAAAATCCCGCTCTCCCCGCCTCTGCTTCTCCAACGCCACCGCAAAGTAGTAGTGCGCCATCGGATTCCCCGGCTGAAACGCAACAAATCGCTCGAACGCCTCCACCCATTCCTTCGGCTCGCTCTTCGCAACCTCCTGCACCTTCCCCAAAAACAAATAAGGCCGCGCATCCGACGGCTCCAGCGCAATCGCCTCCAGCAGCCACCGCGCCGCCTGCTCATTCAAATCCTGACCGTAAGCCGCCGCGCCAAGCCCCACCAGCATGCGCACGGATTTCGGGTAAAGCCGATGCCCTTTGCCAAACACTTCCGAAGCTTGTGCATCTGCGTGGTGCAGCAAAAGCTCCGCGCCCCACGCAAACAAATTCTCCTCGCCGGGCTCCATCTCCGCCGCCCGCTGATACTCCCTCACCGCGTCCACCGGCTGCCCCTCGCTCTCCCTAATTTCTGCAAGCAACGCGTGCAACTCCGCGCGCTCCCCCCGCGCAAGCAAAGTCTGAATCGCTTGATCCGCGCGTTTCGCATCTCCGTTTTTCTGATAAGCCACCGCCAGCGAGTGGCTAGCGTCATAATCCATCGGCCTCAACTGCATGGCTCGCTCAAGGTAAGCGATAGCCTGTTTCGCCCGCCCCGCCCGCAGCAATTCCCTTCCAACTGCGAGATTCTGTGCGAAATCACCAGCAGGAACTTTGGGCAACACTCCACCAGAATCATTCGCCGCAGGGGTTCTTTCCCGATCGGGCGCACCGGGCCCAAGCGCCGCCGTCTCCCGCGCCAGCGCCTCTTTCGTCGGCAGGGTCACATTCGAACCGTGCCCGCCCACATTGCTCGGATCCGTCACCCCCGCCACGGTAAATTGCGGCTCGTCCGAATATTCCATCGCCTGCGCCGCGCTCTTGCCGGGTGCAGAAATCTTTTCCTCCACCATCTCCAAATTCAAAGTTTTCGTTTCTGCCCGGCCGGTCGCAAACGGCCCTTCCGCCCGATCCATGTAACCCGGTTTCCGCACACGCACAACATACGTGCTCGCCCCAACTCCGCCGAATCGAAAATGCCCAGCAGCATCCGTCAGCGTAGCCTGAGTCCGCCCCTCAACTTGATCGTCCAGCGACACCTTCACATCCGCCAGCGGCCGCTTCTCCGCGTCGCGCACCACTCCCTCCACTACACCCACATCACTCTGCGCGTGAAGTAACGACGTGCTCAGCACTGCAAGTAACCAAAGCACTACACACGCACTCAAAATGCATTTGCGATGAACTCTATCCCGCATCTCTCCTCAAGTCCCCACCGAATCAAGGGCCGCTCTTTCAACCCAGTTGCTCTTCTCTGTGTCCTCTGTGCTCCCTCTCTGCGCCCTCTGTGTTAAATCCGCATCTTCTCTCCGAATTATGGTCCCAGCTCTTCTAGTTCCTTCCGCGCCTGCGCCTGCTCCGGATGCACCTTCAACAATTCCTCCAGCGTAGCCCGCGCCTTCGCCTTATCTCCCTCAATCGCATACACCCGCGCCAGGTTCAGATACGCCTGCTCAAATCCCGGCGCCACCCGCATCGACTCCGCAAAATTTTTCTTCGCTTCCTCCGCCCGTCCCGTCCGCAAATAAAGAATCCCGAGATTATTCAGTGCCTCCGGATACGCCGGCCGCGCGGCCAGCGCCTTCTGCAGGTACTCATATGCGCGCCCGGTATCATTCAATTGCGCGTACACCATGCCCAGTCCGTAATTCGCCTCCGCATCTTCCGGATTCAAAGTCAGCGCGTGCTCCAAAGTTTTCCTCGCGGCGTCCCAGTCCTTCTTCTGCCGGTAAGCATTCCCCAGGTTCTGTAGCGCAACAGCGTGCTCTGGATTGAGTTCAAGCGCTTTCTGAAAAAATCCAATCGCCTCGTCCGTATTCCCTTCCCGCGCCGACAGTATGCCCAGGTTGTTCCAAGCATTCGGCAACGTAGCGGGATAATCCGCCGCCGATTTAACGGCCCGTTCGAAATATTCCCGCGCCTCCTTGCGTTTCTGCTGGTCGAGGTAAACACTGCCCAGGCCATAGAGCGGCTCCGCCCCGCCAGGATCTTCCTTCTCCGCCAGCCGAAAAAATTCTTCCGCCTGTTCCAAATACCCGCGCTCGTAAAATACCGCGCCAAACGACAAATAATTCCGCCCAACTTCGTACGTCTCGCTCACTCCCGCGAACGGTAGTCCTCGCGTCATCCGTTCCGCCGCCGTTTTCGGAATCGCGCGAAAATCCGCCTCCACATGATCCAATCTCAGCGCCCCCTGATAAATCTTCGCGATTTTCCCCTGTGCATCAATCAGAAAAGCCGTCGGCAGGCTCATTTCCCGGTGCCGGTCAAAAAGACGCCCATAAAGCAGGTTGTACACAGCAACCAACTCTGTCGGCGCACTCACAACAGGAAACGTCCACCCGCTCGCCGCTTTCAATCCGGCAACGTCGACCACAACCAACTGCAGCCCTTCGCTCAACCACTTGTCATGTTTTTTTTGAAAACTCACAAGTTGCGCACCCCAATCAAGCAACTCCGCCGATCCAAAATGCAGCAGCACCGGCTTCCCTCGCCACGCCGAAAGCATCTCCTCTCTTCCACTCGATCCGGTAACGCGAAAATCTGGCGCCGCCACTGGCACAAGCAGCCACGTCTCCACTTGCGCAGGCAGTTGCTCTGCCCGGCTGGATAAACTAGCCGCATTCGCCTCACTCTGCTTCGCAGGCGCAGCAAACGCTTCCTTTCGCACAGTTGTCGAGCCTTCTTCAATCCAAATCCGGTGATTGGCCGGCAAATCCTCGATTCTTTGCTCCAGCCCGCTCGGCCACCGAATCGTCGCTTGAATCGGGCCTTTCGACTCCCCCAGCCCGAAAAACAGTTCCTTGCTGTGCTGCGCCAGAAAACCGGAGCCCGCCTGCACAAACTTAACCCGCCACCCGGCATTCGTTTCGATTGCCACCACCGCGCCGATCGCGTCGCGATTGCTCTTCTTGCCCTGCAATCGAAACGCAATCGCCGGCGCCAGTTGCGGCATCACATTTTTCAGAAATCGCAATTGCGGCCCGTTTCGATTCTTCAGTACCACTTCCACGCGGCCGTCATGGTCGAAATCCGCCAGCGCAAACGTCCGGCTGTCCTCCAGGAAATCCATGCCGGCGATTCCCGACACATCCGAAAAAGTCCCGTCGCCGTTATTCAGGTAAAGCAGGTTGCGTTCATAGCCGCTCCACGTCGCATCGGCGCGGATTAACTCATTCACGGCGTTCCATCCCTGTTCATACGCGCTGCTGGGTTTTGCACTCTTCGGCGAATTCGCCACCACCTGCCGCCAGAAAAAACTGTTCAGGTCCGCGCGCTGGGGCCCCGAGATCATTCCATTCGTAATATACAAATCCGGAAGCCCGTCGTGATTGAAATCCCACGCGTCGCTCGACCACGCCCACCGTCCCATCAGCGTCCCCGAATGCAAACCCTCATCCTCGAACTTTCCGCCGCCAAGATTCCGGTACAGGCAATTCCCCATCGCGTGCCGTCGATACATCGCCCGCACTTCTTCGCTTGCATTCTGCTGAAACGTTTCCTGCATCGAAACGCGCAGCCCAGCCGCCGTCCACATGTCCGCAACATATAAATCCTGCCGGCCATCCTGATCGAAATCGAGCCAACTGACGCTCATCCCGGCCCCGACATCCTCGACGCTCGCCTCTTTCGCAACGTCCGTAAACGTTCCGTCACCGTTGTTCCGATACAAATTCTTCCGCCCGAAATCATTCACAACGTACAAATCCGGCCAGCCGTCGTCGTCAAAATCCGCCCATCCACAACAGAAACTGAACCGCGTATTGTTCTTGTTGAGTCCGGTTTCCCGCGTGACGTCGCGAAAGCTTGCATCCCGCTGGTTCCGCATCATGAAATTCGGTGGCCCGTTCTCCGCCGCGTAGTACGGCATCGGATACCGATATTGATCCGTCCCCTGATAGTAGGTGTACAAACAAAAATAAATGTCCAGCCAGCCGTCGCGGTCATAATCCGCAATCGCCGCTCCCGTGAACGTGCCCTGCGGCGTGCCGGCAAAATGAAACGCATCCGGCCGCAGCCGGAATTTTCCGCCTCCCACATTCAGAAACAACAGCGGACCGCTCGCCCGCACAACAATCAGGTCCTGCCGTCCATCATTATCAATGTCGGCAAACAGCGCGCACGATGTGTTATCAAGAATTCCTACTCCTGACGCTTCCGTGACGTCCTGAAACGTCCCGTCTCCGCGATTCCGGTAAAGCCGGTTCGGCAACCCCGCTGGCTGGCAGACGTACAAATCGTCCAATCCGTCGCCATCAATGTCCCCCACAGCCACGCCGTTGTGCCCGTAAATATCAATCCCGCTCGCGCCGTCCATCACCGTGCGCCAGGTATCGACGCCCGGCACGAACTGCGCACCGAACGAAACGCACCCTGCAAACACGTGCCCTGCAATATCGTCAAACACGGGAGCCAGCGACCGGCTGCGCGCCTCATCCACATTACGCCATTTCCGCAGCCGCGCCTCCGTGCCCGGCCCGATCTCCCAATCTAGTTCTAGATTCCCAATCCGCTGCTCGCGATGAAATCCCGCTCCTTCGCCAACGAATTCGTACCGCACGCGAGTGTGAACTCCCGCCCGCCCGTCCGGAGGCGCCGGGACTTTTGCGTCAGCTCGAATTTCCGCGATTTGAAACTCAACCGTCAATAGCTTTGAAAAACCACGGACCGCGGAGCGCCATTCCGCCACAAACGCCTCGCGCCCAATCTGCGGTGTCTCAGGAAATTTCGCCTCCCACACCTTGAAAATTCCGTCGTCCTTCCGCCGCGCCTGCAAACTCGCCGCGGGCGAATTCGCCACAAAGTCGCCACTCATCACGCGTTCCAGCGCCCCCGTCCTTTGCGGCGAAGCCCGCAATTCAGCGCTCCACGCCTGCAAAATCCACGCGATTTGATCCTGATAAATTTCCGTGGGAAAAATGTCGTACTCCGCCCGCGCCTTCTTCAGCACAGCCTCAATCGCGCGGGGGGTCCGGTAAACAGGATGGACGCGGAATTCCGGTTGAAGGGATGAATCTTGAGGAAAAAGTGCGGAACCGAAGCGTGGCCAGCCCAGTCCGGAAGGAAGAAACGCCAGGGCCGCGCCTTGGCTATATTGTAGAAATTCGCGGCGGCTCAGTCCGGCAAAACGCCGCCTCTCCCCCGGCCAGCTCAGAAAAATTCCTCCATTTTTTGCGGCGTGAAGCCCGAATCTAGCATCGGGCACCCCATCGGTCAAGCTTGCAACGGCTATTGCAGCTTCGCGTACTCAGCCCTGGCAGCGATCAGGATGGGAATATCCGGGTCGGCGTCCTTCCAGAGCGTGAGGAATTTCTGATACTGCGCCCGCCCCTGCTCTTTCGTCATCCTCGACGCGCAATCCGCTAACGCTTACTTGCT
>Ga0210399_10001206_pt1 | contig 20265 bp, 17 predicted proteins | sample IncBWC14MmetaG_FD_150865 | JGI IMG/M metagenome (GOLD analysis project Ga0210399, IMG submission 150865) | Forest soil microbial communities from Barre Woods Harvard Forest LTER site, Petersham, Massachusetts, United States - Inc-BW-C-14-M | ecosystem: Environmental > Terrestrial > Soil >... | reverse complement strand
CCTCGGTGACCGTCAGGCCAAATCCTTCCTTGAGGGACTTCTGCACCACGATGGTGGAAGCCCGCTGAATGGCGTTGATTTCCAGCGCGCACCAGGGCGGAAGATCGAGAATGATGATGTCCCGGTCCTCGCCCGCCGCGCGTTTCACTTCCTGCAAAACGGCCGCGCCTTCGGGATCGTCCGAAGCGCCGCCGCCAGCCAGGACCAGCTGGCAGTCCACATATTTCTTGGCAAGCTTGTAGGCGTGTACCACGCCCACCGGATCTTTCAAGCGGTCGAAGCGCGATACCTGCGTCACAATGGGTCGCGAGCGCTCGATTCCGAACTCATCACATATCTTCTGCACCAGCGCATCGGGGAGTTCTTTATTTTTCTCGGAAAGCGGATCGATGCACGGATAAAAGAGATACTGCGGGATGGGCAACTGGCGGGCGAAAGACTGCGAAGAAAAAATGGCGGCGTCATATTGCTCGACGAAGGGCCGCAGGAAATCCCACACGTGCGGATCGGGATTCGATAAGTCAATGTGACACCGCCAGACCCAGCTGGCCCGCGATTTTTCGCGCGAGCGGATCACGCCGACCGGCTGCGGGTCGTGGATCACAACCATCTCTTCGTCGAAGTGCAGGCGCTCCCGATTTTGCTCGTTGTACATCAGAAATATTTCCTGCGCCGCCTTGGTCAGTTCGTAGCTGCTGCCGTGCAGCGCGTTGTGAAACGCCTTGGTGACCTCGAAGAAATCGTTGCCGCCGGTGATGACGTCCCAGTGCGTTGGCACCTCCAATTCCGTGAGCAGGGGCACCAGACGGTTCAGCATCTCGGCCACGCCGCCACCGACCGCGGTGGAGTTCACCATCTTGATCGACTTCCCTTTCAGATCGCGCGCCAGAAAACGCAACGCATCTAAGTGCGCCTGACCGATGATGTTCCGGTAGTCGTCGAGATGAGGGGACGGGGCGGGTGGGGGCGGAGTCAGAACGCTGGCGGGAAGCGGTCGCCCGTTTCCGCGGGAAGGCTCGGGTAGCGCCGGTCCGAGTGCATCGATTTCAAGTGCATCGATTTCAGGTACGTCGATCTCCGGCCCAGTTTCTTCCGCTGGCGTTTGCGGCCGGGCAGTTGAACTCTTGTTTGTGGCGCGTTGATCTTCTGACTGCGACTTCATTTTTCTCGCTGTCCTAATTCAGAGCTTGTTCGACGATAGTGGCAATCTGCTGGCGTACGCCTTCCATGGTGTTGGTGTAAATGTCGATGCGCTCAATGGCATCGGCTGCCTGGGGAAGACCGGCTTCCTCTTCCAGCCACTGGGAAAAATCGTTCGACATCAGCTGCAGCCGGAGCCGCGCTTCAATAAAGTGATGGTGAACTGAATGCACGCTGACTTGCTTCAGACCATCGACAAATCCTGGCAGGGAATCCGGCGCGAACGGCGTGGGCAGCACCACAATGTCAGAGGCGCAAAAATAGAACGGCTCATGCCCTGGCTTGGAACCAGAGCGCGAATGTTGCTGCAGAAACTCATCCACGATGCCGACCATCCTGCGGCGCAGACCTTCAATCGCAGTGAATTCCCGCACGTCGACGCTGGCCAATTGTTCCGCCAGTACCGGCTCGTTACAGGCGGAAAGGCACCAGTGCGCGAAGTCGTTGGAAAATCCCTGCCCGATAAAGTGGTGATCCTGCAGGGTACGGAACGTGTGCTGGAAGATGGAATCGTCGGGGCAGGTCTGCAGCGCCTGCCACAACTCGCAGAGCGTCGTAGCCTTCTGCCTTCCGATGCGCAGCAGGTGTTCCGAGGTGTTGAAGTAGAACGGTTTGTCCGGTGTGCGCATCGGTGCTCTCCCCAGCACTGGGTTTGGCCTCGCTATGCAACCGAGGCACCCGCCTGGAACTTGTTACCGGCTCCTTCTGCAACATCCAGTCGAACCTCGCAAAGCTCGCCTATCAGGCTTCCCGCCCAGCGATACACGTTGTGCTCCCGAACCTGCTTCCGCATGCGCTGCATGCGCATCTGCTTCTCTTCAGATTGCATTTCGAGGGCGGCGCGAATCGCCTCAGCCGTCTGATCGATGTCGTAGGGATTGACCTGCAACGCGTCCCGCAACTCGCGGGCCGCGCCGGTAAAGCAGCTGAGAATCAGCACACCGCGCTCGTCGTGGCGGGTAGCCACGAATTCCTTGGCCACCAGGTTCATGCCATCGTGCAACGAGGTCACCAGACACAAATCAGCGGCACGGTAATACGGCGCAATTTCTGTGTGGCTATGCTGCCGGTTCAACAGGACGATCGGCTTCCACTGGCCCGCCTGGAATCGCCAGTTAATACGGTCGGCTTCGGCCTCCACTTCAGCCTGAAGGTCGTGATAACGCTTGATGTGAGTGCGAGTCGGAGCGCCAATTTGGACGAAAGTAAAGACGCCCTGGTAGCGCGGATACTTTTCCAGAAGGCGCTCGATGGCCAGAAATCTTTCCAGAATTCCCTTCGTGTAATCCATGCGGTCGACGCCTACGCCCATCAACGCGGCCTCAACGCCGAGAGTCTTCAGCAGCGCACCCCGTTCCTCGTAGGCGGATTCGCGCGAGGGATCGGCGGGCACATCGGGAGACTCCACGCTGATGGGAAAGGGCCGCACCGCCGTGGGATGGTCCAGACGCTGCACCGAGAAGTGCTCCCAGTCGATGCGCGACTCGACAATGCGATCGACCGTCTGCAGGAAGTTGGTGCAATGCGCCTGGATGTGGAACCCGACGAGATCGGCACCCAGCAGCCCGTCCACCAGCTCGCGCTGCCAGGGACAAATCCCGAACGCCTCCGGGTTCGGCCAGGGGATATGCCAGAAGATGGCCACGCGCGCGTCGGGCCGGCTCTGCTTGATCATTCGCGGAAGTAGGGCAAAGTGATAATCCTGCACTAACACCACGGGCTTCCTGACGTTCTCCATTTCTTCGAGCAGGGCGTCGGCAAACTTGCGGTTCACGTCTTGATAATGTTTCCAGTCGCTGGCGCGAAACAGCGGACGCGTATGGGCGATGTGGCAGAGAGGCCACAGGCCCTCGTTGGCGAACCCGTAGTAATAGCCTTCCTCTTCTTCCTTGGTCAGCCAGACTCGCCGTAGGGTGTAGCGCGGATCGTCGGGCGGGACCAGCAGGCGGTCGTGTCCGTCCACCATTTCCATGTCGGCATCGCCGGATCCGTGCGCCACCCAGGTTCCATCGCAGGCGCGCAGCACGGGCTCGATCGCGGTCACCAGACCGCTGGCCGGCACATTGACGGCGACCGATTTTCCGCGCCGGATGTGCATGTAAGGTTCGCGGTTTGAGACCACGAACAGCCTGCCGTCTTCCAGCCGGGCGCGAACGTGCACCGCGAGCCGGTCGGAGGTCCACATGGACTCCCCGGTCTCGCGCAAGCGAGCCTCCAACTCCGCCGCCGACCGGGCGGTATTCAGGCTCTCGGCAAAGGTCGCGACTTCGCGCGCCAGCGGGCGAAACATTTCGAGATCCGGCACTCGAATCCGCACCGCGCCGCGTCCGGTTCGCAAAGCCTTCATCCAATGGGCAGTCCGCGCAATCGGTCCGGTGATGCTCCAGCGCACGATCAACAAGGTGATGAGAACGATCAGAAAGACGTGGGCCAGCCCGCTCAGGAACGTTTCCCGCCACACGCGCTGGCTCTCGCCCCGAATGTACTGGGCGTCGTGCACGATCGCGAGAATACCGATGAGATCCTCCCCGCGATGCAGGGGCAAAGCGTAGATATGGATCCTGACTGTTCCCATCCGCAGGAAGGCGCTCGTGTCGTGATCTTCCTTGAGGCCTTGCAATACGATGGCGGGGGCATTCGCCATCAGCGGCTGCAGGTTGGTCGTAACCGCAATGGGATGGCCGTGCGGATCATAGACGGCCAGTCCGGCCAGATGTTCCCGATTGGCGAACTGTTCTACCGTTTTCTGCAGGGTATGCTGCGCGTCCCGCTCCAGATCGCGCTCCACATTTCTGGCGAGACTTTCTCCCAGCACTTCGGCGCGCCGCTGCAGGTCCTTCTGCAGACTCCGGCTTTGCACCAGGACCTGATAATACGAGGAGCACAGCGAAACCAGCGTGACGCCAACAATGAGCGAGAGAATGAGTCGAGCGCTGAGTAATCGCATCTGACACGTCCTCCGAAACCCACAACTCAGCCGACAGTCGCACTGCAACTATCAGTGGGGAACACGCTACGCTACTGTACAATTTTGACCACTGGCCAGGACGGAAGCCTTCAGACATGCCCCGCGGTCTAACACCGCGTATAGAGACGAAGGCAATTCCCAGAGTTGCCGACTCAGAGGGAGGCGAACCTCCGCGTCTATCGCTTCGCCGGCAAAGCAACAAGCCTCAATCAGAGGTCGGGAACTCAGAAAAGGTTGCACCGGGCGTGCCAAAACCTAAGCCCTTGGTTTTGAACCGCTTGGCACGCAGCCGGACAAGGAACCTACGGGAGCGGGATGTAATTCTTTCACTCCGAAAGCCACGGTAACCCCAGGTCCGCAAGAAAACGCCAGCTTAACTCCAGGTTAGAGTGGTCATGGAATCCGGCGCCAGGGCGAGTTCCGCGGTTTTGTCAGCCTGATTCAGAATCGCTGTTTTCGCAGGTCCGGAGTTCGTGACCACCAGTACTTTCTGCCCGTCCGGATTCTCGAAGCCAACCTGCTCGACACCGGCCAGTTTGCACGTGGATTCAAATCTCTTCGCCCCCCGCCGCACGGTTCGCGAGAAATGGGCAAAGGCCCAATACTGGCCGCTGCGCGTGATTTCCTTCGTCTGCGAATGGATAGTCACCGTTCCGCCGCACGGAAACGGTCCGATGTTGGGTTTGCCCTTTTCATCGAGCGCAAGATTCCATCCGCTGATGGCTTGGCACCAATGTCGAATGGCCTGCGTGAACGTCTTCCCCCAATTCGTCCAGTCGGTCGCATAGTCGGGAGACGTATAGTCGGGACCACCTTCGGTCCAATACAGTTGCGCATCGGGATGCGCGTCGTGAACCTTGTCCATCATTTCCGGCGTCCCTACGTATCCGTGAAAGGCGATGGCGTTGCAGTACTTGCGCAGACCTGGATCGTCGAGCTCGCAGATGGCGCGGCCCCATAAGTTGTAGTTGTGGTCGAGAATCCAGATCTTTGTCGAGAGGCCATTCTGTTGCAGCGCCGGGCCCAGGTGGTCCCTGACGAAACCGATCTCGTACTCCTGCGCCCAGGTGCAGGCGGGCATGCGGCCATCCTGGTCGGTATCCACTTCGTTCTGCACTGTGATCGCTTGCACCGGCACGCCCTCCGCGGCATAAGCCTGCAGGAATCTCACAAAGTATTGCGCATATGGTCCAAAGTAGCGCGGCCGGATCGAACCGCCCAGCATCGAACCTCCGGCTTTCATCCATCCCGGAGGGCTCCACGGCGACGAAAATATGAACAAGTCTGGATTCGCCTTCCGCGCCTCGCGCAGCATGGGCAACACATAGGCTTGATCGTGCGCGATCGAAAACCGCTTCATTTCGGGATCGGGATCGCCTTCGTCATAGCTGAACATTTCGGTGGAATAGTCGCTGGATCCGATGCAAGTGCGACAAACGTTGAGCCCCATTTCCGAAGGATGAAACAGATCATGAAACAATTCCTCGCGAGCCGGGACGGAAAGCTGATTGAACGTGTAGCAGGCGGCATCGGTGAAGGCCGCTCCGAAACCTAGAATCTGCTGGAACTTTCTGCTGGGATCGAGCACTATGGCGTTTTCCGTCATCTTGGCAGCGGTTCGCCAGGTCAAGCTTTCTGCCGGCGCATAGCGGAGTTTGCCGCCGGTCACGCGCACCGTGATCTCTCCCGCGGGAGGCGCGGCGGCGGAAGGTGAGAGGGCCGCAGCCAGGTCGGTCGTCGCGGTTGCAGTCAATCCCACCGCAGATAGTTTCAGGAAGGTTCGTCTGGTCTGTTCGTTTGACACGGAGTTCTCCTGGCACGAATTGGATGCCGGTGAGTATAGTGCGTAAGGACGGCCGGTGAGTATAGTTCGAAAGTATAGTGGGAGCGATTCTCAGTCTTACGGGAGCAGTGATGAAGATGAGATGGAGATGGCAGCGTGCGATTTTATTCGCAGTAATTATCTTGATCGGTGGAGGTGTCGCGTCCGCGGCCGCACAAGCGGCGGGTCCGCAACCGGCCGACCGTGCGTGGAAACTGGTTTGGAAAGACGAGTTCAGCGGGACCAACGGCTCGGCGGTCGACGCCTCCAAATGGGTCAGCGAAACCGGTGGCGGAGGCTGGGGCAACAACGAGCTTGAGTACTACACGAAGCGTCTCGATAACGCATACCAACAGGACGGCAATCTCGTCATCAAAGTGTTGCAGGAAAAATATACGGGCGACGACGGCGTCACCCGAAACTACACTTCCGCGCGACTCAAGACCCTGGGAAAATTCTCGCAGACTTACGGGCGCTTCGAGGCCCGCATCAAAATCCCGCGCGGTCAGGGACTTTGGCCCGCCTTCTGGATGCTGGGCACCGACATAGAAAAGCCCGGCTGGCCCGGCTGCGGCGAGATTGACATCATGGAAAACATTGGCAAGGAGCCCGCGCTGGTTCACGGCACAATTCACGGCCCGGGATATTCGGGCGGACACGGCATCGGCGCACCTTACGCTCTTCCCGCCGCTCTTCCCGCCGATCAGCGTTTCGCCGACGACTTTCACCTGTTCGCCGTGGAGTGGGAACCGAACGTGATCCGTTTCTACGTCGATGACCATCTCTATGCGACCCGCACTCCCGCCGATCTGCCGAAAGGCGCGAAGTGGGTTTACGACCATCCATTCTTCGTGCTGCTCAACGTGGCGGTTGGCGGGGACTGGCCAGGGAGTCCAGACGCGTCTAGTGAGTTCCCGCAGACCATGTTGGTGGATTACGTGCGAGTCTACGAGCGCGCCAAACCACCAACCCGCTGACACCTTCGTCGTGTCGACTGGGCAGCGCTCGCCGCCGATCTCCCCTCGGTCGCGTCTCTACCTGTGCCAAATTCGCACGGGCAAAATCGTATAGAATCGATTCCCGGAAAATTCCTGCAAAGGAGCTACGCATGAGCAAGATCCGAGTCCTGGTAGGCACAAAAAAAGGCGCATTCATTCTTACTGCAGACGGCAAGCGTCAGAATTGGGAGGTCAGCGGCCCGCATTTCGCCGGGTGGGAGTTGTATCACCTCAAGGGATCGCCGGTCGATCCGAACCGCATCTACGCCTCGCAGACCAGCGGATGGTTCGGGCAAATCATTCAACGCTCCGACGACGGCGGCAAAACCTGGCACCAGCCGGGAACGCCGCCCGGCGAGCCCGCCGCTCCTGGCCCGCCCCAGGCCGTGAGCAACAAATTTTTCTATGACGCGGTGGCCGCGCCTCTGACGACGCATCAGTGGTATGACGGCACGCAGCATCCCTGGGAATTCAAGCGGGTCTGGCATCTCGAACCGTCGCTCACCGATCCCAACACGGTCTACGCCGGAGTCGAAGATGCCGCTCTGTTTCGTTCCACCGACGGCGGCGAGAACTGGCACGAACTCCCTGGCCTGCGCGGACACGGCACCGGCCCCAAGTGGCAGCCCGGCGCCGGAGGTATGTGCCTGCATACCATCATCCTCGACCCCAGCAATCCGGATCGGATCTACATTGCGATCTCAGCGGCTGGCGCCTTCCGCACGGACGACGGCGGCAAGAGTTGGAAGCCGATCAACAAGGGACTGTATTCGAAATACATTCCCAACCCGACGGCCGAGGTCGGCCACTGCGTGCATCACGTCGCGATGAACCCGACTCGTCCGGGAGTGCTGTTCATGCAGAAGCACTGGGACGTGATGCGAAGCGATAACGCCGGCGACCAGTGGACCAAGATCAGCGGCAACCTGCCGACCGATTTCGGCTTCGTTATCGACATTCACTCGCACGAGCCGGACACCATTTATGTGATTCCCATCAAAAGCGATGGCGAGCACTTCGTGCACGAAGGCAAGCTGCGCGTGTATCGCAGCCGGACCGGCGGCAACGAGTGGGAAGCGCTGACCAAAGGTTTGCCGCAAGAAAACTGCTACGTTAACGTCCTGCGTGACGCCATGGCAGTGGATACGCTCGATAAGTGTGGCATCTATTTCGGCACCTCAGGCGGACAGGTGTATTGCTCGGCCGATGCGGGGGATAGCTGGAATCCAATTGTCCGCGACCTTCCGGCGGTGCTGTCGGTGGAAGTGCAGACGCTGGCGTAGGAAAAGAGCGGGTGCCCCACCCTTCTCGCGTCCTTTTGCGAGAGGGTGGGGTCTTTGACTCCGAGCACGGGGTGATGAGCACCTCAGGTTTTGTCCAGGAGAAAGACATGAAGCGAGCATTGGTTGCAATTGCATTGTTGTTGTCGTTGTTTCGGGCGAGTGCAGCCACGGCGCAGGAGAAGCAGCAGGCAGCCAAGTCTGCGACCGTCGCTCCTCCAATCGAAGCGCAGGTGCGGAAGCTTTGGGAGGCTTATAAGAAAAAAGACAAAGCCACTCTTGCCTCTCTACTGGATGGCGGGTTCCGCCAGTTCGAGGAGGGCCTGAGCGCTTTCGGCGATAAGGACACGCAAGTCAACGCGCCGGATGAGTTCGAACTCACCAGCTACACGCTCAGTGATTTCACCGTAAAATCGATTGGACCGAATGCAGCGCTGGTTACCTACATCGCGCAGTATGAGGGCAAGTCTGGCGGCGAGGTCTCGAAGGCAAAGAGCGCCTTCGGAGAGGTCTGGATTCGCGACGGAAATGAATGGAAAGCTTTCTACATGCAAGAGACCTATGTGAAGTGAAGGTGCTCTTCAGATGGCAGCAATGATTCGGGTTGAGCTTCCGCAACATCTTCGCACCTTGGCGCACGTCGGCCGCGAGGTTCAACTCGAGGTCGAGGGCCCGGTCACGCAGCGCTCGGTTCTCGACGCGCTGGAGGCTCGCTATCCCATGCTGCGGGGCACGATCCGAGACCACGGCACGCTGCAGCGGCGAGCGTTCCTGCGCTTCTTTGCCTGCGAGGAAGATTTGTCCCACGAGGCGCCAGATTCCCCGCTGCCGGAGGCGGTTGCTTCGGGGAAAGAGCCGTTCCTGATTGTCGGGGCAATCGCTGGCGGTTAGCGGCCAATCACCCCCGCGCGATCTGAATCAACTTGGGCAGCACGTGGCCGAATGCCGTGCCTTCGACCGGCCTGCCGAACTCAAAATAAATCTTGCGGTAGAGTTCGTAGAGTTCGCGATACACATCTTGCGCCTCGGCCTGCGGTTCGTAGACCGTGTAAGAAGGGCAGACTTTCTGCTGCGCTTCGTCGATGGTCTTGAAACTTCCCGCCGCCAGGAACGCGAAGATCGCCGATCCGATGCCCGTGACTTTGCCACTCGGAACCAGCACCGGGCGCCCCAGCACATTCGCGTACACCTGGTTGAGCACGGGGTTGCTCTGCGGAATTCCGCCGCCGTTGATCACGCGCTGCGTGGGCGCGCCATACTCGCTCATGCGATCGAGAATCGCGCGGGTATGAAACGCCGTTCCCTCAATGGCGGCGAACAGTTCGTCCTGCGCGGTGTGCAGAAGGTTCCATCCCAGCGTCATGCCACCAAGATTCGGATTCACCAAGACGGTGCGGTCGCCGTTGTCCCAGGTCATGCGCAGCAGGCCGGTTTGACCCGCGCGGTAAGCGGCAAGTCCTCTGCTCAACTCTTCGACGGTCGCGTTCGCCCGCCGCGCGATCGCGCTGAAAATGTCGCCCGTGGCGGAGAGTCCCGCCTCGATGCCGGTGAATTGCGGATGCACGCTGCCGGGCACGACTCCGCACACCCCTGGAATCAACTGGGCTTTGGGCGCATAAGCGATGATGCAGGTCGATGTGCCGACCACATTGACGACGTCGCCTGGTTTCGCGCCCGCCCCAATCGCGTCCCAGTGCGCGTCAAAGGCGCCGACTGGAATCGGAATGCCGGCGCGCAGCCCCAGCTTCTCCGCCCACTGCGGCGCCAGGGTTCCGGCGATCTGGTCGGAGGTCGCATACTCGCCTCCAAGTTTCGTCCGCACGCCTGCCAGCAGTGGATCAACCTTCGCCAAGAAACTCTCTGGCGGAAGGCCGCCCAGCGCGGCATTCCACATCCACTTGTGCCCCATGGCACAGACGCTGCGCTTCACGCGCTTCGCATCGGTGATTCCACAGAGCGTGGCCGCGACCATATCGCAGTGTTCGAACGCGCTGACGAATCTGGCGCGCTTTTCGGGATTGTGCCGCAGCCAGTGCAGCAGCTTGGCAAATCCCCACTCCGACGAGTAGACGCCGCCGCACCACTCGATGGCTTCCAGCCTTTCCAGCCGCGCCAGTTCCGTAATCTGGGCCGCTTCCTGCTTCGCCCGGTGATCGCACCATAAATAGTAATCGTCGAGAGGGACGAGCCCTTCGCCCACAGGGATCACGCTCGAGCCCGTGGTATCGAGCGCGATGGACTGCACCTGATCGCCCGCGATTCCCGCCGAGCGCACTGCCTGCCGAGTGGCCTCAGCCAGGGCGCGCATGTGATCTTCGTGGGATTGGGTCGCGAAGTCGGGATCTTCGCGTTTGCGATGCAAAGGATATTCGGCGATCGCGGAAGCCAGCAGCCCGCGTTCGCTGTCCACAATCGAAACCCGCACGCTGAGCGTGCCGAAGTCTACTCCCGCCACGATGGCCATGTGATCTACTCTTCTTGAAGCGAGTTCCCGGAGGAACAGGGGGCCGAGCTGTTACAAAAAACAGCGGCTAAAGCCTGATCCGAGGGGCTACGCTTTACGCGGCCCTTAAAGGGCCAGCCTCCCCGGTCACTGTCGGAGCACGTCACTGTCGAAGCTCGTTGCCGTGCCAGTGCATCTGGTATCCCAGGTAGCGCACGGCGGCTTCGTGGACGGCTGCGGCTGTGGTCGAGAAATTCGCGGCCACGTGATGCTCGAATCCGTTTTCGCAGATGTAGTGCAACAACTTCTGCAGCTCGGCGATCTGCACCACGCCCACGCCGCCGAAAGTATTCAGTGCATCGCTAGTGAATGAGCCTTCGCCCACGTAGCCGCGCATTACTCCCGCGGTGTCGTCGGTCGAGAAGCGGGCAAAGCTCATCGCCCCGGGCTTCACGCGGCCGACGACTGTGCCGAACGTATTCTCCTTGCCTACCGTTCCGGCGATGATTTCCTGGAAATCCATGCGGACGTCCTGGAAGAAATGCTTTGGCAGATTGCTGCAATGGAAGCACACGGCCTTGTTGGGATCGTCGCCGTAATTATTGTTCCAGTCGAGCAAGGCGCTGGGACTCTGCGATGCCAGCGCGAGAGCGTGCATGCTGAGCGTTCCGCACACATCCACTTCGCAGGCCGCGGGCAGCAGATTATTGCTCATCATGCTCATGATGGTGCAGGGGACGACGCCGAAGTATTCTTCCATCGACGTCCAGCACTGCACCGCGCTGATCTTCACGTCGGTCTGCTTCATCCAGTCGTCGATCACGTAGCCGAGCTTCGACATCTTGATCAGGGCGGCGTCGGGAACTCCGCTGGTGGTCACGTATTTGCGAATTTCGGCGAGCTTGGCCTGCACTCCGGCGTGATCGTCTTTCAACTTGGCGATGCGGCCAAAGACTTCGGAGAGGTCGAGCGTCTCCGTCGAGATGCCGTGGGCTTCGAGAAGCTTCTCGCTGTAGCGTACAGTATTGAACGCCGTGGGCCGTGCGCCGATGCTGCCCACGCGCAGGTTGCGCATCCCGTTGGCGACACGGCACACCGCGGCGAACCACGCGAGATCGTTTTTAAAATCGGCCGAGGCAGGACTGACGGTGTGCAACTTCGTCAGCGAATAAGGAATGCCGTACTGCCGCAGGTTGTTGCACGCCGACATCTTTCCGCAGAAACTGTCGCGGCGGTGCAGGATGGTCATATTAGCCGCATCGTCGGGCGTGGCCTGCACCAGCACCGGAACGTCGAGTTTCGACAGGCGCAGCGTGTCGGCAATGGCGCGCTCATCGCCGAAGTTGGGCAGCGAGACGATCACTCCATCCAGCCGGTCGTTATTCTTCTGGAACAGCGCGGCGCAGCGCTTGGCTTCCTCGTGAGTTTCGACTGCGCCGTGCTTGCTGTCCTCGGGACCGAGCACCACGCAATCCATGCCAGCTTTCGTGAGCGCCTGAATCATCTCTTCGCGCCCGGACTTCGCCAACTCGCCGGGAAAGAATCCGCGGTTCCCGATGATGACGCCCATCGTCATTTTCTTTTCGGACATAAATCTCTCTCCTGATTCGTAGACCGTTAATCACGTGCCCGCGATGGGGCGTAGTGCCACGTGTAAAAGCCGCCCAACAGGGTCAACAGCCCGCCCCACCACACGCTGGAGTGGAGTCGGAACAGCACCACCTGAAGCTCGGGCGCGGGCGGATACGCGTATTCATAGAGTCCTGCGCCGAAAATCAGCACGCCATTAATCAGCAGCGAGATGCCGATAAAAAACCAGATTGAGGCCGATCTTCCAGGTGTTGCCATAAGTCCTCCGCTTACCAGAAAATGATATTCAGCACGACGAATATAATCCCGACAATCGATGCCCAGAATAGCGGCTTCTGATACAGCGGGACGTCTCCCACGGACGGAATCTGCGTCTCACCATAGACCAGGCCTGCCAATGCGCTGTCAGGCTGCGGCTTGCCAGCAAGACTCACCACCACGGTCACGATCACGCACACTAGAAACGACCACAGCGCCTGGTACATGTCTTGCGCTAGAGCTTTGGCGTCGGGCGACAGTGCGACGTAGCGCAAGGCGGAAGGATCGATCTTGACCCACGCCCACATGCTTACCGAAGAAAGCGTGCCGCACAACAATCCCCAGAAGCCGCCCGCGCCGGTCGCGCGTTTCCACAGCATGCCGAGCACGACCGTGCCAAACAACGGAGCAATGAAGAAGCTGAACAACGCTTGCACGTAATCCATGATGCTGGCCGACCGCATTACCAGATACGCCGTGCCCACGCTGATCAGCACCCCGACCACGGTCGCCCCTCGCCCCATGTTCACATAGTGATGGTCGCTGCCTTTGCTGTTGATGAGTGGGCGGTAGATGTCATACGTCCAGACAGTCGTGAAGGCGCTGACGTTCCCCGCCATGCCCGACATGAAGCCGGCAATCAGCGCCGTAACGCCAAGGCCAAGCAGCCCGGGCCCGCAATAACGGGCCAGCATGAGAGGGAGAACATCGTTGTAGCTGTAGCCATGAGTTACGGTCGCCACCGATTCCGGAACCAGTTTCATCGGGAGCAAGCCCAGACCAAGCAGGCCGGGAAGAATTACGATGATGGGCACCAGCATCTTGAATCCCGCGCCGATAATTGGAGCCATCTCGGCGCTGCGAATGTCTTTCGCGGCCAGGATGCGCTGCACGACGAGAAAATCGGTCGTCCAGTAGCCCATGGAAATAACTGCTCCGAGTCCGAAGACGATGCCGGTCCAGTGAATGCCCATGGGATTCGTACTGAAGTGTCCCAAACCGGCCCACAGGTGGACATATTGTTCCGAGGCGCGTTGCGCGATCAGAATCTTGAGGTTGCCCCACCCGCCGGCCTCGTACAGCCCAAGAATCGGAATCAACAGAGCGCCCGCCCAAATCAAAAAGAACTGCAGTACTTCATTGAAGATCGCCGAGCGCAAGCCGCCCAGCGTGACGTAAACCGCAACCGTGAGAGACGAAACCCAGATGCTGAAATTGATGTCCCACCCCAACACGATTTGCATGACCTTGGCCATGGCGAACATGTTGACGCCGCTCATCAGCACGGTCATGAAGGCGAACGAAACCGCGGAGAGCGCGCGGGCGGGCTCGCCGAAACGGAGCTTCAAATATCCCGGGACAGAGTGCGTCTTGGAGATGTAATAAAACGGCATCATCACCAGCGCCAGAAATAGCATGGCCGGGATGGCACCGATCCAGTACCAGTGCGTCGCCAGAATGCCGTATTGATAGGCAGAACCGGCCCAGCCCATCAATTCCAATGCGCCCAGATTCGCCGAGAGAAAGCTCAGGCCGGCGACCCACGCGGTCATTTCCCGGCCCGCCATGAAGAAGTCTTCGCCGGTGTTGGCCCGTCCTTTGAGGTACACGCCGATGGCCAGCACGAGCGCAAAGTAGAAAACCACGATGACCATGTCCACCGGGTGAAGGTGAACCAGGCTGGACGAACCTGCGACGACGAGGGCTAGATTCATTAGGTTTTTACCTGTCCGTAGTAGGCATTGCGGCCGTGCTTGCGCAGGAAATGCTTGTCGTGCAAGGCGCGCGGCAGCGGCCGGGATTCGGCATTGATCGACAGCGTGTGGCACGCCATGCGGGCCACGTATTCGAGAATGACGGCGTTATGGGCGGCTTCGGCAGCAGTTGGCCCCCAGCAAAACGGAGCGTGCCCTGCCACCAGCACCGCCGGAATCGCAGTGGGATCAAGTTTGGCAAAGACGCGACAAATCGCAGTGCCGGTTTCGAGTTCGTAGTCGCCGACAATTTCGGTCTCGCTCAAGGGCTCGGTGACGGGAACCGGGCCATGAAAGGAATCGGCGTGGGTGGTGCCGAAGCAGGGAATCGGCGTCTCGGCCTGAGCCCACGCCGTGGCATATTCGGAATGAGTGTGCGCCACTCCGCCGATGTTGGAGAAGTGCTTGTACAACTCCAAATGCGTCGGTAAATCCGAGGACGGGCGGAGAGTTCCGTCAACGATTTTCCCAGTGAGGTCGGAAATCACGATCTGCTCCGGCGTGAGGTCGTCATAGGGAACGCCGCTGGGTTTGATGGCGACCAGACCTTCGCGCCGATCGATGCCGCTGGCATTGCCGAAGGTGTAGAGCACAAGGCCCCGGCGAACCAGTTCGAGGTTCGCTTCCAGCACTTCTTCGCGCAGTGTCTTCAGCAGCATTGGGGGGAAATAAGGGATCTTAAATGCTCAAGATGCAATGCGCAAAACCGATTCGTAAACGTTTACGCAAACGGAACATTAAACGGAGCCGCGTGCCTTTGTCAAAGATTTCATCTGTCGTCTTCTTATCGAGAGCTGACTTAACCACAGACGGCACATCGGAGTTCCCTGCGCTCCGAGGCTTCACTGTCCCAAGACCGCGCAGTGACGTGCAAGTGCATTGGATATTATCTACACTAATCGTCGAATTGGGGAAGGATTGAACTAAGGCGCGGGTATGTGCTCCGGGACGTTATGAACGCCACAACCTATGACGTGGTTATCGTGGGCGCCGGGATCGTGGGCGCGGCTTGTGCGGACGAGTTTGCACGGCGCGGCATGCGAGTCGCGGTGGTGGACCGTGACATGGTGGGAAGCGACGCGACGGCTGCCGGGATGGGGCACATCGTAGTGATGGATGACTCGGAGGCGCAATTTGCCCTCACGCGCTACTCGCAGCAACTTTGGCAAGCACTGCGGCGGGAGTTGCCACAGGATGTGGAGTACGACCAGTGTGGAACGATCTGGGTGGCGGCTGACGAAGAGGAAATGGCAGAGGTGCGGCGCAAGCACGATTACTACGCGCTGCGCGGAGTTCCCACGTCGGTGCTCGACTCGCAGGCATTGCAGCGACTCGAGCCCAACCTGCGCGATGGCATGGCTGGCGGCCTGCTGGTGGCAGAGGATGCAGTGCTGTATCCGCCGTGCGCGGCTCGCTTTCTGATGGAGCGCGCGCAGAAACTCGGGGCGCAGCTTCGGCTGGGCGCGCCGGTTACACAAATCGGGGAGGGGCGAGTGCGGCTGTCTGACGGGGTGGAGATCGCTGGCGGGATGATTGTGAACGCGGCGGGAGCGGGGGCGCCAGAGCTGACGCGCGGTGTGGAGATCAAGAAACGCAAGGGGCATCTGGTAATCACCGATCGTTATCCGGGGTATCTGCGGCATCAGTTGGTGGAACTCGGCTACCTGAAGAGCGCGCACTCGGTCACGAGCGATTCGGTGGCCTTCAATGTGCAGCCGCGACGGACGGGTCAGATTCTGATTGGCTCGTCGCGACAATACGGCGCGGAACACAGAGATGTGGACCAGGCGATGCTGGCACGGATGCTGCAGCGCGCGCAGGAATACATGCCGGGGCTGGGGCGGATGTCGGCGGTGCGGACGTGGACTGGATTCCGCGCGGCGACGCCCGACAAGTTGCCGCTGATCGGTCCGTGGCCGGGAGATAAGTCTCTGTTCCTAGCGACGGGGCACGAGGGGCTGGGAATCACGACTTCGCTGGCCACGGCGAGAATTCTGGTGGATCAGATCACCGGGGTCAGGCCCGAGATTCCGATTGAACCTTATTTGCCCTCAAGAGCGGTGAAGGAAGTTGCGCATGCGTGACTCTGGGTCCGGTACGGTGACGTTGAGTGTGAACGGTTCGCCCGTGTCCGTGCCCGCGGGGGCGACAGTCGCGGTGGCCATGGCAATTGCCGGGCAGGCCTGCCGGACATCGGTGAGCGGCGAACCGCGTGGGCCCTTGTGCGGGATGGGAATCTGTTTTGAGTGCCGCGTGTCGATCAATGGAACGCCGCATTGCCGGAGCTGCCAGATCTTGTGTGAACCCGGGATGGAAGTGAGAACGGATGGATGATGGATAGGAATAGGGATTCGCAGCGACGCTTCGACGTGCTCGTGATTGGCGCGGGACCGGCAGGCATGGCAGCGGCGGTGCGGGCGGCGGAACGCGGAGGGCGCGTCGGAATCGTGGACGACAACGCGACCTGCGGCGGCCAAATCTGGCGAGGAGCAGAAGACGACCATGACCCAGACTCGAAGGCATGGGGCAGCCGGCTGCGGAATGCAGACATCACCAAGCTGCTGGGGATGAGGGTTTTTCATCAGCCGGAACCGGGCGTCTTACTGGCAGAGGGAACCGACGATGTCTGCGAATTGCGTTACACGAATCTGGTGGTGGCGACCGGCGCGCGGGAGCGGTTTCTGCCGTTTCCGGGCTGGACTCTGTCGAATGTGATGGGGGCGGGCGGGTTGCAGGTGATGGTGAAGTCGGGGCTCCCGGTTCGCGGCAAGCGTGTAGTGGTCGCCGGGACAGGGCCGCTGCTGCTGGCGGTTGCAGCCTATCTGCGCAAGCAGGGCGCCGAGATTCCTATCCTGTGTGAGCAGGCATCGTGGGCTAGTTTGGCGCGGTTCGGCATCGGGCTGTTGGGCCGCCCCGGGAAGCTCGTGCAAGGCCTGCAGTTGAAGAAAGAACTGGCGGAGATTCCATTTGCCGCGAATAGTTGGCCGATTGCGGCGCATGGCGGGCAGGTTCTGGAGAGCGTCACCATTTCGCGTGGCGGAAAGACGGAGGTGATCGCCTGCGACTTTCTGGCTTGCGGGTTTCACCTGGTTCCAAATGTTGAGTTGCAATCGCTGCTCGGCTGCCAGATCGGCGGCGGCTATGTTCAGGTCGACGAGTTCCAGCAAACGTCGGTCCAAGGAGTTTTCTGTGCGGGCGAGCCGACTGGCATTGGAGGCGTGGAGTTGGCGCTGGTCGAGGGACAGATCGCCGGTCTGGCGGCTGTTGGCGAAAAGAGCGCAGCGCAAAAGCTCTTCGGAGAGCGACGAAAGGCCCGCCGCTTCGCGCGGATGCTGGATCGGGCTTTCCGTCTGCGGTCCGAGCTGCGCAGCTTGCCTTCCGCCGAAACGATCGTCTGCCGCTGCGAGGATGTTCCCTATTCGCGGCTGCAGGACCATCGATCGTGGCGCGCGGCGAAATTGCACTCGCGCTGCGGGATGGGACCGTGCCAGGGCAGAGTATGCGGACCAGCGACACAGTTTCTTTTTCAGTGGAATCCGGATTCGGTGCGGCCTCCGGTATTTCCGGCGCGCGTGGGGAGTTTGGGGAGAGTGGTTCGTGGTTCGTGAACCCCTCTCTCAACTACGCCCACGTGCCGCAGTCCGTTGCAGCCACATTACTTCGGCTAAATCTGGTAGTCGACGTCTTCCATGATTCGCTGCAACGATTCCGACAGCGGTTGGCCCTTCGCCTCGGAACCTTCGAGTTGCTGCACTCGTTCGCGGAGGTTCTGCACTTCAGTCACGACCGACGCCAGGGCTTCCGAGAGCGGGTCGTTGATTTGTTTGGGATCGGTAATCACCACGCGCTTGCCCTCGCGGAAGATGATGTGTCCGGGCACGCCGACGACGGTGGAATTTTCCGGAACGTTGCGCAGCACGACCGAACCGGCGCCGATGCGGCAGTTCTTCCCCACCGTAATGTTGCCGAGAATTTTCGCCCCGCTGCCGACGACCACGCCGTCTTCGAGGGTGGGATGGCGCTTGCCGTGCTCTTTGCCGGTGCCGCCCAGGGTCACGCCCTGATACAGGGTCACGTCGTCGCCGACGATCGCGGTCTCGCCAATCACCACTCCCAGGCCGTGATCGATGAACAGCCGCCGTCCAATCTTGGCTGCGGGATGGATTTCAATTCCGGTGAGGAAGCGCGCGGTCTGCGACAACATTCGCGCCGGCAGGAACACGCGATGGTTCCACAGCCAGTGATTGATTCGGTAGAACCAGACCGCGTGCAGCCCGGAGTAGCACAGAAAAACTTCCAGGCGAGACTTGGCCGCGGGATCGTGCTCCATCACATGGGCCAGGTCTTCGCGAATTGACGACAGCAGGTGCGGCATGATCGACGGATCGATTCGAACAGAATAATCTGGATCAGGATCAGGCCGGGAGCACCACGGTCGGAATCTGCAGCGCCTTGTCGCGCAGCTCCTGAAACAGAATACTGCTTAAATAGCGTTCGCCAAACGACGGCAGAATTACCACGATCAGCTTACCTTTACTCTCGGCCCGCTGAGCCACTTTCAGTGCTGCGACCACCGCTGCGCCGGAAGAGATGCCGACCAGCAATCCTTCTTCGAGCGGAAGTCGGCGTGCCATGGCGATGGATTCGTCGTTGGTCACGGTGATGACTTCGTCGATGTAGTCGCGACGCAGAATGCTGGGAACGAAACCGGCGCCGATGCCCTGAATTTTATGCGGAGACGGCTTGCCGCCCGAAAGAACGGCGCTATCCGCGGGCTCGACGGCCACGGCTTTGAACGAAGGTTTCTTCGGCTTGATGTACTGGCAGACTCCGGTGATGGTGCCGCCGGTGCCGACACCAGAGATCAGAATGTCGGCGCGGCCGTCGGTATCTTCCCAGATCTCGGGGCCGGTGGTTTCGAAGTGAATTTTGGGATTGGCCGGATTGTCGAACTGCTGCAGCATATAGCCGCCGGGAGTGTTGGCCAGAATTTCTTTCGCCTTGAGAATGGCGCCCGTCATTCCGCGCGGGCCGGGGGTGAGCACGATCTCCGCGCCGAAGGCGAGCAGGAGCACGCGGCGCTCCAGGCTCATGGTTTCAGGCATGGTGAGAATCAGCTTGTAGCCTTTGACGGCTGCAACGAAGGCTAGACCAATCCCGGTGTTGCCGCTGGTAGGCTCGATCAGCACAGTTTTTCCGGGATGAATTTTCCCCTCGCGCTCGGCCTCGGCAATCATGCTGACGCCAATGCGGTCTTTCACGCTGCCTACAGGATTCTGGCTCTCGAGTTTTGCCACTACTTCGGCGACGCAGCCTGCGGTGACCTTGTTCAGCCGCACCAGCGGCGTGTGGCCAATCAGTTCGGTAACGTCTTTCGCGATTCTCATGTCAGTTCCTATCTCGAGCGCTTGCCGCCGGATTTCAGGCCGCTCATTTTGTCTGGGTAATACTACCAACTTCGCGGCATACCGCGATGGCGCGCAAAATCAGACTCTCGGGTTGGATGCCGGCGCCGGCGGCCCCGGCGCAAGATGAAAGGGCCGCGCTCCAGAGCGCGGCCCTTACACACAGCAGACTTTGCCTAGCGGTTCGCCAGGCCGAAAGTCACGGCGCCGGCGGAGCTTCCAATGTTGACCAGGGAGACAGCGCGCTCCAGTTTGTGATGGCCGGTCTTATGGAAGAAGTAGCTGAGACCGATTGAGCCTAAAGTTTCCCCGGCAAAATTCACCGCGAGCCCGGCGGTGGAGCGCCCGAACACACGAACCAGCGGATTCAGTTCCTGTCCGCCACTCTGCAAGTTGGCGCGAGTCACCGCGAAATCGGCTCCGTTCAAGGCAGCAACGGCGATGAATAACGCGCGATTCCGGTTGTCCAGGAACCTGTGTTCGACGCCGTAGCTCGACGTTGTGAGGACGACAGGACGGGTGGCCTCGACGAACGGACTAGGCGCGT
>Ga0210399_10001204_pt1 | contig 20295 bp, 13 predicted proteins | sample IncBWC14MmetaG_FD_150865 | JGI IMG/M metagenome (GOLD analysis project Ga0210399, IMG submission 150865) | Forest soil microbial communities from Barre Woods Harvard Forest LTER site, Petersham, Massachusetts, United States - Inc-BW-C-14-M | ecosystem: Environmental > Terrestrial > Soil >... | reverse complement strand
CTGGACAAGGCGGTCAACCTCGCGAGCTCATTCCTCGTTTCTGTTCCGGAACTTGTGATTGCGGTGGCGCTGCTCGCGATCGCAGTTCGTTGGCGAATCCTGCGCGTCGGCGGAATGATGTCGGCCGACTACGAGGGCCTCTCCGCCTGGGCGAAATTGCAGGACATCCTACTCCACCTGGCGCTGCCGGCATTCATCCTGGTGCTCTCGGAAACCGCGGTAATTGTCAGGCACGTTCGCGCCAGCGTCCTCGAAGTGCTAGGCGCTCCTTACGTGCAAGCTGCGCGGGGATTTGGCATCAGCCGCGCCAGACTTCTTTTTCGGCATGTGCTCCCGGTTGCCGCGAATCCAGCGATTTCACTTCTCGGCTTTTCTCTGGCTGGCCTGCTTAGTGGATCGCTATTGGTTGAGGTAGTTTGCGGATGGCCCGGCCTGGGGCCGTTGATACTGGAGGCGACGCTATCTCGTGACTTATATCTCGTCATCGGCGGAATTATGTTCTCCGCGTTATTTATGGTGGGCGGGAACCTGGTTGCGGACATAATGCTGCTCGCGTTGGACCCGCGAGTTCGCAGAGAGGCGGCGGATGCGCACTAGGGCCGCCATATTGGTTGTGTTGCTCGCGGGCCTGCATCTGGTGCTGCTGTTTGCCGGTTTCTTTGCGCCTTACGATCCAACTACTCAGAACCGCGAGCTGCCGTATGCTCCGCCAACGCGCGTGCATTTCAAGGACAGCTTGGGATTCCACTTACGGCCGTTTGTGTACGTATGGACGAATGGGCTGGGCGGCGATCAGCCCGATAGTTATCAAGGAAGTTATCAAGAAGACCGGAGCCATGAGTATCCAGTTCACCTCTTTGTAAGTGGGCCGAGTTACAAGTTTCTTGGGATCTACGAAACGAACATGCATTTGTTCGGAGTTGCGGAACCGGGCAAGGTCCTGCTCTTTGGGACCGACGGTTATGGCCGGGATGAATTGTCGCGCGTCCTGGTCGGCGGCCAGATTTCGGTCGCCGCTGGAATCACGGCAACGTTCATTGCGCTTCTCGCCGGAAGCATTCTCGGAGTCATCGCGGGCTACTACGGCCGCTGGATTGACGAGTCGCTGATGGGCATAACGGAGCTGTTTCTCTCGCTGCCTTGGCTCTATTTCCTGCTTGGGGTGCGGGCATTCCTGCCATTGCATCTGAGTACGATCCGCACGTTCTTTCTGTTGACCGGCGTCATCGGCCTGATTGGCTGGGCCCGGCCCGCCAGGCTGGTGCGAGGAGTGGTCCTGAGCTCGCGCAATCGGAACTACGTTCTGGCGGCCCGCGGCTTCGGCGGATCTGATTTCTACCTCTTGCGACGTCACATTCTGCCCGAAACGTTTGGCGTATTGCTTACGCAGGCGACGCTGCTGGTTCCGCGGTATATTGCCGCCGAAGTCACGCTCTCCTTCTTCGGCCTTGGCGTGAACGAGCCGGTGCCGAGTTGGGGTAACATGCTGGGTACCTTGCAACAGTACAGCGTCCTGGTTTCTTATGGATGGCTGCTTGCGCCGGCGTGCGCTTTGGTAGTTACTTCCGTAATCTATAGCTCCCTCGCTGATTTATTCCATTCCCGGTTAAAATCTTACTCAACCTAGACAAGTGAGTTCTGTGGGGTAAGGGGTGTTTATGAAAGTGATCGCTCGCCTAACCCTACACGTGTGCCTGCTCGCCGGTGCATGCTTCGCCGCGGCACCCATTCCAGAAGCGGCCAATCCCGGTGAAGAAATCGCGCGCATGGCTGGCGTTTCTGGCCACTACGGCGGGCACCTGACCATTGGGCAACGCGCCGAGCCCAAGACGCTCAACCCGGTTACCGCCACGGACGCGGTTTCACGCGAGGTGATTGGTCGTCTTATGGGGGATCTCATCGAGATCAACCGCTCGTCGCAGCAGACTGAGCCCGCGCTGGCGAAATCGTGGAAGATCTCGCCCGACGGCCGCACGTTTACCCTGCAACTCCGCAAGGGAATTCGATTCTCCGACGGCCACCCCTTCGATGCCGACGATGTGCTCTTCTCGTTCAACGTTTACATGGATGAAGCAGTCGATTCCCCGCAACGCGACCTGCTGATCATCGACGGCAAGCCCATCCTGGTTACCAAACTGGATCAATACACGGTGCGATTCGCTTTGCCACGCCCCTATGCGGCGGCCGAGAGGCTGTTCGATGGTCTAGCGATGCTGCCGAAACATCTGCTGGAGAAGCAATATCACGAGGGCCGCTTTGCGCAGGCATGGTCCCTGAATGTGCAAGCATCCGAGGTCGCGGGACTCGGTCCGTTCCGGCTCAAGCAGTACGTGCCTGGGCAGCGAGTTGTGGTGGAACGCAATCCGTACTACTGGAAAGTTGATCAAAAGAATCAACGGCTGCCATACCTTGACGAACTGGTTTTCCTGTTCGTGGGCACGGAGGATGCACAAGTGATGCGCTTCGAGGCGGGTGAGACCGACATCATCAGCCGGCTCAGTTCGGAGAACTACAACCTGCTTTCACGTGAGAAGTCCCGCGTCGGCGCGCAGTTGGCGGATATAGGGCCCAGCTTGGAATACAACTTCCTGGTGTTCAACCTGAATGACCTGACTGGGAAGAAGCTCGGCGAGGTTGCGGGCAAGCAGGCGTGGTTTAGCGATTTGAAGTTCCGTCAGGCGATCTCGGCGGCAGTCGATCGCGAGTCCGTCGTGCGTCTGGTCTACGGAACCCGCGGCGCGGCCTTGTGGGGAAATGTGGGGCCCGGTAATAAGCTCTGGATCAATCAGACCATCCCGCATCCGTCGCGGTCGGTCGAAACGGCGCGTCAGCTTCTAAAGGCAGCGGGATATTCGTGGAACGCCGCGGGCCAGTTGCTGGATGCAACCGGGCAGCCAGTCGAATTTTCGATCATCACCAGCTCATCGAACAGCCAGCGCATGAAGATGGCGACCCTGCTGCAGGACGATCTCTCGCACATCGGTATGCAGGTGCACGTGGTTCCTCTTGAATTTCGCGCCATGATCGACCGCGTGTTCCAAAGCTTTGATTATGACGCGGCGATTATGGGGCTTGGCGGCGGCGATGCCGACCCAAATCCAGAGCTGAATGTTTGGGCCTTCGGCGGCACCTCGCACTTATGGCACTTGGGCGAAACCAAGCCCGCAACCGACTGGGAGCGCGAACTTGACCAATTGATGCAACAACAGATGGTCACGCTCGACTATGCCAAGCGAAAGCAGTTATACGATCGCGCGCAACAATTGATCGCCGAGAATCTTCCCTTCATTTTTCTGGGGACGCCCAACATCCTTACCGGCGCGAATGCCCGGGTCGGCAATTTCCATCCGGCTGTGCTCGACCCCTACACGTTGTGGAACGCAGACCAACTGTATGTTCGCGGACCGGGGCTGGAGAACGCGGGAGTACGATGACGGGAACTGCGACAGGAAGGCAAAAAGAACGCTCCCCCAATTCGTCGCTGGCTCATTCGTCGGACGAGCAGCTGATCGGCCGCTGTCTGAAGGGCGATCAGGAAGCCTGGTCGGCACTGATCGACAAGTACAAGAACCTCATCTACTCGATTCCGATCAAGCTCGGAATGCATCAGGATGCGGGCGACATCTTTCAGGCCGTCTGCGTAGACCTGCTTTCGGAGTTGTCACGACTCCGCGAACATCGCGCATTGCCGAAATGGCTGATGCAGACCTGCTATCACAAATGCCTTCGCTACCAGCGCGCCGCCGACAGGCTGGTCGAACTTGCTCCCGAGGGCACAGACAGTAATGCTCTGCCTCCTGCCAACAGCGCCGACGACTTTCCCGAGCACATGCTGGTGCAGCTGGAACAAGAACAAATATTGCGCGACGCCATCTCAGAGTTACCCGAAAAATGTGAGCGGATGGTCCGATTGCTCTTTTTCGAAGATCCACCGCGGCCCTACGAGAATATCGCCGAGGAGTTGGGGATGGCGACCGGCTCGATCGGAGCGATCCGTGGCCGCTGCCTGGCTTATCTCAGGAAGCACCTTGAAAGGAAGGGCTTCTAATGAGCGTCCGGGCGGTTCAGAAAACCGAATCGGACGCCATCATCGAGCGCCTGCTCGCGCTTGACGATGCCCCGAGCCGCGCTCAGTTGGTCGCGCAACATCCGGCAATTGCATGGGATGAAATTGTAAACACCCTCAGCGAAAGAGTTTGGCAAGAGGTTCGCATCGATACGCATCGGGCCAAGCGGCTGGCGGACGCAGCTCTGCATGTTGCGCAAACACTCGGCAGTCCAAGCCTGCTTGCCCGAAGTCTACGAGCGAAAGCGAACGCCATGTATTCACTCGACGTGCACACGGAAGCCGTTCATTTGCACGAGCAGGCGGTCGCTCTGTTTGAGCAGACCGGGGAGGAGGCTGAACTCGCCAGGACTCTGAGCGGATCCATTCAGTCGCTGTTATTGCTGGGCCGGTACGATCTGGCGCTCGCTGCCGGGGAGCGCGCGGCTGCAATTTTCCGGAGGCAGGGGAATGCCCGCCGGCTGGCTCGGCTGGAAATCAACATCGGAAATATCTATCACCGGCAGGATCGGTTCACCGAAGCGCTCGCATTTTACGAGCGCGCCTACGAGCAGATACTGCTCCACGATGACGCCGAAGGGTTGGCAGCCGTTCTGAGCAATTTGTCGCTGTGCCATATCAGTCTTAACGACTTCCCTAAGGCATTGGAACTGCACCAGGTCGCGCGCCGGCACTGCGAGCAGAAAAACATGCCTATCCTGGTTGCCTATGCCGACTACAACATTGCCTACCTTTATTTCCTACGCGGAGAGTACGGGCGTTCGATTCAACTGCTTCGAGAAGCATCCGTTAGCGCAAAGAAGGCGAACGACGCCTATCAGCTTGCGCTCTGCAATCTTGATCTTTCCGAAATCTATCTTGAACTGAATCTAAGCGCCGAGGCCGGCGAACTGGGACGAGCGGCGAATGAAGGCTTTCACGATCTGGGTTTTGGTTATGAAGCCGCGAAAGCATTGGGCTTTGCCGCCATCGCGGCCAGTCGCCAGGGACAGGCATTTGAGGCGGTCAAGTTGTTTGCGCGGGCGAAAGAGATGTTTGTTCGCGACCGGAACCAGGTCTGGCCTTCGCTCATCGACCTGTACGAGGCCCTGGTACTTTTCACCGAGGGACGCCTGTTTGAGGCGCGGCGTCTTTGTGCGGCAGCGCACCAGTTCTTCCGAACGTCAACGTCAACCTCAACGATGCGGGGAAAGGCGGTGCTGGCCGAGCTTTTGTTGGCGAGAATTGCACTGCGCTTGGGCGACACCGGCCTCGCAAAACAACACTGCGGCGCGGCGCTGAAGGATCTCGCGAACCTGGATTCGCCCACGCTTCTCTATCAGGCCGAGTTCCTGATGGGCGAAGTGGAACGTGTAACCGGAAATGAAGATGCGGCCTACCAATCGTATTGCCGTGCACGAGTGGCAGTCGAGCGATTGCGCAGCAGCCTGCGCGGAGAAGAGCTGAAGATCGCTTTCTTCGAAAACAAACTGGAAGTTTACGAGAGCCTGGTCGACATTTGCCTGCGCCGCCAGAATAGTTTTGAAGAGGCGTTCGCCTACATCGAACAGGCTAAGTCGCGAACCCTCATGGATCTTCTGAATCAGCCCGTCCATGTGCCCTCGGCGGTCGATCCGGGACAGAGCGAACTGGTGCGTTCGATCCGGAACCTTCGCGAAGAGCTGAACTGGTACTACAACCTGATCGAGCGCGAACAACTGCGGCCGGAAGAACGTTCCCAAGAGCGGGTCCAGCAACTCGAACAACAGGCTCGGTCGCGAGAGTCGGACTTGATGCGGGCCGTGAAAGAAGCCACCGTTGCGGAAGCGAATGAAGCGGGCCTGCAAGTTCCCTCCAATATGTCGCTGGAGGAGATCCGGTCTGTGCTTCCCGCCGATACCGCGTTGGTTGAGTTTTTCTGTACGCATGAACGCAACGTTGTGTGTGTGCTGACCCGTGACAAACTTCACATCTGTCCAGTCACAGTGCAGTCACGAATCCAAAAGCTACTGCAGTTTCTGCAGTTCCAGATGTCAAAATTCCGCCTTGACCCCCAGTATGTGGCCACCTTCAGCCAGCCCATGCTGGAGTCGACCCAGGCGCACTTGAAAAGCTTGTATCAAGAATTAATTGCACCCATCCGCCATCTGCTCGATTGTCGCCACATTGTCTTTGTGCAGCATGGGCTGCTTCACTACGTTCCGTTTCACGCCCTGCACGACGGCGAATCGTATCTGATCGATCGCTTCTCCATTTCCTATGCGCCTAGTGCCAGCGTGTACGCACACTGCCAGACGAAACCGGTCAATGCCGCCGGTGATTCGCTAATCCTCGGTGTACCTGACGCTCGCACGCCCGCGATTCGCGCGGAAGTCGAAGCACTCGCTCGAATCTTGCCGCAAACCAAACTATTCCTGGGCGAAGATGCAACCGAAGACGTACTCGAAACCTACGGGCCGCGGAGCAAGACAGTACACATTGCGACGCACGGATATTTCCGCCAGGACAACCCGATGTTTTCGTCGATTCGTCTGGGAACGTCGCATCTTAGCCTTTACGATATGGCCCACCTGCAACTGCCGGTCGAGTTGGTCGTGCTGAGCGGATGCGCCACGGGCTTGAACGTGGTCACACCTGGTGATGAATTGATGGGCTTGGTCCGAGGCCTGTTGCAGGCTGGAGCGCAGTCGCTCGTCTTGAGCCTGTGGGACGTTCACGACGACAGCACCATGGAATTCATGGTCGAGTTCTATACCCAGCTTCAGCAGGGCCGTTCGAAGGCGGAAGCAATGCAAACTGCGTTCATCAGCCTGCGGGAGCGCCGTCCTCATCCCTATCATTGGGCTCCTTTCCTATTGATAGGAAAGGGGTAACGGCTTATCGAGTTTTTTCGAATGCAAAGTGTATTTTCTGCGCCCGTGCCATCCCTTTTGTATTAGAGACCAGGCCCAGTGCAAATCACTGGATCTGACCTCTATACCCCCGAAGCGCGTGAGGATAGGAATGGAGCATTTTTCGGAACGACCCTGGGCTGATTTTGTTCGTGGAATTAGCGGACCCGAAATCAGCAAAGACATCAGAGCGCACCTCGCCGCGGACTGCTCAAAATGCAAGACCACGCTTGATGCCTGGAGCCGGGTCCGAAGGCTAGCAAGCGCGGAAGACGCGTATGCGCCGCCAGAGGATCTGGTGCGGCTGGTGAAGCTGGGTTTTGCAGGCAAGCCCGCACATCGGCCCCGGACATCCGTTCTGGCAAACTGGACTCTGGCGAACCTGGTTTTTGACAGCTTTACGCAGCCGCTACCCGCGGGGGTGCGCAGCGCCGCACTCAGCGCATGGCAGGTTGTTTACGAGGCCGAAGGTCTGACCGTGGATTTACGGTTCGGTCATCGCGCGCAATCCAAAACGGTTCACTTAGTCGGCCAGGTGTTCGACAAGCGAGCCGTGAGGCTCGGGCAGAGCGACGCAACCATCGAGGTGTCGACAGAACAGGATTATGTGGTCGCGACCACCACCGTCAACGCGATGGGAGAGTTCCATATTGAGTTTAAACCGCAAGATCATCTGTGGTTATCGGTTAAGGCGGCGGACCGGAATGCCGTGCGGATTCCGCTGACGAACCCGATATAAAGGTAAAAAATATGGCTTACCAAAGGAACCAGAACGGGTTACTGCAGAGAGATTACGGCTGTAAGTGGCAAGCACTGAGGTTCCATTTTACACTCGCACTTAGGTACATGGTCGAAAAGGGGAAAACGATGGGTACAGTGAAATCAAACATGAGTCTTCGACGAGCGGGCCTGGTGCCTTGCCTGCTACTGTTGCTGACGGCCTTTTGCGCGCCGGCTGCGCAAGCACAGACCCGCCTGATTGTCCGCGATTCGCTGGGACTCCCGGGTATCAACCTGACGTGCCTGTTGATGGGCTGCCGGGTCGTAACGGGTCTGGGGGATCCCAGTGGGCAGTTGTTCCTGGTGACTCTACCCGCCTTTCTCAATCCGATCACGGCCCTGCTCCAGCTCAATCTTCAGCTCGGCATCCTCGGTGTAGAAATCGACCAGACCGTCAACACGACGCCCGCGTATGCCAATGGCTACCCGTCATACTTGACCGACGAGACGCCAACGTCTTACTACGGGGCAACGGTTTGGCACGGCTACGTGGCGCAACCCGCGAATCAACTGGTTCGGACCGATGCAACCCACTCGGCATTCAACGTCACTGGTTCTGGAACAACCGTCGCGGTTATCGATACCGGCGTAGATCCCACCAGCCCGGTCTTAAAGAATGTTTTGGTCAACGGGTACGACTTCACGCGTAATACGAACGGCGGTTCGGAGACCAACGATGTTCAAGCCAGTCCGAATACGAGCCAGGCCCAGACCGCTATCGTGAACCAGCGGACAGTGGCGGTGCTTGATCAGCGCACGGTTGCAGTGCTCGATGGTGGTCCTTACCAGGCCTTTGGACATGGAACCATGACCGCCGGCATCGTGCACCTGGTCGCACCGCAGGCGAAGATTATGCCGCTGAAAGCATTCTCCGCGAATGGCACCGGTTACGATTCCGACATTCTGCGCGCCATTTACTATGCCGTGAACCATGGCGCGAAAGTAATGAACATGAGCTTCGATTTCTCGAGTTACTCGCCGGAACTCGCTCGCGCCATCCAATATTCGAACAGTAGAGGAGTGATTTCTGTCGCATCCGCTGGAAATGATGGTCGGTATGAAATGGTCTATCCGGGCGGACTTCCTGGCGTCATCGACGTTGCGTCGACGTCGAATTACGATGTCCAGTCCTCGTTTACCAATTACGGCGCACCACCGGTGTGGATGGCTGCGCCGGGAGAAGGCGTGGTCACCACGTATCCGTGGGGGACGTATGCCGCGGGATGGGGCACGTCATTCAGCACTCCGTTCGTAGCCGGTACCGCGGCTCTGATGTTGGGGGCCAACGGCAATTGCTCCAGCTCACATGTTCCGATTGGTTTGGCAAATGCCGACTTCATCGGCAACCTGAATCTCGGAGCCGGACGATTGGATACTTACCAGGCTGTTCAGGCTTGTGGGCTGTTGCACTAGAAAGCGAGCACTCGACGATATGGCGGCAACTGCAAATCCGGCGCTGGATGTGTCCGGACTGGTGCTCCGCATCAAGGAACTGGAAGAGCAGCATCTCGCTTTCCGCAACTCTCTGGTCTGCGCTTTTAACCAGATGCTCGACCTGAAAGACATCAACACCGGAGTTCACAGTACCCGATTGGCAGAATGGGCGCTGCGCGTAGCCCGGAAGATGGACATGCCGGAGGAACGGCTCTACCAAGTGGAGGTCGCCGCGCTACTGCACGATGTTGGCAAGGTCGGTGTGCCGGACTCCATTCTGAAAAAATCTGGTCCGCTCACGCCCGAGGAGCGGGCGCTCATCAATCGTCATCCGGAATACAGCTGGTCGATCCTGCGGCTGTTCCCTGGGCTCGAAGAGGCGAGTCTCTACGCTTTACACCACCACGAGAGCGTGGATGGGACCGGCTATCCGGCTGGACTGAAGGCGAACGATATTCCCATGGTTTCGCGAATCATTTGCGTCATCGACGCGTTCGATGCGATGGTCTCGAATCGCTGCTATCGGCAAGGACTTCCACACTCGGAAGCGATTGCGCGCCTGGTCCGCAGCAGTGGAACCCAGTTTGACCCGGGCGTCGTGCAAGCATTCATTCCCATCGCTGAGCAGGAAGCCGCCGACGTCTTTGCAGCCGCAGGGACGAGTATGTCGGCAGCCCTGTAGCCGGAATCCACAGACGGAATGTATCTACACTCTCGCGGATGCAGGCAAGGGCTTACGCTAAGTTCCTGGCAGCCGATCCTCTAATGTCTGACTAAGCGACTCAATCGAGGTGGTCTGGCTAAGCTCATGGATCTCCTTATCCGCCATGATGTTCTGAAGTCCCATATGCCCGCAAATTGCGCGTACCATCTGTAAGACCTTCGTGATCTCCTTCTCCGCCAACAAGTCGACTTGCAAATTCAGGTGATCCCGGCGCTCCCCGCGGCGCATCATGCGATTCTGACGCATGAGTATGAAACTGGAGAGAATGACTGCCTCCACCGCCACAATCACTCCGAGCAACGAGAACGGGGGAGGATCGAACGGTCGTACGCCAGGAATCTCGCCGCTATTCACTAGCAGCCACGCGACCACGAGCAACAGATGAAACACGACGAAAAGAAGGCTGCCCGCGAAAACTCCAACCGCATCGGCGAGACGTTCCGAGCTGGACCTTCGCTCCAGCGCTTCTTCCTCCTGCCTGACAATCGAGTCAATATGGGACTGGCTTTGTTTGGAATCTTCGGTCATGACCTAAACCTCTTGGCGATAGGATACGCCGTCTCCAAACACGTGCCAGTTCCTTAAGAGGCGCCGCAGATCGAAATTCCGGGGCGTGGGTATCACTTCGTGACTGCGGTTGTGGAAGCGGACTCCTAACCGTTCCAATTGACGATGCAATCTCGTAAGTTCTTGGATCGAATGGCTCCTCCGATAAAATCCAAATGCACGTGACTATCCAGCCCAAGCAGGAAGCCGCTTTGATGCCACTCCTGAGAAGTAGCCGTTGCCCAAGCTTTGAAACCATCCTGCCCATTTCCTTCGATTCCAAAACAATTGCGGACGAAATCGTCAGGACCCGGCCAGACGTCGCCCTTGTAAGCGGAATGCTGCATGACAGCTCCTTTGCCGGCTACTCCGTGCTCACCATCCAGCCGCTAAATCTTGCCACGCGCCTTATCCTGTTGCTGGAAGACCGCGAAACTGATCTTGTGACTCACGGATCCAGTCTGCTGTCGAAGCGCGAAGAAGAAGTTGTCGCCCTGGTGGCTGTATCGAGGAAGGGGCGCCGAGTTTGGCTCAGCGCCCATAACGAGCTAACGGGTCCAGAATCGAGAAAACCTTGTCGCACATCGGCAAGGGCTAGACTGTGATCGGAACGCCGTTGAACTTCGTGAAGGTAAAGCCACTGAAGGGTTCGTTGTACGTGTGACGCTGATCCCTTAGGATGCTGATCGCGACCTTCTCACCGAGCAGGAGACCTTGCTCGGCATCAGAGCGCCAATGCACGCCAGCCATATCACGCCCCAACGCCACATTGTTGGCCAGCTTGTTCAGTTCGCCGCCCACCGTGATCTGCCCGGCGTCGGAACCCGTATAGGGTGCTAACGACTGACCATCGTCGGAGGCGACCATGGGATTGGCTATCACGAAACTTTCGTTGAAGAAGGCCTTGAGGGCAGTAACACACGCGCCCGCAATCACACCATGTCCCTCGGCGTAAGACGGATGCTGTGGACCGCCTTCCGGGTAGGCAGCTGGCAGAAGGTAAGAGCTGAACTTAGAGAAGATCTGGCCAACAGCCTGTGAGTTCAGCACGTCTCCGTGGACGGGGTATTTTGCCACTCCTGTAATCGTGTTCTGGACAAGGCCTCCATACGCTATGGGACGCAAGGCACGGTGCACGAACCATTTCTGATACCACATCGCCTTGAGCGCTCGGTTCGAGGCTTCGCCCAGCAGATCAAGAATGTGCTGCGCTCCAAAGGTTTGAACCCCAGATTGATTCGCGATAGCGAGATAGGGGTTTCCCGGATTGAAAGGTGCCCCATTGCCAAGCAGCCACTGTGTTGCGAACAGGGCAGCCTGGAAGGAAAAGTCCACATGGACCCAGGCTCCCAGGTCGCGACCGTTCTTGAGGTAGCTTGTACCCGGAATAGTGTTTTTCGGGAAAGGTCCCTGACCGTTTTGCACTGCCAGCCAGGACGCGGGGTCCGTCAAATAGTCTGTGTCAGGGGTATATGTGTTGTACTTCTGCGCGACGGGGAGTGTTCCAAAGTTCACCGGCAGCAGGAAAAACTGAGAGATATAGGGCCCGATCAGATCACCGGGCGTGAACCCGCGGAATAAAGTACCCGGCGTAACCTGGCCGCTCACTTTGGGCCCTCTGAATTGCGAGAGGTTGTTGAGGTCAGCGATCGCCGCCTCGGTGATTGGCTCGTTCCCGTACTGGGAGAATGGGATGTCGCGGGCTAGAGCCATCCAGTAGTCTTCGACCATCTCACCTGCCCTCTCCGAGCCAGCCACAGTAGGCGAAGGCGGTATCGAGAGTTGGCCGCTATCAGTGCCTTCCAGATCGAAGGCCAGTCCTCCCTGAGGTCCCGCCAGCTTCACACTTCCCCCGAGGGGAATTTTCGCGAAATCGTCTGGCTTGCCGCTGGTAACCGCGGTCAGCAGGGCTTGATATGCCGTCGTGTCGACCTCACCGATGTTGTTGTGGGGCAGACCCTGGGAAAAGTTGCCGATGAAGTTGGCATACCGAGCCTCGTCGCCATTGTTGATCTGGGGTGGAATGTGCACCTTGCTTTCCCTGGTTGCGGCGTCGAGCCGAATTTGAAAAGACCGGTCGCTGCGCGCGGTCTGTTCCGCGATTTGGCCTTCCGCATTTTTACTCAACATCGCTGGCAAACCGACGCTTGCAGCCGCCACGGCCACCGTGGATGCGCCGGCACGACCGAGAAACGAGCGCCTGCTCAGAGAGGTAGACGCCGAGTTGGTTTCCAAATTCCGAGCGTCTAAGTCGTGGTTGAGTTGTTCGTGGTTGTCCTGAGATTCTTCATTCGTATGGTTCTTGCTCATATGGCCTCCACTTTCCTGGCAATTCCTGCCAGAGCTTTAGCTTTCCATTGCCGGTAGTCGACCTGGCAATCGACAGACAATTTACTGAGACGCACCGTGCGTGACGGCGCGTCCCAGCATTGAAAATGCGGAAACGTCGGTCTGAGTATGGAGAGAGCCTTCAGATCAGAAACGTACAGAGGAGATCTTGGAGAGAATGTGGATGCCGCTGCCTCGGGATGGCTGCCACTCCGATAACCGGAATGCTGACAACGCACCCTGCACAGTAGAACCTCAAACGTGGCATTTCGAGTGGGCCGCCCAGAGGACGGACGAAGCTGAGCGGAGCCTGCGAAGGAAGAGCTAGATTCACAGGCGTATCGGACTCGTTGAAAGCAGTCTCGGGCAAGTCCATTGGTGGTACCGCGGATCCACCAACGACTCCTGCCAGGAGGAACAGAATCAAAATCCGACAGTGTCGCTGCACGGGCACGTCACCCCAGGTGCTGGGAAGCGTAGCCCCGCAGACGTTCGGATGTCAAACGGGCGTCCTTTGCCTCCTGTGCCGCGAACAGCAATCTTTCAAGCATTCCACTCAGCAAACGTGCCGATCGGCGTTATGATGTTGGCGGCCAACCACCATGAACAATAGAAGACTCCGCTTGCCACTGACGTTCCTCCTGTTTCTGCTCGCCTGCACGCCTGGCGCCCCGGCGCAGGAACAGAAAAAGCCCGCAGCCGGCCTCGCGTCGATCCGCCAATACATCTCCGCCGGCTGGGACAACCTCACGCGTTCCACGACGGACTGCGCCTCGGTGGTCGATCCCAAGATGAAGGTCAATCCCGTAATCTACCTTCCGGCGGGATTCGCTGCTACGCCCGCGGTTGCAAAACTTCATGCCGCCTGCAATGTTGACATTGAGCATCTGCCCAAGCCAATTCATCAACTCGGCGAAATCGACACCAACACAATCCATCCCCACGGTCTGCTCTACCTCGAGAACAAGTACGTGGTGCCCGGCGGACGCTTCAACGAAATGTACGGCTGGGACAGCTACTTCATCATCCTCGGCCTGCTGCGCGACGGCCGGACCGACCTCGCTCGTGGCATGGTCGAAAACTTTTTCTTCGAGATCGAGAACTACGGCGCTTTGCTGAACGCGAATCGGACTTATTATCTGACCCGTTCCCAGCCGCCCTTTCTGAGTTCGATGGTGCTGGCCGTCTATGACGCCGAGAAACAGGCAGGTCACGCCGATCCCGCATGGCTGGCGCGAGCATACGGATATCTGGAGAAAGACTATTCCATGTGGACTCGCGATCCGCATCTCGCCGGCTCGACCGGACTTGCGCGTTACTACGATTTTGGCGACGGCCCGCCCGCCGAGGGCTTGCAGGACGAGGGCGGCTTTTACCGCAAGGTGGTCAGCCACTTCGCGGTTCATCCCGATCAAGCCGATCATTATCTAGTTGAAAAAGATCTGGTTCATCCGGAACTGCCTAAGCAAGATCGAGCCCAAGCCGCTGCCTCCTTGGGATCGAGCTATGGCATCACAGTCTGCGATGTATCGACGACCATGGCACACCCGCAGTGCGAGACTGAGCATGTTGTTCGCCTCAGCGCCGACTACTACAAGGGCGACCGCTCGATGCGCGAATCCGGTTTCGATATTTCCTTCCGCTTCGGAGCCTACGGCTCGGCCACCCATCATTATGCTCCCGTCTGCTTGAACAGCCTGCTTTACAAGACGGAAGCAGACATGGATCAGATCAGCGTGTCGATCGGCAAGGCGTCCGAGGCAAAGGCCTGGAGAGCGCGGGCGGAGGCGCGCAAGCATCGCATGCAGCAATATCTCTGGGATGGAGACCGCGGTTTCTTCTTCGACTACGACTTTACCAGCGGCAAGAAATCGAGTTATCGCTACCTCACGACCTACTATCCCCTGTGGGCAGGCCTTGCCTCGCCGGAGCAAGCCGCTGCCGTCGTAAAGAACCTGGCCGTTTTCGAGCAGCCCGGAGGACTGGCCATGAGTCCCGAAAATTCCGGCGCGCAATGGGATTACCCTTACGGCTGGGCGCCGGTTCAACTCCTGGCCATCCAGGGATTGCGGCGTTACGGCTACAACGCCGAAGCTGATCGCCTTTCGCACAAGTTCCTGTCCACCGTGATCGAGAACTTTCAGCGCGACGGCACCATCCGTGAAAAGTACAACGTGGTTACACGCTCTTCGGAATCCCAGGTAACCGTGGGATATCAGGAGAACGTCGTCGGCTTCGGCTGGACCAACGGCGCCTTTCTCGAACTACTGCACGCTCTGCCGAAAGACGCGGTGGAGAAGCTGGAACCGTAAGCGAGTGATGGGGCGACGGGCGTCTCGCCCGTCAGGCCGGGCGGGGACGCCCGGCACTCCACCAGCACGCCTGTATGGTTTACGCGGTCACGGATGTGAATCCTGCTTGCTTTGCAGTTGCTCGGCAATCTTCAGCTCCGTCTCGGCTTCTTCTTTCCTGCCCATGTCTCGGTAGGTCTGCCCGAGCAGGTGGTGTGTCATCGGATTGTTCGGATCCATGGCGGCTGCGTGGCGCAGCGCCCGCACCGCGAGTTCGAATTCGCCCTTTTTCTCAAGAACCTTGCCCATCAGGATGTACGGTCCGGTCGACGTAGCGTCCAACCAGATCGACCGCTGCAACAATCGTTCGGCGTCATCGTATTTCTGGATTCGAGAATAGGCGTCGGCCATCTTGTAATACGTAGCTGCGCTGGCGGGATTTAGAGTTAATTCTTTCTGGAACTGCTCGATCGCCTCGGGAACGCGCGATTTATAGAGATACAACTCCCCAAGCATCAGGTGCGCGCCAGGGAGCTTCGGATCGAGCGTCGTCGCCTTCTGAGCGTATTCTTCCGCCACTGGATCGAATTCCTGCCGCAGCAGCATGCGTGCCGTAAACAGATACCCCGCTGCCGAATCTGCCGGCACATCGAACATACGCGCGAACGCCGTGCGCGCCTTGGGATAATCCTTGCTCTGGATGTAGCAGATCCCGAGGATGTAAGCCGCATCCACATTGGCGCGCGGAAACCAGGACTGGACTTTCTCAAGATAAGGAATAGCTTCTGCCGGTCGTCCCGCGAGGTAATAAGAGAGACCGAGCAACTGAATCGATTCGCTGTCTTTGGGGTCTTCGGATTGCGCTGTCTTCAAGTACTCGGCGGCTTTGAGATAGTCGCCTTTCTTGTAATATGCGGCACCGAGTTCCCGCGCGATGTTTTTCGGAGCCGGCTTTCTAGCGGCTAGAGTTTGCAGCTCTGCGATCGCTTCGTCGTACTTGCCCTGGTGAAGCAGGAGTTCAGCCGGGGCAAACTCGGACGATGAGTCGGAAGTCGAAGGTGGTGCAAGCGCCTTTGGATCCTGCGCCTCTTGCCCAGCGAAGGTTATTGCGACAAGAAGAAAGGCTAACAGCGATTTGGGCGCGTGCATCAAATACGGACCGAGGAAGTCTGAAGAAGATTAGAACACAAAAAAAGAGGGAGTCTAAATCAGACTCCCTCGAAGAAACCCGTTCTTGCTTAATTCTAGAAGTCGAACCGCAACGCAAACTGAATTTGACGCATCGGGTAACCAAACTGAAGGCTGGTGATCTTGCCGTCGTTCGTACCTGTGCCGTCGATGGTGGTGTTGGGGTTTGAGTAAACCGGGTGGTTGAACAAGTTGAAGACGTCGGTGCGGAACTGCACGTTGAGCCGCTCGAAGACCGGGATCTTCTTCACGATCGACAGGTCGGAGGTGAAAGCCCGCGGGCCATGGTACGAGTTGCGCTGGATATTACCCAGGTGCCCTTTCGTCGGATCGGCAAATGGGCCGGGAGGATTCGCCGGATTCGTTATGTCCGGAACTGGCGTGTAAAACGTCAGGTTATGGTTAACCAGGCTAATATTCCCGGAGACTCCGGTATGGAATGAACCAGTACCCCTGTTGGGACGGCAGACGCCCACATCCTGTTCACTGCCGCAGTTCGAGAAGCCGGGAGTCCAGGGCAGACCGCTGCCCCAAGTGGTGTTGTTGGCCAACTCCCATCCACCGACCACGTAGTCCATGACACGGCTGGCATCACCCATGAACTGTTTGCCTTTTCCGAAGGGCAGTTCGTAGACGGGGCTGAAGACCCATACGTGGTTCCGGTTGAAGTCCACCGGGCCCCACGCGATCGTGTGGTCGATCGGATAGTAGGTGCTGTCGTAGCCGTCGGCGTGGGAGTAGGTGTAGTGAGAGATGAATTGCAGGCCACCCGCAAAACGCTTCTCTACCTTCACCTCGAACGCATTGTAGGTGCTGGCGGCGTCATTGCCGTAGTAGTTGCCCAAGTCGAAGGCAATTCCCGTGCAGGTATCGGTCGCCAAGATAGGCCTGCAGAGTGGGCGGCGCAGATTTTGGGAGTAGGTTTGGCAAGGTCCAGGCGTGCACGTGAGGGGATCGATGACGCCGTACAGCGCCATGGAAACCGGATTCACGTCGTAATTCGGATTCTCGGCCGTGAACCCGTGCGTGCCCTTGCTTCCGACATAAGCAACGTCCAACGAAATGCTGGAGGTCAACTGACGCTGAATCGTGGCGTTCCAGGCATCCACCCGTGGCAGAGTCTGGCGAGTCGGCCGGATGTGCACGCCGCTGATCGTTCCACCGAGGGAACTGAAGGGAAAGATCCCGTTGGAGGGAATTGCAGGGAAGGCGGTTGCCGGATCAATGCCGGGAACCGAGTTCGGCCCGGCATCCAGAGTGAGGAGCGGGATCCTATTACCAAACGCCCCAGGGAACTGGGCTGGGTTGAAATTGCTCGCATCGTAGTTCTGTTTCAGCAACACGGGCAGGTTTTGTGTGACCGTATGTCCGAAATTGGAACCGAACACGCCGATGTCGTAGCTGCGGCCGTAGCCCATCCGAACTACGGTTTTCGGGGTCGCCTGGTACGCGATCCCGAAGCGGGGCGCAAACGCGTGCCAATCATTGTTGACATTGCCGTTGGAACCAATCCCGCCATAACCAGCGACGCGGATGGCGCCCGTTCCGCCCAGATCGGTAATGTTGGCAAAGCCGCCGCCACCCTTGGCATTGACGGTTTCGGGGAAGTAGATCTCCCAGCGCAGCCCGAAGCTGAGTGTTAATTTGGGGTTCGCGCGCCACGTATCCTGTCCATAGAAGAACCAGCGCTTTTGCCGTTCTGCGGGAGGGGGGATAGCGGGGTTATTGACATAACGCACCAGGCGGGTGACATCGCCCAGCAGGAAAGTGGCCAAATCAAGACCGTTGCCCCCTGCGGTAGCGCTAAAGTCCGCTGTTGCTTCGGGGCTAAAGTTGTATTCCCCGGTTCGGTTGTTGTCGCTCGGGATTCGCAGGTTCAGCGCGTAGCGAATATCGCCGCCAAACTTGATGATGTGGTTGCCTCTTGTTTTGGTCCAATTGTTCACAAATTGGACCTGCTGCTCGCTTTCCGTCAGTGGGCAATTGCAGCGAGCGGGGCCAAGGCCGTCGCCGAAGCTGGAAATTACGCAGCCGTCACCGCTATTGTTGTCAGTACAACCCTGGCCGACGATCGGATCACCGCCTAAGGAAAAGAAACCCAAACCCGCGGTTTTCGGATCGCTCGTATTTGCGCCGGGGATTCCGAACGCTGTCATGGGAGTGCCGCCGTCCGGCTTTTTCGTGATCGGATTGTATTTGAACCAGCCGAAGCGAACATCTGTCAGTAACGTGCTGCTGAGCGTTTTGGTCAGTCCGGTGGACAAGCTGTAGTTGTGGGTGATGGAACTGCCTGCCAAGCCTGGAGCTGAGTCTCCTCCACCGTTGCCAGGTCCCCCCGCCGCGCCGAGCAGGGGTGTGCCTGACAGTTTGAAATAGTCGATACTGAACCGCCCAAACACATTGATGCTCGAAGTCATGGAGTAGTCGATGCGGGTATCGAAGCTGTTCTGGGTAAACGGACCGGAACCGGAACCTACAACGTTATTCTCAAGAGTCGTCTGCTGCGCGGGAGGAAGCACGGCTAAGACGTTCATCGCTGCGGGGGAAGCTATGCTTTTGACCGGACCACCGGGCCCAACAGGCTCAGCAGCGGCTGCGGCGGCGGTCAACGGAATCCAGTTCGGCTCGCCATTACCCGGCGTCCCGTTACCACAACCTGCGGGACCACAAAACCGTGTACGGTTGGCACCGGAGCTATTTCCGGTAAGAGGATCGAAAATCACACCTCCTCCAGACACTAAATTCGTTCCAGTAAATGCATTGTCGTACTCGCTCAGATCGCAGTATCCAGCTTTCGCTCCACCAGTGTTGGTAGGGGTGCATGTCGATAGAACGTTTGCCGTCGGCATGGTGAAGCGGCCACTGATGCCTTTGGTTTGCCGAGTGCCCTGGTAGTCGGCGAAATAGAACAGTTTATTCTTGATGACCGCACCACCGACGGTGCCGCCGAACTGCTGCCGGCGCGAGTGAGGAAGCGCCACGCCCGGATCTTGCGTAAATGGATCACGCGCCTCGAGGGCGTCAGTGCGGCGGAAGTAGAAACCGCTGCCGTGAATTTCGTTGCTGCCCGACTTAGTCTGTGCGGTCACTACGCTGCCTACCGCCTTACCGAATTCGGCGTCATAGTTCTGTAACGCGACTTTGGCTTCCGTCACCGCGTCCAGGTTGGGATTGACCACGATGATGCCAAGGATCGGATCCTGGTTGTCGGTGCCATCGAGTTCGAAGGCAGTGCCGCTGAAGTGCTGGCCCTGCGTGACGATCTGCTGGCTTTGCTGAGGATTCTCCGTAGCCGCGTGGCCCCATCCCATCAACTGTGAACCCGGGGCCATGAGCTGCAAGCTAGTGAAGTTGCGGTTGAGGTTTGGTATATCCTCAACCTGCTTCGCATTAAACTCTGTTGCCACGTCGGCGCGGTCGGTCTTGAGTTGCGGAGCCTCAGCGGTGACCTCCACGGTCTCAGACGTGCCGCCCACCTGGAATTGCAACGGTACGTTCGCAGCCGCATCGGCGGAGACAATCACATCTTTTTGTTCACTGGCCTTGAAGCCGGGAGCCTCGACGCGAACGCTATACACGTCTGGAATTAAGTGCGTGACGGAATAGTTCCCGCTATCATTAGTGGTCGTCGAATCCGACGTACCCTTACGTTGGTCGGTAACGGTTACCTTGGCATTCGCGACCGCCGCACCTTGCGGGTCAGTCACCGTGCCGATGATGCTGCCGTATACCGCTTGCCCCCACACGGGTTGCGCCGTCAGTGTTACCAGACAAATGCAAATCGGCAGCATCGCGGCTATCGAGAGTTGTTTGGCCATTTTTTTCTGCCTCCGCAGTACTCAATCGTCAAAATTTGCCGGACAATCGCGGTTCCGGAGTTCGCCGGGTGGTCTGCACCACGCTTGAGGAAATGCGACAAGGCCTTTTCCTCGAAGCGCGAGCGCAATGCACTCGACATCTAGTACGAATGAACTATTACCAGTGCCCGCCAAAGTAACTCTCGGGCGTTTGCGTTGTCAATATGTAAATGGAGTCTTATCAATAATATGAAAGCTGGTAGAGTTTTGA
>Ga0210399_10001203_pt1 | contig 20295 bp, 18 predicted proteins | sample IncBWC14MmetaG_FD_150865 | JGI IMG/M metagenome (GOLD analysis project Ga0210399, IMG submission 150865) | Forest soil microbial communities from Barre Woods Harvard Forest LTER site, Petersham, Massachusetts, United States - Inc-BW-C-14-M | ecosystem: Environmental > Terrestrial > Soil >... | reverse complement strand
AAGAAGTCGGCGAAGGCCTACGGAAAGCGGGCTACGTCGCTGATTCGGTCGCGATCACGACCGTTTTTCTGGCTGGTTCGTTGCATCGCCCGGTCTTTTCAGAAGGGCCTGCCGGCAGCGGAAAGACCCAGTTGGCCTATGCAGTGGCCGCTGCGGCAAGCACCACTGTGGAGCGCCTGCAGTGCTACGAAGGAATCGGCGAGGACAAGGCCATTGGGAAGTTTGATGAATCGCTGCAAAGACTTTGCGTGGAGCTGAAAGCGAAAGTCGCCGGAGTTGATTGGGAGCTGCTAAAGAGCGAATTGCACGGCGAGCAGTTCTTCTGCGCCGGTCCTCTTTTACGCGCACTGCAATACGAAAGGCCTTGTGTGTTGCTCATCGATGAGCTCGACAAGGTAGACCATGCGTTCGAGGCAATGTTGTTAGAGCTCCTGAGCGTGTGGCAGTTGAGTATTCCCAAGCTCGGAACGATTCAGGCAAAGAGCATTCCGTTTGTTGTGCTCACGTCGAATGAGGAAAGGCGGATCGGAGATCCCCTTCGCCGGCGAAGTTTCTATTTGCGGGTGGAGCATCCTACCGCTGAACGAGAAGCGGAAATCGTTGCCATGAGGACTCCCGATGCCGGCGCGGAATTTCATGCAGGAATGGCGGGTCTGGCGAAGGCGCTGCGCGGATGGAGCCTGGAAAAGCCGCCGTCTGTCTCAGAGATCCTCGATCTTGCCCAGGCCCTCAGAATTCTCGGCGCTGAAAAGGTCACTGCCGAGATGAGAGACACTCTCCTGCCGCTGTTGGCCAAGACCGAAGCCGATCGCCGGAAACTGCTGCTGAGGGACGGCTTCGCCAGTCTCGTTTTCGACGCGCAGCAGTATGCGGCGCAAAGCGTGGAAGGGAGCGCAGTGTGAAATCTTTCTTTGCCGTGGCGGCGCTTTCGTTCTTTCTGACAGCCAGTCTTTGTGCACAATCACCCAAACAAGCTCATCCCCAAGACCGTCGTGAAGCCGAATATTACGTCTCCATGTATGCGCGTCACTACCGTGTGCCCGTTTCTCTCGTACGCGCGATTATCGAGCGGGAATCGAACTGGCGGGTCTGTGCGGTCTCAGCAAAGGGCGCCAGGGGTTTGATGCAACTTATGCCAGCGACCGCTCGCCGATTAGGTGTCAGAGACAGCTGCAATATCAACCAAAACATCTTGGGCGGAGTGCGCTATCTAGCCTGGCTGATGCGCTTGTTTCATAACGATCTCAGGCTTGCGGCAGCCGGCTACTACGCGGGTGAGGACATCGTCGCCCGCCGCGGGCTGTCCTATCACAACGCAGATGTCGTTTCGTATGTAACGCGAATCAGAGCCACTTACGTGCTCCAAGCCGGTGTTGGAGACAATTAAAACGAACCACTTCAAAGAGAGTTATGCAATGAAAATTCGGACGAGTTTGGTGCATCTCACAGCGCTTTGCTTCCTGACCTACGGAGGACTGGCGCAAAACGAACCACCTCAAGCGCACATCGTGAGTCTCGCTCTCGATCCGCAGAGCGTTACGGTGTTGCACCTACACCCGGGGTTCGTCAGTTCCGTTCGGCTTCCGGAAGAAGTCAGCTCGGTCGTTCTGGGCGATCCTGCAGCGTTCAAGGGTGAGCACTCGGACGCTGAGCCACGGCTGGTATTTTTCAAACCTGCCAGTCCAAAACCGGGCAAGAGCAACGCCCTCATCACCACGCGCACCGGTCGCGAAGTTTCATTGACCTTAGTCAGCGACGGCACTTCGGCGCACTCCGAGGCGGTCGACTACGTACTGGAATACCAACCGCAGCGTAGCTTCCTGATCTCGCCCATATACCCGACCGTTCTGATAGGCGATACCAAGAGTTTGGGTAGCGAAAGGCCAGCGAGTCCGAGTGGCCCCCCCCAGCCCGATGGCGACGAGCGTCGGCCGCCCAGCCAGCAATTGACGACGCCCCTCGTCTGGCACGGCAAAGACCTGCGAGTAGCAGTCGGACGAACGGAAGAAAAAGGTGCGGACATGACTGTCGCATTTAGCGTGGTAAATGCGTCATCGGGAACTGTCGAATTGCTGCCGCCGCAGGTGCAGCTCTCCGGGACGGCCAAGCAAAAACACCACAAGGCAATCAAAGCCGAACCAGTGGCCGTCAAAGACTATCGCCTGTCGGCACGACGTCTGCCGCCCGGTGCAACGACTCAGGGCACGGTAGTGTTCGAGCGGCCTGCATTCAAGGAATCACGGGAGCGATTGCTCCTTCAAATCGCGCAGGCGGAAGAGGTAGATCGGCCAGTGTTGGCGCCGATTGCATTTGTGGCCCCGGCGAAAGGAGCGGCGAAATGATCCATCCCAACGGACACGACCCTTCAACCGCTACCATTCCTGCACCCGCTCCCGGAGAGGCCATCGAGACCCCGTCTCCGACGCCAACGACCGTCGAGCAACCCATTGACATTGCAACGAGAGCCAAGCTAAGGGCTCGACAGCAATTTCATCAGAATCGGTTCGTCATCATCGGCGCTGGCGCTCTTGTTGTGGCTCTACTGATCTTTGTGGCGACATCCATCCCGCACAAGAGCCCGGCGCAAAAGACGAAGGTCGGAACAGCGGCGGTGAAAGAAGAGCCGACCCAGAGCGCAAATACTTCGGTAGATCGAAGTCTCTTTCCAATTACAGATTCAGGCAGGCCTTCGGCAAAAGAGTCGCATGAAGGGTTTCTGAACGAGAAGGACCTGGAGCGATCCGTTACCCGGCGATCTCATCCGACTTCGATTCAGCCTGGACCGTCGAACGCTCCCGGAACTCTTGGGTCCATACCGCCTTTCGGCCCGGATCAACCGGTATGGCAGGCGCCGCCGTACCAAGCGGGTGCAGCTCCGGTCGGCGTTGACGGTGCGGATCTCGTAAAAGCCGAACGTGGGGCAATGGAGAAGTCATCATTCGTTTACATCCGAACCGTATCGGCCACTCAAACTGAATCTCAATCACGAGACAGGATGAATCTCATGAACCCCGAGATCGGCCTCGGTTTGTCCCCGGGCACGCGATTGCGCGCTCGATTGGAATCCGCCGCGAGCACTGCGGTGCGTGCCCCCGTACTGGCAGTCATCGAATACACCTATGAACGGGAGGGACAAATCATTGTTCCCGCCGGGGCAAAAGCCGTGGGGCACATACAAGAAGCGGACCGGTCGGGGTATGTCCGAGTTCAATTTGAGTCACTGATGATGCCCGACGGGGCAGCCGTTCCGATTCAGGCGGTCGCGACCGACCTGGACATGGGACCGTTGAAAGGCAAAGTCGAGGGCAAAAATACGGGCAAGAACGTTTTGGTGAGATCGCTTTCGGGAATCGGGGAGGCAGGTTCGCTACTGTTGGGACGGGGCAGTTTGAACCAGCCATTGAGCGAGTCGGATCTAATGCGGGAGCGGGTGAGCAATAACATCGGTGAGGCCTCGGATGAAGAGATATCCCGAATGGCAATAACCTCGCGCATCGTCGTCACGGTTTCTGCCGACACTCCGATCTATGTCGTTTTGGAGCAGACGCCAAAACCGGAAGCAGCATCCGGACAGTCGAGCCGAAATGAGCCATCGTTGACCACGAATGCGGAGGAACTTCGACAGTTGTTGCAATTGAAGCGGGAATTGAATCAGTCGAGTGCAGCATCTCAGTGAGGTGAATGCGAAATCGCAGAGAACTGGCGGGCACTGTCAGATGACTTCCGCTGCTCGTCAATTTCCGGTTTGCCCGTCATCCATCAACTTGAGTCAGTTCGCTTTATCGTGCTCAGCTATTCACATATCAGTACTGCTTTATCGAAACGAAATTCGACATCCGATCCCGCGATTCGTCGCCCTAACTCGCCAAGGATAGGGTCGCGTTCGCACCGTCTGGTTCTCATACGTGGTAATTTTCTGTTTTCACATTTCTTCGTTCTTCTCGTTTTCCGTGGTTTATCTTTATTATGTTCCCTGCCCCGAAATTCTGTTTGTGTTCCCATCCAGGAATGCATATGACCGACGCCTCTGACGACAAAACTCTCAGCATCGCCTCAGTCCAGAGTTCCTTCTCCACCATTGGTCCGTACCGGCTCGTGCAGATGGTTGGCACCGGCGGCATGGGGGAAGTGTGGCGCGCGGAACAGACCGCGCCCTTTCATCGCACGGTCGCACTTAAGCTGATCAAGGCGGGCATGGACACTCGCGCCGTGGTAGCGCGATTCGAGTCTGAGCGCCAGGCGCTGGCGCTCATGGAGCACCCCAACATCGCGAAGGTTTTCGACGCCGGGGCCACGCCAGAAGGGCGCCCCTACTTCGTCATGGAGTACGTGCCCGGCCTCTCCATCACCAGTTATTGCGACAAGCACCGGCTCAGCATTCGAGACCGTCTCCTGCTCTTTACTCAGGTTTGTGAGGGTGTCCAGCATGCCCATCAGAAGGCGATCATCCATCGCGACCTGAAGCCTTCCAATGTTCTGGTCAGTGAAGTGGACCAGAAGCCTGTACCGAAGATCATCGACTTCGGCCTGGCTAAAGCAACGGGACCGCGATTGAGCCAGGCGACCATGTACACCGAGGCTGGCGGAGTCGTAGGCACGCCCGATTACATGAGCCCCGAGCAGGCCAGTAGCGAACGCAACATCGACACTCGGACCGATGTCTACTCGCTCGGGGTAATTCTGTACGAATTGCTGGTGGGCATGTTGCCCTTTAGCTCGCAGGGCGGGGGCCTGACGCCCTCCGTACTGGAGAAGCTCCGCGCCGATCAACCTACGCTACCCAGTTCCAAGATCAAAGCTCTGGGCGAATCCTTGGAGGAGTCTGCAGAGAAGCGTCACGAGGAACCGCAAAGCTTGCGCCGCCATCTGCGCGGCGAACTCGATTGGATCGCCGTGAAGGCGCTGGAACACGACCGCTCTCGGCGCTACGGCTCGCCTGCCGAGCTGGCCGCCGATATTCAGCGCTATCTCAACGACGAACCGGTGCTGGCCGGTCCGCCCAGCACCACCTACCGCGCCTTGAAGTTCATCCGGCGGCATCGGTTCGGCGTAGGCGTGGCGACGGTCGCCCTGATCCTGTTGGTGGCATTTGCCGTCACAATGGCACTGCAGGCGCGCCGCATTGCGAAGGAACGAGACCGCGCGAACCGTGAAGCCGCTGCCTCCGAGCGCGTGGCCGACTTCATGACTCAGATGTTCAAGGTCTCCGACCCCGGAGAAGCCCGAGGCAATAGCGTGACGGCTCGCGAAATTCTCGACAAGGCTTCCAAGGACGTCGACAACGGTCTGGCGAACGACCCCCAGTTGCAAGCCCAGATGATGAACACCATGGGCACTGTCTACGAAAATCTAGGGCTCTTCAGCCAAGCGGAGCCACTGCTGCGTCACGCGCTGGAAATTCGCCGCCAGATGCTTGGCAATAGCAACAAAGACACGCTGAAGTCGATGTATCAGCTTTCCGAGGTGCTCACCTGGAAAGGCAATGCGGCAGAAGCCGAAAAGCTGTGCGGCGAGTCCTTCGAAGGCCGCAGGACGGTTCTTGGGCCCGAAAATCGCGACACTCTGACCTCGATGAACTGGCTGGTATGGATCCTGTTCATCGAGGGACAGTATCCTGAAGCCGAGAAACTGGCTCGTCAAACGGTCGAAATCACACGGCGGGCGCTCGGGCCGCAGGACAAGGTCACGCTAAGCGCTATGGGCCGGCTGGGAGTCATCCTGACTGAAGAACGGAAGCTACCGGAGGCGGAAGCGATCCAGCGGGAAGGGGTGGAAATTCGCAGGCAGACACTTGGCCCCGAACACCCGGATACGTTAGCCGCGACCAGCAATCTCGCTACCCTGCTGCATGCCGAGGGGAAATTCTCTGAATCGGAAAAATTGAACCGGGATGCGCTCCCGGTTTGGGAGCGAGTGTTCGGTTCCGAGAATGCCAAAACATTGATGGTTGTAGAGAATCTTGCGATCGACGTGAAGGATCAAGGCCGGTACGCCGAGGCAGAAAAATTAGATCGCGGCGCACTCGAACTCGAGCTCAAGAAATTCGGCCCCGACAATCGGAGTACTCTGATTACGATGACAAACCTGGCCGAAACACTCGCGGGAGAAGGCAATTTTTCCGAGGCTGAGCAATTGCTGCGGCAGACAGTTGATGGGAAGCGGCGCACCATGGGACCCGAACATCCATCGATCTTCTACTCCTTGGACACGCTGGGCGATGTCCTGAAGAAAGAGAAGCGCTACGCGGAGTCTGAGAAGATCTACCGGCAAGCGTTCGATGGCCGGAGCCGCGTTCTGGGCGCAGCCAATCCCGACACTGCCTTTAGCGCCTATGCGCTGGCTTGCGTTCTGGCGCTGGAGGGTAAGCGTGACGAGGCGTTCACCAACCTGCGGTTCGCCGTAGAACATGCGCTTAGTGCGGACCAGCGCAAAGAACTGGAGACCGATTCCGATCTCAAGCCGCTGCGAGGTGACCCTCGTTTCGGAGCGCTACTGGCCACCGTGAGCCAATCGGCCGCTGCATCACAACATCCGTAACTGAAAAACCAGGCGGAACTACGCTTCCGTTGTCGCAGAGGCTAGCCGAGAACAATGGCCATTCTATGTCAGCATCACTTCCGAGAAACGCCCTAGACTCAGAAATTGCGCAGTTCCTCGATCGTCGGCAATGCGGAAGTTGGGAGTTTCGCTCGGAACTCTGCCCAAGTGTTGGCCTGGAGACTTGCCAACGTTGTCCGTGAGATCGGAGCGGTGAGTCGTTAATCCTTTGTAACTACACCAAAGTCGTCCAAATGCTCATCTCACTACGCTTGTGCGTTTCTCAAGTGCCCACCGGGCTGAATTCCGAATTGATCATTCCATCCTGTCAAATCAGCTGAATTCTCGCGCCGAGTTCGTGCCCAGCAGGGACGGACTTATGGCGACGTCCAGCGTTGTAGCGATACCCGGTCCCAAAAACAGGCTTCCTGGTTTGCTCGAAATCTGGGACTGGCCTATGTTCTCGCTTGCGACCCGGGAATCGACTCACCGAAGTCGCAGGAGAGAAGCACTATGCGGGTTTTCAGTTGGGGTGATTGGCAGCAGCGCCTGGCTCTTGCCGGTCTCCTCGTAATCGTCTCGCTTCAACTCACGCCACTGGCTTCCTACGCCCAAAATCTCGGGCAATCACCCGCCACTGGACAGGCTGTCCAGGGCCAAACTGCCGCGCAGCCGGAAGGGACCGTACTGAACCTCGTCAATTGGGTAGGAAATGTGATTGCTCCAGTCGGCGCCGCGTTGGCCGTAGTGATGGCTGTCGTCGCCTATTCACAAGGTCGCGGCGTTGCGCGCTGGGCCGTCACTGCCGGTGGATTGCTCGTGATCTCCGGTCTCACGCGCCTGATTGAGTTCTGGATTGCAAACGGGACCCAAGGGGTTCAGTAAGAGCTGAGTCGCGCCTATGACACTGCCACAGATCCTCGTCGACTTGATGAAACTGCTGTTTGACCTGGCAGTGCCAGCTGCCATCTGCACGATGGTGCTGGCCGGGATTGCCCTGCGTCAGGAAGGCGGCGTGAATTTCCAGGCAGGCGGGGGATTTCAGCGGTGGGCGCTATGGTCAGTGATTCTGCTGACGCTCCCGCAGTTGCTGTCCTGGTTCGCGGCACAAGGCATCAGCATGCCGGGTCAGGGCGGCAACATCTCAAGTCCTTGGGTCTCCAGTGTCGAATCGAGTTTCAACAGTTTTGTTACCAACATCGTCGTTGCCAAACTCTCTCCCATACTCGCCGCGTTCTGCGTGCTCAAGGTGGCGCTTGATGGAGCCGAGGGCCATAACCCGCTCGGTTCCGTCATCGCCGCCATTTTTCTGCTTTCTGCGTCAGGCACAGTGCAGTTGATGCAGAGCTGGAACAGCGGCTCAGAGTTTGCAACGACCGACATGTTGACCTCGGCTTGGAACTTCCTGGCCGGAACGATTCTTCCGGAAGCGGCAGGCTTGGCTGTGGTGGGCGCGATCCTCAATTACGCGAGGCACAAACCGTTCATGCCCTTAGTTGGGTCAGGACTGGCGTTCTTGAGTGTTTCGGCCATCTGGAAACTGGTTCTGGCCATGGCCGGCTGATGAGGAATGGAGGTGATCCTATTGAGCCTATCGAACGGATTGCTCAACCTGACGAACTGGCTGGGCAACGTCATCATGCCGACCCTGGCCGGGTTGTTCGCTGCCGCCGCTATCTTTCATTTCAGCAAGGGACGAAATTACCAGCACTTCGCTTACGCAGCACTCGCGGCACTGATGTGCTCCGGCTTGCTTCGGGCGATGGAGTCGTTTGCCAACCAGTCAGCATGGAACAACCCTGACCGGTACTGGGTTTCGATTCTGATTTTGGTGAACTGGGTGGGCAATGTGCTCTTGCCACTGTACGGCGTGCTCCAGGTCGTGTTGGCGGTGACCCACTACGCCGGGCTGTTGGAGCGAATGACCGTTGGAGAAGCCTGGGTCAGGAACCTGGTCGCGGCGATGTGCTCGTTTGGACTATCAGGATTGCTCAGGCTCGGCGAGTTCTGGATCCAGCACGGAACGGCTGGCGTTCCTTAGGGAGGAGTCGGGAGATGCCATTAAAGGTGACGCCCGTAAACCGGAATCTGCAAACGCGAGTGACCTTCATGTGCTTGGAATTCGAGGACCTCTTCGTGGTGCTGGGAGCCGCGGCTGTGATGAATGTTGTGGGCCACTTTGTCGGAGGAGACATCGCCGGGATGCCAATGAATCTCGTCCTGCAGTACGGCGTTCCATTGCTAGTTGTCCCAGTGTTGATGGCCTTCAAGTACGGGAAGCCGCGTGGCTATGTTCGTGATCTTGCCATCTGGTACGCAAAGCCGCGGGCTTACTGCGCAGTGTCGAGGGATCGCGAGATCAGGTCAGCATATTTGAGAGAGGAGTAGCGGTGCCAATCACGGTCGCCCAACACGAAAAGAAGCTCCACGAGCCACCCTTGTGTGAGCAACTGCCAGTACGCGATTACCTGGACAACGTTCTCATCCGCACAAATGGAGCATTTGCTGGCGGTTACGAGTTGAAGGGCTTGACCTCATATTTTGCGAGTGACGAAGGCCGTGATCGCGGAAAGCTGATGCTTGAAGCTCTGCTGCGTTCCATTCCCGAACAAAGTATGCGGCTGCAGATTCGATATGAAGTGGTCGAAGATGTAGGAGACCTCCTCGACCAATACAGGGCTGGGCAGAAGTCCGACCGAGATGAAGCCATTGAGCTGGACCGTCTGCGGGTCGAGAGATGGATAACCACAGAAGCCGCGGGCCACTACATGCGGCCGATTCTGCACGCGTATCTGGTTTGGGACCCGATCCTTCATCGCCGTCTGGCAGGAAAGCCCCTCAAACCCCGAGGCGATCTATTCAGCCTGTCCGCAAGAAAGTCGATTGAGCGGTCGCGCCAAGAGCATCAGGACTTGCTTGCGGAGTTTGAAAGCTTGTTGCGAGGAGTGGAGACTGCGCTCGAAGCCGCCGAACTCAGCGCACGGCGGCTCAGCGGCGAGGAGCTGTTCCTTGAAACCAAGCGGGCGCTGAATCCGTTGAGTCCAGATCGACGGCCTTATCGGCAAGACGACGACTTCGAATTCAAGAGTGCTCGCCAGCAACTCGCGGACATCAGCATCGTCGATGAGACCGACACATATCTGAACCTAGGCGGCATTCTGTACGCGTTTGTCAGCCTGAAAGACCTGCCGGACGCCACCTTCCCCGGAATCTTGAGAGAGCTGACTGCGCTTGATTTTCCGATCGTCTGCAACGCGCAGATCACGATTCCTGATCAAGCCAAGGTACTCAAAGGCTACAAGAGCCGGTTACGCAAGATGCAAGCCGCGCAGCGCGACGCCTATGGAGGCGTACGTATCAATGTCGAAGCCCAAGTGGCTGAGGCTCAACTGGTCCGGGTACAGCAGGACATCATTTCGAGCTCTGTGAAGACAGCGAAGCTGAGCCTAGTCATCGGTACCCGAACTTCGCAACCAGCAGTAACGACAGGCGACCTTGAGCAAGCAGAACGGACCCTCGACAACCGTCGGCAGCAGCTACTGTACGCCATCGCTCGGATGAATGGTGCCAAGGCGGTAGGGGAGACGCTTGCAAAGAGAAGGCTGTTCTTCAGTTCGCTCCCTGCAATGGCCGATGCCGATAAGCGGGATCAAGACTTGCTCACATCAAATGCTGCCGACCTCGTTCCGGCGGAGATGCCGTGGCGTGGGACGCCGCGCTCTCCTCTCTTCCTGTTGGAGACTCCATACCGCCAACTCATCCCGTTCTCGCTGTTCGATCCCGGCTTGAGCGACGCGAACATGTTGGTTATGGCGAAGTCCGGCGGCGGAAAGACTTTCATGGTCCAGCAATTTCTCTTGATGGCCGCCCGTGACAATCCCTTGATCTCGATTATCGAGCGCGGAGACTCGTATCGCCCTTTGGTCGAGCTGATGGGCGGCCGGATGATCACCATGTCGCTCGACACGGACCAGACCATCAATCCTTGGGACCTGCCAGAAAGAGAGAAGGAGCCGAGCAAAGACCAAGTGGCGTTTCTCAAGAACCTGACCCGGCACATGCTTGGCGAGGGTCGCGCCGAAGACACGGAACTCCTCGACAACCTGATCACAGAAGCGATCTTACGGACCTACAAGCGCGCGGCAATCCGGCCGTCCAATCCCATCCCGACGTTTTCCGATCTGCGAGACGAACTGGCGCAGTGGCGGGATGAAGACAAGAGTGAGCGAGTGATGGATGAGGCTCATTTGGCGGCAATCAAGTTGCGCAGCTGGGCCAGTGAAAAGGGTGTGTACGCAAAGCTGTTCGATCGCCCGACCACAATCTCGCTCGACAACCCCTGGTTGTTTTTCAACGTGGAGCAACTGAGCGACGACCCGCGCCTGGAAACGGCGATGAGCTTGCTCATCGCCCACGCCACGGCGCAGCGGGCATCGGGGAAAGCCGGCAGGCGAAGCATCACTGTTCTCGACGAATGCTGGTTTCTGTTGGATTCTCCAGTGCTGGCGCCTGAAGTCGTTCAGCTTTTCCGCACGGCTCGCAAGCGCAACGCCAGCGTCTGGGGCATCAGCCAGACGGCTGAGGATTTTGTCGGAACCGAGGCGAACCCAAGAGTCCACGGTGCAGGCATCGTCAAGAATGCGACAACAAAGATCATCGGCCAGCAGCCGGGCGATATGACGGCACTCCGCTCGCACTTACACCTCAACGAAACCGCTTTGAACCAAGTCAAGCGCTTCAGTGCGCCAATCAAGGGCAAGAGGGCCGATGCGCTGATTGTGATTGGAGAAAAGGCGGACACGACACACACCATACGGATGTCACCCACTCCGGTTGATTACTGGATCATCACGACCTACGCACGAGAGCGGCTCTACAGGTCCTGGTGGCTTGAACGTAACCGCGACATACCGGCAATTCAAGCGTACTTGGAGCTAGCAGAAAGATTTCCTGCAGGCCTGGCCGAAATTGATCCATTGCCTGAAGAAGTGTCAGGCGAGGTAGCGAGAGGAGCGCGCGTATGAAGCAAAGAGCACTGGCACTGATTCATGGTCTCCGTCCAAGTTTCCGCGGCGGTAAGCGATGGCTGCTTTTGCTATTGCTCACCGTCGCGTTGGCTCCACCAAGCGCCCGAGCTGCTGGGATCGGGGATATTCTCACCTTGTTTAAGAGCATCACTAGCACGATCCAAGGCGCGATTGGAGGCGCTCTGAGCGGGATTCAGACGCTCAATTCCACGATCAACAATTTCCGGCAGCAGATCATTTGGCCACTCGCCCAAATCAACCAGGCGAGGGCGTTCGTCGCCTCCACCAGGTCGCAGTACGGCGGGCTGATGTTCCAGATTCAGGCGATCAGGAACAACAGCGCCACGCTGACAAATCCGACACAGTTGGAATCAGTATTCCGGAACGGGCAATCCGGATCGATTGGCCAATTCCAGCCCTTGTACACCAATGTCTATGGCAATGTCCCTTCCTCCAACGACGCCCGGCCAGTGCAGCGCAACATGGTCGACATGGACGATGCATTGGCGCAGGGGTCGCTCAAGACTACGGTCCTCTCAGACCAGACCACAGAGGGAATGCTGGCGCTAGCCGATTCCATCGAGCAACAGAGTGCGACCGCGGCTCCCGGCTCAGCGCCTATGCTCGCGATTCAGGCCGGAATTTCCGAGCTGGAGTCACAGGCATATCTAGCCAAGGTGTTGGCGTCGGAGTTGCGACAAGAGGCGGCCAAGCTTGCCCATCAGAACTCGCTGCTGAAGCAAGGTGCCGCGTCCACACGCAACCTACAGAATCAGGTGCAGCAAGTTCTTACGCACCCCTAGGAGTTTGAGAAATGAAACAGCGATTACTGATTCGCGGTTGGAGGTTTATTCGCAATGCCATGGCGCTCGGACTGGCGCTCGTTGTTGTGGTGCTCATGCTGCCAAGCAAAGCTCGGAGCCAGTTGGGACTAGATCCCTGTTGCGCCATCATCTCGGCCGGGCTGAGCACGATCTCAAATCTTCTGAACAGCGTCGTCGCGAAGCCACTCGGCGCCATTCAACAGCTTGAGCAGCAATCGGCGAATTTTGAGCAACAGGTTGTCTTTCCTGTCACGGCCATCAATCAAGCCAGAGGAATGGCCGGTCAGTTTCAAGGCCAGTTTGTCCAGATGCGGCAGATCTTCCAGGTACCTGTAGCCAGCGCCACGCTCGCTACTCCACAACAACTCGAGCAGAGTTTGCTATCCCGCAATCCCGGCACTGTGCCTCAGATCACGAATAACTATGCGGCGCTGTACGGAACGGTCATGCCGTCCACGGATGCTCCCCAACCGGTCCGGGATCTGGTGGACATGACAGATGCCGAAGCGCAGGCGGCCATGAAGAAGGCGGTCGAGATCGACGCCCTCGCAGACCTTGAGCTTCAAGCCGCCGAGCAAATCAATCAACAGTTGCAGACGGCAGCTCCGGGTAGCGCCTCCATTCTTGAGGCGCAAACGTCGGCATGGCTGGTGCGGGCCAATGCCTATACGCAGTCGGCGATGGCGGAACTGGTGCGGGTCCGCTCGATTGAACTTGCAAACACTGGGGCGCAGGTTAAGTTCTCAGCCGCGCACACCAGCACTCTTTACAACTCGGGCGGCTTACTGCTTCAGGGAGCGCATTGAGCCGTGTTTTATTTCCAGCAACTGCTGAACACGGCGCTCGGGGGCATCGACGCGACGAACGTTATCCCGAGCGTTAGTAAGATGGCTTTCGCCATTCTGCTGATCGGATTCCTGGTCGGTCTGTACCAGGCGGTTCTGCGGGGCGGCGATCTTCAGGCGCTGGCGGTAACCGCGATCAAGTATCTGGTGGTCGCCATGATTGTCGCGAATTGGTCCACGGTATTTCGTGATGTAAACGGTTCCTTCAACACCGTCGCGAGTTTTATCGGCAACAGCTCCGGCGCCGGCGATATGTTCATCAATTGGATGACGCAGCTTCAGCAGCAAGCTCAGAGCAATCCCAACCTGACGTTCTGGGACATGGTCACGGGCGACGCAGCAGGTGCAATTACGGTTGGAATGCTTTTGGTCGCTTACGTTATCTATGCTCTGGCAATCATCGTTTTCTGCTTCTTCTACACATTATTTGGCTCCGTGCTTTACGTTCTGGGGCCGTTGGTGTTGGCGCTGATTCCTGTTTCAGGTATCGGTCGGCTCGGAAAGACCTATGCGATCAATGTGATGATCTGGAATGCATGGGGCATTCTCTACGCGGTTTTTGGGGCGCTCATCACCGCGATCCACTTCAACCAGGTCAGCGACGTGCTCGGCAATGGGTTCCTGGGGTTTCTTCGGGGCGTACCCGACTCGGTAATTCTCGGCCTTGTGAGCATTGCCTACGCGCTCGCGATCGCGCTCGTTCCATTCATTGCCAGGAAGGTGATTTCGGGTGACGTGGGATCGACCGCGTTGGCATTCGTCCGCGCTGGTGCGATGGCGGGCGGCGCTGCCTTGGCTGGCGCGAGCGGATTCGCCGCGGGGGCGAGTAGCGCGGCTGCCGGTTCCAGCAGCACCAGTGCGGGTGCCAGTGTCGGCGTGTCGTCATCAGTGGGCTCCGGTGCGATCGCCTCCGCAACACCGCCGCCTGTGCCCACCATGCCAGAGTTTCTTCGCTCTGGAGTTGCTAGTGCGATGAACAGCAACGCCGGCCCGCCCGCACCCTCCCCCAGCAGCAACGGCGGTCAGAACCGTAGTCGAACGGCTGCCGTTGCTGCGGGAGCAGGCGGCCCCGCCGTCACTTATCGCCCCCGTGGTGTGGTGCAGGTCATTAGCTTTAACGCCGGAAAGGCGGTGGGAAAAGCAGCTGGGGGCAGACGCGAAGATGACGGCAATGGATAAGCACGAGGTATTTCGTCATGTGGAGACAAGGTCCTATTTGGGAGCCAAAGGATTCTAGCTTTCGGCCGTACAGCATCACCACTTTGATCTTTTTTTATATCGGGAAGTTCTTTGGGAGGCTGTTCAGAAAGCGTGCATAGATTCACGGGGGTAATCACAATGTGGTCGAGGAATCGTAGAGAGGAAAAAACAGCAAGCGGTGCCACTGCGCCGGACAGGCTGCGCTACAGCCACTATTACGAGCATGACGGAGCCTTGCGTGCCTATGCCAATCGCGCAATGGTCCTGGCCTTCCTGTGCATCCCCACCACCCTTCTTGCCCTGGCATTCGCAGCTTATGTTCGTCTTCAGCCGCCGACCGTCATCCGCGTCGACGAGAACGGCCAGGCCACTTTAATCGGCAAGGCGAAACCTGTCGTCTCAGTGACACAGGGCGCGGGATCCGAGCCATCGGAATTCGAGAAGCGTGCCTTCGTGCGTTTGTTTCTCGAACGCTACTTGAACTTTTCAGCCACGAATGTAAGTCGCAACTGGGCGGACAGCTTGAACATGATGAGCGCCAACCTGCGGCGCACGGCTTTTTCTGGCATGCAGAGGGACAACTTGATTGGAAAGATCGAGGATGACCAGACCAGTTCGGAGTTCCAACTTCGCTCGCTTGAAATCTCAAAAGAGGACCCGCTGACTTATACCGCGTTTGGAGTGAAGGAAGTTCATCACATTCACGAGCACAACGAGACTATCGACAAGGTAGTGAGTGAGTTTCATGTTCGCCTGGCTGTTGAAAAGAGATCCGAGCAGAACCCAAGTGGGTTGCTGATCGGCGAGTTTTGGGAGCGGCCCATTGAAGGCGAAAAGAGAGATTGGGTTTTGCAACAGGCCGGGCTCAGCAGTTTTTGATCGTTACTGGAGACTTGAAATGGACGCAAGAACATCGAGCAGTACGCCACCAGCAGCCACGGGTACCAGCCCGCGCCGCAAGCGACGGAATAGTGGCGATGCGGGTGTGCGGTACTTCATGCCTAAGGCCGGCTCCTCACCCGCCACTCCGGAGTTGGGTCAGGAAGTCGCTAGTGAAGGCGAAGCGCTAATTCAGGCTTTTCGGAGTGGCCAAACGTTTTACACGCTGACTGCCTGGAAGGCGGTACCGGAGGTGAATAGCGGAGGCAGCCCTGTGATCGTGAAGCAGGCAGTTGCCCCGAAGCAAGTTCAAAGTTAGTTCCGAAGTGATCAGCACAGTGAGTTCTCAGATGACCAAGTAGATGTTGGTCCTTTGAGCGCCCCCGCGGCTTGATGTGGGGATATGTGCTGACCCGGCTTCTCGCACTTGAAGACCTGGTCGAGCGAACCCGAAATGGGAGACCAGGCAAGAGAGCGAGGGCTTGCGGTCACGCAAACTCCTTAACTCTCGTCCGGTCTCCCCGAGAACCGACGAGTTAAGGAGAAAAAAATGACGACGAAGAATACCAAGACGAACAGATACAGAATCCCGGCCGACCAAATCCAGAACCTTGAGATCGACCGCAACGGACGGATTGCGCCGCGGTTGCACGATCTTGAGCCACTGGAAAACACGCTGCTCAGCGTGCTTTATCCCGGAATCCAGGTCGCCAGTGTGAACGTGCCGGCCGAGCCTCTCGATGACTACGAGGAATCGCAGGTCGAGAATGCTTTGGCACGGCTCGTTTTCAAGGGGGTTCACTACAAGTTGGTCGGGGCCAGCGGTTCGGCAAAGAAGGGCAAGTTTTACTTTGTCGACGAGGAGCACAGCCGGGCGATTGCCGAGCGGTTTCAGCATTGGCCGCAGGCGGCGATCGTCTATTTCGGGATTCTTGTCTCACCCTGCAAGGTGATGATGGAGGCTCCCGATTCGCGTGTGCTCGTGGTTCCCGACAGGAAGCTCGGAACCAATGACTGCCGAGGTTGGATCAGGCGGTCACTATTCCAACGTCTCCAAGAAAAACATGACGATGAACTTCTGTCGCTCCAGTTTGATCGGCTTCGCCGCGAACGACATGGAACTGTTCGCGATGAGGATCTGGACGAGCAGCAAAGATCGATCCTTCTGCACGATGCCAAGCGGGAGATTTCCTGGAAGCGTCTGCCGGAGGGGCGCTTTTACCAATTCCGAATGGCCTTCGGCAATACGCAAGCGAAGGGCGCATTCAAGATCATGGAGGATGACGTTTCGGACGTGCTCGAAGCGGATTTTGTCTTGCCTGAGAGCGCGGTGAAACCGGGGCTAAAGATACCGGCGGTGACGTACTCGATCATCGGGCCGGGCAGAAGATTTCGCGGTCATACCCTGGTAGGCATCCGCGAAGTCTCCCGCCAGCTCGAGTTTGAGTCCAGTTACACGCTCGTAGAACATGCCCCTGAAGACTCAATTCAGCTGGAAATTTTACCACAGGCGATGAAGCAGGTGGCTAGGCTGAGTGAGGCAGTTGGACAAGGCCGATACGAAGAACTGTTGGAACTTTTGGGCCGTCACCCGGACAAAATTTCTGCAGATCTTTTGGACCAAGACGGAAGCGAAGAATTCCGGGTCGTTGAAGGCTTGCTCCTGGCCGACGCCAGCGGCGAGATCGTCCGTCATCCCTATGTCAACAATCAACTCAACAAGCTGCTCGCGCGCTGGGCCTTCAAGACAGCTACGGGCGGAGGTTTCCGTCTTCCCGCATTTGCCCTGATGGACGATGGTTATCTTTTCCTGAAAGACGGCCATGTCTTCTCCGGTGCCGACTGGATACCGGAACACCGGGCCATTGTTCCGCTGGCTTCGAAGCACGGACTGTGTGTTCGTTACCCGATACGCATGGTTGACGATCTTCTGCCGTTCGGAAATCTTTCCGACGACGAGATCTTCGCCGAGCTTAACAAGGATCTTTGCCGTGCAAGCTGCACGCTGTCGGACGCAGAAGTGCGCGATCTGGTAGCGCGGCAGTTGCGACTTGAGGGCACGTATGTTCTGCACTCAGAAACGGCAAAGAAAAACGGCGGCGACTATGACTTCGACTGGATCTGCGTGGTCGAGGAAGACCGGTTCCCCAGCTTCGTAAAGGCCCGTTTTGCACGAGGGCTTGGGGCACAGCAGGGCAAGAACAAGGCCAACAAGGCCCGTGATCCATGGTTCAACCTGGAACACGTGGCCATGAAGGCTCGGGGCAATCACATCGGCTCGATAACCGATTTGATGACCTCCTGCCGAGCAGCCGGCCGCGGTGACCTTGCCCAGCAATTGGCCGTCGAGCTTCAGAAAGCGCTCGATAGCCTGAAGTGGCAAGTCCAGCCCGACCTCAAGTTAGTCGCCGAAGTACGCCAGCAGATATGCCAGGCGCCGTGGCTACGCTACAAGAACGAACGCCGCGTCTCCGATCTGCCGCTGCACGTGGAAACGGAGAAGACCGATCGCGTTGGCCATCTCTACAACCATGTTCGCAAGCAGATCGAAGACTTGCTGACTAACAAGGCTCCGATTGAGGCATTCAAGGCACTGGTGGTGGGCGAAGACGTCACACGCCAGATGCTCGAAGATTGCCGTTTTATCAATCGGGTGTATGCCGCGATGGTGGGCAAGATCGCCGAACGGCGTGAACTGCTGAAAAAGCAACTGGAGAAAGCCAAGGCCGAGTGGGAAGCCGTGCGGCAGTCCTCTGACAAAGAACTGCGACGGCAGAAGCTGTTTGCCTCGAACCAGGCGCACGGCGCATGTCGTGCGGACGAGGAACGGGGCAAATACGAGATGAAAGCGATCCTGGCTCTCATCCGCATCTGGGCGCAGAACAAGACTGAGGACCGCGCTGCTTGGCTGCAGGCGCTTAACCGCGTCGTGTGCGCGGGAGAGCGTTCGACGGGCTCGATTTTGTTTCTGGCCTTCCCGCAGGAGCTGATCTTGAAGTTGGCGGAACGCACCGGCGGCAAGGCCGTCCGCGTTCACATTCCGCGGCTTTATGAAGGCTTCGTTCGCATCGACGATCAAGGCCGGACTTTCCTGGTTGATCCCCTGAAAAATGGAGGACAAAAGCACACCTTCCTGTTCAAGTACGCGGGCGGGAAGATCCTCCTTGACGATGACAAGTCCGAACAGGCTCAGGCCGAGACGTCAGAGGCTGCGGCGGAACAATCTGAAGCGACGGCACTAGCCGCAGTTCCGGACGAAGCCGTGGGGTTTCCGTCCATCACTCTCGATGAAGATGGAACGGAAGTTCCCTGGGTCATGTGAGGTACTAACCGCTTTGAGCGGAATCCCGAAAGGATTCCGCTCAGGGCACCAAGAAGGGACCATGAAGAGAAATCTGTCTCTCATCTTCTTTATAGGGGCTGTTTGTGTCATCAGCGCTTTTGCGCAGGCCGGCTCGCCTCCGCTGAGTCCCGTCCATGTGGCCACCGCGTTGAACCATTTGACCGTCTTGGAATTCCACGAGCCGGTCACGATGGCCGCGGCCGGCAGCTCGGATTTTCAAATTGAGCGCCAGGAGGACAAGGTATTCATCAAGCCCACCAAGCCTGGAGCTTCCACGGACCTTTTCGTGTGGACTGCTTCCCGCCGTTTTGCCTACGAACTTGAAACCACAGCAGAGGTAAAGAACATGAATGTTTCAGTTGACAATCCATTACCGCCAGCACCAGAAGCGCCGCCGAACTCAGGTTTCAGCGCTCATGTCGATGAGCTCGCGGACATGATGCTCACCCGCGCATTTCTGGGGACGGTAGACATTACGCCAGCCAATGCAAGAGCTCCCAAGAGCCAGGTGCGCGTCCGGATACAGCAGGTGTTTCGCACCAAGAGCAGCATTTACGTCCACTACAACATAGAAAACGACGGTCGAAGCGCGTATCACGTGGCGACGCCGGATGTTTTCGAATTACAGGCAGGACACTCAAGTCTCTCGTTGCCGAGCTTTGCGCACAAGCAACTTGACCCGCGACTCCTTGAAAACTTAAGTGACATCCACAGTGTGTCGCTCCCGGTTCCTCATGCTGAGACGGCGGCCGAGGAGCTCGCTCCGGGTGAGTCCACGGAAGGAGTCGTGACCATACGGCAGGACTTGAGTTCACCGACTGTGGTGCAGCTCGTTTTCGACAGTCAAGTTAAGGCGACGTTTGTCCTCTGACCCATGAAGCAAGACGCAGACATCTCGGCGGTGGTGGAACGCTTGCGCAGTTTCCATGCCGTGAACAATGCTGAACGGCTCCGGGACGGCTTGCTGCGCTGGATCGAAGACCCGCTCAAGCCGCAGACGGCAACTGGAAGCCTTCGCGTCAATCCCATTCGCTTGCTGCTGTTCTCACTTGCCGTGATGGCCGCGGGTACGTTCCTGTTTTTCGGCCTGGTTCATCCATGACTTATTCGAATGAATATCGGCTTCGGCGGCGCGTTTTCCATCAGCACGAAGAAGAGAGCTTTGCTTTCGTTTTGGCTGTGGCTGTTGTGCTTGCGCTAGCAGGCGGTTTCTACGTTCTTGGGAACCGCTTCCATATCCGGCCAGCGCAGCTCATCGAATTCTCTTTGTACGCCTTGTACGGGCTGATTGGCGTGATTTCACTCACTTGGTACATCGCCACTTTGCGCAAAAGACGCGAGGCAAACTGGCCTCATCCCCCTGTGTTCATCAGCCACGAAAGGGACCGCAAGGCGGTCAGAAACGCTTATCAACAGAATTCAATCGTGCTCGGCTACAACGTCCACCGCGAGCCCTGGCTCTGGTCGGACGCGACACGGGTAATGCAGTCAGTGGTTTTCGGGGCTACAGGTTCTGGGAAGACGACCCTGCTCAAGAACATCATCACCCAGGACACATTTCGCGTTGTTGGTCCTCCACATGACCAGCACCGCATCCCTATGCTTATCTTCGACGGTAAGGGAGATAAGGAGTTTCTTTC
>Ga0210399_10001202_pt1 | contig 20299 bp, 21 predicted proteins | sample IncBWC14MmetaG_FD_150865 | JGI IMG/M metagenome (GOLD analysis project Ga0210399, IMG submission 150865) | Forest soil microbial communities from Barre Woods Harvard Forest LTER site, Petersham, Massachusetts, United States - Inc-BW-C-14-M | ecosystem: Environmental > Terrestrial > Soil >... | reverse complement strand
GACAAGGTTTCCTACGAGCAAGCCGCACCGATCTTCTGCGCCGGGTATACCGTTTATAGCGGGCTTCGCTGGGCCGATCCGCAGCCGCACGAGCGCGTGGCCGTGCTTGGAATCGGCGGGCTTGGGCATCTGGCGGTACAATACGCGAAGGCTGCGGGCTTCGAGACCATCGCGATTTCGCACTCCCCCGATAAGGACAAGATGATTCGCGAGCTGGGCGCGGATGAAATTGTCCGCGACGGAAAGAGCCTTACCGCAGCGGGCGGCGCCGACATCATCCTCAGCACCTCCAACTCGACCAAATCCATGGTGGACAGCATTCAGGGTCTGCGCCCAGACGGCAGGTTCATCGTTATGGGTGCTGACGCGGAACCGCTTTCGATCTCGCTGATCGAACTGCTCTTCAAACGCATCAAAATCATCGGCAGCCAGCAAAATGGCCCTGAATACCTTTACGAAGCCCTGGATTACGTAGCCCAAGGAAAAGTTAAATCGATAGTCGAGACCTACCCGTTGGCCGAAGCTGCGAAGGCTTATCAACGCGTTGTCGAGGGAACGACCCGGTTCCGGGCCGTCCTCACAATGTAATAGCCGATCCGAGCACTCATCGCCGGTTTCGGTCGGATGACGGGCTACTCGGAAGTAATTTCACTTGCCTGATAAGTCGGGTTACCGGAAAAGTGCCGTACCAGGACTTCTTTTTTCCGATTACGGCTGCCGGCTCAGACGGTCGACGCAACACTTGCTGAAGTTTACTCGCAGGGGTCTGGAATCCTAAGGTCTTTCGCACAGCCTGGTTCTCCTCGTATAGCTCACATAGCAGAATGACGCAGCGCCATGCGCCCGCTGCCCATCAGACGGTAACTGGCATTTTCCTTGACAGGGACAAAAGCAGGTGCTATCAACTTTCAGCAAGATGCGAAGTGCGAGAATTGTATTAGCTGTGATTGCCATTTTATCGATTGCCTACGTTCTGATTACCCCGGATCTGACTGACGATGTTGACGCCGTCCTGAGACTGAATCACTCGGCCAGGGCGCAAAGAATCGTCAGTCTCCCCCTCCCGCTATCCCCGATTTTCGTAATTGTTCCATTACTTTTGTCGATGCCTCGAAGTATTATTCAAAGTTCGACCACGTCTGGGTCGCTTGAGCTCGTCTGCGTTTGTCGCTGCTAGGACTTCCTTCCAATCCTTCAAAAACTCGGCGTGCTCTTGGTCCTCAAGGCAGGACAAGGGTCTCTCCTCAAAAAATAAGAAGATGGCTCTTTGATCGAAGAGCGTCATCAAGAATCGCTTTAATCAAATGCAGGAAGCTGATAACTGCAGCTCAAACAATCGCCTGCGGTGGCGTTCACCGTCTGGCAGCGACCTTGGTTTGGGTCGGAACGAACGCGTAGACGAGGCAATGCGGTAAGGAGAAAGAAAATGAGAAGGAGTAAACAAGAAATGAGACTGCTAAAAAGATTTTGTGTATTGGTGTTTGGCTTGGCGACGTTCCTCGCGATGTCGTCAGTCGTACGGGCCGATGCAGTAACGGACTGGAACAAGATCGCGATTCAAGCTGTCGTAAACGCCGGCCCCTCGCATGGCAGCGCCGTTGGTTTTCTCGACGGCGCGGCTGTCCAAGCTGCCGTCTACGACGCGGTTGTGGCCTACGGCGGACGATTCCAGCCCTATCACGTCCAGATCTCCGGTGCGTCGGGCTCGCCAGTGGCCGCTATCGCCACCGCCGCCTATGAAGTCCTCGTGAACCGCTTTCCTGGACAAGCGCCAACCCTCGGCCCGATCTATCAGAATTATCTAGCCTCCAATGGATTGACCTTGAACGATCCCGGCGTCGCCGTGGGCCATCAGGCTGCGGCAGGCATCATTGCTCTGCGTGCAAGTGACGGCAGCTTTCCGCTCAATCCGCCGCCTTTCACCGGCAGCAACCAAATCGGTGTCTGGCGTCCGACGCCCTCGTATCTTCCAGGGCCGCCGCCAACGTTGTCGCCTGCGCTGGCCCCTTGGCTGGCCAACGTCACTCCGTTCACCCTGACCAGCCCCTCTCAGTATCGTCCCGGCCCCCCACCGCCTCTCGACAGTAACCGCTACGCGGCGGCCTTTAACGAGATCAAGGCCTTCGGCGCACGCGTCAACAGCTCCCGCAGCCTCGACCAGACCAATCTCGCTCTGTTTTGGAACAGCAATTTTCTCGTTCTCTGGAACGCCGCACTTCGGGACATCATTGCCGCACGCGTCCCCGATATTCAGGACAGCGCCCGCCTCCTCGCGATAGCTAGTCTGGCCATGGCCGATGCCGGAATCACCGCATGGGACACCAAATTCCATTACGTTTTCTGGCGGCCGGTCACGGCTGTTCAAGAAGCTGACAACGACGGTAATCCCGACACCGTTGGCGATCCCAATTGGCAGCCCTTCATCAACACTCCCAACTATCCCGAATACTCATCCGGAGCAAACAATGTCACCGGTGCCGTCACCCGTATCCTCGCCCTATACTTCGACAGTGACGAAATGACGTTCTCAGTCACCACCACGAACGCCGCCGCTCCCCAGCAGACGCGCACCTACAATCGCTTCTCGGATGCCGCCGCCGATGTGGTCAACGTGCGCGTCTACCAGGGCATCCACTTCCGGTTCGCGGATGTGATCGCCCGCAAGCAGGGCCGCCACGTCGCCCAATGGGCCTTTGCCCACTTCCTCCGCCCGCTCGACGACGCCGATCACGATCATGGCGAGGACGAGGAGTGACCGAGGCGAGCGGCTTCCCTCAGGCCGCACATAGACGATTGACCTTCGGCTGAACAATCCGGACGTCAATACCTTGGGCGCGCTTGCGATGCTGATCATGTATTTATTCCGCGCCGGACACTGAGTTCCGTGTAGATCGAGGAGCCAAGCTTAGCAAGTCGGAAGACCGTGGATGCGGTCGCCTGGGCGTATTGTGCCCGGATCACGGCGATGCGGAAGTTATTCCCGAAACCCGATTCGCACCGTTACTTCCGGCTTGCCGACTATCTTTCCGGAAGCGGCAGAATCCATTCAAGGGATAGCGGTCCTAGCAAGTAAGGCGACCGTGTTATTGATGAGGGGCCAGCTGCCGCACGCCCATAGGTTGCCAGGCGGGAGTCCCGTCTTCCCATTGGTTGTCCGTGATTTGCTCGACATAGGTTCCGTCGTACCGCATCACGAACAGTTCGCCGTAGGGCTGCGGCGCATCCGTGTAAACCCCTTCATCCTTGAAGCCCATTCTGGAACTGGCGACTGCGATCAACTTTCCATCCGGTGACCAAGCCATGTGAGCTTCGTTGCCGTGCGTGAACGTAAGGCGCTTCAGGGCTGTTCCGTCCGGCTTGATAGTGTGAATCTCGTATGCGTCATCGACTAACCGCGCGAACATGATCAGGTCGCCGCGTGGCGACCACAACGGGAAGTTGTCATATGCGTCAGTCAGGGGCGTGACACCTTTTGTTTCGAGGTCCATGATGCGCAGACCATACCCATCCTTCTCGAATGCGCGATAAACGAAGCGATGGCCATCCGGGGAAAACGACGGGAACGCACTGTTCCCCGAGCCTGAGGTCAGTTCCCGAAAGCCCGTCCCATCAGGGTTGATTATCGCGATTTGAGCTCCGCCGTCTACGCGATCGCCGAGCTTGAGAAACAATTCATGAAAGCTTTGGAAGAACGCTCCGAACGCCCCGATGGCAAAGATGATCTTGTCGCCTTGTGGTGACCACTGCCCGGCGAGCACATTTCTGTTCTTGTCCTGATAGATGGCTGCGGCCTGTCCCGTTGCAACCGTAGTGACCAGGAGACTCGCACCAAACGGATTGCCCGAGGGGCGGCTGTTTGTCACGAAGCGGTCGCCGGAAGGACTAAACGAGGGTATAAATGTCCCTGTCAGGCTCAATTCGCAATTCGGATTGGGCGTGAAGGTTTTCGTGAGCGCGGGCAGCGTAATCGTGAGGCGCTTATGAAAGACCACGCGCTTACCATCAGGCGACCATGAAGCAGTTCGGATGTCGCCGCGAGGCCCGCGCTTGCCACTTATGTAGTAGATGCCGCCGCCCGGATCTGCCTTGTCCTTTCTCACATAGCCGATCTCATTTCCGGAAAGCGGAGATGGATCGATTTTCACTCCCGGGCCGGCTGGTAGATCGGTGGACACTCCGGTGTCGATGTCGATCGAAACCAATCTGGTGTCATTGCCGGGCGCGATTTTTGACAGTCGAGTTCCGAGCGTCTGCTCCGCCGTCATGCAGTAAGTTATGATGTGCCGGCTATCCGGCATCCATTTAGGGCTCCCGCAGAAGCCGCCGCTTTCGGCAACTTTCTTGAGCCCTGAGCGGTCGGGGTGAATGATGTAGATATCTGCCAACTGAAGGCGCTCCCATGCCCGTGAGCAAACGGCGCATTGTGATCGCGGCTGGAAGAGAACGCGATCCACTTGCCATCGGGAGCCCACGAAGGCCGGAAGTCGCCGTCCTTTTCTGAAGTCAGAGCTTCCACGCGCCGTGTCGCGAGATCCATCGTCCAAAGCTTCGCCATTCCGCCGCCGCGCGTACTAACGAAAACCAGTTGTTTGCCATCGGGAGAGAACGCCGCCTGATCATCGTAGGCTGGATCAGTGGTCAGTCGTTCGAGCCCAGTGCCATCCGGTCTAACGCGAAAAAGGTCCGCCGATCCAGCGCGATCTGAAGTAAAGACGATGGATGATCCATCCGGAGCCCACGCCGGATCGTAATCGGAATCGTTCGAATCGAGCAGCGGACGTTCGTCGCCGCCGTCGGATGCAGCGATAAATAGTCCAACCTGGCCGGGGTTCCCAAACGAACGGGACACGGCGATGTTCCGTGGCATGGGTGTTTGGGCAGCGAGAGCTGCAAACAGGGCACCCGCGATCAGAAGGGAGCGCATTGGGAGGATTCTAACTGAATCCTGGTAAATTCGACCGATTCGTTTCGGTGTCCTGATCGGATGACGGGCAACCCTTCCATAATCCGGTAACGGTCGAGTAGCCGGGCGCCATCGCTGGCGCCCAGCCCTCTAAGAACCGGACTTGAAGGTTTCCCATTCATCCGGCTCGAGCACTCAAAAACGCCCCCCTGAACAACGAGGACGCGGCCTGATTCAAAACGAAGCAGACCTACTCGATACTGACTTGCTGCCGATTCGCACGGCGGAGGGAATTTCGCCCGCTGTGTGTGAAGCCGCACCAATGGCTTACGCCATCGTCATTTACTTTGCTTCATGCATCGGTTCCTCAAGAGTTCTCGAGCTGAGCACCAACAGGAATCAGCTCCGTTTCCGGCGAGGTGATCTTGTCCCCACGAGGCGACGCAACCTCTATCTGCCCGATTACAGGGCAGCTTTCGCTTGCTCCCATTTCCGTTACCCGCATCGCCATCGGTGCCATCTTGCGATGGACTTTCCCCTTGCGGGGAGCGCTACGGGCTTACCCTGTTCCGCTGAAATGACGCGATCGGTTAGATCTACTCTCTACGCCGGCAGTGTTGATTACCCATGACAGAGAACCCTTAAGTCTCTGTGCTCACCGCAAGAAGAGCCGCGCAGCATTTTAGGCTCTTTTCGGCTGACGACGCTTGCGAGCATTTGTATATTCTGATCGTACGATCAAGCCTAGGCCCGTCTCCACCTAACGCTGGCAGATACACCGTTGCCTCGCGGTTTCGGCGCCGCTCTTGCGAGCGTGGATACATTTTTCCAAGGGCTCCAGAACAGTTCGTTGCCTCCCTGCTCCGCCTTGTAGGCTACGTGCGATGGGACGCACGGTCTGATCGAGTTCCTCCTCTCCAGACAATCATCTCCAGCAGCTTTACAGGTCGCACGAAGGGTAGCCGACCATCTGGGAGTTGGCCTATTCAGTCTCCTGACAAGAAAATCCGCAAGACGGTTTCACAGCGATGGGGCGAGATCACTCCAGAAACGGATTCCGTAATTCAGGTACTCGGTCCAGAGGTTCGACCGAGACCCGTTTGATCTGTTCCTCAATAGAATGTCGAAGGACGGCATCGTTCGGTGCATGCTGCAATGCTTCTGAATAGGCATGCGCGGCATCTTCGCGCGCCCCGCGTCTCAAAAGCAAGTTGCCCAATTCGATGTGGGCGAAAAACGCGCTAGGATCGAAAGCGAGCGACTGCCTCAACAATTGTTCTGCCTCTTGAAAATCCGGCTTTTCCGCGTGAATCTTCGACTCTGCATCAAAATAAAACCCAGGGGCCAAGATGCTGCCGCAGGCACACGTTCCGCGAAAAATCAGTAGATTTCCGAAGCGGGCGCTAGGGACTGTGTCGCGCAAAGACTGGCTGTCCCAAAAAGGCTGCTTAGCTAGGAACTTGCTGTTGATCAGAAGACTTCCCGAGAAGACTGGTGAGCTAAGCCGTGTTTTGTCGCGAGTTGGATCGCGGCCAAGCCAATCCACGTGCCGCGCGTTTAGCTCAGATTCGTTGGTCCCGTTGCCGTAGGCGTAAAAGGGAACGTCTCCAGCAGGCTCAAGGACCTGGTGGTAGTACATTGCTAGTTCCTTGCCACGCTGCCCGACATCAATACCTTCATCGCTGAAGTATAGATACCCGTTCTTTGACCCTCCTATGATTTCATTGTAGTACTCCCATGGGCGTAAGACGGGCACAGCCGATACTGCAGCCGCTGCAAAAGACGTGGCAACGGCGGCCTTCAACAGTTTTGACTTTGAAACAAATGCCATCTTCGCCGCAACTCCTCCAAAAATCGAGAGAAGAACCACAACAGGGAGCACGTGGCGGATGCCTCCATAGGTAGACCCGCGCGCGAGCACAAGCAAGAAAAGGAGCAATGCGCCTAGGACGATGCAGAGACCGACCTTCGAGTCGCTAGGCAGGCGGCGCGCGAAAAATAAGAATAGGCCGATCAAAACGAGAATGGCCAGACCGATCGGGAGCTTAAGAGCAATCACGCCGGGGAAAAAATACCTCGGCCCCGTTTTGAAATACGAGCGACCGAAAGCTGTCAGCGTGAAGGCACGTCCCTCAAGGCCAGACCTGATGGTATCGGCAAAGCCCCAAACATACGCGCGAGGCACCACATGAGTTGAAGCCATCTCCGTTAGCACAAAACGGTAGGCCGGCGACTGTACATCACCGATTTTGTCTGCGAGGGAACGATTGAAGACTTCGCGCTCCGTGCTACTCTCGACGAACCGAAAAAGGTAAAAGCCCCATAAAACAATTAGAGCGCCGACCATCATCACCGCGAGCTTTGCGAATCGAAGAAGGCGGGAATGTTCAGGCCGAGAAACTGGCACAGCGAAAGCAAGGAGTGTGCCTGTCAGAGCCACAAAGATGAAGAAAACAGGTGCAGAATGTTTTGTCGCGAGGGATAGTCCGAGCGCTATCGAGCACGCTAAGAGGTCCGTCCAGGTCCAGTCCTGGAAGACACGGACGGCGAGCGCCAGAGCCGTGGCAGACAGTAGCGAAACGGGCAAATCCGTCATCACAATCGGCAAGTGCGCCGCAACGGTCGGATCAACGGCGAGAAAGAGCAGAGTCCCGAGCGCGACGCCAGGCCCAAAGGCCCTGCGTACGGCGAAAGCGAGCGCGACCAATAGCAACCCGTTCAGCATCCACATTGCAATCCGTGCCCGTCGCTGCACTGAATTGAAATCATTATTGAGGTACACGTCTTGCTCTGCGAAATCGCGTTCGTCGGCCTTGTCAGCGAATGGGCGAATGCTACTCAGGCGAAAACCCGTTGCGGAGATAAGGGTCCCCACCCAGAGCTTGACGAGTGGAGGATGCTCCGGATTAATGCGAAAATCCGCGTACCGCACGTAAGAGACACCCGCAGCGATGTGATACGCCTCGTCAATCGTAAAGCCGTCTAGCCGGGTTGCTATAGCGGAACGGACGATGGCTCCGCCAACTATCAAAAGCAGAAGAAAGACGAAGAGATGCCGGCTGACTGCAGGTAGCCTCCGAGGCTCTGTTTGCGCTGCCACCAGGCTCCTCCGCAAATCTGTCGAAAGGGGAATCAAATCCAATAGAGGGCAAAATCGGATGAGATTGTAACACCAGCTTGGCAGGGGGTCTCGGACACTTCAGCTCGCATCATGGTTGTACCCAGCAAATCAATTCGCAGGAACTGGACGACCACACTGGGTGAGCGCAACCTGGTCACTCTGGGATCAGTGTCGGTAAATGAGCATTCGAGCTGTATTTGGCCCGAGATTCAGCAGGGCCCAATTCACGACTGTGGTCAGATGACGGCGTACTCGCAAGTAATTCGTCAGACCTACGGGAGGCTCCTCTCGCCGTGGCATGCCAATTGGCCGTTTGTTTTTTACATGCTGAACGATTTTGCTTTTACTGCTTTGCCGCGGCAGTAGCCACCCTCTCGATGCCCTCCCAGCGTATCCTGTCCGCCCCAGTTCTCAATCACCGGTTCAAGACCTCAGCACAGCCTATTCAGGCAAGAAAGGACGGCGTCATGCAAAACGGCAGCCTTAGCAGAGAGCAACGGAAACGGAGCTCGCATGTTTGGTGCTACCGATGGTGCGAGTCGGGTCCAACCGGCAGGAGGATACACCGTCGAATCATTCTCGGTACGGTAGAGCAACTTCATGACAAACGGGCGGCGAACCAGGCGACGGTGGGGCTACGAAGGGAAATCAACTCGCACGACATCCGCACGACGACGACATTGATGACCGTGGCAGAGTTAGCGGACCATTTTCGTCAACGAGAGTTGCTTGACAGCAACATGCGGATTACCTACTCGACCAAAAAAGCGTATGCCGGCTACTTGACGAAATGGATTGTGCCGCGCTGGGGACAGAATGCACTGCAGCACATCAAGGCCAGAGAAGTGGAGTTGTGGCTGGCGAGTGTGCAACGCGCACGAAGCACGCGCGCGAAAATCCGCAATGTGATGAGTGTGCTATTCAACCATGCACGCCGGTACGATCTCTTCGATGGCAACCCTATCCAATGGGTGCGCCAAAGCGCCAAACGCCGTAGTGCTCCCAATGTACTTACGATTGAAGAAGTACGGCATTTATTGGCAGCGCTACCGCCGCGAGAAAGAATCCTGGTGTTCTTGGACGTCAGCACCGGACTGCGACAGAGCGAACTGTTCGGTCTGCAGTGGCAGGATATTGATTTCGAAATCGGAGAACTCAGAGTGACGCGATCGGTGGTAGGTCAGGTCGTCGGCACCTGCAAGACCGAGGCCTCTCAAAAGGCCATTCCACTTCACGAGGACCTGATCGAGGCCCTGAAGGGCTGGCGCCAGCAGAACCCCTACAAGGATGCGCAGCATTGGGTGTTTGCCAGTCCGAGTAGCGGCGGAAAAAATCCGTACTGGGGACAACAGCTGATGCGCTGGGACATCCGCCCGGTTGCCGAAAAGCTGGGGATCACCAAGCGCATCGGATGGCATACCTTCCGGCATACGTACTCGACATTGCTTCGGGCCCTGGGAGCGGATCTGAAAGTAATGCAGGAACTGCTGCGACACTCCACGATCCGTGTGACCTTGGATACTTACACTCAGGCGGTGACCGCCGCCAAGCGTACAGCCCACACCGCTGTAGTCTCGCTGATTGTTGGAAATGGCGAATAGAAGCGGGCTAGGGCACGAAGGGGACCGATCAACCCCCTAGGCCGGGGTTGAACGTAAACATTGTTAAAGGGGAGCTGTGCGCGGAATTTGGCGCCTCGCGCGGAATTTGTACCTTTTTGCGCCCACGCGAATATTCTTCCACAGGCGTAAATGCTTGCTTAGGAATGGCGGGGACGACGAGACTCGAACTCGCGACCTCTGCCGTGACAGTCCACGGGGACACATTCCAAATAAACGGCTTGCGGCCTAAGCCCTTTTCTTACTTAGCACCGTCCGGCACAGTTAGGCACGCCCAGGCACCCAAAGGAAAGAAAAAGTGACACAAAAACTGGCACACTTTCTGCAAAGGGGGTGAGCACATGCGCCCGGAACTCGAAAAAGCCCTAGAACTCGCAAACGAATTGCCCATCTCTGAACTCGCCGCTTTTCTCGGGGCGGTCGAACAAGTCCGCGTCACGGCACTGGCCCGGATCACGTCGCCCACGGTCGCAAGGCCCGACGAATTGCTAGACGTGCAGCAGGCAGCGGCTCGGCTTCGCGTCTCGCCGGACTACCTGTACCAGAATCACAAAAAATTTGCATTCACCCGGCGAATAGGCCGCGCCTTGCGTTTCTCTTCGGCGGGGATTGACCGCGTTCTAGCGCAGAAGTAGCACAGTTTCTAGCATAGTCGAGTCCGTTCCCCACGTTAGCTGTGCTATGGTGCAGAGATGGATTCGGTGCTGGACCGAGCAGGCAGAGCACTCCCAATCGCGTTGGCTGCGTTATATGTAATTGGTTTTTTGATAGTCGGAATCTATCTTGCCAGTTTTGGTGCCTCCACTCTTGAACTATTCAAAGTCCAGTATTTGGCAGCCGGTTTTTGGTGCACGGTTCCCATTGCTGTGTTCCTTTTGTTCTGTGCCCCTTTTCGGTCAGCTATGTCGGCAGCCGTCCGGATGATGGAATTGCACTTCGAGCAGATGCGAACTGGGTGGCGTGCATTTATTGTGACGATGCTGGTTGAACTATTCGCCGATTTGGGTGCATTGATCTTTCTGACCTCTTTCTGGGCAAGAGAGTCGCTGACAAAGAGCTTTTTCAAAGTGAGTTTCGCCGGTAATGGAATACGTTCAATCAGTCCCGGTGCGCTTGCACTGTTGTACGTCCCAATAATCATCGTGAGTCTGGGCTTGGTCGCACGCCGTTCTATTCCTTACGCCCCTTCTTGGGAATTTATGATACTGCCAAGGAAATATATAACTGGGCTAATGGACATATTGTGTATCTTCATTATCGGACTGTGGCTTGCAATCTTCGCAAAAAAAGTCTATCCCAAAATTCCATTTAGTCTCGGGGGCGGAGAGCCGCGCACCGTTGTTTTTGTGTTGAACGAAGGGCCGAATCAGACGCAGGGCTTTTTGGTGCGCGACGGAAACGGGCCTCAGACTGTTCCCTATAAATTGCTGCTAGAGAATGAAGGGAGCTTCGTAGTCCTATCTTTGGTAGACGGCCAGAAAGCAATTGAGTTCGACCGAAAATCGGTAGCCGCGGTAATCGTGCTTGGAAAACTTCCTAAGGATGTCGACCGGCAATAGCCTAATTGCGATTCGTTAACCGCATTGCACTGTTTTGCACGCCTTTGCACCGAGAAGACGGACAACACGGACTATTTCTTGACAGCAGCTATTTTGAAACGTGTATAGATTTCTGATCAGGGGAGGCGAGCAAGGCGAGGACGAGGCTCTTGTCGGCCGGAAGTTCATGCTGAGGCGGAAAATCAACCACGAATCTGCAATTGACAAATGTAATCGCGTTGAGACTCACTGGACCGCCATGGTAGATGATAACTGAATCCTGAAACGTAACATGGTTAAACGCCTCAGTATCCAAAACAACCATGCAATTGTGAAGTATCCCGCCAAAGAAAACATTATGTCTGGCGTTTTCGCCATAGCACGGTTTTGCAACTTTGGCAGGGTCTGGCGCTTCTCCGCTCATTTGGTTGAGTAGCGATTGGTAGTTGATGATTGCTGCCACTGTCGTCCAATACTCATATGCTGAAGCAGGGAGTGCTTGAACAGCGTCCCTGTAGTCATTTACTTCAGAGGCCGGCAACACCTTGCCTCGCTCTTGTGCCAATTCAATTTCCGCTCTTATCGTAGCCAAGATGCGAGCGGGGTCATATATCCTTGCGACAGCTAGCTGCTGCTTTTGTTTTTGTCCCTGCTCGTCAACATCACCCCGAAGTCTCTTTAACTGCCCTTGTGCATCGTCTACTTTGCTCGCCACTTCGTCGAGTTTCTTGGTTATTGGTTCTAGCTGCTTGCTGATGTTGTCGTTGATCCCTTTGACGGCAGGATTGAGTTTTGAGTCGACAATCGTGCCTATGTGCTCGTCAGAAGCCGTCGCTGCACTCGCGGCGAAGTGATACCACAGGGTGAGACCAAGACTAAGCATGGCTGCGACAAATGCTGCCCACTGCGCCCAAGTGCCGTGTCGGGACGGATTGTACGGACCAGGTTCTGAAGGTGGGTCAGTTGGTTTTTTCGGTTTAGGAGGGGCCATTACGACGAAGTCTACTACCTCAGTAGACGTATCTTCAAGCTCCAGTAACTCCTCTACCATAGCCATATCCTTAGATTTTCCTTCGCCGCGGCGGATGGTTCTATTGCCCTTCAGGCCAGTTTACGAACCCTGGCCAAATCAGCCCTAACGCCTGTCCATTCGTCCGTGATTTACACGCGACCCCGGCCTAGTCAGTTTTTCCAACCGCAGTTTTTCTCACGGCGAAGGCAATCGACGGCCTGGGCCAAGCCCAGTGCGAAATTATTCAAAACGGCTTGCGGCTGACCCTTCGGGTTATGAGCCGATTTCGGCCTTTCCACCAGTAGCGACCTGTAGCAGTCTATCCCATTAAATCAAGCACTTAACACTGGAGCACTTCCGCCCGTAGCGGGCCATAGCGGCGCATAGTGTTACAATTTTCGCTACAGGCAGGTCTATGGACAGAAGAGAACGAAGGCGAAGGAAACGCGAGCGGGAGAAATTAGAGAAAAAGCTAAAGAAAGAAGCATCACGGCCGGAGCAGGGTGGGTGGTTTCTGACCCTAAGGAAAGCCCTCACAGGACCAAGAGTATTGTGGACCATTGTCGCCCCAGGCTTGTCATTACTCGGCGCCTATGCGCTTCTTCACCCACATGTTTCCGTTGAGCCAAGCATTTCTCTGAATCCTGTTGACCCATATTCAACTCAGTTCACGGTCAAAAACGAGAGCCGCGTCTTTGATGTTCGCAATATCCACTGTGTCTGCTGGCCGAGAAAGATGGCGAGCGGAAATGGTTTCAGTGTGCTAAGTATCGCGCCTCTTCCCAACATGCAGCACACAATCCCAACTCTGGACCCCGGAAGCAGTAGCACGGTCGATTGCCCCTCCATCATTGGCGGAGTCGGCGCTGGGTCCGGAGAAGTTCTCGACGCTGAACTCGAAATAGTCGTCTCCTACAAGCAGTCTTGGTGGCCATTGGGGATAACTGAGCGGAATGCATTCACGGCGAAAAGAGATTCACAGCACGGTGTTCACTGGGTTCACATTACCCCCGCGGAGGAGAAACCGATTTTCCCCCAGCGGTAGAGGGGGCAACCTTCGGCCGATTTTATTTTCATGCCGTGAAACTTCTCACCTGCAAGAAACTCAAGCCAATCCGTTCTAATATTGAGACATCTTTTTTGGGAGGCCAAAATGCCACTCTCACGCATGGTCGGGGTATCCCTGCTATGGATGCACCTGGTCCTTACTGTCGCCCAAGCGAAACAGCAAGAAACCGAACCGAATCCTGTTAGCGCGTCCGGAACGCTTAACATCTTGCTTGCGAACAAAAATGGTTTTGTGATCGCCGCCGACAGCAGGATGAGCAGCGAGCGAAACTTTCTTTGTGGGCAAGCCATGCAGTCTCACTGCGACAACAGTCAGAAACTGTTCCGCGCCACTCCCAACTCGGCTCTCGTCATCGCTGGTTTCGCGGTCGACGGCCAAAACAGCCCTCTAAACCTGGCTATTGCATCGGTCCTGCTAAAGCAGTTTGGTCCTCACGGAATGGACAACGATGACCAGGCTCAGTTTGTTCTTGACCGAATCAAATACAAACTGTCGCAAGCCCTCCGAAACGTCTCAGCCCTTCACTACCCTTTTGACCCGCAGCACTTCGACCCTCAGCAGCTGAAAATAACCTTCGCCCGAATTGATGGGAATTCAAAACCTGTGCTTCGGCAATTAATCTATACCGAAACATTGAAACCAAGTGCCCCACTTCAGGTGTATGTTCCCGATTTTGACATTTCTGATTCGGGAGAAGTGCCCGTTCCTAAATTCCGTCCGTATGCAGCAGGGCTGCCTTATGTCGCGCAGGCAATTTTCGACGGTTTTTGGGACTCCAAAGATCCGGAAATTCTTAATTATTACGAAAAAAAGAAGCGTGACCAACTCGATTCAATGCCGTTGACCGAGATGCGTAGATTGGCTGCCGCGATTCTCCATGAAACTGAACGATTCATAAGCAAGGTCGGGGGGAAAGACCAAATCGGGGTGTTTCCTGCCGAAAGGGCCGGAGTCGAGTTTAGCCTTCCAAAGAATTTGCCGGCTAACGCGGACTCGATTCCGAGCGTCTTGAGTTCGGTCGGTCTCGACTGTTCTGGGACTCCGTGCAATGGAACGATCAGTTTTAGTGTTGACCTCACCCAACCCCAAGGGCCATACAAAACTTTCTATTTGGCGGGTCATTTGCGAAATATCCCGATAGCACTCGAAGATAATATTTTTGTCGGGAACAACTTCGACGGAGTTACGTTCAAATGGCGTGGTGGCAAACCATTCATGCTTCACAACACGGCTACGCACTGCACTCTCGAGGTTCCTCAAGCGATACCACTGCCAAACATTCCCGACCTGCGAGCGTGCCAGATTGTGAGAAAGGAAGTTGTGGGCTATCCTCTCGACACTGTGGGGGCTAGACGGGATTGGAGTGCTGGACCAGGTATACTTATTCAACCGCGACCATAGTCATCTCTCTTCGGGCCGGCCGCTATTGCCCAAGTTGGGCCAGCGTTGAGCCAGCGGTGGTCATTCAGGCTATAGACGTTTGAACCTAAGCCGATCTCCGTTTGGTAAGCGAACAGGCGAATGTGATATTGGCCGACTCTCACCGAGAGCGAGCATTTCTTATCAGCTCTTCGTCGATGAATCTAACGTCGTCTTTATTGGAGACGTAGGGAATCTGATTAGGGGCAAGGCCAAACCAAGTATATATTTTCTCTGCTAGAGAAAAGGCTTTTGCTGCAGGCCAAGCTCTAAGATCTTCGGTAGATACTCTAATCTCCTTCCGCATCGAAGGTTCTGGTGCGTAGTGTCTGTCCATGTCGAACGCAAAGGCTTGATGAATGACGCTATGAGGATTCAAATACAATCCTGTACTTTCAAAGAGCGCGTTTCGGATTTCGACCTTTAATTCTACGGTTGTAGGAATAGGGTGGAGATGACCGACCAACTCCGCACAGAGTTTGACGAAATGAAGCGTAAACTCAACGATGGCCAATGGATTCAACCGCGGTGACTGCTTGAAATTAGTCTCATTTTGTCCCCAAGACAGAAAATCCTCGCCCGCAGACACCCTAACGATAAACGAACCATCCTCAAACAGGCGCAGAATTTTTCTCTCGGCACTTCTAATCTCAAGATATTCGCCTTTGACTATTCTGGCCTGGCCCGAAGTGGTGAGATCCCAACCGGCGTAACGCAATTGTCCGGGATTTTCCAAAAGTTTCCTGATGGACCCAGCGTCGAAGAAGTCCTTGAACGCGGTTATCTCAAGAGGCACCATCGCGTACAGGAAGGCTGGATTGTCCTTGTTCATTCCGGTTCTTCTCTAAAAAGCCTATTTATTCTTTCGGCGAAGAGCTCCGGGTTGGGCGGAGCCGCAGGGGCCGGGCTACTCTGCGCCTTGAGTAGGGAATCAATTTTATCCTCCAACCGCAACAAAGTTTCTGGGACCGGGTGCTTGCCGTTTTGCATTAATCGGTGCAATTGATCGACAGTGAGGGGGTCGTTGGAACTCCCTACTCTTTGAACGAGCCCAAAAACGATTTGCTTGAGTTGAGTTCCTCCTTCAACGACCTTAGCCGCGAGAAAATACTTTGACTTGGAAGCTTGCGGCGGTATCTCGAGTATTCCGAAACCCGAAGCAGATCCGGGACTGGTAGGAATCCAAGACACCTTCAGACCTTTAATTGTCGGGTATATATGCTCTTTAATTACACCCTCATACTGCGGGCCGCTGAACTCGGTCTCCAAAGCTGGATCAATGGCAATGACGCGATCCGTGCTCTCCGCAATCTGAGGTTCCGTTTGGAAACCGATCAATATAAAGCCACCCTCGCCGTTTGCAAACGCACACACATCTTTCGCTAATTCGTAACGCCCGGCCGCGGTAGTGAAATCGTAGGGATTTTTCTGCTTGGCTTCGAACCACGTGTCTTCGTTCTGGCCGATAAGCGAATCGAACAGATGAGACTCTACGATATCTTTGATTGATTGAAACGACATGCGGCCCTTAGCGGAGCTTAGAGTAACGAAATCGTTATAGCTTAGGCAAGTGGAGAGTGGTCTCAGATCTTCGTGTGTTGCATCACATCTTTTGTGCTTCAGGCGGCTTTGCGTGTTTGCGTTCTTCGGTGATGGACGACCGCACTTAGCGGCATGCGGCGTGGATCAAAAACATCACAGACCCTAAAAACATCAAGACAAATCCCATCGCGTAAACAACCTTTCGAATGTCATTATCTTCATTCGTGAATAGAGCGGTGAGGAAGAGCGGAGTCGCAAGCGAAGAATTTCCCCCATCTACGCTGGGATAGATCCAAGGCTCAGGGTTGCGCATGCGATTTCCATAGCGAGCGAACACGTCGATGGTAACGGGCATTGCTTGCTTCTGGTCTCGGTCGGGGTAAAGTCTCATGAAAAGCGTTACGTCTGCACCTATCAGTGTCTTCACCTGAACTGTGCGGAATTGCTCGCCCAAATCGTCAGTAGGCGCGCTATCAGCCTTGAGTTTGAGGAGCAAGGTGTGCCTTCGTTCAAAAGGAGGCCAACGCATAAGAACGGCTTGAAGGAACCAAACATCATAGGAAAGAAGGACGACCAGCCCAATTAGGTCGATGAGGGAACCCCAAAAGTCGAGGCCAAACATGTTTAACCATATATCATATTTCTTGAATGGAGCGTCGGAAGCTGGGGAGGGAAGGGACTCGTGACAAGTTCAATCATGCAGCTGATACAAAGCATCGTTCCTGCACTCACGGGATTTCTGGGCGTATTTGTTGGTGGATGGATTTCTGGTCGACACCTGAAGCAAGAGCGAAACCACAAGAGACTTCGAGACCAATTGGAAGGATTCTACTCGCCGATGCTCGGAATGCGAGCAGAGATTAGAGCCAAGAGCGAACTTCGAGTGAAAATCTCGAGCGCAGCCGACGCAGCCTGGCAAGAGAGCGTTACTAGGGTTGCTGGAAATTACGAGGCTATTGCGAAGCTCGAAAAGGAGAGATTTCCTGAGTTCGAGAAGGTCATCCAATACGACGAGAAGCAGCTGCGGGATGAGCTCATTCCTATATATGAAAAAATGCTTCAGCACTTTTCATCCCACCTGTGGTTGGCAGAGCCGTCGACAAGGGCTCACTATGGCGATCTGGTTGAGTATGTGGAAATCTGGAGGCGTTTCTTGAAGAATACGATTCCCTCCGAAATCATCAAGAAAATCGAACACAGCGAAGGCAAGCTCAAACCGTTCTACGACAATCTCGTCGGCCAAATGGAGAAACTGCAGAAGGCGCTTACTGAGTGAGACCGAAGGGTTCAAGGAACTTGCTTCGAACGGCACTCAGGGATGAATCAGTTTTTCCACGCGCAATTTTGCGACTCGCGTAGCGCATTCATGGCCGCGAGAATGTGTGTGCTGAAGTAGCTGGCAGCTTGATCCGGCTCCGCCTAGTGAAAGGCAGTACCCACATGGACGGTTACGGCGTTTATCAGGACTTGAGCAACGAGCTTCACTTAGTCTTTCGCCATCAACTCCCTCATGCCTTGACACGGAATATAGCTTGCTCCAAGCTCACTTCACCCAGTCTCTCAACCGGAGGTCGTGGTGCTAAAACACCTGCCTTTCGCTGTGGTTTTTCTTTTGGTCCCGCTGACCGCCAGCGCCAACGAACCTGATCGTGGCGCTATCATCGAAAAGCTCGCGAAAGGTATCGCTTCGACGGGGGTTCACCGAATCTATATTCCGGACTTTCCCGACTCATCGGGTCAACCATCCGGGCCGGGAGCCTTCCTCGCTGCAACTTTCTCACACCTACTTACCGACAGAGCTAAGGGCTTCTCCACCCTCGATCGTGCTCAGGCTCATTCTTACCTTTTGAAACACAATCTGACAGATTACGCTCTTGCTGATCCTTCCAATCAGAGGACCTTCGCTTCTCAATTTGAAGTGGATGCCATTCTTTTCGGCGTCATCAATTCAACGGATGGCTCCGAACTTTTGAAGCTTACTCTGTCGGATCTGACAGGGAAGAATCTGTTTCAAGATTCATATAGTGAGCCATCGAACTTGACGGAAAACCGGTTTCCGTCAGGTGTTGCCTCGTCGGGGTGGCCTTTCTATTTCCCCATGCTGGACGGTGTTTCCCTCCCAAGCTGTTTGTACACCCCTAATCCACCAATACCTGCATCTCTGGTAAAACAACGCGTATCGGGAATCGTCTTGATCTCAGGTTTTCTCAACTCACAAGGGAAGATCCAGACTTTGCGACTGGTCGAGTCATTTGACTCGCGGTTTAACGCAATTACCGTGGAGACCGTCAAAACCTGGCGGTGCAAACCAGCCAAAGACTCCGATGGAAATCCAGTCCCGATTCGCGTTCCATTTCAAGTTACCTTCAACTCTTGGTAAGCCCTGACTGCGTCTTCGACGCGTCGCTAGTGCCAGGAACTTGGCTGCGACGATTTCTTGATTTGAAAGGACTTATCAACAAGTTCCTGGAGAGTCGGGTTACCGGACAAATGGCCTAGTACTCACAAACGCAACGGTAGGCCCCCCGGCGGGTTCCGCCTTGCTAGCTTCGAGAACGTTTTGAAAGCTGGATATGGTCATGGCCTGGTTGCTACCAAGGAGCGGCGGATTTTGCAGACGAAGCTGCGCGAACGCTTAAATGTCGTGGCTATGGCCGTGCTTGATTCCCCTCGTTCGATGGCGTCGAAAATGGCGATTCTTTCCTCGGCCGATACCGGCGGACGAAATGCTGGCAGTTTGAGTTCGCGGCGGAGTCGCACGACCGTCTTGTCCGAAACGCGGAACGTCCGCTCAATGGCCAGTGGTCGCTGGCCATCCTTTGAGCGCGCTAACGATCGCCGCTTTGGTTTTGGCGTCGAGGTGTATGCCGCGCTTCATTTTTAGTTCACGTGTCTGTGGCTTTCTACCCGGATGGCCTGGAGCATGTTGCTCGCGAAATAGGCGCGGTATTGCCGCCACTCTTCCGGGTTCATTTTCTCCATGAGCCGATCCGGTACGGTTTCCGGTAGCCCCGTCATGATTTTTTCCAGTTGGCTGGTGTCACGCGGTAGTTCACCGCCAAAAAACACTTTCGCCACTTCATCCACGAGGCTTGCAGCGAAAGTATGCTGGTGCTTATACGGATGTGTGCTGTGCTCGAAGCGAATACGCGGTGGAAGGCCCAACGCTCTTTGGTCGTGGCCAACGGTTGGCGCGCTCACACCCAATACACGAGCAATCAGAGCTTGATGCAGGCCTTGCAGTGTGAGTCGTTTAACTTTTTGTCGCCGTTGCCGCCGTGTCATTTTCATCTTGTCCTCCTATTTTGACTCCGCTTCTTTCTTGACTCCGTTTTCGGGAAGTGCCCGAGGCCGCCACCGTGAGGAATGCGGGGAATGCAATCGTGAACGCTGTGAACTTTTACGCCCGTACTTTGCGGGACACGGATTGAACATGTTTGGCGGTCGCGCAAAATTCGTAGAACCCTGGCGATTGGCAAACCCAGTTTCTGACCAATTCTGGCAGCGGCCAGCTGTTGGCTTTCACTCAAAAATAAAACCCGTTGCGCCAATGGTGCGGTCATGCGTCGCATTCGATTCTCCGCTCCTCAACTTTTTTCGAACGGGCCATTTTTACTGTTGCCCATCCACGTTCCGGCGAGCTGGCCCGGCAACAAGGCTCGTGCGACCGTATCCGGCTGGTTGTAAAGCGGCAATGGTGACGTGTGCGTCAGCGCGAGCGGGTTTCCGTTCGAGCTGTTTGGCTGGTGCGGTTGCACTGTCGCTCCCCGGCCCGCTGCCCGGTTGGTGTCCTCGTTGCCGGCGATACCGCTTGTTGATGCACTCCCAGGCTGGATATAATTTGGCATTTTTCAAATCCTTCCTAACCGATACTTTTCGTGATGCTTCGTTCTTCTTCCGCGTCGTCAACTTTGAACAGGTGCTCGAATGCCGGATCCACATTCACTTTTTCCAGCGCCGGTTGCCCGTGGCGCGGAATGGCGCGAATATTCGGATTGTTCGGAACGATGCCACTGACGCCCGTTGGCATGAGCTTGGTCAAGTCGCTGGTATCCACGCCCTTCGCGCAGGATTCA
>Ga0210399_10001197_pt1 | contig 20332 bp, 12 predicted proteins | sample IncBWC14MmetaG_FD_150865 | JGI IMG/M metagenome (GOLD analysis project Ga0210399, IMG submission 150865) | Forest soil microbial communities from Barre Woods Harvard Forest LTER site, Petersham, Massachusetts, United States - Inc-BW-C-14-M | ecosystem: Environmental > Terrestrial > Soil >... | reverse complement strand
ATCAAACGGCGGACTTTGACCCAGCGGACCGGGAACGAACGCGTTAGCAATTCCGTATCCTGCGACCAGGTCGCCACCGCGAATAGGAATTGGTTGGACGGGCAGATTGGGAATCGGCTGAATCTGGGCCTTCAGCGCGGCGCCGAGTGCCAGAACAGCAGAGATCAAGTAACCAAGCCTCCATTTCATTGTGACTTACCTCCTCGCAACGATGTCGGAACCGTGTGTTTCTGCATTTCCGGGGATGCACCCTCGCTCAGAACATGTCCTCAGAAAGTCCGGGTGTGGATAGCGCGTCGACATACTCCTGATTTCTCAGTAGTGCCACAATCGACAAAGGGTCATTTTTATGTCACGAATATATCGCGGCCCAAGCGCCTGAAAATATTGGGCGATCCATGACGAAAAGGGCTGCTAAGATATAGCGCCTTGGACGCCGGGAGCCCACATTGGCCGCCCCAATTATTCAGTTCGAGGACGTGGAGATTGACCTAGGCAAGTTCGAGGTCAGACGAGCAGGCCGGCGGGTCCGTCTTGAAAAACAACCTTTCGATCTCCTAGTGCTGCTCCTGAGGAAACGCGGCGATCTGGTGCTCAGAAAAGAGATTGCCGACTCTCTATGGGGTCCCAATGTATTCGTCGAAACAGATCGGAGTATTAACAATGCGGTACGGAAGATAAGACTAGCTCTGCGGGATGACCCTGAACATCCTCGATTTATCGAGACGGTGTCAGGCCGTGGATATAGGTTTATCGCTGCAGTATCCCTGTCCTCCGAAGACCAACCTGAGTCGATCTCGCAGCAGATGGTATCCGAGAACGGGCATGACACCCTTGCCAAGAAGGACTCCGTTGTGCCCGCAGCTGCCGCCAACAGTCCGGCGACTGCGGCAGGCGACAAGCAATTCGCGGGCAAGATCAAGGTTAAGTGGATCGCGCTTGTGTTAGTGGCTTTTCTACTCGTCCCAACGACGATCTGGCAGCTGCGACAGAAATCCCATCCGAGGAAAGAGCCAACCGAACGCCGGGAAGTCACCTACACGCAAATCACCAACTTCACAGATTCAGCAGTTGCGCCTGCTTTGTCGCCCGATGGCCGGATGGTTGCGTTCTACAAAAGCGACAATTGGTTTCTCACTCCTGATCAGATCTACTTGAAGATGCTCCCCAACGGCGACCCAGTTCAGCTTACGAATGATCCCAGGCTCAAATACGGGCTGGCATTTTCCCCAGACGGTTTACGCATCGCATTCACAACCTATAGCGCAGAGCTTACTGACGAGTGGAAAACATATACGGTGTCTCCGCTGGGAGGCGAACCGACTTTGCTTTTGTCGAATGCCGCGGGGCTCAGCTGGTTAGATCAACGCCGGATCCTATTCTCAGAAATAGAAACGGGCGTTCACATGGGAGTTGTTACTGCATTGGTAAATCGCTTGGAATACCGCAAACTTTATTTCCCCCAGCATCAGCGCGTGATGGCGCACTTCACCTATGCTTCGCCCGATCGTCAGCGGGCGATAGTCGTCGAAATGGATCCGGTCTGGCAACCATGCCGGTTGATCTCACTCCAGGGCACCACGGAGAGCCACCAAGTGGGTCCGCAAGGGCAATGCACCTCGGCCGCGTGGTCGCCGGATGGTAAGTGGATGTACTTCGGCGCTGAAGTGGAAGGCAGTCATCATTTATGGCGCGAACGCTTTCCTGAAGGCCAGCCTGAGCAAATCACATTCGGTCCTACCGAGGAGGACGGCCTTGCCATAGCTCCCGATGGGCGGTCCATTATCACTTCGATTGGCCTGCACGAGAGTGCGTTATGGATTCACGACAAACAGGGTGATCGCGCGTTGTCTTCCGAAGGTTATGCGAGCCCCGGATCGGCGAGATTTTCACCGGATGGCAAGCTGCTCTATTGCTTGATGCGACATGATTTGTCTTCGTCTTCGAGCGAGTTGTGGCGGAAAGATCTCGAGACGGGGAAAAGTGAGGCGCTTCTGCCGGGGTTGTCAATGGCGGAATATGACGTCTCGGATGACGGCAAGCAGGTTGTCTTCTCAACGCAGCCGAGCGGGAAACCTTCCCAGCTCTGGCTAGCCGAGTTAGATGGGAGGTCGCCTCCTAGAACGATCACCTCGACCGGGGAGCGTGCGCCCCATTTTGGTCCTGACGCACAAATCATCTTCCAGTTTACGGACGGAAGAGCGAACTATGTTGGCCAGATCAGAAAGGATGGTTCAGAGCGCTCCAAGTTGTTCCCAGATCCGATCTCCGCGCTTATCGCCATTTCGCCGGACCGGGGCTGGATAATCGCGGATCTACCGTTGCTTGATTCCGACGTCATCATGGCGATTCCAGTTAGAGGAGGTTCTTGGCGACGGATCTGCACTTGGTGCTCTGTGGATTGGGCTCCTGACGGTAAGTTCTTCTATATGGGGCTGCCGCCGAATTCGCACACAACCCGCGGCACAACGCTCGCAATTCCCGTAGCCGCAGGAGAGACACTCCCAAACCTGCCGTCTTGGGGAATTCGAGGACCAGAAGATGCAAAGTCAGTTCCAGGCACTCACCTCCTGGACGGCTGGTTCCTCTCGCCCGGACCGGACCCTTCGATATTCGCCTACGTGAAAACCACGATGCACCGAAATCTTTATCGAGTTCCGGTCCCATGATCAAAGCGTCTCGCAGCGGGCCAGTTCTCGGAATCGCAAGTGCCGCTCTGGCATGCACGGTCGTGAAGGTCAAAGCGGTGCCGGGTGAGCAAACCTGGGTTTGGGAGAATCGGAAGCGTTTCGCAGGTCCGGGGTAAAAGGCTTTGGCGACAACGGCTGCGAGATTATCGAGAAGCTGCGAAACGACGATACGTTTCGGCGGGTATGGTCGCGGAAGCGTGCGCAAGAGTGGGGGACAAAGACTGCGTTTTTGAATGGTTGGAGAAGGCTTTTCAAGAGCGTGACGATCTGATGATCAATCTCAATGCGGATCCAGTTTTCAATGCAATTCGAGCGGATCAACGCTTTCAAGGCCTCGTGCGCCGTGTCGGCCTCCCCGAAGCAAGGCCTCAGACGTAGCCAACAGGCGACTTAAGGCCACGCGCTTTGAACTTGCAGACGGCGTTGCACGCAAAAGCGAAGGAAGCGCCCGACTTCCGTTTCTATGCGTTGTACGACAAGGTATTTCGGGGGATGTATTGGCGTTTGCCCACCAAATCGCCATCAGTACAGTAGCGCGTTACATTGGCGAACTTCCGAAGGCCCACCAGCAGTAACCCTAGCCCCTGATTGTGGCCTCATATCCGTCTCGTCCCCTTAGTTTCCGCCTGACCGATGATAAGGGAACTGCCCTGCTCGATTAAAACTCGTACCGCAACGCGAATTGCATGACGCGCGGCTGAGTCAGCAGACTCGTGTAGGCGCCGAAATTATTCGGCGACTGCGTAAGCGAAGTCAGCAGAGCCGACGATCCCACCGACTGAGCATTGAAGCGCGTGAGATTGGGCACGTTAAATACATCCCACCGGAATTGCACGCTGTGAGTTTCCCGGTAGGGCATCTTCCAGCTCTTGTATAAGCTCATGTCCCACTCGGCGAAGCCGTTCCCACGCAAAACATTGCGCGAGCCGACCTGGCCGGGAAGAGGCAGGGTGAAGTCCTGCTGCGCTGCGGCGGGATCAGCAAAAATGTTGACGCTTCCGTTTTTCTTGAAAGTGCCTGTTCTGGGTTTCGAAGTCATCTGAGTGACCGCAGTGAGGAACCAGTCCGTCGGCCAGCGTTGGCCGCCGTCGACGCTGAAGGGGAATCCGCTGGTCCAGCGAGCCACTCCGGAAGTCTGCCAGCCGCCGATGAAAGCGTCCAACACGCCACTGGCGTTGCCGGCCAGTGCGCGACCTTTGCCAACGGGTAGTTCCGCAATCCAGCTGAGGTTGAACTGATGGGTAAGGTCAAAGTCGGAGACTGCGCGGGCTAGATTCGGGGAAAAGGCGTTGGCCAGGCGGCTTCCTACCAGCCCGATGTTCTGATAGCCATACACAGAGAATCCGACGCGCGACGCCGCGGAGGTGATGTCGATGGATTTCGAATAGGTATAGTTGAAGTCAAACTGAAATCCGTGGCTGACCTGTTTCCTCAGGTTGATCTGAAGCGCATGGTAGCTTGAATTTCCAACCGAGCTCCATCCGTACATGGAAATGGCCTGGTTGTTCAGGAACTGGCCAGAACCGTTACGCGACAAGCCTGGAGGGCCGTTGAAGTAATAGGATCCGGTGCCGCTGTTGTCTCCTATCCCGCCATACAGGTCGATATCCGCCAGGCCAACGATCTCGTCGCCAATGACCGACAGACCCGGGTTGTAATACATATTAAAGACTTCCTGAAGCAGACCGTCCTGAGGATTGGTTGCGGTGGGCACGAAACCGGTTCCAAAGGTGTCCGAATACTGAGTGGCGCCCGCCCGGAGCGGAGGCAGCATGTCGATCCAGTACTGAGAGGTGGGACCTAGCGTCGCGGCGGTAACCGTTCCAATCTGCGCCGGTGTGATGACAGCCTGGTAATAATTTGTCGGCGCCCCACCATTGCTGGACAGCGCGAACTTCCTTGCCAGATTGGACAAAGCCGATGCTGCCGTGTAGTAGTCAATTCCCGACTTCGGGTCTCTGATATTCAATGGCTGAGTGAGGTCGCGCTGGGTGAGCAGATGGTGGCCAAAACGGCCTACGTACGAGACCTGCACCGAGAATCGGCGGGGCAGTTCGCGTCCGATGGAAACGTCCACAGTATAAGAATGTGGTGTCTTGAGCGTGTTGTCGGTTCCCCACAGGTTAGCCTGAGAGTTAACGACAGTTTTCTGGGGAAAACCCGGAGGGGGCGGCGGCAACAGGAATGGAACGCCATCGATATTGGTTGGCGGAATCGCGTTGATGCCGATGATTCGAGGCAGGTTCTCAGCGCTGGTCACACCAAACGTGCAGCAGGTGTTTTGAATCGTGGTGGAAAAACCGGAGGCGCCGATCTGATCGAAGCTGTTGATGAGCGCGAATCCCGCGCGGTCGTACACTCGGCTGAAGCCGGCGCGGATGACAGTCTTGTCGTTGTCGCCAAAGATTCTCTTGAAAGGTCCGTCACTGAATCGCGGCGAATAGGCGATTGAGATTCGCGGCGACCAATCCGTCTTTTCCAGAGGATAGAATCCCGGGCCGTGGTTGGCTGGGCCACTCGGGGTGAAATTAATCGACCCCATTGCGCCGTAGCCAATTCCCTGGTACATGTTCTTCACGTTTTGGGCGAACTGGGTTCCCAGGCCGAATGTGGTGGACGCTTGTAGCCCGTTGGTCTCCCAAGGCGCAGGAAAGAACGACCAGCGCAGTCCGTAAGTCAGCGTGAGATTTGGTTTGATGCGCCAGGCGTCCTGGCCGTAAAACTCGTAAGAATCGAGGCCATAGTTTCGCTTGACCGGTGCGCCACAAACTCCCCCGGGACACGGAACTCCCGGCACTACGTTGCCGCTGTGATCCAGGTTGTAGTTGGCGACCACGTCCGAAATCATTCCATACAACGACAACAGAGGACGATCGTACTGGGTTGCGGTCACAGGCTCGGGCGCGGTGCCCAGTGGAGACCCCGGAATGTTGAGGTTTGGGTGCGCGGCCTGATTCATGGGATCCAATGTGCTCGTAGTGCCTGCAAAACCGATCGGAGACGTCCAGTTGGTTGTTCCCAGGGCTAGAGTATTGGAATGCAAGTAGCTGGTGCGCGGATTTCGGGCGATTTTAATCGAAGTTCCAAACTGGAACGCGTGGGTCCCTTTGGTCCAGGAAAAGTCATCGACAAAATTGTGCAACGGCAACTGGAAATTGTGACTGAAGTTAATTCCCTGATCCAATCCCAGGAACGTGTTCCACTGCTGGTTGGTGTTGCCTACAACGCCAAAGCTTTGGCGAGTGAATCCCCAATGAAAGGAGTTGGCCATGGTCGAACTGAGAACGGCGATATATCCCAGGGCAAACCCTTTGCTATGGTCGAGAATTTCTTGCATGGGAGCACTCGGGGAGAGTTCGCCAGGCAGTGTCTGGTAAGTGCCCGGTAAGAATGGAGCTCCGGGATTGCGCAAGTCGTCCAAGTTGCCGCGCCAAAACAGAGTATGTTTGCCGTCCGCCGTGAGGTGGTAATCGATGCGTGCTATGAACACATCGTTGTCGAGCTTGGTGGGGGCACGGAAAACGTAACCGGCATAATTCAACCCGTCTCCGGCGGAAGGATCGTTGGTCGGCGTCTGACCGGTGCAGAAAGTCCGGTCAAGATAACCAGTGTGATTGGTCAGGTCGAGCATCGCCGGATCAATCCCGATGCCCTTAGGGTCGAGATTTTGCAGAGCTGTGCGATCAAACGTGGTGATTCCGCCATTCACGTCAGCGTACCGAAAGATGCCCTGACAGAGAGACGGCGTAGGAATCACGCGTTCGGCGCGTTGCTCCTCGCGCTCGCGGGTCCCCTCGTAGTTGGCGAAAAAATACAACCGATCTTTTTGAATAGGCCCGCCGACAGAAGCACCAAAAATATTGCGGTTCAGCTGCAGAGGCTTATTCGGCAGCCCTATATTCAGCTCGGACTGCTTGACGAGATAGTCGTTAGCGCTCGTTACCGTGTTCCGCAGGTCTTCATATAACGAGCCGTGAAAAGCGTTCGTGCCGCTCTTGGTCACCAGCGCGACTTGCGCTCCAGAACCCTGCCCCTGGTCCGCACCATAATTCGTGGTGGTGACTCGGAATTCCTGAACCGAATCCTGAGTCACGGGGAGCACCGAAGTGAATGCATATCCATTCGATTGATCGTTCACATCGACGTCGTCGAGTGTGACATTGCTCTGATCGCTCCGCGCGCCATTCACGGCGCCATTGCGCGTATCCTGGTCCTTGTCACCGATGCGATTGCCTGTGTAAACAACCCCGGCTTGCAAACTCAGCAGGTCGGGAACATTCCGGCCCTCCAGAGGTATTTGCCGCACTTGTGTTTCATTAAAGGAATTGCCGAGGGAAGCATCCACCATGTCGATAGCCGGCAACTCAGACGTGACGGTGACGACTTCGATCGCGGAGCCGACTTTGAGCTCAACGTTGGCGGTGGCTGGGGTATTCACGAGCAGGGCAAGATCCTTCTGTTCATAACTGCGAAAGCCCGCTGCCTTTACGGTCAGTGTGTAGCTTCCGGGAGGGACAAGAAGAAACTGGTACTGGCCCTGATCGCCAGTTGCTGCGGTCCGCTCGGTCTTCGATTCGCGATTCGCAAGTACAACCGCGGCGCCAGGGACGCCATTTCCGTTGGGATCCGTTACGGTGCCCCGAACCGATGTTGTTGCCTGGGCGTGAGCGAGACTGCTGCCGAACACGCATCCCAGCAAAGTCAGGGTCAGAGTCAACTGTCTGGCAGAGCACTTCGAGAACCGCGAACGAAACACCAAAGCGGGGCGGGCCAAGGCGTTATTTCCAGCCATATCTTTCCCTTCCCGAACGCAATTTGTTTTGGAGACTGAACTTAAAGTATGGCGTTTACACTGACCGGATATATTTGTCAAGCGTCAGCAGCCCGCGCAGGGAGCGGGCTGGTGGCGCGGGGACGCCGGCGAGCGGCGTCCGTTGCCAGGGATGCTGCTGCATATCGACGCCAGCCGCCATCAGTGGTTTCAGGATGAACTCTGGTATGACCTGATCGTGACTCTGGACGACGCCACCAGCCAGATGTATTCCCACATTGATCGCAAAGAAAACCGCGCCCGGGTGGACGGTTCCGCCAGTCTGCTTCAATTTCCCAGTTGGGTCTTAGCTGTAAATGACGGCGGCACTCAAGAGTTGTCGGGATGGCCTGTCGCTCGTTGCCCCGGATGCGGTCTGCTCACGCACTCTTCTGTTGCTTTCTCCATTTCGCCCAGCGAGCTTTCTGAGCGGCACGGATACGAGCAATCGCCGCGGCAGACATCTTGCGTTTCGGTCGGCTACTGATGGGCACAACCTTCGCTCCTCTGGCTTTGGCCCATCGTGCACGTTGAGCGACAGCAATTCGGGCACGACCGGCGGCGGAGATTCGGCCTCGATGCGATGCGCCCTTCGGGTTCAGCGCCGAGAGTGCGTTGTTGAGACTTTCAAGTTGAGAAGTGAGACGGGAGCGTTCCCGCTCGAGTTGATTGAGCACGGAGGTGAGATTCGTCATGGCTGGGAATTGTACTAAAGGCATCAATTTGGGGTAGAGACTTCATGACCTGACTGAAGTTTGGCAAGGGTCTGGCTCTGCCTCTCCCGAAGGAGGCTATACCTGGTACGCTGGCATCTGAACCACCCGAGAATTCTTCAGCAGGGTGGACTTTCTCTGATAGACAATTGAAGGCGGAAAACTGCAACAATTGCGCTGTCCTCATCCTACTGTTACGCTCTGTGGCCATGCGAATCCCCACATTTGTGTTTGCTTTTCTGCTTGGGTCAACAGCCTTCGCCCAACACATCGTCGAGCAGAAAATCTTCGACGCCATCATTGCTGAATATTCAGGTGAGTCCGCACAGGAGCAAACACGACGCATTGTCGAGTACCACCGCATTCAAGGCAGCCCCATGATGGCTGCGGTTGCCGAGCGGGTGGTGCTCCCGAGACTCAAGGAATATGGCGTGGAAGCAAGCATCGAGCAATTCCCTTCCGACGGTAAGACTCGATACGGAACGTTCCTGTCGCCGATGGGCTGGGACATGCGTAGCGGCGAGTTGTGGGTCGAGAGCGTCGGCAACATCCACGACTTCAAACCCATCATGCTGTGCCGTTATGCAGACGTACCGATGTGCGTCTCCACCTATTCTAAGGGCGGCGACTGGGCGGGCGAGCTGGTGGACGTTGGCAGCGGCGCCAAGGAGGCTGACTATCAGGATAAGGAGATGCAAAGCAAGGTTGCACTGGCCTCAGGCTACGCGGCTGCCGTGGTGCGCCTGGCCGTGCTGAAGCATGGCGCAGTGGGTGTGGTCATCTATCCTTCTGCCGAGGACCGGCCGGATCACCCGGACATGGTTCGCTACAACGGCATCTGGCCACGCGCTGACGAATTGGAGAAGACCGGCGGCGGATTCCAGATTTCTCGCAATCAGTATGAACAACTCAAAGCACTCATGCATTCAGGCCCGGTGCGTGTGCGAGGAAAGATTGATGCCACACTCGGTCCGGGTAAGCTGACCGTGGTGCACGCCTATATCCGTGGCACCGAACATCCCGAACGTGAAGTGCTGGTGACCGGCCATCTCGATCATCCCAAGTGGAGCGCTAACGACAACGCCTCCCGCTCAGGCGCGATGATGGAAGCTGTGCGTACGCTGCAAACGCTGATCGCCGCCAAGAAAGTGCCCGCACCACGATTGACCATTCATTTCATGTGGGTGCCTGAATACTTTGGCACACTGGCCTATGTGACCAATCATCCAGAAGCTCGCCGATGCGACACAGCCTGGGATGATCCCCGCAACAAACCTGCGGACTTCGCGCCCGGCAAGGCTTGCGTGACTGCCAATATCAACACGGACATGGTGGGCGAAGATACCGTCAAAACGAATTCACGGTTTTATTTCACCCGTACACCGGACTCCGTACCGTCGTTTCTTGATGGGTTGATGTCTGACGTTCTCCAGCAGACACGTGAAGCTAACCTCTACGCGCCTACAGGGACCCACAACTACTGGCCAGCAGAGCCGATTGCCTATGCCCAGGGGAGCGATCACGACATTTTCCTTGGACTCGGCATTCCCGCCACCATGCTGGGGCACGATCCTGATTGGACGCACCACACCAGTGAAGACAAAATTGATAAGACCGACGCGAGCGAGTTCCGCCGTGCGGGCGTGCTGGCAACCTCTGCCGCGTACTGGCTGGCTGCGGCTGACTTTGCTGCTTGGGATCGCCTGAAGGCGGGTGAGGTGGCTGCCCGACTGGAAGTACTCGCCCAACGGGTGGCTTCTGATGTTGCCTCCGGTCCCGTTCCCGCAGCAGAACGGATCAAGAAGAATGAAGATGCGTTGGAAGAGGCAAGCCGCCAGATGCGAGTTGCCAGCCGACATAACTTTGAGGCGTTCAACGGCGCGACTGACGCTGGCATAGAAAAATCAAGAGATCGCGTTGCGCGTCAGCCTTTCTTACAATTCCACGGCCCGCGGCGCCTGGCACTTCTGCCCATCGATGCCTCGGCTTTTGCGAGCCTCCCGAGCGAGGATGCCTTATGGCTCTCCCAGCAAGAAGCCCGTTTCGCCAGCGACTCTGAGGGCTTGGCGACAAAGCCGAACTTTGCTCTGATCAGTTTTGAGGCCATGAACGTTATGAACGGCCAGCGAGGCACGGACGAAATTGCCAGCTTCCTCGCCACGGAGTTTTTAATTGACATAGACAAGGCGTGGGTGAATCGTCTGGTGAGCATTCTTGTCAAACAGCACCTCGTCACGCTTGAGAACGGAATAAGTCCTTAGCAGACACTAGCGGACCGATTTCTATCCAGAGGTCGAATGGCACGACGACATGTAGTGGGGTGCTACCGAGCTTTACTTCGCCGTGCAGAGTTGTGGGACGAGGTCACGACCGGCTTGACTCACAGATTCTTCGGCCTCTCTACTGCCCAGGTCGCGATCTCCACTTTCCTAGGCGCGGTTATCGGTGTTCTCTACTCTGTGGTCGGATGGCTCATTCTGTCCATGAAGAAGCGGGCAGCGGCGCTTGCCCTTGTGCTTCTGATCGTGGATATCGCAGGGCGTATCGGTGTGGTTGTGGCGGGTCTGTATCCCGTTGACTCCCCCAAGCAAGTCTTAGCCATCATCCTGGACACGTCCATGGTGGCAGTTTTCGTCGCATACATCGGACTGAAATGCTCGAACAACTGACATCGATATCGAATCACTATTTCTCGACTGGGGGGCTAGATACTATTGCCACGAAAACTATTGCCACGAAAGCACAAAGCGCATATAAGCAACTTCCAGTTTTGCAGTTTTGTAGTTTTGCAGGCAGTCGGCTCAAGTCGAATCCGTTTCAGGATCCCAGGTGATTTTTCGTTCTGCTCGACCGCTTAATTGGAGATAGGCTTCACGAGAAGGGTGCTTCAGACTCTTTTGAGAGAATCGCTTTGGCGTGCGCCAGAAAGGTTACGGCAGCCCAAAGGTCAAATGCGCATTGCTCGCAATCGAAGAGGTGCATTTCAAATTCTTCCCGCAAGTCAGGGCACATTTCTCCAAGCAGATACTTTTCTGTCGCGAGCGTTCGCACTGCTTCATCGTGATCCACCGTCGCCCCCCAGAATCCAGCGTAGATTTTCTGAGCGTTAGACGGTCGGATTCTAGCAGAGCTATCTTCAAGACGGCGATAATTGCCGAAGAATCCCTTTTAGATTCACTGCGGCTCTGAGTGTGATCGCCTCTTTCGCAATTAGCAAAACATTCTAAAGACGTGTGCAACCGCTGTTCAATGCTCGCGACTGCCCTTACTTTGCTACCGTAATGCGAAAGTCGTAATGCTTTGGTCTTCCGGACCCCGGGAGCGACGATGACACAACAAAAGAGTAGACGTCCGATGCGACCCCCTGCACCGGTATGTCAAAAACCAGACGAGCATCGCCCGAGGCTGATACGAGCGGTAGCAGCCGAGCTGCCCAAATCGGCTGATTCTTTCCTGGGGCCTCAAGCATCACATCGAAGGGACCAGGACTGCGGCCTGGGAGAGCAATGTCCACCACAATACGTTGAGCGGAGGGCTTGATCTCAATGTTTGGGATCTGAGTGCTATCACCGCGAGCTCGATCCGACACCAAAGTCAAAGCAACCATCGACGGCTGCGATACCTGTGCTTCTTTTGCCACAGTTGCAGACTGTTCTCGCTCTTGTGCAAGCTGCCCTTCAAGTCTCGCTTGGTTCTTGCGAATGCCGGATATGTAAATCAAACCCGCGACAATAAGCAGGACCAATGCGGCGAGTTCCCCATAGTTTCTGAGATGAGAGTGCCCAAAATGAGGTGACCTATAGTCAATGCTCTCCGGGCGGACATTCGCTGAGCCAAACGTCTCCGTTCGTGTGTTGACCAAGTCCTGTCTCTGCTCGAGATGATGTCGCAAGATTCGTGCAAATCGCAATTTTTCTTTGCGTTCAGGTGGCCGCAGAAAATATCCATCGACAGCATCCTTGTCCGCAGGATCCAGCGCCCCGTCCAGGAAGTCTTCTATGATCTCTTCTTCGATTGATTCAACCATTTCCGACAAGTCATCATTAACAAATATTTCACGGCTCAATTGTTCTTCGAGCTCCTTCTTGTGATCAAGTCTGCCCAGCAAATACTCACGAACTAGACCCCGGTCGGGAACATCGCTGCTCATTGCACGACCTCGTAACAGCTCAATTTAGTGATCGCTTGATACACGCAACCACACAGATGCGCAGTTCCTTGCGGATCCTGCACATCCTGATCCGCAATACATTTGTTCCGCCTGCCCCAGCGGCCAGCAGCTTCCTAGCCTCAATCTTGTCTCGTCCTTGCCCTGCATGATATTGAACTATAATCTCGCGGTCTCCTGACGACAGTTGAGTCAAGCAACGATCCAGACATTGCAGCTCCAGCTCGCGCACTTTCGGGTCGGGATGTTCTAAAGACGCCACGTCGGCATCGATGGCGACAAGCTTTCGCTCTCGCGTATCCTGATACCAGACATTTCTTGCTACGCCGTAGCAATAAGCAAGCGGGTTTGAATACTGCGCGCACGATTCAATTTTTCTAACCACAATGTCCACGGTTTTATCGAAAAGGTCATCCGCGTCCGTGCAACCTTTATGAATGAAGAACCTTGTCAACTTCGTCCTGATTCTTTGATATTCCTGCACAGCCAGTTCGTCATCCGTAGACAGCCAACGAAGAAACCTACCGAAGGCTTCTGGCGTGAGCGTCCTCTTCTCCCCTTGTGCTGCCATAGGCGATCTACGAGAATGCAGCCCCATGCAGTGAATGTTCTATTTGTAGTCTCCCTGCAACACAAAAGCTGCCCAGTAGTACGGGTTGGACCACTGCTCATCGCGGAGCATTTCAAGCTGAGCGCCACGCAGTGCTAACCCAGGGCTTTCTCCCTTCTTTATTCGTGCATACAGTCTCGACATGAGAGCGGCAGTGGCATCGTCATTTACCTTCCACAAGCTTGCAATGACACTCTTTGCACCCGCATATAAGAAGCCGCGCGGCAAGCCAATAATTCCCTCAGCTTCCAAGTCTTTGCCCAGCGCAGAGTCGCAGGAACTGAGGACCACCAGATCAGCCGACAGCTTCAATTTGTAAATATCCCCCAGGCGTAAATACCCATCCTGCCTTCTGCCCCTCCTATCTACTAATGACAGAATGAGCCCTGACATTTCCGGCTGGCGAGTGTCGACGATCCCATGAGTTGCGAAGTGCACCAGACGAAAACGTGTGAGCCCATCTGTGAGCACGTGGGCACGGCTCGCGTCGAAGTCCAGTGCAACTTGCACAGCTTGAGGATCCTCAGAGCGAAGAACACTCGCAATTGCGTTAGCCTCGTCGCGTGAAGCCGGCAGTCTGGCAATGTACTGAGATCCCCCGATACTGCGAATGGCTCGGTTCAAACTGGCGGGGCGATCCTCATCGCTTCTCCTGGTGACTGAATGACGCATTGACACACGCTCGTCATCCGGTTCAAAAACTGGATCGGCAAAAATCGCTGCGGTCGCTGTTGGTGGAGTTCGCTTGCCAGTCGCTTTTCGCAAAATCCCGAGCACCGATGCGGAGGGCAGAACGTCGACCTCAAACTCATTCACCAGAAGATCTTTGCCTGTAGAGGAGGCAGGAAGTGGAAGCGCAGCAAACGGTATATATTGGAGGGATTCGTCAGGCACGATGAGGATTCGTTTGGGCCCAGAAAGAGGGATCGGCCCAAGAAGTAAACGTGATAATTGCTGTGCTTTGAATTGATATGCCCGATTCAATTTGCGGACTCGCGCCTGGTAGTCCACCGCACTCTCTCCACTCTTCAACTGTGGAGGAACGAGCGCCTTACGAAAAGCGTCGACTGATTCCCTGATTCGGGCCGACTTTGGCAGTTCGTGTGAAGTAATCTTGTGTTGGTCTACGATCCATACATAACTCTTTTCATCGCCAAGCGCGTATTCAAGCAGAACTGTGTCTTCGTTTCCAATCTCTGCCTGCACCTCCGGCAGCGTCAGAATCGGCGCCCCTGAGGGCGCTCCGTCTTTTGCATCGACAGTGCGAAGCTCGGTTGAATCAACCGCTTCCAATTGCCTTCGCAAGAGCTCATCGCAGGGGGCATCTTGATCTGATGTGGTAAGCAAATCCAGAAGGGAGCGTACCTTGCTTCTTTCAGAAGCCTCAAAGGCCTTCTGTGCGAAACCAAGTTCTGGCTCCTGTTGATGGAGCAACATTAGCGCCTGTATATAAAGTGCATAGTAGCGGTGCACAGAAGCGAAATACAAAGCGCGTGTGTCAAAATGCGAGATACTAATCCTCTGGTTCTCGACGATGTCAATTGTCTTCTCTATCGCTAACCGCGAGTCTTGCAATCGATTTAGCTGCCGATAGATCCAGGCTAGCTCGTACTCTATCTCGGCGATTTCTTCAATCTGGCCCATCTTCTCCTTTAAGGAGTTCGCTTGTTCGAGAGACGCGATCGCTTGCTGATAATCTTTTTGATTCGCCTGTAGACGCCCTAGGCGGATCAAAGTTTCGCCCTCCCCATAGATGTGGTCCGCGGCACGATAGGCATCGAGCGAGAGGCGATAAAACTTTTCCGCCTGTTCATATTTGTTTTCGGCTTCATAGGCTCGCGCGATATTCGCATAGGCTGATGCCACCACCACAGGATTGTTTGCCTTACGTCCGAGGCGCAAGTCGCGCAGGTAAAGCGGCAGCAGTCGCTTGTAGTCCCTCATAGCTGCCAAAGCTCTGCCCATCCCGTTAATTGCCTCGTGCTCTCCCAGAAAATCCTGAACACCTGCAAACGCAACCTTAGCACTCTGGTAATATTCAAAGGATTTCCGCCAATCGCCTGTTGCCCGGTTTACGTAGCCCAGCCCATTTAGCACGCTTGCTTCGTCATCCCGATCACCTACTTCCCGGAATAGCGGCCGGGCTACGGCGTAATTGCATTGCGCGGTTTCAAATTCGCCCGCTAGTATCGCGAAGATGCCCAGCGCAGCACGCACTTGCGCAATACCATAGTAATTGTCAGCCAAGGACCATAATCGCAAGCCCTCTCCGGCTGCGTGTAGAGCTTTTGGCCTTTCACCCCCCTGAAAAAGAGCGTGTGCCAGGATAAGGAGTGCCTGCGCCTCACCATTATCGTCCTTCGCTGCGGCGAAGAGCTCCCGGGCACGCCTGAGGCAGTCCGCTGCCTTCGAATAGTCACCTCCGGAATGGAGAACTTCCCCACGCGCTTCCAGGGCTTCGGCTTGTGCTCTGTCGCTAAGGTGTTCGCACAGACTCAATGCTTGACGTGAATACTCATCGGCAAGGGAGTAAGGCCCAGTGTTAGCATACGTTCGAGCGGCGCCGCTCAATGCCCTGCATCGCAACTCGGGATCTCGTCCGAGTTTGAAAGACTCGCGATAAGATTCTCGCGCCTTGTCGAACTCGCTGAGGATCACATAAATCTCACCGATCTGTAGTTGTGATTCTGCCGCCTTGTCATACGAGCGAGTGGCAGCAAAGAGGCGCGAACTTTCTCGGAACAACCTGGTTGCAGCCAACAGGCTCCTGGCGCTCTGCTTCTCGCGAAAGAGCGCCGCTCTTTGGCCCAATTCTTCAGCCTTTTTCAGTAGAGAATTGTCGCTACGATCCACGCGGGATGTGGCGACGGAACTCTCCTTGCCGTCCTCTCCCGGTGTTTCAATACTGTCGATACGCTCCGCAACGCTGAACTTTCCAGCCGCATTCATCGCGGGCGACTGGAAGAGAACGCACGCCAGCAGTGCCGCAATGATGCGCCATCTCATAGTCCCCCGATTCCGCCAAAGCCATCCCGAGGAGCAGTTGTTCACCAGTAGATGCATCCAGCCACCAGGCTCACGCTCCGGGCTTTAGCGCCAACTGTTCCAGCTCGTTGTTCAAATCTTCATTCCGCTTCGGAAGTTGCCTGACCTCCTCGCTGTCCCCGCGCCCGCGGCCAAGCGCTGCCGATAGATTTTGAGCGACCTGTTCAGCGGAATAGTGCAAGTCCAGTTCGTGGGGAAACTTCCGCGCCAGGACAACAGACCATCCCTCCTTAATGAAAGCGCCCCAACCGTCATTCTTGAAAAAGGGTAACTTCTCAAAGTCTGACTCAAGTTCCACAATTCTCCCATTGCGCGCCTTGCGCGTATTGTCGCCGCCACCCTTCGCCAGAATTAGTTTGACGACTCCGGTTTCGGCTTCACCCAAGAGTCGCTGGGTTTGCTCTGTCACGTCATTTTCAACGGAGTACGGGAAATATATAGAAAGGCCGTGACAATCTTCCACATTCGGCCTCGTCACATTGGCGATCACGTACTCTCGGTTGTCGATCACGTCTCGAACTTGCTTACACGCGTTCTTCAATGCCTCGCAATACTCCTTGTCCCCACAGTTGTTTCTGTCCAAACTAACGGGCAACTTCTCGCAAAAGTCATAAATATCCACGAACAAACCGAGGACGAAATCGTGCGCATCGCGACGGGCTTCGACAATTGCATTGCTAAGATCCTTGTCTGCGACTGATTGCAGCAGAAGACCAGCGAGTGTACTCACTGGCTCCGTGATCTTTTCGATGTTTGCCAAGTCGAGGCTGGAAAGCATGATCTCCTTTACCCCGTTGCGGCGCGTGACGAGATAGTCTCGGAAGGACTCGACATAGATCTTGGGGATCAACTCGGAAACAGCTTTCGGATCCCCGCCACGACCTTTCAGCCCCTCTAAAATCCGTGCATAAGGAAAGCTCACATCCGGCACCTCATCCTGCGATGCAATCATGTATTGAGCGCAGCCCTGCAGCGCGCTGGCGACTTCAACCATGCTCATAGAGCAAGCATCAAAAGCAATGAAATCGAGTTTGTTATCTTTGTTGAACTTGGTATTTTCCAGAGCACTCCTGAGTTTCGCGGGAGTCAGATATCTCTCGCCTGCTGTACCGGGATCCCGGTCCAGCAGCAGTTCCGTCCCGTGCCCCCACAAGATTAAAGAATAATGCCTATCCTTTGGCTTACTGAGCGGCTCGGACGCTAACTTCACGAAATCGCTTAGGGTCTTTGGATTCGCCATGTTGAGCTCGCCCTGGGGCTTCGCAACATCGCTGAGTGGCTTCGTTTTGTTCGTGCCCTCAAAACGGTATAGGAATGTCTGTTTGTTGCCGTCATTGGGATCGAACAGTGCGATCACTTTATCTCCGTCGTCGGACGCCGCTTGTCGCAATTGATTTAAGGAATCAATTGCGAAGTTCGCTAAAACATCGTCGGCGGAGATGTAAACCATGATGGTCCAGTTGTCAGTCATATAATCCCCTCGCTAGTGGATTGAAATCCATGACCCTGGCGGGCACAGTCCTGGAGAAAACGGTGGGATCAAAGTCAGATTCACCATTTCCGTGAGACCCGTTCGCGGTCTCATAACTAAGTGACCCAACTCGGAAAACATTTCAGCACTTTCGCAAAAATGTTTGGCTTGCGAAGCTGCTGATGGTGATGAACCAGATTTGCTCCGATTGAGATTTGTCCAGAAAAGGCGGTCCGAATCTTGCACCCTCGCCGTCGCAAAATCAACGAAAAGGTAACGCCAGAGCTGCCACCCCAGAACCGATCATTACACCGTCAAACCACCCCCGCCCAATTAACTGATTTTAGAAGGGTTAGGGAATCCGTCTGAGTGCACCATGGCCGAATCATCTGCCGTATCTCCCATTTAGGGTGCCCTCCTCGAGAACACCTGAACTGAGAATTCTGAACCGGATCCATTGAGATAAGCGACAGCTTGCGGCTTACCCTGCGCGCGCAATCTCGGGTCGGCAAAAAAGCATTTGGCAAAGCCCATAAAGTTCTCAAGCAGTAGAAAACCAAAGGCCACTAATGGATCGCGCTTCACAAACTCTGCCACAGGAAAGAACTGAAATGTTTTCGACATTTTTTTCATAAGAAGCAGTGGGGTTGTTTCCACGAATTCAATTTGGGCTTCTCGGGGAGCCTCAGGAGGGCAGATATGGCACGCCGCTTTTTGGGGATTCTGACCACAATGGCATTGGCTTTGTTGATCAGCGTTCCTCTCTCTGCACAGACTATAGCCACAGCAACCGTTCCCTTCGACTTCACGGTCGGACAGACTCAACTGTCTGCTGGAACGTACGAAATCAGTACGCTTGCCCACGCCGCTGGCATTGAGATCCGGAATATCAAAGCAGCAAAAAGTGTTTTGAGCGTGGTCCGCTCGGAGCATAGTCGCAACGACGACAGCAGGACAAAGCTGATGTTCAACAGGTATGGGGATAAGTATTTCCTTTCTCAGGTTTCGCGAGGATTGGGCGGAGGCGTAATGCAACTTCCTACTTCAAAACTAGAAAAGGAAATTCAAATCGTGCGTAGCCGTGCATCGCGAAAGGTTGTTGTCGCCGCAAAATAAAGCGCCACCACAACAGCGACGGCCCGGAGCTAAGCGGCTCCGGGCTTTCCCGGTGAAGTTGTACTTCCGCGGTCTTCTTGCGCGTAGCACGAACAACTTGTTTAGTGTTCGGCGAAATACTTTTGGGAATTTCTCACAAGAAGTAAACGCATTGCCACCACGTCGAGCGTGCATAGTTCTGCGGACTTCCCGCTCAGAATGTGAGATCTGATGCAGCACGAGAATTAGAGAAGATTTGGGTCGAAATCCGACGCTGTCAATGGGAGCAAAAAGCCAATGAAATTCTACGCTTTTGACGCACTGTATTTGCAGCGGCTTCGTTCTGAAGATCCTTCGACAGAGCAGCACTTTGTTGAGTATTTTAGCGATCTCATTGAACTCAAGCTCCGTCACCGATTGCGTTCTCCCTCTGCGATCGAGGACATTCGCCAGGAAACATTCGCCCGGACATGGGCGGCGCTGCGAAGCGAACGAGGGATACACCACCCGGAACGGCTCGGGTCTTTTGTCAACTCCGTTTGTAACAACGTATTGTTAGAACACTATCGTCAGTCATCAAAAGAGACATCACCGTGCGACGATGTTGTTATGAACGTCGCCGACCCGGCCACGAGTGTTGCTGATTCGATTTCCAACCGAGAAATGCGGGAAAAGGTCCGTGACATCCTCAAGAGTTTGTCCGAAAAGGATCATTTTCTATTGGAACGGGTTTTTCTAAACGAATCGGACAAGGACGAGGTCTGTCAGGACGTCGGTGTGAGTCGAGATTATCTCAGGGTATTGCTGTATCGCTCTAAGAAATCCTTCAAGAAGGTGTTTCTTAAAGAAATGGACAGGCGCAGCAAAACGAAACTAACTGAAGTCTCAAGGAAGAACAACCCTCAAAGGCCCGGTCTCAACGAGAGCTGTAGAATGCGCGCGCCGGAAATGAGCACAGGCACTCCGAAGTCAGCCAAGCCGGCGTTGTTAGGCGCCAGAGCCCGACATGCCGCTGGACAAATCGTCCGGTGCATCTCTGCGCCACATTCGGATTAGAAAACTAAACTTTTCTAACGTCTAGCACCTGGATTCATGAACCCATGGTTGAAGATGTTTGCGCTGATGTTCCGGTTGGAAAAGCAGTGAGCAATAGGGCGGAGAATACAAAGAACTGAACCAAGATCCAATTCGCTGGTCTCATATTTTGTGCCATTCTCTTCATCCCTTCGTCGCGGCGATGTACCTATTCGGCCTTCCGCCAGGACAGACTGAATCGAGAGCCCAGCATAGTCGCCTGGGTAGGGCTTTGGCGCGAGATTATTGCATAGACGCCGCACTAAACCTCGATCCGGAAGATCGGGCAGACGCGAGGAAGACACAGTGCAATCAGTAGATTTTGAGTACCCAGGTGCGTTCTGATCGGTTATGAAAATTTTCTACTCTACCTGATTCGTCAACGAGATACCAGAACTGCGTTTTGATCCGTTTTGATTGGATTCGTACCGTTCTGAGCATAGAACTACTACAGTTTTACTACAGTTCATTGAATCGCCCGTCGCGTGAGTTCTTTCCGAAGTCAATGTGAAAAGTTCGGCGAGCGGGACGGCGTGGTGTCACTCTCCGGATAGCCGACGATCCACGAACTTGGCCCAGCCGGTAGTCAAGAGCCGCCCGTGACTACTGGTCTGGCATCATAATCACACGCGCTCCTGGGATTCACTAATGCGGCT
>Ga0210399_10001191_pt1 | contig 20415 bp, 8 predicted proteins | sample IncBWC14MmetaG_FD_150865 | JGI IMG/M metagenome (GOLD analysis project Ga0210399, IMG submission 150865) | Forest soil microbial communities from Barre Woods Harvard Forest LTER site, Petersham, Massachusetts, United States - Inc-BW-C-14-M | ecosystem: Environmental > Terrestrial > Soil >... | reverse complement strand
TTTTCGCGTGTCGGGTCTCCCGACCAAAGCGAGCCGAGTTCTGCACATGAGACTTTTTCCGAGGCTAGGAATCGCGGTGGCTTTGCTGGTCGTGACGAGCGGAAGTGTCTCTGCAACGGAAGTGGCTGTCCTGCGCAACGGATTTACGATACGGCATGAACGCCACGAGCAGGCGGGCGACATGACGCGCCTTTACTTAACGGAAGCCCCTGGCAGCTATGTAGACGTCCCGACCGATCAAGTTGTAGGTTTTGAGGCGGACGACTACGTGCCTCCAGCGCAAGTCGCTGTGGCTATCCCGGCTCCGGCACCCGCGCTGGGGGACGTGGTGCGCGTGGCGGCAGACAGGAACAAGATTGACCCGGCACTGATTATGAGCGTCATCCGATCAGAAAGCGCCTTCCGGGCGAACGCGGTTTCGGCAAAAGGCGCCAGGGGATTAATGCAACTCATGCCGCAGACCGCCTCGCGGCTGGGGGTCGTGAACCCCCTGGATCCAATCGCCAACGTAGAGGGCGGCACCTTGTATTTGCGGCAACTGCTCGATCGCTACAACAATGATCTGGTCAAGGCGCTGGCAGCCTACAATGCCGGGCCTGGGCGGGTTGATCAATACGGCGGTCTACCGCCCTACGCGGAAACCCGGGCATACGTGACGGAGATTGTGCGCGATTTTAATCGCCAGAAACTTGCCGAGAGGCGCGTCCCAGCCGCTCCGGGCGTCGGGCGGAAGGGACCACTAACGTCTAAAACGGATGCAAGTAGTTCTAAGCTGCCGATTTTGCCTGCGAGCGGGGCCGAATAGGTCGAGTTCGAAATATCGTTCGATGGTTACTGAATAATCAATACATGGCTGAGATAACCAGAAATAAATTTCCTCTTTGCTCCAGAACAAATACGCCCGCGATGCGAACCGGTATAGTGGGAAGTGGATTCATCTCTAGAGCGACGGAAGTTACGCCGCTGGGTACCACCGCCTCCGCCGGCGGACACCATTGACAGCAAGTTCTAAGGATGAAGGAGAGTGGAAGCGTAATTGCTCCATGGATTGATAGCGGTTCTACGGAGGCAGCGACATCGTGATGCGCCTGCGAGTTTTGCTTTGCTCAATCCTGGTATTGGCACTTGCTTTGCCGAGCCACTCAGATGAAGCCAGTAGTGCTTTCCGACGCGGTACGCGCGCAGAGGCTGAAAAACAGTACGACGCAGCCTACGAAGCCTTCCGGCAGGCCTACACCCTAAAACCCAAAGAACCGAAGTACATCACTTCCTACCTGCGCGTCCGAGCCGCCGCCGCGAGCGAACATGTGAACAATGGAATAAAGCTTCGCGACAAACAAAAGATGCAGGAAGCCATTTTGGAGTTCCGGCGCGCCAGTGAAATTGACGCCACCAGCTTTGTGGCCTTGCAGGAAATCCAGCGAACCGAACTTATGATCAGGAAGGCGGCGGAAGCGGCAAGTGCTGCTTCACAGAACCCCGCGGCTGCGGCACCAAAGCCAGCCGCCGAAATGGAAGGTCCCGTCGAGCTGGAGCCCTCTCCGAACTCGCCCATTACCCTGCACATGTCTACGACCGCCGATAACGTCTACAGGACGATCGGCAAGCTCAGCGGAATAAACGTCCTGTTCGACTTGGACTACAAGGCGCAAAAAATCACCATTGACTTGAATGATGTCTTCCCCCGCGAAGCGTTACGCATGGTCGCGCTGGAATCAAAGACTTTCTGGCGCCCCATTTCGACCGGTGCGATCTTCGTGGCTCAGGAGTCCAAGCGCAAAGAGTACGAAACCAACGTAATGAGAACGTTCTACCTTCGAAATGTCTCGAATGCCGCTGAGTTGCAGGAGGTAGTGGGCACTCTTAAAGGACTGCTGGATATAAGCCGCATCCAAGTCAATCCCACACACAGCACCATCACGCTGCGAGGCACGCCCGACCAGTTGGCGCTGGCGGAGAAGTTGGTCGCGGAAGTGGACAAACCGAAGGCCGAAGTGATCATCGATATCGAAGTTCTGGAAGTAAGCAGTACACGGTTGCAGACCCTGGGCACGACGGTCCCCACCTCTGCGTCCATTTCGGTCGCGACGGCGGCGACGCTGGCAAGTGGAGGTTCGGCGGGTTTGGTGAGCCTGGGTTCGGTGAACGGAGGCAGCTGGGTTACCTCCATTCAGGGCGGCTCGTTCACCTTCTTGGCGTCGGATACCAATACGAAGATTCTGCAGAGGCCCCAGGTGCGAGTTTTGGACAATGAGAAGGCGACCCTCAAGATCGGCGACCGGGTGCCCATCGCGACAGGGTCGTTCACTCCTGGTATCGGTGCGGGCGGCATCAGTCCTCTGGTCAATACCCAGTTTCAGTACCTGGATGTGGGTGTGAACATCGATATTACCCCGCACATTCACTCGGATCACGAAGTAACTCTAAAGATGGTGCTGGAGATTTCATCCGTTACAGGAGTCAGTAACATCGGAGGGATCAGCCAGCCGACAATCGGGCAGCGCCGCATCGAGCACGAAACGCGATTGGAAGACGGCGAAATCAACCTTGTTGGAGGCATCCTGGAGGACTCCGAGACGCAATCGTTGAGCGGATATCCCTGGCTAATGAAAATTCCAATACTGAAGTATCTATTTGGCCAAGAAACCAAGCAGCGCCCGCAAACCGAAGTCATCTTTGCGATCACGCCACACATCATTCGGGCCGAGCAGGTCACTGAGGATAATCAAAAACTGATTGAAGTAGGAACGGGTAACACCACCAGTTTGCGCTACAAGGAAGCCAAGCCTGTTAAGTCCGCCCACGCCGTGGCTCCGCAAGATAAGCCCTCTGCCAAAGACAATAGTCGTCCCGCGCCAAGCTCACCCGTAGCGCAGGCTGCTCCCACCCCGCATACCCAGCAACCGCCGGCCGGCGAGCCTCACAATCCCCAAGAACGTTGATTCACCCCAACGCGATCAAAAGAATGGGATCTGAAGTCTTGACGACTCAAGTTGTGTTTAGAGCGTTCAGCGACGAAAATCACATAGCTTGCGGCATGGTCCAAACGGCCGGCAAGCGGAGAAACCTGAAGCCAAACGGGGTAGGTAGGTGTTCGCTCGTCAATAAGCTAACGCGGAGGATTTGGCAAACGGGCTTCCGCAAATGTGCAATTTTTGTCACTACTTGAATGCAATGTGCGGTGGCCTGTTCGACTAACACGCACTTTACAAGGAATTTACACGACCTTTGCGTTGGCCCAAGAATTGCACCGCTTATATGCAACGACGGAGAATCTCCGTGCTTTGAGTCCAGGTCCAGGTCCATTGAAATCATGCACGGGAAGTGTCTTAGAAGTGCGAAGTAGGGTGCGGTCGGCGGTTGCCCGCCGGCCATATCCGGTTACGCTGCTCATCTTTAGAAATACGAATGTCCCCAATTTGTGGTGCTGTGAGGTTCTGATATGAACGCCTCAAACGAGGTATCCGGCACGGGTTTGCTCGAAAAACCCAGCAGGTCTGGACAAAGGATGAGATTGATGCCCGATCCGCGAGTACGAAGATTGATTGCGCCTGTGGTTATCCCGCCGTCAAGTCGGGGCGCCGAGAGTTTGTTACATCGCCGAACGGCCCAGATTCAGGGGTTTCCGCTATTTTCTGGTATTTCCCCCGAGGACTCGAAACAAATCCTGACTCCAGCTAGCCATCAGGAGTTTTCTCGCCGCGAGGTAATCTACCAAGAGGGCGACCCCATAAACAAAGTGTTCTTGCTGATCTCGGGTTCGGCGAAAATCACCCAAGTGGCGCAGAACGGCGGCGAAGTTATTCTTCGATTGAGCGGCCCCGGCGAACTCGTGGGAAAGATGAGATTTGAGAGCCACGCACGGCACGGTTCTTTGGCCCAGACGCTCGCGTCATCTACGGCCCTGGTGTGGGAAGCTTCCGTTTTCGAGTCGCTTTGTCACCGATTTCCGGCTCTTCGACGCAACGCGATGTACGGTATCAGCAAGAGTCTGGAAGAGATGGAAGAGCGGTTTCGCGAAATTTCCACCGAGAAGGTTGCTGTGCGGCTGAGCCATGAAATCGTGCGGTTGCTGGACCAAGTGGGACGCCCGGTAAACGGCGCTGTGCAGATTAGCCTGTCGCGAGAAGAGCTTGCGCAACTGATCGGCACCACCTTATTTACCGTGAGCCGGTTGTTATCTGACTGGGACGAGCGCGGCATCGTGAGTATTGGCCGAGAGACCGTCTCCGTCAGTAATTTGCAAGGGCTTAAGCAATTGCCTGATACCGAATGATGAGATGCAACGATCAGAGTGGGGACCACGATAAACGATTAGCTGCTGTCTTTGGGGGGCGCGTTATGATTCGAGCGGAAGTGATGGGCCACAAGCCTCATCGAGGGCCATCGGGAAGTCCGAGAAAGCTAAGTGCCATCATTGGAGTTGGTCTCATTCTGGTAACGATATTCTGTGCGGCAGCGGTATACTCGCAGGGCAAACCGGCTGCCGGCGAGGGCCAGGCTTCAGCGCCAAACCTTCCCTCAAGCGACGTTCCTCTCCCGGACGGAAAGAGTCTGAGAATGCGCGGCGGTGCGACCGGAAGAGTGCCTCCGACCATGGCGGTGTTGGACATGAAAGGCGTCTGTGATCCCTCGCAAGCGGCCAAGGGCGCCAGTGGTTGCAGAATTGTGATTACCAATGCGGAGATGGAAGATTTACTCCGCGTTGTCCAACCCAACGCTTCGCCAGTCGAGCACCATCAATTTGAGATCAATTACGTCAAGCTCGCGGCTGCTGCTGGGGAAGCCCAGCGCCGCCACCTCGAAGCAGATCCCCAAGTGGCGGAGCAGATTCGGACGCAAGAAAAGCTGGTTCGCATGCAAGTGCTCGCGAACGCGCTGTACCGGAGTGTTGAGAAGCAGGCAAACGACGTCCCTGCGGCTGAACTGGAAAAGTACTACGAAGACCATCGGGACGATTATAAGCAGGAGGAAATCTTCCGCGTGTATATCCCGAAAACGCCATCCGCGGTCTACGGGCAAGCTGCGGATCTGGAGATATTGAAAGCCATGGCTGAGGACGTGCGCAAGCGGGCCCTGGCAGGTGAGGATTTCGATGCGCTCCAGAAGGATGTTTTCGTCAATCTCGGAATTAAGACCGTCCCGCCAGCCACGAAGGTAACGGTGACCAAGCTGACAAAACTTCCCGCGGCGGAGAAGCCGGTGCTCGGCCTGGACGCCGGGAGCGTAAGCGATGTCGTTGAAACCGCGGTTAGCTTTGTGGTGCTCAAGATGGCATCCAGGAGCGTGATACCGCTGGAAAGCGCGAAGGCTGACGTCGTGGACGCCGTGCAACACGAACGGATGCAAGCGCAGATTCGGGAGATTACCGAAAACGGCAAGACACAATTCAATTTGAGCTATTTGGAGTTGCCTGCGGCGCCGGACCTTTTGCCTCCACCGCAGGTGATGAGCTTGCCCGGAGAGCAGGGAACAGCCGCGGCGTTGGTAATGTCCCGTGGCTATTTGAAGGGTACGCCGCCCTCGCACAAGCGCGAAGCCGTGCCGTATCCGTTAAAAAAGCGGTCCACGACGCGTCCGAATTGAACGGAGTTGTTTGCCGAACGCAATTGACAGCCGAAACATCCGCATGGTAGACGTTTCTTGCCCATGGTTCGGTTTTTGAAGCTGGGGGGTTTGGAGGGAAAAACATGAGCCTCGCCGAATGTTTCGAGTTGGTTTTCGGCTTCCTTGAGCATCACCAGTCGCGCGGTTGGCATTGCTCGGCTTGGCGCGGCGAGACCGATCAACGTTTAATTGCTCCCCTCAACTTTAACCTGAAGCTCGGAGCCGCGGCCCTCTGTTTGGTTTTTCTTTCCGTTCCATGCGGCCTAGCGGCCGTTCCTCTGGCAGTCGCCGACGGTCGCACACAAGATTCGAGCCAAGCAGCTGGATCAAAACTGTCGTCAGCACAGGGGCCTGCAGCACCTGATCCGAAAGCGCAGCTTTTGCCGCAAACACCTTTACCGGAGAAATCGGAGGTGAAACGCCCGCAAGTTACCTACGCGGACGGTAAGCTGACCATAGTAGCGGAGAACGTCCCCCTTTCCGAAGTGCTGGTGGCCGTGCGGCAGGCCATGGGAGCGGACCTGGAAATTCCGGTTGGCGCTGCTGCGGAACACGTCTGGGTGCACGCGGGTCCCGGACCCGCACGCACAATTCTTCGCGATATGCTGGACGGCACCGATTTCGACTATGTCATTCAGGCTTCGGAAAACGACGAGGACGGTGTGCGGAGCGTTGTGCTGGCGCTCCGGAGTAAAACGCCTGAAACGGGCGCGCCAGGAAATCTTTCCGTGCGCGGCGCGAATCGCAGAATGCCCACCGCAGCGGCCAGCCCAGAGGAAAATACCGCCCCGGACAGTCCCGCACCCGAAGATAAGGTAGCTTCTGCCGACGCGGCTCCCGTTGATAAGGTAGCTTCTGCCGACGCGGCTCCCGTCGATGCTCCGCCCGCTACTGCGGCCACTCGACCCTTGGCAAACAATTTGCAGTCGTCGCCCACGAATGTAGCTCCAGTTTCGGGTGTGGGACCTTCTGCGAACCCCGAACAGGTGGCTCAGCAATTGCAAAACATGTATCAGCAGCGGAGAGAGCTACAGATACAGCAGAACGTGAAGCCACCAACCGCAAACTAAGGGAATGCGAAGTTCTGATTCTTGTTTTTGCTTTCCTGCATAATACCGTTTTCACGCAGAACAGAACTGTGCTCGGCTCGGCCGTTCAGAGACTTGCCGTGCTCTGAACTTCTACGACTCCGAAGGACTTTCCGTGTTTTGGCAGCTTGTTGAGCGCGCAGTCCATGGGGCGGTCCCGGCGCCTCTTGGGGAAAAGTCTGGCGCGATAGTTCCAACTCGTCCTTCGTTAGCTCACATACCGCTCTTGAATCTGCACCCGATTGACGTAGACCCTTCGAAGTTTTCCTTCCTGAAGAGTTTCTTGCACCGTTTGCTCGTCATCAAAGACTCCCCGGCCAAACAGATGCTTAATACACCCACGTTGTTCGGTTCGCGTCCGGTTCTACGAAGCGGTTTCCTTAGATTTCGTTGGAAGCATGAATTTCTCTGGGCCTTTGTTCAGGGTCAACGACGCTAAGCGCTCGAGACAGTATTGTTGCGACTCGAAGGACGGGCTCCGCGGTGGCAGCAAAGTTGGGTTGCCTAAAGAAATGTCGCGGTAGCAGATCCAAGTAAAGGGCGGCGGCGCAGGAGGAGGCAAGCATGACAAGCAAAAAATTTAGCATCTTGTGGGTTCTCGGGGCGCTGGTCAGTGTGGCGGTACTGCCGGCAAACGCACAGTCATTCCGGGTGCAATGTCCGACGAGCACGATTACGCACCCGTCATCCCTAACCAATAACAATACGGAACCCGCATACACCGGTCCGACGACTCTGGCGCTCAACACCAATATGTTTTATGCGCCGACAGCGAACGTGAACGGCGCGGTCAAGTGCCAGCAGGTGTCGGGCGGCGACGGTTACTCGACGATGGCCAACGGGACGCAGACGTTCATGTTTTCCTTTGGGCCATTGTCTGGACTTGCCGATATCACTGCCGGTCACCCTGGCACCGAGTTCCCGGCCACGTTCAACACGACGTATCCGAGCATTTTCCTGCCTGGTGATCCCGCCACGACCGATGGGATGGTGGCCAACACCTGGCCAGCGTTCCCGCTCCCGACCGCGGGCTTTACCTATAACGGCGCGGTGGGACTGGCTCCCGATATCGCGAACCTCGTCAGCATTTACGATATTGCTGAGGCGACGGGGTCCAACCTAGTCGTGGTTCAGACCAACTCTCCTCTCGGTTTGGTTTCCGGACAGACGGTGACCATCGCAGGGACCGGGACGGGATATGACGGCACCTGGACGGTTGCCAGTGCCAATTTTGCGGGGACCTTCCCGGTCGGCGTCACGAACTACGGCTTCCCGGCCCCCGACAATTTCACGTTCACCGCCACAGCCACAGGGCTGGCTGACGTAAACGAATCTCAGACCGCCACCGCAACGACTGGCCGGGTCTTCGACGGTCACGTCGATCCCCGCCAGATTATGGACGTCGGCGTGATGAACGGCAGCATACCCGCGCCTTTGGTTGCATTTGATGAGGACGACGAGATGTTCCTCACCCTCACCAACGTCGGCATGATCATGCGGCCGGACCTGTTCGAGCAGCACACTATCCACTTCCACGGCTATCCGAACGCTTCGTCGGTGTATGACGGCGTGCCGGACGCTTCGGTGGCCATTAACATCGGCGGCAGTTTCACCTATTACTATCTCTCCCCCGATGCCGGCACGTACTTCTGGCATTGCCACATCACGCCTCCTGAGCACTTGCAGATGGGCATGGTCGGGCAACTGTATGTCCGCCCGCGGCAGAATCGCGTTCCGTCCGGCGGCAGCCTCTACACGTACCTGGGATACCAAAATGGGATCGGTCTGCCCACGGGTATGACCGCGGACTTGCGTACGGCTTGCAATCCGGCCGCCGATATCCTGTGCAGCGCGGGCACGCCAGCCATTAACACGGGCGCCGTCCAAGGTCTGGACAAGTTGGGCAGTCCGCAAAAGTACACCTACAACGACGGCGACGGCTCAACCGCGTATGACGTCGAGTATCCTCTCCAGATTCATGGTTTCGACCCCAACTTCCACTTTGTCGGCATGACCTTCAACCCGGAAGCCTTCGTTGACATGAAGGACAAGTTCTTCCTGTTGAACGGTCGCAGCTATCCCGACACCGTTACGCCGGGCCCCATGGCCACGGAGTCTTCGGACGGCAGGATGCACTACTCGCAGCCGATGCCTTCGATCATCAACATTCCGGTGGGCGGCAGGGCTCTGCTGCGCATCGCGGATCTGGACGTTTCGGAATATCAAACCCTGGCCTCGCTGGGCATCCCTATGAAGGAAGTGGGCTTCATGGCCAAACTGCTGCGCGATCAGACGGGGAATAATCAGGCGTTTTACACCAACTCCATCACCCTGGGCGGTGGCGAATCGCTGGATGTGCTCTTGGATGCCAGTGACGCCGGCTGCGGGTCCACCGGCTGCGCGGCAACTCTGTATCCGGCGGGCAGCACCTTCTACCTCTACACCCCCAATCTCGACCATCTTTCGAACGATCAGGAGAACTTCGGCGGACTCATGACCGAGGTTCACATCTGCGCCAGCGTAACCGGCGGCAACACGTACGGTAATACCTGCAATTAGGAGAGCGGCAATGAGAGAAATGAAAATGACTAAATCAATCTCAATCGCACGATTGCTTCTGGCGCCGATGCTGGCTTTGTTCCTGGTGGCTGCGGCTCACGCTGCCGTTCCAGGAATCACCGGCCCGACCTTCAACTTGACGGCGCAAACCGCTTTTCTCAACCAGCCAGACGGGAGTTCGGTTTACTCCTGGGGTTATGGATGCAATGGGACACCCGCGGGCACTGCCCCAGCCGCCATCGCGGTTACCTGCCCAACGATGCAGGTACCTGGGCCCACATTGATTGTCACGGAAGGACAGACCGTGACGGTAAACCTGCTGAATGGTCTTCCCGCAGCGGCCGGTAACACCTCGATTCTCTTTCCCGGTTTCGTGGTTACCGCGACGAGCGGCGTGCAGGGCCTGCTAACGCAGGAGGCGGCACCCGCAGGCACCGTGACCTACACGTTTGTGGCCTCGTCTCCGGGCACGCACGCCTACTACAGCGGAACCCAAGGCGACCTGCAAATCGAGATGGGCTTGTATGGTGCGGTTGTTGTGCTTCCCGCCACCATTCCCACCGTCTGCGCAGCGGGGTTGCCAGTGACGAACCCTGGAAATAACGCGGCAGCCAAAACGGCCTGGGGCGAGACTGATTTCCGGTTGGCGCCTGCTGCCTTCGACTCTCCCAAGTCCTGCTACGACCGGGAATACTTGTTCCAGTGGGCAGAGATGGATTCCAGGATTCACAATACGGCGCTGGCGCAGGTCACGGCTTGCGCCGGAGTCTCGGGATGCAGTCTCAATGTCGCGACCGAGCCGTACCATCCCGCTTACTTCATAATTAACGGCCGCTCCATGCCCGACCTTATGGACGCCAACTTTGCGGCCGAGTACCCCCACCAGCCCTACAACGGCAATCCTCATATGCATCTCGGCGAAATGACCCTGGTGCGCTCCATCGGCCAGGGCCGGTGGCAGCACCCGTTCCACGAGCACGCGAACCACGTGCGCATTCTGGCCCGTGACGGCAACATGCAGTTGGCTCCTAATGGCACCGATCTCGCCGGGCTTCTGATGTTCAACACCGACACGACCCCTGGTGAGGCATTCGACGGGATTTTCTACTTCACCGGGCGAGGGTTGAACTGGGATGCGTTCGGTCATCATCCCGGTGATACGGCCGACCCGCTCGCCTCGCTGAGCTGTACTCCGGATGTTAACGGTTACAACACGGGAGCCCCCACGGCGGTCAACTATTTCGAGTGGTGCCAGGACCACAACAAGCCGCTCGAAGTTGCGCCCATCGGCGATGTTGCCGGAGGCGGTCCAGCTACGCTGCCGAGTCCCAACATTTTCACCAACGGCCCTTGGTACGGTGGCACTCCCTATTTCGGTCCGGATGCGACGCTGCGCGCCGGCGGGACGCAGGCCTGCGCCAGCGCTACGGGCAGCACTGCAGCCAATCAAGCTTCTACATGCAGCACTTTGCAGCCCTCCAACATCCAGGCGAACCCAGCAGCCGAACGCGGTTGGGCTTACATGTGGCACTCGCACAACGAGCGCGAGATTACCACCAACAATGTGTTCCCCGGCGGAATGTTGATGATGATGCTGGTTGACAGTCGGGAATTTGTGATTGACGAATCTAATTGACGGCGAGGATGAACATGCGAGTGAATAATATGAAAACTATCTTGAAGGCCGCAGTACTCATCTTCACGATTCTTCCGTTCGCCGCGGTTGCGGCCTACGGCCAGCAGCAAATCAACCTCACTGCTGGGCCTGCCACTGCAGCCCTGCCTGACGGAACAACGGTGCCGATGTGGGGCTACACCTGCGGCACGGCCGTGACTGGCTCGACCGCGACCTGCGCCCCGTTGAATCCGGCCGCGGGTGCGACCGGTTGGTCGCCGGTGGTGATTACGGTCCCCACAGGCGCGACAGGCGGCCTAACGATCAACCTCACAAACAATCTCGTGTTTCCGGTGGGCAGCACCGCTCCAACGGCTAGCTTGCCCACCTCGATCATGATCGTGGGACAGGTGGGCGGTGGCCTGGGCAGCGCGCGAACCACCACGCTGAGCCCGGATCACGCTACCCTGTCCACTAACACGGTCACGTGGCCTACAGCTGGCACGGCACCGTCATTGGTGCCGCCGCCGCAAGGGCCGCGAGTACAGTCGTTCGCCACTGAGGTTGCTGGGGGCACGACAACGCTACTGCCAGCTTGGCCATTGCTGAAGCCAGGCACGTACCTGCTTGAGTCCGGCACGCACCCGTCCATCCAAGGACCCATGGGCTTGTACGGAATTCTCGTGGTCACCGCTGCGCCTACGGCCAGTGCAACCGCTCCGATTACTGAGACCGCCGCGGGCTGCGCTTATCCCGGCGCTACCGCAGGGACCTGCGTCGTTCCCTACGATGCGGAAGTTTCGATGCTCCTCAGTGAAATTGATCCGGTACAGAACACGACCGTGAGTGCGGCGGTCAATAGCGCCGGGTTCGCTGAAACGACAGTCTGGTCCGGTCAGCCGGGAGGTTGCGGCAATCCGGCGTCAACGACCTACCTGACTTGCTACCCACCGGCGGTAAACTACTCGCCGCTCTATTACATGATCAACGGCGTGGCATTCAATAAGAACAATACTTCGGGCTCGCTCTTCTCGATCACGCCGGGGACGATTGCGCCGGCTACAGGCACCACCGGGAACGTTCTGGTGCGCCTGGTGAACGCTGGCTCGCGCATGCACGTACCCGCGATCGTTGGATCGCAGGTGGCGGGCGCAACCGGAGGAACAAACCCCATCGTTACCGGTTTCAAGGTTATGGCCGAAGACGGCAATCCTCTACCCGGAGTTCCGAAGATTAGAAGCGAAGTGTTTATGGCCGCCGGCAAGACGTTCGACGTCATGATCAACGGCCAGTCAACGAGCGGAACGACCATCACGCCTTACACGAATGCACTGGCTGTGTACGACCGCGAGTTGAGCCTCTCGGGGAATGCGACGGCCCGTGACTCGGGCATGCTGGCCTACGTCGGCATCAATGGCGTTCAGCCGCCTGTCGCTACCGGGACCGCCGCAACCCCTGTGGCTGCGGTAGCCAACGCCGATAGCTATGTTCTTTCGCCGGGAGTGAACCTCACGGTTTCCGATCCAGCGAAAGGCGTGATCGCCAATGACAAAGGCGTATTTACCGTACAGCTCCTTGCACCGCCAACAAACGGATTTGTAGTGCTGAATCCGAACGGGACGTTCGTGTATTACCCCACCCCCGGAACCAAAGCGACAGGCGATACTTTCACCTATTGTGCCAATGGCAGCGTGACGGCGGGAGTCTGCTCCTCCCTTGCCGCCAATCCTAATCTCGTCACTACGGTGACCCTGGGTCCAACGGCCGTCGCAGACTCTGGCATCACATGTACTGTTCCGACCCCGACCTACACATCAAAAATGGCCACATACCTGGCGATCAAAACCCCTGGTGTCCTGGCGTTTTGCAAAGACGCAGCAAACCTGCCTATGACCCTTAACCCTGCAAGTGTTAGTGCTACAGGGATGACGGTTCTTGCGGATGCGAATGGCGGGTTCACCGCCATCGCTCCGAGCGCGGGTACTTACTCGTTCACCGTTAATGCGCAGAATGCCAAACAACAGGTTGCGCCAGCGACCGTGACGGTCACCTTCCCCGCGGGGAGCGGCCTGACAGTTAATGTTCTGGACGGCTCTGACAAGACCACCACGATTAGCGACTATCGCTGGGTCATCGAGGAAGATCGCACCTTCTATATCGACCCGAACTGCACGGCGAATCCTCCGCCCGCGGGCTGCCCGACATCAGGATCGGGGATCGTTCCAACCCTCGGAACCAATTTCCACACCAGCTACATGCCTTATGTGGCGCAGGGCTGCACCGGAACGCTGTCCTGCGAAGGCGGCCAGATGGCCGTCGATCCAGCCACTGGAGCTCACTCTACTGTCGTCTGCGACGTTGGCAATGGCGTTTGCCGGCCCGATCCCGCAGGAAATGGAGCTACAGTTGTCATGCCGGGCTCGGTCGCGCTAGACCCGACCAAGCGCTACTACATCTCCATACTTCCGGGCGACGCGGCTAACCCGTTTATCGCGGCCTACGGTGGTGCGCCTAACTGCGCCGCCGGACTTTGCGGACACGGCATGGGCGGCGCTCCAATCTCCGCGGGACAGACTGCGGTCACGGTCATTACGCAACCTTCCCCTTACCCGCCAGGCAAACTCTCCGTGTTTGTGTTCGAAGATGACTTCCCACTGAACGGCGAGCAGGATGGCGGCGGTGGAATCGACGTGTTGTCGCCTCAGGAGCCCGGACTGGGCGGCTTCCAGATTCACCTCTGGGACGCCATGGGCGGTAACGGCGACTTTACAGGACAGATGGGGTTTGACATGTTCAACCAGCCGCTGACCAACGGCCTGGCGGGAACAAAGGACCCGAACAACGGGAACGACGCGTGCCCGGTCGGGGCGACGGCGTTTAGCTCGCGGACCGGTACGATTCCCAATCCCAATGCCGGCCAACCCGGTCAACCCGCAACGATACCCGATCCGACGCAAACCGGCATTACGGGCTTTGTCGTGACCTGCCCGAAGTACGAATCCGACGGAGTAACACTGTCTCCGCTCGCGGGTCAAGCCGTCATCCAGAACCTGATGCCCGGACGATGGGGCGCCATTGCCACTCCCGGGGCTGACCGCATTGCCCGGGGAGAAGAGTGGCTCCAGACCAACACCCTAGACGGTCAGAAGGCTCACGACGTCTTCACCAGAATCGGCGAGCCCAGCTACTTCCAAGAGTTCGGACCGGCGTCGTACCATGTCAGCATCGGTTTTGCCAACCCGGCGATTATCAATGCTCGCAAGCCGTACATTTGCAACGGCACAGACCCGAGCAGCCCTCAGCCGGGCCTGGCGTACACCTGCAACAATACCATCACAGGCAAAGTCACGAGCGAACGCCTGAGCCGCACGCCGGACGAGCGACTCTATAGCAGCGGTTCGCATGACGCTTACTATTGGTCCCAATGCTATGTAAGCTTTGGAGACCCCGATGGCGAAGACTTCGCTTTCACCAAGTGCAATGGGGATGGAACGTTCACGCTCAGTGGCCTGCCCGCTGGTGATTGGAGAGTCACCGTTTTTGACCAGTGGAACGACCTGCTCGTGGACGGCCTTTCGACCCCTGTCGGAATAGCTAACAGCGCAAGCGGAACGACCGTCGCTATGGGAGACATCGCGTCGACCCAGTGGCAAGCCAACCTCTACACCCGGACGTTCATAGACGACAACAAAGATGGCATTTCACAGTCGACCGAGGCGGGAATTCCATTCGCCAACGTCGCCGTGCGGTTGCGCGACGGGAGCCTCGAAAACCTCTTGGTCACGGACTTCACCGGCACCGCCAATTTCAACGAGACGTTCCCGCTGTTCAGCTGGTATGTGGTGGAAACGGACGTGACCCGCTACAAGAACACCGGCACGCACGTTGTGTATGACGTCGGCGGACCCGCCGACGGCTCCGCGGCCTGTGGTACGGCTGGCTATCCGCCGTGCGGAACCTCCACGATTGGCAAGAACTTGGCCAACACCGCGGAGATCGTCTCTGTGCCTGCGAACCTGCGCGTACCGGGATCGGTCTATTGCGCCGGAGCGGACTGCACGGGCAAGTCGATTCAAAATGGCTCGGGCACCAGCGACGCGCCCAGCAATTGCACAACTAGCACCGCTACTCCTCCCCTAACTACCTGCTCAACCCAACTTTCTTCCGGCCGTATAGATGGGCCATGGAGTGGAGGAAATGAGGGCTGGCAGGGCTTCCCTGGGCAGAACAATTTCATCGAATTTGGCAAGGAGCCTTACATCGCTGGCGAAAACGGCGGAATCCAGGGCCATGTCGTCTATGCTTCCACCCGTCCGTTTGACGACCCGATGATGCTCGTTCAGACCCAGTGGACCTCCCTGATTCCGAACGTCACCATCAACCTCTACCAGGAAGGGTTGGCACCGGATGGCTTGACCCAGACCCTCACGTTGGTGGACACCACGAAGACCAGCAGTTGGGATGACTACGCCCAGGGCTTCCGGCCCGATGGCGTCACGCCCAACATGAACTGCCCAGGCCAAGGCGCGAGCACAGGTGCCATTCCAGACCTATTCTACTTCTCACTCTATAATCAGCCAAACTATCTCAACTTCTACAACTCCCAACACGGCGGGCCCGCAATTACCCCGCTACCGGACAATTCCCAGTTCAAGTGCTATGACGGCATGCACAACTGGAACCAGATCCAGCCGGCGCCGTACGATGGCCACTACCGCTTCCCTAGCGTGAACGGCACGGACGCGAACGGGAAACCTCTGCCGCTTGCATCAGGTATATTGGCGACGAATTGCACGATTTGCGGCGCAGACCCCGTACCCGCACCAGATTTGTATGCCGGCATCCCGATGTTGCCCGCTGGCAAGTATGTTGTGGAAGTGGTGGTGCCCCCGGGCTATGAACTGGTCAAGGAAGAGGACAAGAACATCCTGATCGGCGACAACTTCATCGCGCCGGTAACTCAGGAGTTCGGCGGCCTGGGCAACATATTCATCATTCCCGACCAGGCCTCGGTGGCTGCTGGTTACCCCGGTCCTGGTTACAACCAATTCAACGCGCAGGATCCCACCCAGGCCTTGGGAGCCAATCCGACGAACGACATCGTTCCCGGCTTCATCCCTGAGCCCGTATGGCCATGCGTCGGTGAAGCGCGCATTGTTCCCGACTACATGAGCATTTTCCCGCAATCTAAGCAGGTAGCGCCGTTTGCCGGGGCTACCCGCAACCTGTGCGACCGCAAGGAAGTGACCCTGGGCGACCAGATGGGTGCGATCGCTAAGTTCTGGCTCTACACCTCGACCCACATCGCCTCCAAGTTTACCGGAGGCATCACCGACGACTACACTTCGGAATTCGATCCGTTCTCTCCGCAGTTCGGAGAGAAGTTTTCACCGCCAAACATGCCCGTATCGATCAAGGATTGGGCAGGGAACGAAATCTCGCGCGTCTATTCGGACCACTGGGGAAGCTACGACGGGATGACCTACTCGACATGGGAAGTCAACCCGCCCAACCCGACCGGGTATGCGCCTACGATGATGGTGTTTTGCATGAACGACCCCGGACCGATCCCCGGCCCCGGTGGAACCATGATTACCGACCCAGCGTATGCCCCAGGCTACAGCCAGTTCTGCTATGAACTGCCCTTCATGCCCGGAACCACGCAGTATCTCGATACGCCTGTCGTGCCGACGTCGGCCTTTGCCGGCGCAGGTTACAACAATGTCGATTGCGCCTATCCGACTGCGACCCCGGCCATCGCGGAAGTCGACGGCGACGGAGTCGGACCGTGGGTGAGCGCGAGCGCAGGTCTCCATACTCTTACGATCACGGCTCTTGGCGACCAGGTTGTGCCGAACTATGCCTACTCTGGGCCATCGGCTACAACCGCTCCTTACAATCAGAAGACCATCACTCGCCATTATGGCTTTGGTGCTTCGCAGGGAACTGGAAGTGTGACCATCGGTGGAGTCAACGCGCCGGTCACAGGTTGGAGTGACACCTCGATCACGGTTACGGTGCCTTCGACCGTGCCGAACTGTGCTGTGCAGCAGCAAGTGCAGTACGGTGGCTCATCCGCGAAGTGCGGCGAACTGGTCATCACGGCGGGCAACGGCAAACAGTCGATCGACACAGTCAATGTTACCGTTGGCGGCAAAGCTCCGACCCACGTCGCTGCCTCAGCCACCATCCAGTCTGCGATTGACGCGGCTGCTCCGGGTGACTTGATCATCGTAGACCCGACTTGCAACGCCGCGACAGGAGCCGTCTCCTGTCAACAACCCGTGACAGGCGGTGCGGCTATAACGGGTAAGACTACCGCTGCCCACAACGAACTGTTGCTGATGTGGAAGCCCGTCCGGCTGCAAGGCGTCGGCGCGGCCAGCAGTATCATCAACGCCAATACTCACCCGGCCGGCAAGTTGGATGTCTGGCGCGAACAGGTCAACTGTCTGTTTGGCTTGAGTCTGCAAGGTACACCTCTCTCACCGACCAATCCGTATGATCCGACTCAATCGGTATCCTGCGGCAGCACGAATGGCACTCCATGGAATTACTTTAATCAGTTCGACGGAAAGAATGCCCAGGTAGATACGCTACCGTCAGAAGCCTTCATTGGGTGGGACGCGTCGCTAAATGGTAACTTGGCCCAGTTGTTGCAAGAGCCATCCCTGATGGGGGCGCTCGAAGGTGCGGGAATTACCGTACTCGGAAAGGGAATCAACTTCCCCACAGCCATAGGAGCCGAGGGGGCATTCCCGACCGGAGCGACTTTCCTCACCGGCCCTGTGACCGTAACCGGCGCCTCGGCCACGGGCGATGCCAATTCGCTCTGCCACACCAGTTCGACCACTACGGCTAACCCGTTCCCGAGCAACTTCTCGTGCAACCCGTCCAGCATTGACGGGTTGGGCATCACCGACAGCTCGCAGGGCGGCGGAGCTATCTTCGTTCACGCCTGGGCGCACAACCTGCAGATCGCCAACAACCGGCTCGTAAGCAATTCGGGAACGCTCTCTGGCGGTATCAATCTTGGCCAGGGCGAATTCTCTCCGCAACAAATTGCAGGGGCCACCACTAACCTATCCCCCGGGTCCTGCGTGACCAACGGTGTTACCAACGGCGCACAGTTGCCGTATTGCAACGACCTCAACGTCAATATTCACAACAACGACATCTCCTTGAACTCGTCCACCGGCGATGAACTATTCTCCGCCACGTCGGCGGGGGCAGGCGGCGTCAGCATCTGCACTGGCGCTGACTACTACAAGTTCAACTACAACTGGGTCTGCGGGAACCTCAGTAGTGGCGACGGCGGCGGTTTCGCGCACATGGGCATGAGTTACAACGGTGACGTCGAGCACAACTCGATCCTGTTCAACCAGAGCCTCAACCCGACGATCCCGGCCAACGGCGGCGGTATTCTCGTCATGGGCACGCCCGATGTCGATGCCACCTGCGGTGCGACTACTGACCAGGATTGTGTGTCTGCGCCGGGCGGAATTAGCCCGAGCGACGGCGTAGGTCCCAACTTGGTCATCAATGCCAACCTGATCATGGGTAACTCCGCGGAAGCGGGCAGCGGCGGCGGCCTCCGCCTCCAGCAGGTCAACGGTTCGGAGGTGTTGGCTTTCCCGAATAGGCCTAGCCAATGGTACTCGCCCACGATCACCAACAACATCATCGCGGACAACGTTGCCGGCTGGGATGGCGCGGGAATCTCCCTGGTCGACGCTCTCAACGTAAACATCATCAACAACACGGTGGTTTCCAACTCGACGACGGCGTCGGCTGGAATCCTGTTCACCACGATTGGGGCTCCCTTGGCCAGCAGTGAGGGAACCAATTGCGTGATCGGCACGGAGACCTCATGTCCTCAAATCTCAGGACTCGTGAGCATTCAGAACAGCTCCGTATTGCGAGCGAATCTTCCTTCGACCGTTACCTGCCCTGCGGGCCATTTTGCGCCGGGCACAGGTGCCAGCAATGGAACTTGCACGCAGTACTCCTATCCGCGGCTGGAGAATAACATCTTCTGGCAGAACAGTGCGTACTACATCGGCGTGGGTGCGCTCAGCGCGCAATACCAGCAGAACGTAGTCTCACTTTATAATGCCTTCACCTCGGTGCTAGCACCGACGCAACCACAAGCCGACGCCACCACCGCCAACGGCGGCGGGGTAGTCATTACCGGAGGCACCGGAGCCTGCGTTACCGCCAACTATTGGGACATCGGCGTGCGCGGCGACACTGGGCCAGTCGACCATAGTTCCGGAATCACGCTCTTCCCGAGACAGTCGATCCTGACCAGCGTCACGGGTTACAACTCCAATGGTAACCGTGCGACCAACCCGGCATTTATCAGCCAGTACTGCGACGGTTCTCGGACTCCTCCCGAATTTGGCCAGTCCGGCTGGGCCGTGCCTCCGGGCATTTCGGACGCGACCGTACCCAACCCGATATTCAACCTCGCTCCGGTTGCCACCGTCGATGAGGGCAACAACTGGATCAACATGCGCTGGGGCCCGTTGTCGATGCTCAATCCAGTCACCAACACCAACCTCGGCAACTACGGGCTGGCGCCTGGTTCGGCGGCGATTGATTCCATCCCGACAACCGCTGGGACTTACGGCGATGCGCCGAGCACGGACTTCTTCGGCAATCCACGGCCAGATGTAGCTGGCTCAGCCATCGACGTTGGGGCAGTGGAATTCCAGCGTGGAACTGCTGCTATGGCCCAATTGATCCCGAGCGCGCTTGCTTTCGCCAATCAGCTGATTGGTACGACCAGCGTTGCCCAGACGGTAACCTTGACCAACATTGGTGGTGGAACGGTGACGCTTAACAGCTTCGCCGTCAGCGCTCAATACAATCTGGGACCCGCCACCACGTGCGCGCCGGGCACGGCTCTCGCCGCCGGTGCCAGTTGCATATTCCGGGTTCGGTTCGCTCCCACTGCTGCTGGTTCAGACCTAGGTACGCTAACCGTGACGACTACTCCGGGAGTAGCATCTACAGTGGCGCTGAGCGGTACAGGGATAGGGCTGACTTCGATCGCTCCCAACACAGGCCTTAGGGGTACGGCCGTTCCAGTCACCATTACCGGGGCTGGCCTGACCGGGGCCACGGCAGTAAACGTGTCCGGCGCCGGCGTAACTGCCAGCACCCCTGTCGTGATGAACGACACTACAGTTTCGGCGACGCTCACAATCGCAGCGACCGCCGGAGCCACGGCCAGAAACGTCACACTGACCACGCCAGGCGGAACTACCAACGCCGTGACATTCACGGTAACTGCTCCGCCGCCTCCGACGCTCACCTCGATCGCTCCCAACACGGGCGTGCGCGGCACCAGCGTTCCCGTGACCCTTACCGGCACCAACCTAACCGGCGCCACATGGAGCACCGCTACTACGACCGGCTATCCAAACATGACGTTCGGCACCTTGACCGTGAATGCCGCCGGTACTTCCGCTACGGCGACGCTCACATTCGCAGCAGGCACCACGCTGGGGGCCAAGAATCTCAGCGTCACCACGGCGAACG
>Ga0210399_10001189_pt1 | contig 20438 bp, 12 predicted proteins | sample IncBWC14MmetaG_FD_150865 | JGI IMG/M metagenome (GOLD analysis project Ga0210399, IMG submission 150865) | Forest soil microbial communities from Barre Woods Harvard Forest LTER site, Petersham, Massachusetts, United States - Inc-BW-C-14-M | ecosystem: Environmental > Terrestrial > Soil >... | reverse complement strand
CACTGGATCGAGGCGGGCGGCAAAATAAGCAGGGATCAACGCGGCAAATGAGCAAATCAAAAACGCGCTGATGCAAATGATCGCGACGTCTTTCGGAATGACTTCAGCGGGGATCGAAGAGAATTGATAGACTTCACGCGGAAAAATCTCGATGTGCAATGTCGAAGCAAGCCAGTGGCTGAATTCGTTGCGGTAGCGAATGAGCGTCATGCCGAGTCCAAGGCCGGTGAGGGTTCCGAAGAGTCCGACCACGGTTCCCTGACCGAGAAAGACCCAAACGATTTGTGAGAGGTTTGCGCCGAGCGCTTTCATGATTCCGATCTCGCGCCGCTTCTGCACCGTCACGGTGATGAGCGTGCTCATGATTCCGAAAGCGGCCACGATCACGATGAAGAAGAGCAGGAAAAACATCACCGTGCGCTCGAGTCGCACCGCCTCGAAATATTGATGGTTCATCTCGATCCATGTCTCCGCGAATTCCGGCGGGGTCAGAAAGCTCTCGATCTGGCTCTTCACGCGTTCAGCGCTGTATGGATTATCGGTCTTGACCGTGATCCCGTGGAGAGCGTCGCCCAGGTCGTATAACTCTTGACCGATGTAGATGGGCACGAGCAGAAACTCGGAGTCGTGCAAGTAATGACCGGTCTCGTAGATGCCGGTGACGGTGAGTTCCTTTGGAAGAATCACGTCGCGCAATTCGTTGATTGCTTTCTCTTCTTCTGCGCCTTTTGCGTTTTCGAGTTTCTTAATTTCATCCAGAATGTGGCCGAGGTTCCCGGGCGAATAAACGGTGAGCTTGTCGCCGAGGTGAATTTGCAATTTCCGCGCCAGCTCGATGCCGAGCACGGTCGACTCACCCTCGAGATCGAAGGAGCCTTGTTTGATGAACTTGTGCAGCGGAATGACGTTCTCCTCCTGCGCCGGATCGACACCGCGAATCATCGGGGCGAGCCGGCGGTTCTCGAACTCGACGATGACCGGCCCTTGCACATAAGGCGCGGTCGCAACCACGCCCGGCACATGATCAATCTTAGCCTTCAATGCACGCCAATCGTGCAAGACGTCCTCCGTGCTCACGAGAATATGGGCATCGAAGTCGATCACCTTCTGGCGCAGCTCGCGATCGAACCCAGTCATAACGGAGATCACGAGAATCAGCACGGTTACCCCAAGCATCACGCCCAAGACCGAGATGAGAGTAATGATCGAGAGAAACGTGCGCTTCGGTTTTAGGTAGCGCAGCGCGAGGAAAAGGCTGAAGGGCAATTTCAAGTCGCCGATACCGTGGCGGTAAACGCGGTAGTTTTCCAACAATTGTTGTAGCGGCGGTCTATGACCGTCGGTGGATCAATAAATTTTCAGAAGGTCGCGCGGAATTGAGCAGGCGCGCTACGTCAGTGCGTGCGCTTTTAAATCTTCGAGGGTGACGAATTCGAGCGCGGATGAATGCGTCGCCTCGAGATCGACAGGTGGCGCGACATCGTGCTCGAGCGCGTCTTTCCAGCGCGTCACGCAAATACACCAGCGATCGCCCGGCTCGAGCCCTGGGAATCCCCATTCAGGATGCGGTGTGACCAGGTCGTTGCCATCGAGCACCGAGAAATCCAAAAACTCGCGGGTCGCTTGCACGCAGACCGTGTGCTGCCCAACATCTTCAGCACCGGTGCGACAATAGCCGTCACGATAAAATCCGGTCATCGGATCGCGGCAGCAGGATTTTAATTCGGTTCCCAAAACATTCGTCGGCATGGGACGTACTCTGCGTTGAGGCGTTGAATCGTTCAAGCGTTGAAGCGGTGCTTTTAACGAAACCCATGCGCGCTTTCGACTGCTTTAGCGCTTTAGCGTTTCAACGATTTAACGATTCACGCTCGATAAGATCGGCATCTTTCTCTTTTCGTCTTGACCCGGATAAAAACGAACGACTAGGGTTTTCAGATCACAAACCTTAGACGGAGGTACTTATGCGAGTTTTCTGTTTGGTTGTTTCAATTCTATCTCTCACCGTGTGCTTGGGACTTTGGGCAAAAGCCGTGTGAAAACGGGCGCTGCGGCTGTCCCAACGATTCATCAGCGCTAGAACCCGCCTCCCCCCAGAATGCGTAAAGCGACTGCGATTGCTTACTGGTTGATTCCCGCGCGGCCGGTCCGCGAGTTGTTTTCCGAGATCATCCGCATTCTCGCCGAAGAACTCGATGCCCCGCGCTTCGAGCCGCACCTGACACTTTTTGCCGCGGCGGGCAGCGACCAATCGGCGCGAGGACTGCTGCGCCGGATCAAAGCGCAGCGAATTCATCTTCCGGTCCGCGATGTAGGTTTCTCAGCGAAGTTCTCAAAGACGCTTTTCGTGCGGTTCGGATCAAGCGACGGGTTCACGGAATTGCGCAATGAGTTGTGGCAGGGCGCGAAATCGCGCGCCAAATCTTGGCCCGATCCGCATGTGAGTTTGATCTACAAAAAGCTCCCGCCCCGAGCGCAAAGCGAACTCGCTTCCGCGATGAAGTTTCCTTTCCCCGGAGTCGTTTTCGATTGCATAAAGGCGATCCGTTGTTCCGCGCCGGCGCAAACGCGCGAGGATGTGGAGGGGTGGAAAGTCATCGCGAGGAAATCTCTCGAATAGCAGATTGCAATCTGCGAGCTTGGTAGGGGCGGGTCACCAAACCACCCGGGCGATTGCCCTCAATCGCCCGTGCCTATAGTTTTTCGACTAATGGGAGCCAAGACGAAGATTTTTGGCGAACACGACGAGGCAACGATCAAACAGATCGAGACGTGCGTCGCGGCGGGCGGAGAACGCGGTGTCCTGTGCGCGGACGGACACAAAGGATATGCCCAACCGATCGGGGGCGTCATTGCCTACAAGGATAAAATTTCGCTGAGTGGCGTCGGGTTCGACATCGCGTGCGGAAATCTCGCCATCCGCACCGACGTGACGTGCTCGCAACTAGAATTGTCGATCGAAACAATTCTGGATGACGTCGTGCGCGACATTTCGTTCGGCGTTGGACACAAAAGTAAAACGCGTGTTGAACACGAGCTGTTCGACGATCCCGCCTGGGAGTTGCAACCGATGCGCGGATTGAAGCCGGTGGCAGCCGACCAACTTGGAACGGTCGGTGGCGGAAATCATTATGTTGATCTTTTCGCCGATGAAGAGGATCGCATTTGGGTCGGTGTGCATTTTGGTTCGCGTGGGCTTGGCCACAAAACCGCGACGCATTTTTTAAAGGCGGCCGGTGGCAAGGACGGAATGGACGTGCCGCCGACGGTGGTCGATGAAAAATCGAACATAGGCCACGATTATCTCGCCGGTATGCATTTGGCGGGGCGTTACGCCTATGCCGGGCGCGAAGCGGTGGCGCGACATGTCGTGCGCGGAATCCTGGGTGCGCGGATTATTGAAGAAGTGCACAACCATCACAACTTCGCATGGCGCGAAAAACATAACGGCGAGGAATATTGGGTCGTGCGCAAGGGCGCGACGCCGGCTTTTCCGGGGCAGAAAGGTTTCGTCGGTGGAAGCATGGGCGATGACGCGGTGATCGTCGAAGGAATTGATTCGGCGATTTCGCGCGAGGCGCTCTTCTCGACGATTCACGGCGCGGGGCGAATCATGTCGCGCACGGCGGCGAAGGGACGCTTCGTCAAAGTTGGCAAGAAACGGATCCGTCAAGCGGGACTCGTTAGGCATGACGAAATGATGAAGTGGATCGCCGATAAAGGAGTTGTGCTCCGCGGCGGCGATCTCGATGAAGCGCCGCAAGCTTATCGGCGACTTCCAGATGTGCTAGCAGCGCATGCAGGAACAATTCGAATCTTGCACACGCTTCGTCCGCTCGGCGTGGCAATGGCTGGGCGCGACATTGTCGATCCGTACAAGGATTAACTTTTGTCCGCCGCGTTGAGCGAGGCGCAGCGTTGGTCAGCTATTCACAATTAAGTCGCGCTCGCCGCAACCAGCGTCTGCAGCCTTTATGAACGAATTGTCAGAGTCGATCTTGGCCCGACCAACTTGTTAATCGGTGTCGATGTTGGGGCAGGCGTGGATGAAGGCGCTGGTGCCGACGGCAAAGGGGAGGGCGATGGAGTGGGCGAGACCGGGACGAGCTTGGCCTTGGCTTCGTTGAGCAATTTTTTCTCTTCGCGATAGATCGGGCCCCGCTCCGCGGCTTCAATGTACTCTTGGGCCGCCTCTGTCTGATTCTGGTCGAGCAAAAGCAAGGCGACGTAAACCGCAGCATGGGGATCGTGCAATTGATCCGGCGGCAATTTTTTTATGATCTCGAGACCTTCGGCCGTGCGGTCGAGGCCGTAGAGAGAGAAGGCATAGGTCACGGCGCAATTAACGTCGTTCGGCGCGCGATCGTAAGCTTCTTTGGCGAGTTTCTGCGCCTCTGATGTGTCTTGGTCGATGTTTAGTCCGAGCCGCGCGAGATTCGCGGTGATGGCGGGCTCATTAGGAGAGATTTCGTGTAAGCGCTGGAGAACGTTATACAGTTTTTTGATCTCGTTGTTGGCGCGATAAAGCCGGTAAAGCGTGTCGAGGGCTTCGCGGCGTGTCGTGGGATTTTTGGAAACGTTCGACCAAAGTTGCTCCGCTTCTACGGACAAATTCCATTTGGTTGCGAGCCGTGCGAGTTTGATTTCGCGGTCGGGTTGGTCGTTGGTCGCGCGCTCGGCTGCTTTCCAGAGCGAAGAGAATTCCGCGTCGGCGATCGATTGGTGGGATTGGCGCGCGGCGAAGGCTTGATAGGCCAGGCGCAAGTAGTCCGCATCCTTCCATGAGCCGGTGCGCGTCCAGCGCTTGAGCCGCGACCAGTTTTTCATCTCGGCAAAGGCCTCGGCCACCGTGATGGCGACTGGCGGATGAGTGGTAATTTCGGAGGGCAACTTCTCGAGCCACTTCAGGACTTCGGCAGCGAGACCATTATTATTCATCCAATCCATGAGGAGGGCGAGATCGGACGGATTGCGCGCGGCAAACGGTTTTACTTTCTCCAGCAGAGCTTTGAATTTTTCCTCGTCGAGCTTGCGATAAAAGTTCAGGCAGAGCAGGTAATCGGCGAAAGTGACCTCTTGCGACATCTGGAGCTGTTGGGCCAAGGTGTCGGCGGCGGCGAAATTACTGCGCTCCACCGCATCATTCAGCAATGCGCGCAACGCGCCGGTGCGGAACGGAGCGAGTTTGCTAAGCCGCTCGAGGTTGGCGCGCGCGGTTGCGCTCTTTTCCTCCTCGGCGGAGCGGATTTGCAGTGCGGCAAGATTAAATTGGTAAAGATCGTTGCCCGGCTCTTTGTTGACCGCGGCTGCGAATTGCTGCTCTTGCTCGGTCAAATTTCCCTCTGCCCGCGCCAGCCAGCCGGCGACAACATGGAAAGCAGCTCGGTCACGGTCGTTGGAGGGCACTTGGTTGAGCGCTTTCCGCGCGAAGTCGAGTTGACCAAATCGCAGGGCCGCGGAGGCGAGATTGAGCTGGCTATCGAGATCGTTTGGAAGAAGGCGCGCGATTTGTGCGCGCCAGGAGACTGCTTCCTCGAGATTCCGCTTTTCCGCTGCTTCCGCCAGAATGTAGAGCGCGGGTAAAGAATCCGGATGCAGTTCCAGGACCTCTCGCGCGGTCTGCGCTGCTTGTTGAAATTTTCCCTGCTGTAGCGTCGAAGTCGCTCGCTGGAGCAAACGAGTTTCGTACCAGTGATTATAAAGCTTTGAACCGTAGCTAAAGAAAATTACGCCGAGAATGATAACCAGAGCAGTGGCGCCAATTAAAAGAGCGATCCGGGCCGGCGATAAGTGACGTCCAAAGATGGGGATGGATTCGACGCCGGGGAAGGGCCGGATTTTTCTTCTGCGCCGGACGCGTATAATCTTTTCCGCCATCTCTTTTCCTATGCTCGGAGCGAAGCGGTATGCAACTCGCGGAACCGAAAGCTCTCAGGGCGCGGGAGCTACGGTTCGGCGGTTTGTGAGCTCGCCACGACGGGTACCCCTTCGATCGATTCAATTGTCTCTTTACGCAGGCGCCGCCCCCAAACATAGCGCGTCAGCAGCACCTTAACCGTAGCCGTTAGAGGCACGGCGAGAATTGGACCAAGCAATCCGCCGATCAACAAGCCCCAGACAAAGATCGACACGATCACCGTCATCGGATGGAGACCGACGGAAGTACCGACGATGCGCGGCGCGTAGAACATTCCTTCCAGGTTTTGGATGACGATGAAGATGGCTGTCACAATCAACGGATGCGTCCAGTCGCCAAATTGAAAAGCGGCGATTAGCACAGCCGGGATCCAGCAAAGGACGATGCCGATGTACGGAATCATTGTGAGGACAACAACGAGCAGGCCGATGAGCGGGGCGAAATTGAGGCCAACAAAAATGGTGAGCGCGCTTCCGATCAAGGTACCATCGACAAGACAAACCAGAAGCTGCCCCCGAAAATACGCGATGATGTAATGATTGATCTGCGACAGGACTTCCGCGACTTCGTCCTTAAGCGGGGAGGCGCGCAGAGGCAGATAATCCTTCCATCTTTTTTCGATGCGGGGTCTTTCTTTTAAAAAGAAAAATAAATAAATCGGCACCAAGATGAGGCTGAGCAGAAAACCGGTGACGCCAAGAAAACCGCCGATGCTCTTTTTGAGAAGGTTCCAAAACCTTTCACTCCAGGCAGGCAATTGACGTTCCAGCCCGGGAATTACTCTTTGCACCGCGTCCTGGATTCGCTGGCGTTCGGCTGTGGTCAGCTGTGAAGATGGCGTGGGCGCGATCACTTCGCTTGGGGACGCGGCCATTTCCGGTGCTGGAGTCGCGGCGGGCGAAGGGGTTGCAGTCGCCTGAGCGCGCGGAGGAGGGGAGCCGAGCAGCCAGTTTACGAAACTGGTAGTGGGCACTTCGGATTTACCCCGTGCGCTGCTGGGCATGCCAAAGGCCCTGTCGTAACGAAAGATAAGATCGACAACGCGATCGCGGGCTTTTTGGGTGTAGCCAGGAAGTTCCTTTGCGAAATTCGCGCTCTGCATCGAAATCGTCGGCACGATCCAGGCAACCAGTCCACCGAGTGCGAGAACGATGATGGCGAAAATCAAAACAACCGCCTTGGTGCGGTCGAGGCCGCCTTTGCACATTTTCGTCACCAGCGGATCAAGCAGATACGCGAGAATCAGTGCGATCGCGACGGGAATTAAGATTGGCTGGAGAAAGCTGATTATGTTCGCGCCGATCCAGATAACGGCGCCGACAATTGTGACGAGAAAAACGACGAAGACGGCGGTAAGCGCGGCCCACATGGTTTTTTGCTGCCAAGGCGTGGGATATTTGTTCATGCAAGCTTCACACGCCTCGTTCTCTGTGTTTGCCGAAGAAGGCCAAATGCTGGATCGACATTCTGACTATTGGAGCGGGTTCGGCTTTGCCGGTGCACCTTTGCTGATTGTGGTCCGGGTGCTTGCGATCTTCTCCGCCAACTGCTTGTTTTGCGGATCGAGCGCCATCGCCTTTTGCCATGCTTCCAACGCTTGGGGCACGCGGTTCAATTTCAAATAAGCATCGCCGATGTGTTCGAACACGACCGGGTCGTCATGTGCCATGTTTTTTGCGGCGCGAAGCAAATCAGCCAGGGCTTGATCAAATTTTCCCTGGCGAAACTCGAGCCATCCAAGACTGTCGAGATAGGCGCCATTGTTCGGCTCGATCTGGAGCGCACGTTTGATCATATCCCCCGCTTCATCCATGTGCAGGTTGTGATCGGCCCACATGTAGCCGAGATAATTGTAGGCATCGGCCGCGTTGGCTGGATCGAGAGCGATTGATTTCCGAAACAAATCCGCGGCTTTTTCATACAGACCTGCCTGCTCGGCCGTCGCGCCGTAATTAAAATAGAACCGCGCGTTTACGATTTCGTTGTCTTCGAGCTCAGCTTCGTGCAGTGCCTCCTCAAAAGTCGCCACCGCTTGCTGAGTCTGTTTTGCTTCGCGCTGAGCGAGGGCGAGATAGTAGGCAATTTCCGGCGCGTCCGGGAAACGGCGGCGCGCTTCGGTGAGGATTTTCACGGCCCGCCCGGCATCTTTCACCGGGCCGAGAAGCAACTCGGCCAGTCGCAGGTAGGTAAGGGCATGAGTGGGATTGATCAACAGACTTTGCTCGTAATTTGCCTCCGCTTTCGCGAACGCAGCCGTTGCCTGCTCGGTCTGGTTTGCGCGCTCGAGCGATCGCGCTTCATCGTCCAGAACTTGGGCGAGTAAATCGTAGGGTTGATATTTTTCCGGATTCTCTTTGATAATTTGCTCGAGCATCTCAATCGCTTTGGCACGCTGATTCGTCGCGACAAAACCGGCGGCGAGTTTTTCTCTTGCGTTGGCGTCGTCCGGTTGCAATTCAAGTGCGCGAAGATAGAGCGGGATGGCTTCCTTTATTTGTTGCGACGATGCGTAATAGTCCGCGACGGCTTTGAGGACGGCCGGGTCATCGCCCGCGTTTTGCGCCGCCTTTTTGAAGATCTCATTGACGTGCGCCAAGTCGTCGGGCTTCGGTTCGGAATCGGGTTTGAAAATGACCGCGGCGTAAAGTTTCCCCAGGCGTGCCCAGAAGGCTGGGTCGTCGCTATGAACTTTTGTGGCGCGGTCCAATGATTGGCGCGCTTTTTTCTCTTCCCCGGCCGCCAGTTCGATTTCGCAGAGGCGTTGATAAGCTTCGATGTTACGCGGATCGAGCGCGATGGCCCGATTGGCGTAATCGACGGCTTGGTCCGTTTTCTTGAGATATTTCGCATAGATAAAAGCGAGCTGGAGATAAGGATCAGGCTTATTGGGATTGGCTTTGATCGCGTCTTTCAGGACATCGATCGCTTGCGGAAAATCGTCCTGCCGTGTCAGTAAAGTGGCCACACGCGATGCCAGCTCGGATTGGCCCGGATCGACGTTGAGCACTTTGCGATACGCCTCCAGCGCATTGTCTATCTCTCCGTTTTCTTCGAACGACGTTCCTTCGACAAAATGAGCGAGCGCATCGGCCTTGCGCTGGCCCTCCGGGCCGAGGGCGAGGTCCTTGGCCGGCGCGATGTTTAGGGAATCATCCTGTCGACCGGTTTTTTTTTGCGCGGCGGTCGGCGAAGGCTCGATCTTCGGCGAGAGTGTCCGCGCGGTTCCGAGGTTACCTAAGGGAAAAAAAACGAGCGCGAAAAGAAGATACCGGAGAGCGCGGACACCCCAGTGCTTCTGTTCGGTCATTTTCCGATTGTAGCTGTGAGGGGCGCCGTTCGCAACCTGGCGTCGGCCGGTCTAACGAACGATCAAAACGCAATTTGCGCTTACGCTTTGTAGCGCAAGCGCTTCTTGTGGCGATTCTCCCTCATGCGCTTGCGGCGTTTGTGTTTCGAAATCTTCGCTTTGCGTCGTTTCTTCAGAGAGCCCATAAGGGTTTCAGCAGCCTGCCGTGTCGGCGGCTCGAAATGCAAGCATGTGATGCGACGAACTGCAACTAGTTCTTCTCTAGTTGTGCGGAATTCACACAGATTTCGGAATTTCGAAGAAAATCCGTAGCGGATGAAGACTATCGGGCTGGTGGGATTTGAACCCACGGCCTCCTGGTCCCGAACCAGGCGCTCTACCAAGCTGAGCCACAGCCCGTTTTACCTAGTGTCCTTACCGCTATTCATCGAACGGCGTCTATTATGGCCCGCATAAAGTCCGGTGCAAGGAAATCCGCCGAAGCTTGGAGACAACCGATTGGATACTGCCAAGCGCGAGCTCGCGAGGCTCCGCGAGGAACAGAGTCGATTCAACTTTCGCGACCCGTTCGGGACCTAGCAAATAGATTGACAATAGGGCCGGTCGTCTGGATACCCTCGCGCTTAAAGCCCAGAGGGAAACCCAAAAATAAAAAACTCGGCAGGAAATAGATTACGCTCGTCCGCTCGATTCAGTTTGATGGTCCTAGTCGGGCTGGCGCTGGCGGGCGGCACGACCGCGGTGCGCGGGCAATCTGCGCTCGACGGTTTCGACCCGAACGCCAACGGCACGGTTCGCGTTGTCGTCGTCCAACCGGACGGCAAGATTCTTATCGGCGGGGATTTTACAACGCTCTCGCCCAACGGCGGAGCGGCGGTCACGCGCAACCACATTGCCCGGCTGAACCCCGACGGCACGCTCGACACCGCTTTCAACCCGAACCCGAACCAGAACGGTACTATCTATTCAATCGCGGTGCAGGCGGACGGCAAGATTTTAGCGGGCGGCTTTTTCGCCAGCATTGGCGGACAGCCGCGCAATAACATCGCCCGGCTTGATGCCATCACCGGGTTGGCAGATTCGTTCAACCCGAACGCGAACAGTGATGTGTATTCGATCGCGGTGCAGGCCGATGGCAAGATTTTGGTGGGCGGCTTTTTCACGAGCATCGGTGGCCAGACGCGCAATCACATCGCCCGGCTTGATGCCACGACGGGGTTGGCAGATTCGTTCGACCCGAACGCGGACGTTTATGTCAATACAATCGCGGTGCAGGCGGACGGCAAGGTTTTAGCAGGCGGCCACTTCTTGAGCATCGGCGGACAGACGCGCAATTACATTGCCCGGCTCGATGCCACCACCGGCTTGGCAGATTCGTTCAACCCGAACGCGAACTTTGATGTCCGTTCAATCGCGGTGCAGGCGGACGGCAAGATTTTAGCGGGCGGCTTGTTCACGAGCATCAGCGGACAGACGCGTTTCCGCATTGCCCGGCTCGATGCCACCACCGGGTTGGCTGATTCGTGGGACCCGGGCGCGAGCGATTTTGTCTCTTCAATCGCGATACAGGCGGACGGCAAGATTTTGGTGGGCGGCATTTTCACGACCATCGGCGAACAGACGCGCAACCGCATCGCCCGGCTCGATGCCACGACCGCTTTGGCTGATTCCTTCGACCCGAATGCGAACGGTGGTGTCACTTCAATCGCGGTGCAGGCGGACGGCAAGATTCTAGTGGGCGGAGCTTTCACCACGCTCGCGCCGAACGGTGGAGCGGCGGTGACACGCAACCACATCGCCCGTCTGGAAACCGACGGCAGGCTCGACCAGACGCTCAATCTCAACACCGTCGGCAGCGTTGTTTACGCAACCGCGGTTCAGCGGGACGGCAAAATTCTTATCGGCGGCGGCTTTACCACCGTTTTGGGAGTGGCGCGCAACAACATTGCCCGATTGAACACGGACGGCACGCTCGACACCGCTTTCGACCCGAACGCGAACGGTTTTGTTTATTCAATCGCGGTGCAGACGGACGGCAAGATTTTAGCGGGCGGCGCTTTCACGAGCATCGGCGAACAGACGCGCAATTACATCGCCCGGCTTGATGCCACGACCGGCTTGGCTGATTCGTTTGACCCGAACGCGAGCGATTGGGTCTTTTCAATCGCGATACAGGCGGACGGCAAGATCTTAGCGGGCGGCAATTTCACCAGCGTCGGTGGCCAGACGCGCAATCACATCGCCCGGCTTGATGCCACGACCGGCTTGGCAGATTCGTTCGACCCGAACGCGAACGATGCTGTCGCTTCAATCGCAGTTCAGGCAGACAGCAAGATTTTAGCGGGCGGCTTGTTTACGGGCATCGGTGGCCAGAGGCGCAATCGCATCGCCCGGCTTGATGCCACGACCGGCTTGGCAGATTCGTTTGACCCGAACGCGAGCGATTGGGTCTTTTCAATCGCAGTGCAGGCGGACGGCAAGATTTTAGCGGGCGGCTTGTTCGCCAGCATTGGCGGACAGCCCCGCAACCGTATCGCCCGGCTCGATGCCACGACCGGTTTGGCAGATTCGTTCGACCCGAACGCGAGCGGTCAAGTCCAGTCAATCGCGGTGCAGGCGGACGGCAAGATTTTAGCGGGCGGCTTTTTCGCCAGCATTGGCGGACAGCCGCGCAATAACATCGCTCGGCTTGGTGCCACGAGCGGCTTGGCAGATTCGTTCGACCCGAACGCGGACAGTGAGGTCCTTTCAATCGCGGTGCAGGCGGACGGCAAGATTTTAGCGGGTGGATTGTTCGGCAGCATCGGCGGACAGCCGCGCAACAAATTCGCTCGTTTGTCGAACGATACCGCCTCGCTGCAAAACTTGGTTGTTACACAAACCGCCATTACCTGGACGCTCGGCGGCTCAAGCCCCCAATTCACGCGCGTTCCCTTTGAGTATTCAACCGACAATGTGAACTACACTCCTCTGGGCAACGGCACAGCGACTGGCAGCAACTGGACCCTGACAGGTTTGAACTTGCCAATCGGACAGAACTTCTACATCCGCGCTCGAGGTTATTACCGCAGCGGCTACCAAAACGGCTCGGAGAGCACCACGGAATCCGTACGGAATGTGTTTCTCAGCGGCGGAGCGCCATTCTTGGCGAGCGCGTTCTCGCGAAAGAACCACGGAGCGGCTGGCACTTTCGATATCCCGCTGCCACTTACTGGTAGCGTGGGAATCGAATGCCGCAGCGGCGCGACCACCAATGATTATCAGATGATCTTTAACTTCATGAACCCGGTCACGGTCGGGAGCGCGGCAGTGACTTCTGGCACCGGAAGTGTGAGCAGCTTCAGCGTGAGCGGGTCACAGGTCACCGTCAATCTCACTGGGGTAACCAACGTCCAGCGAATCACGGTTACGCTCATCAACGTGAATGACGGCACACACATGGGCAACGTTCCTGTTTCCATGGGTGTGCTGGTCGGTGATGTGAACGGCAATGCCACGGTGAATGCCACCGATGTTGCCTTGACCAAAGCGCAGGTAGGCCAGCCGGTCACAGGTACGAATTTCCGCGAAGACGTGAACGCGAATGGCACGATCAGTTCGACGGATGTTGCCATCGTCAAATCCGACGTAGGCACTTCGCTGCCGCCTTAAGCTTGCTTGAGCGGAGAATTCCGCCAACCGCCTCACTCCATGAGGCAAACGGTGAGGGAGGATTCGAACCCTCGAACACAATGACGCTGCTGAATATCAATCACGTGTCTCGGATTTGTTAGGCTGGCGGATGAAAGTTGTCCCGAAATTGCCTAGAAATTGGTCTTGAGTCCCGTTTTGCCTGGCAGCGCGTACGGGAGTCGAACTCGCGCGCCCGTTTTTTATCCACCGACACAATTTTTTGAGAGCTTTTTGAGAACGCGTGAGATCAAGAGAATCGGCCTCTTTCGCTATGGAAAACCGCGTGAGAGCGCGTGAGGATTATTTGCGATTTCTTCCACGGCATCGTCATGGTGACAGAAGGCTTAGCTGGGCAGAGGACTGCGCATTGATCGCGCGCTTCGACGCTCGGTAAAAGTAACAATCGCGTTACTTTTCCGGTATTGCGTGCGGCAACAGATCCTTGCTGTCCTACGGGTTGAAGATCCTAAATACCCTCACGGTCAAGACCGAAAGAAAAACCAAAAAATGAAAAACTTTGCAAAAAACAGATCACATTTGTTTGCTCGATTCAGTTTGATAGCTCTCGTCGGCTTGGCGCTGGCGGGTGGCGCGGCGGCGGTGCGCGGGCAATCCGCGCTCGACGGTTTCGACCCACACGCCAACAGCATTGTTCGCGTCTTCGTCGCCCAACCGGACGGCAAGATTCTTATCGGCGGCGATTTTACAACTCTCTCGCCCAACGGTGGAGCGGCGGTGACGCGCAACCACATTGCCCGGCTGAACCCGGACGGCACGCTCGATACGGCTTTCGACCCGAACGCGAACGGTACTGTCGATTCAATCGCGGTCCAGACAGACGGCAAGATTTTAGCGGGCGGCTTTTTCAGCAGCATCGGTGGACAGACGCGCAATAACATTGCCCGGCTCGATGCCACCACCGGCTTGGCAGATTCGTTCAACCCGAACGCGAACGATCTTGTTGATTCAATCGCAGTGCAGGGGGATGGCAAGATTTTAGCCGGCGGCGCTTTCACCAGCATTGGCGGACAGACGCGCAACCACATCGCTCGGCTCGATGCCACCACCGGCTTAGCTGATTCGTTCAACCCGAACGCGAACGACGCCGTCTTGTCAATCGTCGTGCAAGTAGACGGCAAGATTTTAGCGGCCGGATATTTCTCTATCATCGGCGGCCAGACGCGCAACCGCATTGCCCGGCTCGATGCCATGACTGGCTTGGCAGATTCGTTGGACCCGAACGCGAACAATCTTGTCGCTTCAATCGCGGTGCAGGCGGACGGCAAGATCTTAGCCGGCGGCCAGTTCACCAGCGTCGGTGGACAGACGCGCAACCACATCGCCCGGCTCGATGCCACCACCGGATTGGCTGATTCGTTCGACCCGAACGCGAACAACCCTGTCTTTTCAATCGCGGTGCAGGGGGACGGCAAGATTCTAGTGGCCGGCGCTTTCAACGGAGCCAACAGCATTGGCGGCCAGGCGCGCAACAGCATCGCCCGGCTCGATGCCACCACCGGATTGGCTGATTCGTTCGACCCGAATGCGAACAATCCTGTCGTTTCAGTCGCGGTGCAAGCGGACGGCAAGATTTTAGCGGGCGGCTATTTCGGCAGCATCGGTGGACAGACGCGCAATTTCGTCGCCCGTCTGGAAACCGACGGCCGGCTCGACCAAACGCTCAATCTCAGCACCGACGGCACCGTTAACGCCACCGCCGTTCAGCCGGACGGCAAAATTCTTATCGGCGGCAGCTTCACCACCGTCTTGGGCGTGGCGCGCAACAACATTGCCCGATTGAACACGGACGGCACGCTCGACACTGCCTTCAACCCGAACGCGAAAAGTGATGTCTATTCAATCGCGGTGCAGGCGGACGGCAAGATTTTAGTGGGCGGCATTTTCAACGGAGCGAATAGCATCGGCGGACAGACGCGCAATTTCATCGCCCGGCTCGATGCCACCACCGGCTTGGCAGATTCGTTCAACCCGAACGCGAACAATTATGTCTATTCGATCGCGGTGCAGGCGGACAGCAAGGTTTTAGCGGGCGGCGATTTCGGCAGCATCGGTGGACAGACGCGCAACCACATCGCCCGGCTCGATGCCACGACCGGGTTAGCAGATTCGTTCGACCCGAACGCGAACAATCGTGTCGAGTCAGTCGCGGTACAGACTGACGGCAAGATTTTAGCGGGCGGCCTTTTCACCAGCATCGGCGGACAGGCGCGCAACCGGATCGCCCGGCTCGATGCCACCACCGGCTTGGCAGATTCGTTCGACCCGAACGCGAACGATTGGGTCCTTTCAATCGCGGTGCAGGGTGATGGCAAGATTTTAGCGGGCGGCCTTTTCAGCAGCATCGGCGGACAGACGCGCAACCACATCGCCCGGCTCGATGCCACGACCGGGTTAGCAGATTCGTTCGACCCGAACGCGAACAATTCTGTCTTTTCAATCGTGGTGCAGGCGGACGGCAAAATTTTAGCGGGCGGCACTTTCACGAACATCGGTGGGCAGACGCGCAATTACATCGCCCGGCTCGATGCCACCACTGGGTTAGCAGATTCGTTCAACCCGAACGCGAACGATTATGTCTTTTCAATCGCGGTGCAGGCGGACGGCAAGATCTTAGCGGGCGGCGCTTTCACGAACATCGGCGGGCAGACGCGCAACTACTTTGCTCGTTTGACCAACGACACCGCCGCGCTGCAAAACCTGGCTTCTACGCAAACCACCATTACCTGGACACTCGGCGGCTCCAGCTCGCAATTCACGCGCGTTACCTTTGAGTATTCAACCGACAATGTGAACTACACTCCGCTGGGCAACGGCACGGCGACTGGCAGCAACTGGACCCTGACAGGTTTGAACTTGCCGAGCGCACAGAACATCTACATCCGCGCTCGCGGTTATTATCGCAGCGGCTACTTGAACGGCTCGGAGAGCATCACAGAATCGGTGCGGAATGCGTTTCTGAGCGAAGCGCCCTTGTTGACGAGCGCGTTCTCGCGAAAGGCCCACGGCGAATACGGGACCTTCGACATCCCGTTGCCACTTACTGACAACGTGGGGATCGAATGCCGCAGCGGCGGGGCGACAAATGATTATCAGATGATCTTTAATTTCGCGAACCCCGTCACGGTCGGGGGCGCATCAGTGACTTCGGGTACCGGGAGCGTGAGCAGTTTCAGCGTGAGCGGGTCGCAGGTCACGGTCAATCTCACTGGCGTGACCAACGCTCAGAGAATCACGGTTACGCTCATGAACGTGAACGATGGTACACACATGGGCAACGTTCCTGTTTCCATGGGCGTGCTGGTTGGTGATGTAAACGGCAATGGCGCCGTGAATGCCACCGATGTTGCCTTGACCAAATCGCAAGTGGGCATGGCGGTTAGCAGCTCGAATTTCCGCGAAGACGTGAACGCGAATGGCACAATCAGTTCGACGGATGTTGCCATCGTCAAATCCGACGTAGGCACTTCGCTGCCGCCTTAAGCCTGCTTGAGCGGTGCGAAGAAGTTCGCGCGACTAAGGGGGCCTTGCGAGTTGGCTAACGAATTGTCCGCCGTGCCAATAACACCGCGGGAAACTGCACTCGTGAAAGTTTACAGTTTGCAGTAAACAGGAGCGAACGGCGCGGGCGAACCTGCGCCCTTGATTTTTTATCCACCGATTTTATCCACCGGTGGACTTTTTTGAGGGGTTGGTGAGGGCCAAGTGAGATAAGGCCGAAAGGCGCTTTTTGCTAGCGTTGAGCAGGTGAAGAGCGGATGGGAACATGTTGAGATTATGCAACTGCCATTATCCCGAACCAGGCGCTCTACCAAGCTGAGCCACAGCCCGAAGTGACGGCCGCGGATTTCTTTCGGCCGCGCTTTACTTCGCGTATTTCCGCGCTCCTGGCAAGCACTTAACAAATCCGTTTGACAACCCGGGTCGCCGCCAGCAAAGTCACGATTCGCTTTCGTTGCCATGGTCGCTCCACTCGTTCTTTCGCCAGCTCTCGTGAGCGACTCGCCGACCATTCTTCAATTCCCGACGGAAGCATTCCGCCCCGTCCGTTCCTTGCGCAATATGACGACTCAACTCCTTCAGGAAGCAGCCCAAGTCATCCCCAATCAGCAACTCCTGATCAATGTCGTCTCCAAGCGAGTGCGTCAGCTCGGCTTGGGACATCGGCCCATGGTGGACGCAGGTCCGCGCGCTTCCCTCACTGACATCGCGCTCAAGGAAATCATCGCGGGCAAGCTCACTTACGAATCGCTTCAGGATCCTTCCAACGGGGCGTAGGTTTTCCATCGCCTTCCGGACGCGATTATGGCGGCCGAGTCGATCATTAATCGCAAGGCGTTGCGCGATTTTCACATTCTCGAGCGCTACGAAGCCGGCCTCGAGTTGAAAGGCAGCGAGGTCAAATCGATCCGCGCTGGCAAAGCAAACATTAGCGACGCCTTCGCCCGCATCGAGAAGGGTGAAGCATTTCTTCACAACGCCGACATTCAGCCGTACGAGCGCGCCAGCCACGAGATTCCGGCCGCGAAACGCGTTCGCAAACTTCTGTTACATCGCCAGGAGATCGATAAACTCTACGGCGAAACACAGGTTGCAGGTCGCGCGCTTGTCGTTCTGAAACTGTACTGGAAGAACGGGAAGCTGAAAGCGGAGCTCGGCGTCGCCCAGGGCAAAGTCGCTCACGACAAGCGCGCTGACTTAAAAAAGCGCGCGATTGATCGGGAGACGGCGCGTGAGGTCGCGCGCTTCAATCGACGACACGGTTAGACCCACATCCCTTAATTCAACGTTGGACGCCTGCCGCGCCGGCTTGTCACGCCGTAGCGGGCGTAGGCGGAAGCCTTGCGAACGCGGGTTGGACGTTGGACGTTTCAACAATGGGCCGGTTCTCTTTGCGGAACAAAGTTGCCTTGATTACCGGCGGATCCCGCGGTTTGGGTCTGATCATCGCGCAAAAACTTTGCCGAGCTGGCGCGAAAGTCGCGCTGATCGCGCGCGATGCCGATGAGCTAGCGCGCGCCAAAGTCGATCTCGCGGGTCGCGGCGGCGAAGTACTGACGATTTCGTGCGACCTGCTCGAGCGCCCGCAAATCGAGGCCGCCGTTCAAGAAACAATCAACCGCTTCGGCACGATCGACATCTTGATTAACAATGCCGGCATCATCCAAGTCGGTCCGCTTGAGCACATGGTGCGCGAGGATTTCGAGCGGGCAATGCGATTGCATTTTTGGGCGCCGTTTGACTTGATCAGGCAAGTCGTTCCTGAAATGCGCCGGCGTGGCGGCGGACGAATCGTAAATATCTCATCCATCGGGGGCAAAATTGCCGTGCCTCACATGGCGCCATACACGGCGAGTAAGTTCGCGCTTGCCGGTTTGTCCGATGCGCTACGCGCTGAGCTGGCGCGTGAAAATATTCTCGTCACCACGGTCACGCCGGGAATGATGCGCACCGGATCGCAAGGCCATGCCAATTTCAAGGGCGATCACGCTCGCGAATACAAATGGTTCGCTGCGTCGAGCGCTTTGCCATTGGCATCAATCTCCGCAGAGCATGCCGCACGCAAAATTATTGCGGCCTGCGTCCGTGGTAAGCCAGCGCTTATAATGCCGATCCCAGCGCGAGCTCTGATCTTGGCGAACGCGCTTTGCCCAAATCTCTTCGGCCACGCGATGAAAATTGTGAATCGGTATCTGCCGTCGGCGGTCGGACCGAGTGGCGATGACTCACGCGCCGGCGTCGATTTTCAGTGAAACCGAAGCGTCTATTTGTTGCGATCGATTTCCCGCAATCAATCCGAAGGTTTCTTGTCGATCTTGATCCACAAATTCGCGGTGTCCGGTGGACCGCTGCTGAACAGATGCATCTCACGCTCGGTTTCTTTGGCGACGTGCCGCAAGATATCGATGCAAAATTTCGCGAAAGACTTGGCGCGATTCATTTCGGCGCTTTTTTTCTGCCGATTGCTGGCGTCGGGACTTTCCCGCCGAAGGGTCCACCAAAAATTGTCTGGATCGGTATCGGTCGCGGGCATCCGCACCTTTTTCAATTGCACAAGCGCGTGACCGAGGCGGCCCTCGCCGTTGGCCTAGAACCGGATTTGCGTCCATTCCATCCGCATATCACGCTCGCGCGTTGTCGCGATGTCTCTTCGCAAACGATGCGAAAATTCTTGCAAGCGAATGTCACTCTTGATGCTGGAATGGTCCACGTGCAGTCATTTCACCTTTACTCGAGCCAGCTTACGCCCGCCGGCTCGATTCACACACGCGAGCTGACCGTTTCCTGGAAATAATGCGACGCTCATCCGCTTTCGCCAAGGCTATAGCGTGACAGGTAGAGCGCCGCTACAGTTCGCGGCTGGAGAGCGGCGGCGCGATGTGCTCGAGTGATCGCCGTTCGGCCGGGACGCCGATCCACGCCTCGATCAGTGCGCCAAGAAGCATCAGCGTCGCAGCCACGAGATATCCGGCAAACAATCCTGTGCTCGATCCCGTGCCGATGATCCATCCGAATAATGCCGGCGCGCCCACTCCGCCCGCCAGCGTCCCGATAGCGTAGAAAATTGCAATGGCTAGCGCTCGAATTTCCAGCGGGAAAATCTCGCTTACTGTCAGATACGCCGAGCTGGCCGCAGCCGAAGCGATAAAGAAAATCACCGTCCACGCGAGCGTTTGCGTCTGTGCCGTCAAGAGGCCGGCGTGAAAAAGCCAGGCGGTAAGAGCAAGCAAAATTCCAGCGAGACCATAGGTGATTGTAATCATCTGTTTGCGGCCGATCGTGTCGAACAAATGCCCGAGCAGCAGCGGCCCGAGCACATTTCCGAGTGCGAACGGCAATAGATAACGGCCCACATTCTCCTCCGGCACGCCATAAAACCGCATCAACACCAGCGCGTAGGTGAAAAAAATCGCGTTATAGAAAAAAGCCTGTGTCAGCATCAGGACAAAACCGAGCAGCGAACGCCGCCGGTGTTCGTGAATGATCGCGCTCCAAATTTCTCGCCACGGCGTATGGGTGCGTGTTCGAATGCGCGTGGGCGGCATGCCATTGTAGCCGCGGTCGCTGACCGCGGTCCCATGGGACGCTGTGATTCTTCGTTCGACTTCAGCGACAATTTCCTCCGCTTCGGCATTCCGACCGTGGATCATCAGCCAGCGCGGACTTTCCGGAATCCATCGGCGAAAAAAGATCACGACGAGGCCGAGGGTCGCGCCGATTCCAAACGCGCAACGCCAACCCAGCCACACCGGCAGCCGCCGCGGGTCGAGCAACACGATCGTCGCAGCCGATCCAAGCGCGGCGCCAACCCAGTACGAACCGTTGATCATCAAATCCACCCGGCCACGCACGCGCGCCGGAATCAGTTCGTCGATCGCCGAATTAATCGCCGCGTATTCTCCGCCGATTCCCGCTCCAGTGAGCGCGCGAAAAAAAGCGTAGCTCGCGAAGCTCCAGGAAAACGCTGTCAACCCAGTGGCGGTGAGATAAACCGCCACCGTGATGAAAAATAATCTCTTTCGT
>Ga0210399_10001188_pt1 | contig 20445 bp, 20 predicted proteins | sample IncBWC14MmetaG_FD_150865 | JGI IMG/M metagenome (GOLD analysis project Ga0210399, IMG submission 150865) | Forest soil microbial communities from Barre Woods Harvard Forest LTER site, Petersham, Massachusetts, United States - Inc-BW-C-14-M | ecosystem: Environmental > Terrestrial > Soil >... | reverse complement strand
CACGTGCCGGCAACTTCTCGCGCGCGGCGGAGCAATGCTTTGTCTCCCAGCCGTCTTTAAGTCAGCAAATCCTTAAACTCGAGGAGGAACTCGGCGAGCGATTGTTTGACCGGATGAAACGGGAGGCCAGGCTCACACCACACGGCGAGGCCTTCCTGCCCCGCGCGCTTAAGATTCTTGAGGAAGTGGATCTCGCCAAGCGTGAAGCGTCTGATGCGCAGGGCTTGCTGCGCGGCCGACTGATCGTGGGTGTCTTGCCAACAATTGCGCCGTATCTGCTGCCGGAGTTGCTGGTGGCCTTTGCGAAAAAGTTCCCCGGCGTAGAAATCGTGGTGCATGAGGACACAACCGCTCAGTTGCTCAAGCTCGCGCAGGCATGCGAAATCGATTTCGCGCTAGCAAGTCGACCGATCCAGGACGAGCGGATGGAGGTAAAGGATTTGTTCACCGAGGAATTGCGCCTGGCCTTGCCCCACGGCCATTGGTTAACACGCAAACGTACCGTAAGCCTTGCTGACCTCGAGCAAGAACCTTTCATCGTGATGAAGGAAGGGCATTGCCTCGGTGATCAAGTGCTTAAGTTTTGCGAACGGCGCGACTTGAAGCCGACGATTGCGTTTCGCAGTGCTCAGCTGGAAACGCTTCAAGCGCTTGTCTGTTCCGGGATGGGTATCTCGCTCGTTCCTGCGATGGCGGCACGAAGCAAGCGCGCAGACTTGCCTGAGTATCGTTCGGTTCTCGGACCCAAGCCCGAACGGAAGATCGTGGTCGTCTGGCCTAAGCAACGTCCCATCGGTCGTGCGGCGAGTGAGTTCTTGAAACAGATTTCCGCGAGATCCAAGAGTTGAAACGTTAGGCCTCGAATGCCCATCGACGATATTCCGATTATGTCGGTCCTGCCCGTGACGATGTTTCGGCTCGCGCCAGCGAACGGTCATCTCGTGCTCGCGCATATTTCGGGCAAAATGCGCAAACTTTTCATTCGCCCAACGATGCCGGAGCCGATTAGGCAAGCAACGAAGCGGACGTATCGGCTTTGGAAAGAAAATCCGCGCGCGTCCGCGTTACGTTTCAAGAAGGTGCGCGACGTTTAATCGGTTAGGACTGGAACGATTGCGTCAAAAATAGGAATTTATCCGCCCTTCGTGTCTTCCAAATTTAAACCAAATAGGAAGCAAGCGTTCCCTGCGATTTCTTGGCTGGACGGCAGCTAATCAACTGTGCATAACCGCCACATGAACAGCGATAGTCTTTCATCTCGCGGCGGAACCGGTTGGACGATGGTTTGGGGAATCGTGCTGTTGATTTGCGGGATTGCGGCAATCGCGCTGCCCTGGGCATCGGGGATCGGCGTGGTGATTGTCATCGGATGGGTCCTTCTGTTTTCGGCGGTTTCGCATTTGATTTTCGCGTTCCATACTCACAGCGTCGGCGGCGTTTTATGGCAAATCTTACTCGCGCTCATCTATGGCGCGGCCGGCGTGTTCATGCTCATGAATCCGCTCGCCGGTCTGGTCACGCTCACGCTCGTGCTGGCGATCTTTCTCCTGATTGAAGCCGCACTCGAGACTGCGCTCTATTTCCAGCTTCGGCGCGGGATCAACGCCGGCTGGATATTGTTCGATGCAATCGTGACCCTAATCCTCGCGATTCTGATCTGGTCTCAATGGCCAAGCAGCGCACTGTGGTTCATTGGGACGATCATCGGCATCAGTCTGATTTTCAGCGGCGTCTCACGCCTGAGTCTGGCTTCAGCAATGCGCCGTCGCGCGTAACCGGGTACCGGATCAAAGCGCAGTTTCGGCTGTTGCGGAGCAAATCATCTTCAGGAAGCCGACGATCTTGCCTCGAGCGGTTAGTGTCAGGTTTGATCCGGTCGGATCTTGTTTGATGGATACGGCATCCGCGTCTATCGAAAGCTCGGATGGAAAACCGCATGGCCGCGGCCAATTGTCTGCGGGAATAGTCTGGTTATCTCTTCGACCTATGTGACGCGCTTTGGGGCGATGCAATCAGCTCAGGTGATCGCGAAGAAATTGCCAAGTTCGCCCGTTCGCTTTGGCTGCCGCCGCGGCGTTGTAGTGAGTGCCGGTGTGGCGCGCGAAGGCGTGATTGCATCCAGGATAACTATAGATCTCTACATTCGGCTTGTTTGAGAGTGCGGCTTTGATTTCTGTCTGAGCCTCCTTGGAGATGAATTCGTCCTCTTCAGCGAGGTGCATCAGCATCGGCGCCGTGATTTTGTCGGCTTCGTCGAGGTATTTTTCCGTGTCCCCGCCGTGATATGCTACGGCAGCGTCTATTTTTTCCCGCGCTGCGGTTAGAAAGGTCATCAGGCCACCGAGGCAGAAGCCCATCACGCCGACCTTGCCCGAAGCGCCGTCTAGTTGGCCGGCGGCATGAGCGGTATCGACGATGTCGCGGACGCCCTTATCCCGGTCATAGACGGCGTATAGGGCTAATCCCTTTTTCCACTCCGCATCGGACCAGTGGTTGAGATCGAGGCCCGGCTCCTGGCGCCAGAACAGATCGGGGCAGACCGCTATGAAGCCGTGTGCGGCGAGTTCGTCGCATGTCTCGCGCATGTCCATATTCACACCAAATATTTCTTGCAAAACGACGACGGCGGGAGCCGGCAAGGTCTTCGGTCGCGCCATGTAAGCGCCAAACGCGCCGTCCCGGCCTTCTATTGTGATGCGATCCTTCATTGTGTTCTCCTCAGACGACGTTCAGCATGGCGGCCACGCCACTAAGCTAACGAAGCCTTTGATCAAGACTGCAGGCTATTGATGGACGGGCGCAGAGGTCGCAGCTTGTTCGATAAGCTTGGCTGTTTCCTTCGGGTGAGACATGTAGGCCACATGGCTGGCATTCACTTCGACCGTCTTGGCATTGGCGCGCTTCGCCATCATGCGCTCCTGGTCCGGGTTGATCGACCGGTCTGCGGTCGCGACCATGTACCAAGTGGGTTTCGACTTCCAGGCCGGAGTCGTAACGGCGTGAGTGAACGAGTCGGCGGAGATCAAAACTTGCGACTCGGCCATGAACGTCGCTTTAGCTTCCGGAACGTCCGCTGCGAAGTCGGCATGGAAGACTGCCGGGTCAATGTAGAAATAGCCATCGTCGGTTTGCTTGATCCCTTTGCTGGCCGGCGGCAAGGCTTGTTCGATCGTGGCGCAGCTTTCCCCGGTGTCCGGCGCGAAAGCGGCAATATAGACAAGCGCTGCGACCTTTGGATTGTTGCCGGCTTCAGTGATGACGGCCCCGCCGTAGCTGTGACCCACCAAAACCACCGGCCCGGACTGCCGGTCGATCACGGCCTTTGTGAACTTGATGTCTTCCGCATACGATGTCTCTGGGTGCTGCACCACTGACACCGTGTACCCGTCTTTCTTGAGGATATTCGCGACAGCTTCCCAGCCGGAGCCGTCAGCAAAGGCGCCGTGCACCAGCACGACGTTCTTTACCGGCTGGGGGGTCTGCGCCTGAGCAGCCTTCGCGTTAATCGAAAACGCCATCGCGGCGATTGCCACGATGTTTAAAGACCGTTTGCCCCATAACTGCATTCTATTCTTTGTTGTGACTGTGTTCATTTGTTTTTCTTTCTTGTTACTGCTTAGTGGATTGCTGTGACGTCGCCTTTAAGACTGTCAGACTGTTTTGCGCCGCGATCACCTCGTGTCCTTCCGCTTGAAGCGTGGGGATCAATTTACTGAACCACGAACCATCCGCCCAAAGTCCATGGACGAATGCACTACTTGGTTTTTTCATACTAATCTCTTTTTACTTGTAAGGGATTTACATTTAACAGTCGTTAGGCCGCTGCTGAAGCAAGCAGCGCCTCGACCCTTGCATCCAGATCCTTGGCTACTTTAAGAGCTTCCGAGTTATTGTAAGAAGCGAGAAAGCTCGCCATCCGGTCGTAGGACAGGTGAACGCCGTCCGAACGCTCATCAATTAGGATTGTCACCGGCGCGTAAGATCCGGCGTCGGGCACATACTTGACCATCTGTCGCATGATCAGCGGATTGCCAATGACAAAGCGGATCATTTTCGGCGTGGCGCGACCTGTTCCGCTGCGTACGACTGCGCCGTGATCGAATTCCACAAACAACATTAGTCCTGTTCGCTCGAGGCCTTTTTCGATTGTCTTCTGTAGTTCGGCGTCGGATTGCGCTTGATGAGTCGATTTCCAAAATTCAGCCATGTCCGGATGACCGACTGCGGAATTGAGAGCCGCAACTACTTGATCAAACGGTTTGGAAGAGTTGAGGGTGAATCGCTCTACTTCGATCTTCCTTATCATCTAACCTCTTCTTTTGTTGAAAACTCTTCACCAAACATGGGCAGACCATTCTTTGATTGTCCTATGATTTCATTTCATCAGGGTAGCTTGTCGAAAAAGAGATAAACGGCGGCAATCCGGCCGTCCCGGGCAATGATGAAATCAGTTCCGGCGTAAGCGGGCGCTTCACCCGGTCGGCCCGCTACCCATTTGACCCGCCCGGCGTTGCCCAATTCCTCAGGCTCGGTAATTGGCTGATATAGAAAGTCAGGGTGAGTGGCCCTGATTGCGCCCGCGACGCGATCGATCTCGTCGCGGCCACGGTGGACGCCCGTTTTGGGATCATAGAACACGCCATCTTCGGTCCATATCTCGTCGATGGCCGCGCGCCGACGCGCAGGGTCGTTTTCACCGAAGACGTCGCCAAGATTGCGGATGAGCAAGGTCGATATGCTGTAGGACATGGCGCTAGTTGGGGTGGTTGAAATCCAATAGAACCTTGCCACCACGCTGGGAGTGTTCAATTGCTTCTTTGATTTGGGATAGTTTGTATGTCGTGGTGACTGGCAAAGTTAATTTGCCCGAGGCGACTAGTCTTGTTGCCTCAGCCAGTGCCGCTGGAATTTTGGGGAGGTACTCTTCGTAATACATCCAGAAGCCGTGGATGTTTAATCTCTTGGCAATGAGATCGCCTTGTCCAACCTGAATCGGTGAACCACTCAACCATGCATACACAACGAGATCTGCCCCTGAAGACAAAACGCTTGCTATCGTCGCTGTTGCCGGACCGCCTATGGCATCAAGACCGAGACGGATGGGCATTCCGTCCGTAGCCGTCTGAATTTGCTTTGAGATTTCCGGCGATTCGACCCCGACGAAATCAACGCCCAACGTTTCAATTTCCGGGATGAGCTCGGCCCGTCTGACGATGCCTGCGATCTTGAGGCCGCGCGATTTTGCAACCGCGATCAGGCATCCCGCGATCTGGGAGTTCGCCGCATTTATGACGATCCAGTCTTTAGGCTTTAGCTTTACAAATTCACTTAGGAGAAGAACTGCCGTCGTCGGATTGATATTCAAGAGTGACGCTGTTCTGGCATCGATTGACGGAGGAACGACGAAAAGACCTTGAGCTGGAGCTAGAACTTTTTCAGACCAGGTGAATGTTCCAAATGGGATCGTCACACGATCGCCTAGCTTGACGCTGGTATTTCCCGGACCGATCGCCTCGACGATCCCTGCGCCTTCGCCTCCAATGACAGACGGTAGCTTCGGTTTTAGAAGGTAAACTCCATTCGCTAAAAGGAGGTCGCTGGAGGCAACCGGCGCATACTCCATGCGCACAAGAGCCTCACCGGCAGACGGCGCACTGGGCTCTGGAAGTTCGACCAGCTTTAAGTTCTGAGCCGGATTCCCGTACGCAGTCAAATGAATTGCTTTCATTACTCTCCTCGCTCCAAGAGATCATCTCTACTCACAGATCCGCCGTAGTTCATGTGACTCATGTAATCGAGGCAAGCAGGGCTTCGACTTTTGCATCCAGATCCTTGGCGACTCTAAGAGCTTCCGCGTTTTCATAGGGCGTGAGCAAGCTCGCCATTCTGTCATAGGACAGGTGAACGCCACCCGGGCGCTGATCAATCAGGATTGTCACCGGCGCGTACGATCCGGCATCGGGCACATGCTTTACCATCTCTCGCATGATCAGCGGATTTCCAATGACGAGCCTAAACACGCCGGGAGAATCGCCAGGTTTGCCCTTGTGCACGACTCCGCCGTGATCGAAGCGGGCAAACTCCATGAATCCAGAAGGGCCGAGCGCTGACTGAACCACCCTTTCCATTTCCGACGTCGTTTTGGCTGCGGTCATACCTCTCCAGAATTCTTCGATGTTCGGATGCCCGACGGCAGCGTCGAACTTCGACAACACTTCTTGCAAAGATTTGCGCGAAGTAACGCTTACGCGTTCGACCTTAATTCGTCTCGTTGAGATGAGCGCCTCTTCCATATTAGTACGCGCGCCTTACTAGGCTGCGGTTGCGAGATCTCGGTTCGCTTACTTGCATTGCTTTGTAGGCCCGAGTCATAATGTTTTTCGTCCACAGTCATGTCGGCCACGGCTCCATGGTAGCGCTGATTGGCGATTGCGGTGGTGCATTGCTTGCACCATCATCGAATTGTGATTTTGCAACTTCGCGCGTTTCTAGCCGTCATTGAGGAAGGCAGCCTTCACCGCGCCGCCACACGGTTGAGCCTGTCGCACTCGGCCCTGTCAAGGCAAATGCAAGCGCTGGAACACGAGCTGGGCGGAAAATTGCTCGAACGCAGTTCCACCGGAGTACGGCCAACTGCAGGCGGTTACGCCTTGGCGGCAAAGATGGGAGCCTTGCTCGCGAGCTACGATTCCACGATGGTTGAAGTCCGGCACCTCGTGCGAGGCGAGACCGAGCAATTACGAATTGGTTACCTTGCCTCGGCTTTTGGAGAATACCTCGCTCCGGCGCTGGAAAAGGTTCGCCAGGTTCATCCGCGAACAAAGGTGAAATTACTCGACCTTTTCCCCGGAGAGCAAATTACCGCGCTACGCCAAGGCGAAATTGACATCGCTCTTACGCAAGAGATCGGGGATCTGCTGGGACGCGATTTTTACACGCGACAATTGGCTGTGACCGAAAGCATTGTCGCTCTGCCTGCCGGACATCCGCTGGCATTGCGAAAGCAGGCAAAGATTGCCGAACTGAAAAATGAAACGTTTGTTACTGGAACAGAAGAGCGGGTACCAGGTTATCGCCGCCGCCTTGCGCAGATTTGCCGCAATTGCGGAAAGTTCAGGCCCAAGCTGATCGATAATAGCGGGGACCTCTCCAGCAAACTCGCGATGGTGGCGAACGAAGATGCGGTCGCGTTACTTCCTGCTTACATGCGTCACCAAGCCGCGCCCGGAGTTGTCATTATCCCAGTTGCCGACGCGGGAGCAACCTGGAGGCTGTTTGTCGTCTGGCAGCGGGGGAAAACCGGCGGGGCGCTGCGCACTTTGCTCGATTCGCTTCCCGCCAAAGCATCCACTGCTGCGCACGCCCGAAACGGCGATCACCTGCCGGCTCAATCCAATGGCAACGGGCGCGCTCCTAAACGTACCCGAAAAAAGCTTTCACGGGTCGGAGCCGCATAACGAATCAATGCTACTTAATGAAGTACAAACACATCGGAGTCTACGGGGCTCGAACCCGCCACCTGCCCCGCCAGAACAGCGCGCTGATTATTTCGTTAGGCGTGAAGCGCTTCGCCGCCGGCGTTCCGATCGCGAACTTAATTAATCGACACTAATGTGCCAGTTGCGGCCCGTACCTATGTTGATAGCGCTTCGAGAACCATGCGAACGCAATGGTGGAACCGGATGGTAATTCAGCGGTCGGAAGATCGGTAATCTACAGATTCAGCTCGCTGACGTGAGTCGTCTGCGCTTCGTTAGTCTGACGCCACTTGTACAGCTTCTTCGATGGCTGAAATTGTTCGCCATCGTCTATCCGAGCTTCGCGAATTCGCGCTGCCACGCAAAGGACGCGTCCGTCACTTACTTCAAGGAAGAAAAGGCGACCGTGCTTAGCTTGTCACGCAGTCATAGCTTCGTGTAGAGTAGTCACTTTCGCTTCTGGTTTGTTCATAAGGTTTCTCCGGTTGCGTGTCTAACTCACTTTTAAGAGCGCGCACCGGGCGCTGTTTTATCGCGGGTTGCGTCCCTCCCTCACCGAGATCGCGCACGGCGACCAGGCGGTCGAGAAACATTGTGCCGACGGGGTAGCCGGCTTTCCGAATTACACTCCCTTTGATAATTGCGCCACGCGACGTCGGGATTCCGGAGTTTGCCGGCGATGTAACTCGGATGATGGCGTCGCTGTTGGATGATGTTCTTGGCCCAATCGTGGCGTTAGTCGGACTTACGGTTCCAGCCACTCTGGCTTGCAAGAACCGCGTGGCACGAGAACAGTGCGGAAGGAGCCCGACGTTCGAGACATCTGCACCTGGTCGGTGATCCCTTGATAGCGGCCCAAGGGGGTGTCGGCCGTAAAGAGGTCGGGCGGAACAAGGGTATGTTCATCCGACGAACCCGCGGTGGCCTGCGCATACTTTTTGTCGAAAATGCCAAGCGAAAGCAGCCACAGCACGGTCCGGGTTAGAGACACCACTACTCGATAACTTCCTCCTTCGACCGCGCGCTGGCGCAGGGCCGCAAGGATGCCGACGGTGCCGAGCCATCCCACCACATTGTCGCAAATCGGAACGATCGGCGGCTGTTTGGGCTGGGTGGGCGTTCCTTCGATAGAGAACAGGCCCGCCACTGCCGCGCCGATCTCATCGAAACCAGGACGGTTCGCCCATGGACCCTTATCTCCGTGCGTAACGACAGTCGCGTGAATCAAGCCGGGTTTTTTCGCGCATAGCTCCTCGGCATCAAGACCGTTGCGCTTCAGATAGCCAGGGCGCTTGTTGGCGAAGAACACGTCAGCATCCTTCAACAGGCGATCGAACTTAACACGGTCCTCCTTGGAGTTATCCAGGATTGTGGAACGCATACCAACCTGCACGTCCCAGAAGAAACCCTCTACCTCCGTGTCATTGGGCCTCCAGATGTTGAGAACGTCCGCGCCGTACAACGCAAGGTCTCTGCCGATACCCGCTCCGGCAATCACATGTCCCATTCCAAACGCGCGAATGCCATCCAGCGGGCTCCTTCCGCCCTGCTTGAATGGTACCGGCTCACTCTCTCCGATCTTTTCCAACGTGATCAACGGCATTTTTGAGAGGACCTCGGTGTACTGCAGCTCGTTGCGAAATTCATCGTTGGTGCGCACCATGCCCATGACAATGCCGGCCTCCGCGGCGGCCGTCTCCAACTCTTCGCCGCGCCACTGCAGAATGGCATTCTGAATGGATTCGGCGCTGTCGCTACACCTGAGAAAGTTGAGGGTGCGCGTCCGCAGCTTGGGGTAGAAGTTCAGAGGCACCACGTGACGACCATCTCGCGTTTCGCGAAAGAGAGGTAACTTGAAGAATGGGTTATCCGTATCCGTGGCGGGAGGGCGTCCGTTGATCGTTTCCCATTTCCCTTCAAAGAAACAGCAGAAGCGCTGGAGAGCTTTGCGGACATCGACCGAAATGTCCTGTCCTTCTCCAGTTCGAGCTCTCCAAAGCGCCGCCATTCCAATGGTCTTGGCGGCCAGACCGATGGCTGCCATAGCGCCAAAACGGACGCTGCTGGGCACAATCGGATCCTGACCATAAAACGTGAGCTTGCCTCCGGCGTCGGCAGTAGTTAGGCCAACCTCCTGCAATACTTCATCGGTACCGGCGTGTAGATCGAACTCCGGAGATTGAGCGGGTTCGTTTAGTTTTGACCTAAGCGAAGCGGTTAGGCGATCCCCTGTGGCAGTGGCTTGAGCGCCGTTCGTATTAGTAAAGTCGCGCTTCGCCTGAGGCGCGGTCGCGATAGCCGTCTGAGTCATATCTTTCTTCTTTCCCTTGTTCGATTTTGTTTTGTGCATTCGCCTTATTTAATTTTCTTCGCGCGCAGACTGAGAAGGCCCACCAGGACCTCGTTTTCACACCTAGCGCTACGCCTAGGCCTCGGTCGCGCATTTCATCGTCGACATTCGCCGTCCGTGGCGATGTGATAACGAGTTAGGTGCATATTCGTTTCCGCGTATCTGGGATTACATTTCACAAGTCACCTATAGGAGCTTCCGCGGGTCGTAAGGCTGAGCCGGCGCAAATTCATGTGCCCATATTCGCTTATGTAGGTCCCAGTGCGATGCGCCGGTCCTGCGGGCGGCGATGAGTTTGTCCGGGTCGACAAAACATCCCAGCGGGTTTGCCGCAAACTCGGGCGAATGCTGTAGATGCTCAGTGGCCGTAAAGTCGTCGTTGTAATTGTTAACGTTGAGTTCGACGCTGTTGTGGTCGGGATCCTCGTAGTAGAACGCGATTTGCGAGCCGCCATCTGTGCAAAGCACGGGAAGGATTCCTAGGTCCTTCAAGCGCACGTAAGTCCCGAGTAGGTCGTCAAGATTCACATATTCGAAGGCGACGTGTTGCAGCCGGGGATGCTTTCCCCGCTCGGGATCTCGCGTGAGACCAGGCAGGGCGGCAAATGCCAAACGATGATTCTCTTCGTCGTTAGTCGTCCATGCAGCGGCGAGTCCCGCGGCCTTCTCACCGGTGGCCGAAGCCGTTCTGTGAACCACGGACATTCCCAGCACGGCTCGATACCACTCCAGCATGGCGTCGAGATTGGATGTGGTCATCCCGATGTGCTGAAGTTTTGGATGGATGATGGTGTCACTATTCATGATTCGCTCCGTTGCGATTTCTCTTTTCGCACTTCGACCTCTCTTGGCACCCTCGCCGCCTTTAGCTTTGGTCATGCCAACTGCGCTTACGGCAGCGCTTCCACGAGTGGAAAAAAGTTCAAAACCGATTCCGCCCAACAAATTTAGGAAGACCGAAAGCTTCACGAATTCTTCACGAATTCGCAGGAATTCGCAGGAATTCGCGGAACAAGTGAAACACGAACCGGTACTTTCCGGCCCTGGGAACGGTTGTATTCTCACCCCGGGTGCTCGACGCGGGTTTCGTAGAAGTTGGTTCGCGAAACAGGAGCTATCTAGCTAAACCTCTTTGAATCTGAATTTATTGATCTTTAGTGATCGAATTTTTGATTCCAAAGTGGAAGCCGGCATGCCAAGTTTGGCTGCGGCTCCCGATACACCAGAGACTTTGCCTTTGGTTTGAGTGAGTGCCTTCTCGATGTGTTCTCTCTCACTCAGCATCTGCTCGGCTGCCGGCGCCTCAGTTACCCGCGGCATCGGTTCAGTCGATAACCAGCTCTTATCAATAGAAAACTCGTCTGTTTCACAAACGATCAGGGAGCGTTCGATCACGTTCTGTAGCTCACGCACGTTACCCGGCCATGAATATTCCTGCAGCGCCTCGATCGCTTTCTTGCGAATATTCTTAATCTTTTTGCCGGCTCGCTTGGCAAACCGATCGACAAAGTAGTTAACCAGAAGCGGTATATCTTCTCTGCGCTCGCGTAAAGACGGGAGCTTAATTGGAAAGACGCTCAGTCGGTAGTAAAGATCGCTGCGAAAAAGGCCCGCAGTTATAGCGGGTGGTAAGTCACGATTCGTTGCAGCAATGACCCGCGCATCGGCATGAAGAACTTCCGTGCCCCCGACGCGTTCAAACTCGTGTTCCTGTAAGACACGCAGAAGCGCGATTTGCGTTTCCGAAGGCAGGTCTCCTACTTCATCGAGAAAGAGCGTGCCTCCTTCGGCTAGCTCAAAACGGCCGAGGCGTCTTTGAATTGCTCCCGTGAAAGCCCCTTTCTCATGCCCGAACAGTTCCGACATGATGAGAGTTGATGGAATCGCGGCGCAATTTACACTAACGAACGCACGCTCTGAACGCTTTGACCTCTTGTGAATAGCACGTGCAATCAGTTCTTTTCCGGTTCCTGTCTCACCCAAGATCAACACGGTGGAATCCGTCGGAGCCACCTTTGCCGCTCTCGCCAGAACCGTTTGCAAAACAGGACAGGTCCCTATCACTTCCTCGAACATCGACGTCTTACCGACTTCTTCGCGCAAGACAATGTTCTCTTTGTAGAGCTCGTCCTTTAACGCCCGAATCTCCTGAAATGCTTTCTGCCGCGCGGTCACGTCCATGACTGAGCCAACTAGTTCCACGTTTCCATGCTCATCTTTGAACGGCCGCGCGATCACGTGCACATGCTTGATCAAACCATTTGGCAACAACAGCCTGTGCTCGAAGTCGAAGCTCTTTCCATTTTGCGATGCGCGACTAAGCGTTTCGCGTACTGGTGCGAGGTCTTCTGGGTGAACACGTTCGAAAACTAACTCCAACGTCGGCTTGATCGCTCTTTGGTACCCAAGAATATCGAATGTTTCATCCGACCAATACAACTGCCCAGATGATAAGTTCCAACCGAAGCTGCCGGTGTGGCTGATCGCCTGCGCTTGGGCAAGGTAAGCTTCGCGGCGTTGTAGTTCCTCAGTCATTCGGTGTTGCTGCGTAATGTCCTCGCACGCAATTAGCACAATTGGACCGCTGCTCCGTGAGACACCTTTCGCCGTTTCGCGAACGCAAATCATTGTCCCGTCCTTGCGAATCTTGTGTAATTCCCAACTCTTTTCTTGGCCAAGCTGCTCAAGGCACGTGGCAAGATTTCTTTCTGCCGCTTTGCGATCCGCCTCGCAAAAAACATTGACGACCGGCTGCCCGACCAGCTCGGTCACCGAATATCCTAGCTGCTCGGCTCCAAAGGGATTGACTGACAGAACGATCCCGCGTGCATCAACCATGAAATACATCGTCGGGTTGTTCTCGAACACGTCCCTCCATTGCTCCTCACTTCTTCTCAGCTCCTCTGTTTTCCGCTCCTGCTCGGTGATGTCCATTAAAGTTCCGATAAAGCGCAAAACCTTCCCTTCTTCGAACACTGGAACACCAACGCAACGGATCACGCGAACTTCGCCGTCATTTCGAACGACTCTTTTCTTGATGTCGCAGCCGACGACGCCGGCTATCATGTTATTTATCGTTGCCTCGACGATCGTCCGATCGTCGGCATGCACGAGTTTCAGGTAATCTGCGATTCCCGGAATTCCCTTCGCTGGATCAAATCCAAGAATCTTGTAAAGCTCCGGAGACCAGTAGTCGCATTCTCCGGATGGAGTAAACGACCAGCTGCCGGAATGCGAGAGTCGCTGCCCCTCCTTGAGGTAGAACTCGCTTCGCTTTAGTTCCTGCATTGTTTGTTCTTGCTCGGTAATGTCCAAGCAGGCGCCCACAAATCGTGTGACAACTCCGTTTTCGAAAACAGGAGTACCGAAATCCTGTATTACTCGAAGCTGACCATCGGCGCGGATAATTCGATACTTCAGATCGTATACTCGACCATGTTTAAAATGCTGAGTGAGAGCTTCGTCTGCCTGCTGACGGTCTTCGGGGTGTATTAGAGACGAAACTTCATCGTTTGAAGGGTATCCTTTTGACGGATCAAAGCCGAACATGCGAAACATCTCAGCCGACCAATATTCGCAGATATCCGGCGGTTTATATGCCCAACTTCCTACGTGAGTAATTTGCTGCGCCTGGGCCATGTAGGCTTCGCTCAGCCGCAGAGAATCTTCGGCGCGTTTGAGGTCTTCGATATCGGTTCGGGTCGAATACCATCGAACGACATGACCTCTGTTGTCTCGGAGTGGATTGGATCGAAATAAGAATCTTCGGTATTCGCCATCCTTGCGCCGCATCCGTACCTCGAATCCGTATGGTTTGCCGGACGAAATGCCTTCAGTGTGCGCGCTCAAAACCCGCTCTAAATCGTCAGGATGAACAATCTTGTTTCGCTTCGAGTCCGGCGCTGCCGCATCAAACCATTCTTCACGCGTCAGACCGTGGTATTCGAGTGCCGCCTTGTTTACGAAAAGCGGCCGGCCGTCCGAACTCACTACGCCGATGTGTTGAGGAACGGCGTCAATCAATTCCTGCAGGTCCTTCTCTTTCTGCAGCATCGCTTCTTCCACCCGCTTGCGGTCTTCGATATCGACGCTTGATCCGAACCATTTAACGATCACGCCGTGTTCGTCACGGAGTGGCAGTTTACGATGAAGAAGTAACCGGTATTCTCCATCGGCGCGCCGCACGCGCGCTTCTGCTTCGAACGGTTCTCCACTGGTCAAAGCGGCGTGCCACTTCTGAACCATTCTGGCGACATCTTCCGGATGAATCGAATCAGTCCAGCGCCAACCGCAAACCTCTTCCAAGGAGCAGCCCAAAAAATCCAACCAGCGCTGATTGAAGTAATCGAGACAACCGTCCGGCCGTCCGGTATGGATTAGTGCTGGCGTCGTGTCGACGACGAGCCGAAATGCATCTTCAGTCGCGTTCGATCGCTCGTTCTCGACCGGCTCAATAGCGTTCATACGCGCTTGGTTCTCCCAAATTGTGATTGTGGCCGGCTGAGCTTACTACAAATCCGGTTTCTTTCTCTTTTAGCTTATCCCGGAACTAAACCCCTTTGAACGAATATTTGTTGATTCTTAGGGAGCGGATTCTGGATTCGAGAGTTGAAGGTGGCATGCCCAGCCTGGCCGCGGCGCCTTGTCGGCCGGAAACTTTGCCCTTTGTTTGCGCAAGAGCGGCTTCAATCTGCTCCTGCTCGGTCGATATTCTACTGGCTGGTCCTACGCGCGGACTCGATTGGAATTCGTGTGAAAGCCAGTTCTTATCGACCGAAAACTCGTTCGTATCGACGATAATGAGCGAGCGTTCGATCACGTTTTGCAACTCTCGGACATTGCCTGGCCAGGAATATTCCTGCAGCGCGTCGAGAGATTTCTTCCGAATGCTGTCGATCTTCTTCCCGGCTCTCTGCGCATAACGATTGACGAAGTAGTTGACTAGAATCGGAATGTCCTCTTTTCGCTCACGCAAAGGCGGCAGCTCGATTGGAAAAACATTGAGCCTGTAATAGAGATCGCTTCGAAAAGAACCCGCGGCGATCCCGGAGTGAAGGTCGCGATTTGTTGCGGCAATCACGCGCACGTCGCAGTGCAGCATCTCGGTTCCGCCAACACGTTCAAATTCGCGTTCCTGTAGAACACGCAGCAGCGCGATTTGTGTTTCAAGAGGTAGGTCGCCCACTTCATCGAGGAAAAGTGTCCCGCCTTCTGCTAATTCAAACCGGCCAAGCCGCCGTTGCACCGCTCCCGTGAATGCTCCTTTCTCGTGGCCGAACAACTCGGACATGATCAACGACGAGGGGATCGCCGCGCAATTCACTCCAACGAACGAACGCTCGCCGCGTTTCGATCTCTTGTGAATCGCCCGCGCGATCAACTCCTTTCCGGTCCCCGTCTCGCCCGCGATCAAAACAGAGGAATCTGTCGGCGCAACTTTCGCGGCCAGCGCCAGCACGTTCTGCAACGCCGAAGAAGTGCCTAACACCTCTTCAAACATCGACGTGCTTCCGATTTCGTGGCGCAGGACAATGTTTTCTTTGTAGAGCTCGTCCTTCAGACGTCTTACTTCCTCCAAGGCGTTTTCCTGCTCGGTAATATCCAACGTGTTGCCGATCAATCGCGTGACCTTGCCGTCCTCAACGACTGGCTCTCCCGTGCTGTGCATAATCCGTTTTCCCTGTTTCGGATGGTCAACCCGATACGTCACGTCGACGCGAACGCTCTCGCGAAAGATTCTCTCGAGCGTTTTGGCTAAGAGATCGCGATCGTCAGGATGCAGAACGGTCAGCCATTTCGGGAGTGTAGGAATGCCTTGCGATGGATCGAAACCGAAGAGAACGAACGTTTCCGGCGACCAATAATCGAATATGCCATCGGTCCTGAGCGACCAGCTTCCCATATGAGCCAAGCGTTCTCCCTCGCGGAGATAAAATTCGCTTCGCTCGAGATCCGTGAGTGGCCCTTGCGGTCGCTCAGATCGAGTGCTCAGGCTGTCGCGTTTCACGTTCCCCAACCTTTCTCTTGCGCAGGTTTGAAATTGTAGACGCCAGGACAGCTCGTGGCCAGTACTAACTAAGCGTTTGAGTCGTTGGGCTGGAACCCGATGAACCAAAGTCTGGCGCGTCCGTGTAATAGGATTTGTGCTAGAACGAGCGGCTTTCTACTCGCCATAGGTGATCGAACTAATTTCTTGGAAAACGTGCGTTTTCCTCTCGTGAAATGCGCTTTTTTTGAAACGTAAAGCGATGTTCTGAAAACGATGATTTGAGATTCCTAAGTCTGGCGCGTCTGCCAATTTCGCCACCCTGGCTCGGTGGTCACTAGAAACGCAACCCGAGCGACGATCAAGCCTTAGGCAGACTTTGCGAGAAATGACTTAGCATTCTCGCGTGAAGGCGAGGACTGTCGATCGATTGCGGCCAAGGTACCGTTGTTAACGACGTAATCGTAAATGGCGGAAAAATCCTCGGTGTCGTGTCCATCGCGCATGGCCAGGCGATAAATTTCCTTGGTCACATTCGTTACCGGCATGGCCACGCCGGTTTCGTACGCGCTCACCGTCGCGAGATGCATGTCCTTCTGCATCCAGCGCAATGGGAACTCGGCTTCGTAGTTGCGATTGTCGATCTTGTCCCGCTTACCCGCCAGGAACGGCGCAACCGCAGGCGTGCCGAGCAATGAATCGAACAACATCTTTTGCGAGAGCCCGAGCCCCTCACCCAACGCCATGGCTTCGGCGAATGCCGCCATGGCATTGCCCAACAGAAGATTGATCACCATTTTCATGGAAGTTCCTGCGCCGTGTCCTCCGGTGTGAACAATTTTGTTGCCTATGCACAGTAGAAGCGGGCGAATGCTTTCCAAATCAGCGCCATCAGCGCCTACCCACAACACTAGCTTCGCTTCGGCGGCCACAGGAGCGGAGCCGGTGACCGGCGCATCGACAAAATGAACCTTTCTCCGCGCTGCCTCGGCGGCCATTCTCTTGGAGAACGACGGATTGACCGAACTGCAATCTATCCAGAGTGCATTCGGCTTAAGATGACTTAGAAAGCCGTCGCGACTCAGCGCCGCTTGCTCTACTGCGTCGGGATGAGCCAGCATCGTGAACAAGACGTCCACTTGTTCAGCAACTTTTGCTGGCGATTCGGCGAATGTTGCGCCGTCGTCGATCAACGGCTGCGCCTTGGCGCGAGTTCGATTGAACACGACCAAGTCGTAGCCGTGTTTTTGCAGGTTCGCCGCCATGCGGCTTCCCATGATGCCTAAGCCAATGAATCCAATTTTCATTTCCATTCCTTATCAGGCTGCGGTCACCAACTCTGGTTCCCGAATGTTTCTTCCTTCGATCTCTGCCATCTCTTTATCCGTAAGACGAAGTGTGGCCGCGTCGACGTTTCCTTCGACTTGCCTGGCGTTGCGCGCACCGACGATAGCGCCGGTCACGGCAGGATTTCGAAGCGCCCAGGCGATCGCGACTTGACCGGGCGGACGTTGAACCCGTTCGCCGACTTCTCGCAAGCGCTCAACGAGCGCGAGATTCTTCGAGAGCTTCGGCTCCCGAAACTCGATGTCGCGACTGCGCCAATCGCTCTCGGGAAGACTTGCCGCTCGTTCGCGGGTCATCGCGCCGGTCAACAAGCCGGAGGCCATTGGCGAATAGACAATCACACCAAGCCCGTTAGATCGGCAAAAAGGCAGAATCTCTCGCTCGACGTCGCGATGAACCAACGAATACGGAGGCTGCAAAGAACTAACCGGAGCGATCGCTTGCGCCCGGCGCACCTCTTCGACGCTGAAATTGGACACGCCGATCCATCGAACCTTCCCTTCTCGTTGAAGTTGCGCCATCGCCCCCCAGCCTTCCTCCAGGTCTTCGGTGGGCCAGTGGATTTGGTAGAGGTCGATAACATCGACATTCAGCCGGCGCAGACTGTCTTCGCACTCGCGGCGAATCGAATCCGCGGTTAAGTCACGATGAACGTATCCCTGTTCGTCCCAGCGCAGGCCGCATTTGGTGAAAACGTATGGTCGAGGTCCGGGCCAGGTTTTCAGCGCAAACGCGACCACTTCCTCGGAATGACCCATTCCGTAAACGGCGGCGGTGTCGATCCAATTAACACCAAGCTCGAGCGCGCAATGAATCGCGGCGACAGATGCTTCGTCATTCTGCTCGCCCCAACCAAATTCCCAGCCCGAACCACCTATGGCCCAGGCGCCAAAGCCGACGGGAGTGATGGAGAGATCTGAGTTACCGAGTTGCTTCGTCTTCATATCAATCCTTCTGAGTTTCATTTTTGCTCGTTCCTTAGCGTTCCTGTTGAAATTCTTCTCCTCGTTAGGCAGCGATCATGCCTCGTGATTCAACTTGCGCTCGTGTCGGGGCCAACGAGCTGGAAGTGGACGCCACTATGGGCGCCCACCTCCATTGCTCCATGCCTCTCCCAGAAAATGCCGAGCGCCGCGTTCTCATTGAGCAATTTCGCGCTTCTTAACGACTCGTTACTTGTGACAATCCGAAAGACTGCAGCGTGTCAGGCGATAGACTTCCGGTCACGCTTAGATGCTGTGCGATTTGATACTTCGCCAGCGCGTCGCGCGTCGCCGGACCGAAAATGCCGTCGACTGGTCCGCTGTAATAACCGAGTTGGGTAAGCCGCGCTTGGACAGCTTGGACCGTCATATCAGCCGCCGGCGCAGCATCATAAGCGGCTGCGGTATTATCGTTCGGCTGACCGTCCGCATAGTAGTCGTACGGATAGTAGTCGTCGGCGTAATAAGGCAGGTAATCCCACGGGTAGAATCCGTCATCTAGTCCGTACCAGAAGCCGTCGTCAAAAACAAAGAAGCGACCGTGGTCAAAGTGTGCATGACGCCGGTCCCAATCGCTGTGCCAATTTCCCTCATGACGTGCGAAGATATGGTCCGTCCGTCCGTTCAATCCACGATGCGCGGATGTTTGCGATGGACGCGCGGTGGAAGGGTTCGTGCCACGATTGTTTGGGCGATTAAGTGCCGCCGTAGCGCGACCGGAAGTGCTCCCTGTTCGATTGCCACTGGCGACGTTCGTTAGGTCACGCGTCGGACGTGCGCCAGAACTTTGCCGCACAAGTGGTCGAGACGGTCCAAATGAATGGACACTTGTAGCCCCAGTTGCAATGTGCGGGACTCTACCTGAAGGGCGGGGCATGCCGAAACTGACTCCCCCTCCCCGGTTGCCCACTCCTCCATAACTTAGGTGCGGCGCACCAAAGCCGCCGCCTCGGAAACCACCACCACCACCACGGAAGCCTCCGCCACCAAAACCACCATCATGAAAGCCTCCTCCGCCACGTCCGCCACCAAAACCACCACCGCCGAAGCCTCCTCCACCCCCGCCGTGGCCACCTGCCCACCCGAGTTGAGTGAAGGCGATCGATGTGATGCCGATTAAACTTACTAATATAAACTTTTTCATACTCAAAGATCGTTACTCTTCCGTTTCGCGGCTAGGGCGCGTCCGTGGGATTTTGCGGTGTCACGTAAGAGTTGCCGCTAGCTCCCTCTTTTGAGTGAGACCCCCCGGGCGCCTTGTAGCCGACTCCGCGGTCCGTGATCGCGGCTGCAACACATAACACCGAGTTCATTTTTGCGTTCATGACGGGAGCCTCAAAAGAGCGGCCAGAACATCGCGACCAAGGCGCCCAGCGTCAGCATCGAGACAACAATGAGCTCCCACGAACTAGCAGGTGGCGGCGCGGAAAGATGAGCCCGCGGATTTACGCGGCGTCCAAAAACCAGGCGGAGACTGTCGGGATGGTCATCAAAGATCAGAATATGCTGTATTCTTTTGCGCGCAGCATTTATTGCCGGCAGAGCCTGCCCTGAGCGAGAGCCCAACGGTCGGCTCGACTCCTTGATGACAAAAATCTTCCTTGCACCGATGCCGGGCTGTTGGCTCACAGGAATAGGCCGCGCCAAATTCGGTTGATGATTGGCTATGGGTCTAACGAATGGCGCCGGGAACGACATTTGTCGATGCTGAAAGCTTTTCCTTTTCATGACCTCACCCTATGGCAGGCCATCACATCACCGCCACAGCGCAAGAGCAGGATTTTTTAGTCCTACTTGCGAAGTCATCCTTAGTCCCTCGTTCGAGATAGACCAGTCATTGCCGGCGCCCGCGATTGAGATGATCCGCTATGCGTCCTGTTTCCGCCTTAGGCGAATTTTTTTTGGGGCGCGACGTCAGCCGTGACGGAAGCTCGTGGTGGCCGCACTGCGATCGGCAGCAGAGTTGAGACCGCCATCACTCCTGCGATCACGCGAAGCGCTCCGCTGTAAGAGCCGGTCGTTTCTCGCATGTGCGCGATGAACAGCGGACCAAACGCGCTGGCGAATCCCCACGCCGTCAGCATCAAACCATAGATCGGACCGACATTCTTCGGACCAAAGTAATCAGCGGCAAACGCTGGCATGGTGCCGAACCCACCGCCATAACACATCAATACGACGAACGTGACCATCGTCATCAAAGAGGCGGAGGCGACATTCGGAAGAAACCAGAAAAGTAGAACCTGGAGGAGGAACATCACAAAAAATGTTGCGCGTCTCGTGATTAAGTCGGACGCCCAC
>Ga0210399_10001187_pt1 | contig 20451 bp, 23 predicted proteins | sample IncBWC14MmetaG_FD_150865 | JGI IMG/M metagenome (GOLD analysis project Ga0210399, IMG submission 150865) | Forest soil microbial communities from Barre Woods Harvard Forest LTER site, Petersham, Massachusetts, United States - Inc-BW-C-14-M | ecosystem: Environmental > Terrestrial > Soil >... | reverse complement strand
ACCACTGACCTCTTCCCAAGTCTTCGTCACCTTTTCCGATGATTTGGGGCAAACTTGGAGCACGCCACAAGGACTGGCGCCTGCGCCGCCTGACACGGGAGTGAAGCGTTGGTGGCCAGTCGTCACCGTCGAGCAGGGCGGGAACGTGGACGTGGCCTATCAAGAAGGCCAGGAGACACCCGTGGCGACAAACCCTTTTTGCACGATCAGGGTGGCAACGCTGGCTGGGAACGTTGCGTTACGACGCAGGGGACCAGCGAACTCGCTAGTGGATACTTTTTGGGTGCAATCCACAGACGGCGGGGCGAGCTTCTCAACTCCGGCGCTCGTAAGCAGCGCAACCAGCAACTGGTGTACAGCAGTCAGCAACATCCGGCCGAACTTTGGTGACTATATCGGCAGCGTGAGCGGCGGCAACAGGCTCATTCCGGTGTGGCACGATGGCCGTAACGGAGTCCCGGACGTGTTCGTAGCTCCTATCCTCGGCGCCGGCAAATCGCAGTAAACACGGACTCGTGACTCAAAGCGGCAGGGAGCGTTCCCGCCCCCTGCCGCTTTCATATATCCCGTTCCGCACTCGCAGCAAAGTTCGGCCACCGTCCTTGTGCCCCACCGCGGCGGCTACTTAGTGCCCGATAAGTTCGGGTAACCGGTGTAGGTATCAGTACTTCTGGCTTGGCCCGTCCACAGCCTGCCTGAAATTTGAAAGGATGTAGCGGCGAACAGGTTGACCGCCCAGAATCTTGTAAACGGTCGTCTGGCTCAGCTGCGACGCTCTGATTAACTTTCTGATACCCATTTCAGACTACAGCGCCACCACTACCGCGCTAGCGGTTTAGTCCAAACGGCTCTATCGAACGCGCGCAGGGCACCTCGCCCGACTTCACGCTTTTCGTGAAAACGCGCCTCCGACAGAGCACTAACGTTCAGGACCTACTGTTACTTCTGAACTGGTGTCGGAACAGAAGTGGAACTTTGCGTCCCGGCAAACATCGCTTTCGACTTCCATACTCCAGATGCAGCCGGCAAACGGTCAAGTGCGTGATTAGCAATCGACGGTGGGAGTGATAGAATCCCGGTTCCATGTTTTGCACTTCGTGTGGGGCAGCGGCGGCGGATACGGCGCGATTTTGCGCGAAATGCGGCGCGCCCCTCGAAAGCGATCCAAACGCGACGTTCCTGGGTGATGAGCCGGAGGCGGACGGGAATCTGGAGACGATACCTCCGGGCCAGACGCGGAAGCCGCCATCGCCGTCGGGGGTAGCTCCGAAACCACGCACAGCGAGTGCCCCTTCCCCGCGGCCGCGCGTGTCGCCCTCCAGCAGCAATCCTGTATTGACCAGTTCGGATGCGATCGGCGGCGGGCGCTTTGCGCCGGGCACCATGGTGGCAGAGCGCTACCGCATTGTGGCGCTGCTGGGGCGCGGAGGGATGGGCGAGGTGTACCGCGCCGATGATTTGAGACTCAGCCAGGTGGTGGCGATCAAGTTCTTGCCGGAAGCGCTTTCGCAGGATGCCGCGGTGCTCGCGCGATTCCATTCGGAAGTGCGCATCGCGCGACAGGTGTCGCACCCGAACGTTTGCCGGGTTTTCGATATTGGGGACGCAAATGGCGTGCCGTTCCTGACGATGGAATATGTGGACGGGGAAGATTTGTCTTCGCTGGTGCGGAGAATCGGACGGTTGCCGCAGGACAAAGCGACGGAAGTTTCGCGGCAAATTTGCGCGGGACTGGCGGCGGCACACGAACGCGGCGTAGTGCATCGCGATTTGAAGCCTTCGAACGTGATGCTGGACGGGGCGGGCAAAGCGCGCATCACCGATTTTGGGCTCGCGGGCATCGCGGCAAATATTCAGGGCGCGGAAGTGCGCGCGGGAACGCCGGCATACATGGCACCGGAACAGCTTGCGGGAAAAGAAGTCACCTTCAAGAGCGACATTTATTCGCTGGGGCTGGTGATGTACGAAGTGCTGACCGGCAAGCGCGCTTTTGCGGCGAACACTCTACCGGAGTTGATGAAGACGCGCGAGGAGGGCACAGTCACCAATCCTTCAACGCTGGTGAAGGATCTGGATCCGCTAATCGAGCGCGTGATTTTGCGATGCTTGGAAAAGGATCCAGCGAAGCGGCCGGCCTCGGCGCTGCAGGTGGCAGCCGCGCTGCCGGGAGGAGATCCGCTGGCCGCAGCGCTGGCGGCTGGAGAAACGCCGTCGCCGGAAATGGTGGCGGCTTCGGGAGAGACGGAAGGCTTGCGCCCTGCCTGGGCGGTGAGTTTGCTGGCGTTGGTGGCGCTGGTCCTGATTGGCTTTCTGTTTCTGGCGGACAACTTCAAGCTGAACAATCTGGTGGCGCTGGAAAATTCGCCGGATGTGTTGCGCGCACGGGTACGGACTACTCTCGCGGATTTCGGTTATAGGCAAGAGCCGGAAGATTCCGCGTCCGGTTTTGGCGTGGACAACGATTACATCAACTATCTCGTAAAAAATCGTAAAGACCGGGATCGATGGAAGGCGCTGCAAGATGACCGTCCCGCTTCGCTTTTGTTCTGGTACCGGCAAAGTCCCCGGGATTTGGTGGCCAGGGCTTTTTACACGAGCGGTGAAGGCGGAGCAGTGACGCCGGACGATCCGCCGTCGGACATCTCGGGGATGATTTTCGTGATTGTGGATACGCAAGGCAGGCTTTTGCATTTCGAAGCAGTGCCGCCGCAAAAAGATTCCGCGGTAGCACCGGACAGCGCGGTGATGGATTGGTCGCCGGTGTTTGCCGCGGCCAGGTTGAATCCCGCGGACTATCGCAAAGCGCAGCCGGAGTGGACTCCGCTATTGTGGGGCGACACGCGCGCTGCCTGGACGGGAGTGTCGCCCGGACATCCGGAGATCGCGCAGCGCGTGGAGGCAGTTGCGTATCGCGGCAAACCTGTGTACTTCGACGTGGTCTATCCGTGGTCGCGCGCGGAGCGGCAACAAGCGGAAAGTTCGACCGGGCATCAGAAGTTCGCGACAGTGACGCTGGTGGTGCTGTTTCTCGGGTCGCTGGCAGCGGGTGTTTTTGTGGTTTACAGTAATTTAAAGATGGGCCGTGGCGACACGCGCGGGGCGGTACGCGTGGGATGCTTTACGTTTTTGACCTTTCTAGCGGCGTGGACGCTGCGCGCGCACCACGTGTGGGCGGGAAGTGAGATTGCGCTGTTCATTATGGCGCTCAGTTGGGCTTTGCTGGTGACCGCCCTGGCGTGCACGTTTTATCTGGCGGTCGAACCTCACGTGCGGCGGCGGCAGCCGCATTTGCTGGTGTCGTGGAGCCGCTTGCTCGCGGGGCAGCTCCGCGATCCGGTGGTGGGGCGTGATTTGCTGATTGGCGCGGCGTACGGCGTCTGCCTGACGCTGTTCGAGGTGTCCGACAATCTGTTGCTGCCGTTGTTCGGGAAAATGCCTCCCGCACCGAATTTGCTGGCGTCCGACGCGCTGAATGGGGTGCGGTACGCGGTCGGTTTGCTGTTTTTGTACCTGCTGATCTATGTGCTTTACGCTTTGCTGGTTTTCTTTCTGCTGTTTCTGCTGCGGTTGATCGTGCGCAAGGATTGGATCGCGGCGCTGATTGTGGTTTTTCTGGGAGCGGCGACGAACACCGGGGGAGACTACCCGTGGTTCACGTTTTGTGCCGCGGCGGTGATTTGGCTTTCGCTGGTTCTGGTTTTGAAGAAATTCGGATTGCTGACGATGGTCGTTGGCCTGGTGGTGCAGAATGTCCTGGTTGTATCTCCGGTGACCTCGCATCTTTCGCGCTGGTATGCCAGCGAAGCGCTGACCGGGGTTCTGGCAATTGCCGCGATTGCCGCTTATGGGTTCCGGAATTCGCTCAGCGGGAAACCCCTGTTTACTGGAGCGGCCCTAGAAGGGTGAATCCAACAGCGCTCACTAAGCACCCTCGGCCGTTGTCATCCTTCAAAACACTCCCGCGCTGCCGGCGAGGAACGGATCGCAGTGTGCGCCGCCTCCACCATCACCCAGCGCAACCGCGGCGAACCGCAACGACAGATGCCCCGGCTGTTGTGCCCGGCCGACTCGCGCACCCAGGGCACCAGCCCGGCGTAGCTGAACAGCGCCAAACTGCCTTTCCTTACTTCCACATAAACCGGATCCCCCGAGCACAAACCATGACGGTCCACTCGCACGCGACTGAAGTTGGAGTTGAGTTGGAAAACGTCGGAGAGGATGACCTAATCTTGAATTTGGGCTCCACACTTGCGAATGGCAGAAAGCAATATCCGACAGAAATCGTCCTGATTCTCACCAACTCGCAAGGGAAAGCGCGGCGGTTTGACCTTAAGGGTCCCGCCAGTACAGCTGGGCGAGTTGCCCAAAGGTTCCGAAAGCTGAACTCCGACGAATCATCTCTCGTTCCTGAGATCCCAAAAATCAGAAGATGTAAACTTCTTTGATTCCGATCCTAAAAAGCCGTTCCGCCAGCTGTTCGGCTACGCAATTTCAGCAAAAAGATATGCCCTTTACTCGCAAGTGGAAAACGACATCCACATCGAAAAAGCCAGTGGCCACGGACTCGGTTATTTGTTTGCGCCAAAAGAAAGGAAAAAGGAAGAAGAAGACGAAGAAACACCGCAATGGGTACTCGAAGCTTGGGAATTCCTCTTGCGAAGGGCGTTAAAACTGCCTTCAAAGGATCCAAATTGGCTTGATTTACCGGCAATGATGCGGATGGTTGTTACTACTCCGAACGTCTTCAAACAGCGGAGGCCAGAATGGTTGGGTCCCTTCAATTCCTTTTTGTTCCCCATGTTGTCAGAAACGTTCGGCGGATACCCCAAAGGTTTCGACAAATCCAACTTCGTATTTATCACCCCGTATGAATCCGACCGCAAAAAATGGAGCTCACTCCTGGGTGTCAACCTAATCGATGGCGAGTCCTATCAAATCGCGATGCGGCCCACAGTAAATCAGGACAAGCTAATTCCCGACTCCTTCCGAATCCTTCTTCGCAAATACTTGGGCAAGCCGGAGACGAAGTCACTAGCTCCCGAAGGAACGCCTTGTACGGGAACTACACAAGGTCTTCTGCAAAGGGCTCGAATTACAGTAGGGAAGCTCGTTCCAGTTGGCAAGGAAACAGATCGGCGCTGGGAACAAAGCGAAGATCCCAGCATGAGAAGTTGAAAGAGATTCACCACTTCTCAAGGAAAACTTCTATTCGGCGTGGGTCATAGCCGTCACTGGACTCCCAATCTCTTGTGTCCTCCGTCCCGAGAAGTTTGCCTGTTTCATCTAGGACATAGAGAAAAGGAAAGCTGGGTGGGTTGGGATACGTGTTCAGCGCGCACTCCTGATTATTCCCCGCTGTAACATCGACGTACACGACCACAAAGTTTTTGTCTCGCAGATCCTTGATCGTTGGGTTCCTCTGGAATGTCTGGTCGAGAACTCGGCACCAGCCGCACCATTCGCCACCCGTTATCAATAACAACTTCTTCTTGACCCGTTGTGCCTCAATCTTTGCTCGTTCGATTTGCAATTCTGCATCGTCCTTCGGATTGTACGTAAGATTCTGAACGTAGGGAGTGCTTTGAATCTCTTCAATCGAATACTGCTTACACGTTAACGGTTTCTGATGCTCAGATTTTCGACCTTCCATCACTTCGAGGTAAAGTAGAACAAATCCCTTTTCTGGAAACTTCTGAAATTGCGGAGCGAACGACATCTCGTCATATCCTTGCTCCTTGTATGCCTGACGCAATAATGCGTCTGATCCACGCAGTGATGAAACTCTGAATACGTCCCCCACTCGAAACAAGGTCAGATTGTCCAATTGGGCGGGAGAAAACACAGAAGACCCGGTCCACCAAATCTGCTTGATGTAGTATCGTGCGCCAGGTGAGAGCGTCAGAGTGACTGTGACATGCTCTTTTTCGCCAAAAAGTTGTTTCGAATCTACTTTGACAGTTGCACGACCATCGAGAAATCCGTTGTCGTGAAGCTCCCGTGTTGCTTTTGCCTTTAGCCTATCCAACCAATCCAGTTTGATCGATTCGCCTAGCAGGCTGTCGGTAAGCGCAGCCTTTTCGCTGGTGGTAAGTTCACTCCCTCCTTCGATACGCACCGTGTCAACCAAGACAGCGAAGGGTTCGCTTGCCCTGTTATCCGAATGTTTTGGGGTACTTTCCTGAGCGCAAGCGGCCGGGGCTAGGAGCGAAAGGCCGAAGCAGTAGACGGCGCTCGCGGCTACGCACAGAAGAATTGGTAGACGCAAGTTCATTTTGCGTTCCGAACCCTAGCCGAGGTGCTCCTGGTTCTTCTTTGACTCATCCGCAGAGATGCTGTCACAACCGCCATGGGTCAAAGAAAAATGAAGGCAAGCCGCGATGTTCTCTATCCTCGGCCAAATCCTGCTTATCACATAGATGCTGTTACCAGTTTTATTTTGTCATTCTCGATCCGAAAGAAAGTGTAGCCGTCGTGACGGGAGAAGCAAACTGAATTGTTGCCTTGGTCTGCCGTATGCGTATAAAACCCCACTCGATCCCCAGTTCACCTCGTCAAAGGCATAGTGGCCCTCAACGACCCGGATGAGTACAACGGAAGAGTCGGCAGTCTATAACGAGGCTAGAGAGAAATTTAAAGCCGCCACTGTCGCATTCACTTCATTCTTGTAAGATAAAGCCCAAAGGGGGACTCGATGACCGGCCGCACGAGAACCGCTTTGTCGTTTGTGAGTGGATGGATATTGGGCTGCGTAGGGGGGTTCATCGTCTTAGTCTTCGGACCCTTGCTCTTTCTCCTACCGTTAAATGGTGACTCAAGTCGCGGTGACAAGATACTTATGTTCTTATTGTTTGGCTTCTTCTTCGGCTTTGGAATCGGGGGATTCTTAATCTGCTGGCGCTACACCGGACGATTTGAGGATAAGGATAGAGGTACGGGGCGGATCTTCACAAATTGATTTAAGTATCTACGTTTTCGGTAAGTGTGTTTATCACACCGTTGGCGATTCGATAGAACTTACGCACTCTGGGGCTTGCTGTCGGTTGGCCAGGGCTTAAAAGCGAAAACCCAGAGTAGGGCAAAGCTCACGACGGGTAAGAAGCAGAACACACACCACACGGGTTTGTGGCCTGTACGCTTTAAAATGTTTCCGACTGGAATGGCGATGCAGGCGAGGAATCCGAACACGACGAACCAATGGAACGGGTGAAATTCTCCCATGAGTTTCTCCATGAAAAGGTAGCGCGATTAAGGGGAGATTATCACAGCGGCGCGGGTTCTTGCGGGTTGAGCAGTGTCGTTGAATTTCCGATTCCGATTTGCTTAGTTCAATCGAGGTATAAGAGCATCGCGTCGCCGCGGGCTGCGGTTTCTTCGTAATAGTTGCAAACTTGCGCGAAATACACTTGGGCCAGTTGCAATTCACCCTCGTCTCGGCATGCGTAGACCTTTGCTGCCTTCATAGCCTCCAAATTAAACCGCGATGCTAGGTCCTTTTTTGAAACCGTTTTCAATGCTTTCGCCACTTTCTCAACTTCATTTGGTTCAAGATATCGGGCAGGTCCATAACCCATATCGGGTCCGATTTCTGCTCCGCCGAGAATTGCTTTGCCCACAAAAGTGTCAGTTTCCCACGCCGTTCCCGTGAGCAGATAATGGACACAGTGCCAAGATTTTTCGAGAGTCAGACCTTCTTCGCTACCGGAATCAGCAGTGACGCCTGCTGATTCAAGTTCGGCGATGATTTGCTCACGCAATTTCTCGTTATTCTTCGAGTCCCCCGCAGCCGTTGTTTGCTTGGCCATTTTCAGGACGCGCTGCATGGCCATTTCCTCGATACGCAGAAGGGCGGTCTTTACGCCGCCAGCATTGGTGGTTAACTTTCCGTGCAGAAGTTCCTTTACCGAACTCGGGTTCTTTCGCAGGGTTCTCAACTGGGTTGGAGTGATTGCTCGGAGGTGGCCGATCATGCTCACGGGGAGTTCTCCATTGGCTCTTGCAGTTACAATCGCAGGTTAGCATTTCTGCGACTGAACAACTGGTGCCGCTCGGCCCACATGTTGTTTGGGCGTCAACTCCTCCTGGTAAGTCGACGCCGGTACTCGCCTGCACGGCAGGCGTGAATGAGTAGCTCATATTGATTGCTTAATAGGTTAGGGCGCACCGAATTGTCCTTCGCTAAGCGTCGCCAAACTGGATAAGTCCGGCCCAGTACCCTCTTCGGCGGTTACGTTAACCAGGGATGCGGACTACTTCCGAATGCGATGCGACTCCACGAGACAATCCCGCGAGGCTCGGACGATTTCCTTCGCCGACTGTCACTTTTGAGAATTACCGTCCTACCGCGATGCCGATTAGATTCCCCCGTGAGCATGATCCCGTCTGGTGTGCACAGCAACACCGGTATGTAATCCGGTAAGAAAGAACTATGAATCGAAGCAACCTGATTAGACGTGGCCTGACTGTACTGACCGTCGCGACGACGCTCCTGGGGTCAGCCGGAACGGCTCATGCGCAGGCCAAGAAACCCAATATCCTCGTGATCATGTCCGACGACGTCGGCATCTGGAACGTCAACGCCTACAACCGGGGCATGGAAGGTTATAGGACAGCCGACATCGACCGCATCGCCCATGAGGGTGCGATCTTTACCGACTACTACTCGCAGCAATCCTGCACCGCGGGTCGAGCCGGATTCATCACCGGCCAGAGCCCGATTGGTTAATCTGAACTTGGCCCACCCTTTCTCGTCACCTTGAGTTTTCGTGCCGAGCCTCTCCGCGAACGGGAGGTTCGTGAATTCAGAAACGGGCCGACAAACGTACGCGTCTAAGTTTGTAGGGCGATGCTCGAAATCAGACCCGAAAGGATTCCCATGAAAATGAAATCCTGGCCAGCAGTCCTTCTGACTGCTTCGTTTCTTGCTTCAACTCCGGCATTCGCGCAGGCCCCGGAGGCTACCTTACTTGCCCGCGCGTGCGGGCCGGGAACAGTGAATTTTGGCGCGATGGCAGATGCGAGCCAACATCCTCTAGCGCAACCTCAAGCCGGCAAGGCAACTGTTTACCTGGTCGGGTCGTTCGTCGCCGTCGATCCCCCAGCGAAGCCGCTAGTTAAAGTTGGAGTGGATGGCTCGTGGGCGGGCGCAATCCGAGGAAACTCCTACATCTTCTTTAGTGTGGAGCCAAGCGACCATCACATTTGCGCGAATTGGCAATCCGGCTTACTGACACCGTCCAGACTCTTTGCCCTGGCGAGTTTCACGGCGGAGGCCGGGAAGACTTATTACTTTCGAGTGCGCACCCACAACGAAGACAATCGTGCATATTCGCTCGACCTCGACCCGGCGGACAACGATGAAGGCCAATATCTTGTCGCGTCCTCGGCTTTCAGCAAGTCACACCCGAAAAAGTGATGCTGCGGAGCTGCGGAAGTGCAACGCCTTAGCTTGCCGAATCGAATCCCGAGATCACACTGGCAGAGACGGGCAACTCTAGACAAGTTTCTGGCACTAGCGACGCGTCAAAGACGCAGTCAGGGCTAATCGGGACTTAGAGCGCGAACGTCAAGCATTTCAGCCATCAAGGAAGCCCTGGCGTTCACACGAGCTGTTAATTCAAAGGGGCCAAGCGCAAAGGCTTGAAGTTTAGAAGTAACCCCTTGTCCTAGTATTTGAGTGTGGTGAAGCAGCAATCGATATTGGCCGGACTGGCCATATTTCTCGCCGTGGTCATTCTGACCGTGCGCGTTGTGGGCTTCTTCTTTTTCCGACGTATAGCGGGGCTTCACTCGCTTCCACTATTGGTGACGTTCATGCTGGTCGTAATCGCATACGCGCAGGCCGCCAAGCGCCGATAAGGACTCGTTGGCCCAATCCAAACAACTCATCGAGAATGGGGTGCCGGTGCGAAGTTGTCCAGTTAGCCCGCACGACTTACCAGGCATTAATGCGGATTTCCATTGGGACATCGTTCAATTCCTTGGCAAATGTGACACACTTTGCGGGTGAGATTACTACTCTACATCGAACTCAAGAGTGGCCATTCCGATAACGGTCCCGCTTGGATTGCGTACGTGCAACATTCCAAATCCGGGCGAACTCTATATTTTAATGGCCGGGGGCTGATGAAGTTGAAAGGACGGCGGCGGGGGCCGGTCGGCGGTAATTACGTCGATATGGAGACCGGCGAATCATTCTGGGTTTCTGGCATCAAAAAGAATGGGGAAGACCGCCACTGGGCCGGTTCGGGAAAAGTTCTGATTGAAGCCGAAGCAGTAACTGAATACTTGAAGTCCATCAAAGCCGAAAAGCTCGATGTATCGCGTTGTGAAGTCACAAACTCCATCCGTCAGACCGATATCAAGAGACTTTCGCGGCTGGCCAACTCGCCACTTTGAGGAGCGGGAAAAATTTCCGATTGTTAGCCAATCGCATTTACCGAACAAGTTGCCGATGTATGTGATGGTAAGACCATAGAATGGCCAACGGGATGACGCCAACCCAGAGCATCACCGCAGCAAGGCGTAACCAGAAGTACCCGTCAGCCGATTTTTGCAACCAACGCTCGAATGGGCTGCGGTTCGAAAGATCGCTGGCAATTTCCCCGAAGAATAACAAGGCACCAGGAATCACCAGAAAACAAAACGTAACAACGCGCGGGGTTTCCGATTGATGCAGAATCGCTAGTCCGCCGACTCCGGCAAGTGCCAACAGCAATCCAAGAAGGGCTCTTTTTTCGCGTGGCGAACTCGGGACGGTCTCGCCTCATTGTACCAACTTAGATGCACAGAACATCAGGTCCCGATTAACGTTAGCGCTTTATCCGGACTTGTAAAGGACCGGGAAGAACTCTCTGTGCGACGCGGGTTCCAATTCTAGGGGGCTTTGTCGCTAGGACCGCCAACCCTGTTCACGTTTTGCGGTACGGGTCCTTAGTTAGGTAACGCCTAAATAGAGCCGGCACGAGGCCCCAGGCAACCGCCCCGTCGAGAGGCGGAGCCGGAATGAGGTTGAACGCGGCGACAAACAGGCTGAAAAAACCAAACATGGCCAGTATGGTGTTGAGCGGCTGGAAGCGCGTGTAGCCGAATGTCTCGCTGAAAATCACTATCGGCACGGCGACAATCGCCTGTGCTATTACACCGCCCCACGCGATTACGCAGTGGTCGTAACGAGAATACGGTTCGCTAAAGCGGGTGATGCCCCAAATGGGATATAACTCGATGGACCACACAGTGCAATGTTGACGTTGCGCGAAGACCATATGACCGCATTCGTGGAGCAAGATCACTCCGTAATAGGAGACTAGACCTGGAATGGCCGTGGCGGGTTCGGAAATGGCTCCTAGCGCGACGGTTGCCCCGATTAGAAGCACTGACCAGTGGGCGAAGACCTTCACACCGTTGATTTCCATCACTTCATACAGGCGGTTGATCTTCGGTGGACGCATCTTGAGTTGGCCTCTTGGAATTGGGCCACAAGGCTTCGGATTTGCGTCTAGTACTGCGGTACAGGTGTTTTAGGAAAGTTATCAACCACCACGCAGCGTGTGATCTGCACTATACGAATGGCCGCTCCTCTAGAGGCGAAACAAACCGAAAACCAAAAGTCCAATTCCGACGAAGACGCAAGGAAATACCAGGTAAGCGGGCCATGGTGACCAATCGTGTTTCATGCGGACTTTTAGGTATTGGGCAGGAGTATCCGAGCCTTTCCGACCGAAAGGTTGGCCGAAGAATGAATACGATGTCTTATATCCTGCTCTTATCATCTTAAGCTGGATGTGGAAGAACACACCGAAGAACAGCCGATTAATAGTAGCCCAGCAACCACTGCCGGGTCGTGTTTCGCCATATGCACAAACATTCCTAGATTGTCGTCCATAGCTCCGGGAGCCAATTTTATCCTGAGCCGTATTTGAGCGGAAGCCAGGGTTGATTAAAGCGTTCCAAACCCAACTGATTAGCCTTACCGAACATCAAGTTCCGTACCATTGGAATGCAACGATGGCGTGCGGGCGGTGATGGATTAATTTGTCCCGGGGGGGCGGTCCGCAATCAGTCACCAGAAGTCATGGACATGGCTTTGGCGTATTCCGAGGCGAATAGCTCGTTTTCCGGATATTGCTCGCTCAATTCGCGGAACAATCTTTGCGCCAGGGCATTCTGTTTTTCACGGCGCGCGGCGAGGGCAAGGATAATTTTGGCGAACGGCCGGAGATAGCGGCCGTTTTCCGCAGTCCTCGCGACTTGCTCCATGCCGAGCTGTTTGTCGCCGTGAATTCCATCAAACCGCAGGACGAAACGAGAACCAGCGCTCTGCGACCCTATAATATAATTTGCGATGCCGGGGGCGATGTACGCGTCTGCCGCGTCAGGATGCTGCGCCAGCAATTCCTTCGCATATCCGTTAGCTTTTTTCATCTGCTTGAGGCCTGCGAGATGCCTTTTCTGCAGAATCGATTCCGCATCCGATTCCATTCCGGCGGCAAGCGTCAGCGCAAGAAGGGCTTCTCCATCGTTGGGATTTGTTTTCTGGCGCTCCCCGGCAAGTTCGCGGGCGCGAGTGAGAGCGTCGCGAAAATGACTCATGCGCCCCGGATCCGGGCTACCGTCAATCCCACGCTGGAATTTCTTTTCGTTCAGGAAAAAATCGCTAGTCAGTACGCCTTGGCGGGATAGTTCCTCAAAGAGATAGCTGGCGGCGATGGCGACCTCACCAAAAGGCTGCTCCGGATTGCGGGATTCCCAGCTGGCGAAAGCCTCACGTGCTTCGGCGAATCTCTGCTCGTAGAGCAGATCGAATCCAGCGCTAAGCTCTGGTACGGTTGTTAAGGCCGGAGACTCGACGCCCGGTGTTTCCCGAGCAAAATCGACGAGCGGGCTCAACAGCAGTAAGAGCGCTAGAAAATAAGAGCGATGCAACAATTATCCTCGACTTGACGTACAGACAATTGGACGCCCGTACCTGCCGCCCGGTAACAGGACAGTTGTAAAGGTTTTGTCGCCTGCAGGCCACCGCCCGGCCGTCTGCGCTTCCGCTGCCCGCTGGTCACCAAACCGGACAGTCCTAGGACTTTACATTTCCGGTAACGGCCTCAGCGGTAATACCCCGTCAAGAGAACGCGGTGCCTCACCGCGGCCTGCCTTAGACGAAAATAGCCCTCTCGGGTGTCATATATTTGAAACGGAATGCGCGAGCGGAGGCCGTTGCAGAAAACAAGACTCACCCCGGACGAAGTGAAGTCTCTGTACGAGAAACATGGTGCGGCGCTAGTGGCCTACGCGTGCTCCTGCGGCCTGGACCACGCTTCCGCGGAGGATGTGGTACAGCAGCTGTTTCTGAAAATGCTGGGCAAGAAGGCCTTCCTTCCGGAGGCGCCGCTCGCCTATCTCTACCGTGCGACACGGAACGCTTCACTGAACGTGCGAAGAGACCGGCGCGGCGAAACAAATTTGGTGGAAACCGAATTGTGGTTCACTCATCGCAGTGCCAACCACCCTGAGGTAGTCGAATTGCAGCGCGCTTTGAAAGAGTTGCCGGAAGAACAGAGAGAAACGGTGTTCTTGAAAGTTTGGACCGGGATGACTTTGCAGGAGATCTCCGAAATTACGGTGACGCCCTTGAATACCGTGGCATCCCGCTACCGTTATGCGCTTGAGAAACTGCGCGATCGGTTGGGCGATCACATTCAGAAACGAGGGTGAGTGATGGATCCACGCGAGGAACAAACTGAGCGCTACCTGAAGGAGTTTAGGCCGCAGGCAATTCGTGAACTCCCAGCCCCGCCGCAATCGGCAAGTATGTCGTGGCGGCGGTGGGCAGCAGCAGCGGTCTTTGTTACGTGCGTCGCAGGGATATTTTGGTTCGGCCTTCGCAGAACAACTCGCCAGAAAGCGGGAGCATTTATCTACGTGAACAAGGCAGTCGTTGTTGGCCCATCCCAACATCTGAGCACTTTCGCAATGACGGCCCTTGCCTTACAGGACGAAAAGAAATTCGAAGCCCTCTTGGATGAAGAATCACGAAAGTCATTGCCAAGACTTCAGGGAGAGCACAGCGCCCTTAGAGTTCTGGCGAAAGACTGACGAAGGAAGGGAAAACGCCGTGAAACTTAGGTTATTCCTCGCTAGCTTGTTCCTGTTGGTGGGTGCCAATCTGGCGTGGCCGCAGGTGAAGAATCCGCCGGAAACAAGGAACGCTGCGTTGCGCTACTGGATGGCCTTTTCGGAAATGCAGGACCCGCCGGCAGACAAGGCGACCCAAGATTTGCTGGAGAATACGTTGGCCGGAAAAGAGGCATGGAACGAAGAGAAACTGGGTCCAATTCTGGACTCCAATGACGAAGCGATCCGAATCATGCAGCGTGCCACGAAACTTCCCGATTGCGATTGGGGCCTGGAGTATGGCGAGGGGCCGCGAGCTTCGGTTGCGTATGGGCCGCGTGCCAGAGCGCTGGCACGCCTGAATACCCTGGAAGGCATGCGGGAAATGGCCAACGGAAATTCCCAGGCAGCGGTGGACACGTGGCTTGCTGGCGTTCGATTTTCCAAGCATTTAGCAAACGGCGGCTCTCTGATTTTTGGGCTGATTGCAAAGAGCATGCTTTTACCGAATCTGCAGGCCATATCCGTTGAGGCGAAACAAGGCCACCTCAGCGACTTTCAGAAAAAGGAAGTTTCTGTCCAGCTGAAACAGATGCCCGAGGCGGCTTTCAATTGGGGCGTTGCCTGGGGATTGGAAGAGTCGGGAGGAGAATACTTCCTTCAGGAGCTAAGAAGTGCAAAAAATCCCGTAAGAACGTATGGATCGCTCATGGGTCAACCCATGCCCAGCGGAGCAAAAGCGCCTACTCTAGAGGATGTACGCAATTACCGCGAATACATGAGGGCCGTGCAAGATGCTCTGAATCTGGCGCCCGATGCAGCGAAACTGAGGTTGTCAGCACTCGAATCGAAGAGGCGCGGCCTTCCAGAAATCACTCAAAACATAATCCCCAATGCGCTGAAAACGAACGAGGCGCGCGCAGAGATATTTACGACGCGTAAAGAACTGCTGGATATACTCACGGCAAACTAGCCAATCGATCCGGTCTTCTCCATTCTTGGCTGCCTAGTCCCTCCGTCACTCATTCCCCTGATATGGCCGGTGGAGGCAAATGCGGTACTATCCGTCAGTTTGGTAAAGCGGCGAGGAATCTGCGGAAATAAACACCGCCCTGGTGACCCATGAAAAAAGCTTTCCCTGTATCGTTCCTCTTGCTCGCAGGAACAATTGTTTGCGCACAGGCTCCGCCAAATCAAAAACCGCAAGCGCAGGCGGCAAAGCCCCAGACTCCACCAGCCCCGGTCGTTTCACCCGAAGTTCACGCCGATCATCGGGTAACGTTCCGGCTTCGCGCGCCCAATGCTAACGAGGTAAGCGTGGAAATCGAAGGCGTAACCAGCCCTCGGGCGATGCAGAAAGACGCTGAGGGTATTTGGAGCGCGACCTCCGAGCCTCTTGCCCCGGACTACTACGGATATTCCTTTGTCGTCGACGGCGTGACCATGTTCGATCCCTCGAACAGCGCAACGATACCTAACTTTCTCTATCGGGCGAGCGAGTTGCATGTTTCTCCCCCATCCGGGAATGGCAGCGACAGAGTCCCGCTTCCCTGGGAACTTGCGGATGTGCCACATGGTGAAATTCATCACCACTTTTACCGCTCGAAAGTGGTCGGCGATGACCGCGGGTATTTCGTTTACACGCCGCCGGGATACGACTCGCGCGCGAAGCAAACTTACCCGGTCCTCTATCTGTTGCATGGATACAGCGACGACGCTGACGCATGGACAGCGGTAGGCCGGGCCAACGTGATTCTGGACAATCTGATCGCGCGAGTGAAAGCCAAGCCGATGCTGATCGTAATGCCGCTTGGCTATGGCGCGCCGGAGATCCTTTTGCCAATTTCCGGAGGCTTCCAGGCTCCGGGTATCAGGCAACGAAATTTTGATCGCTTTCGCGAAACCCTGCTTTCAGAAGTAATCCCGCGGGTGGAAGCCGAGTATCTAGTGACGAGAGATCGCGAGTCGCGCGCCATTGCCGGCCTTTCGATGGGCGGCGCGGAAGCATTGCTCACGGGTCTGAATACCTTGGACGGATTTGCGTGGATTGGCGCGTTCAGCTCGGGCGGACTTGCAAAAGAGTTCGACAAGGATTTTCCCGCTCTGGATGCCGGTGCGAACAGGAAACTTCACTTGCTCTGGATTGCTTGTGGAACCGATGACCATTTGATTGAGATCAACCGAGCTTTAAGGGCGTGGCTTGCCTCCAAAAACATTCGCCACACGGATGTCGAGACCTCTGGCGAACACAACTGGATGGTGTGGCGGCGGAACCTGACAGAATTCGCGCCCCTGCTTTTTAAGTGACGGTTTTCCGGCCGAAAATGATCTGAATCTGCCTTTTCAAATCACGAGTGCCTACGCCAGCGAAGTCAGCGCCATCACACCCTGATTTCGTCTTCAAGCGAGTGAAATTAGCGGCCAGGGCTTTCAGAAAGTCCGGTCTTGGCGTGTGCGGATTCTGTGGCTGGGTTAAACTGGACCAGCCATGAGCGTCATTGATGAAGTTCTCGCCGCAAACGAAATTTACGCGCGCACGCACGAACTGCGCAAACTGACACCGCGTCCCGAGCGGAAGCTTGCCGTCCTGACCTGCATGGATACGCGGCTTTCGATCCGCACACTCGGACTGAAAACCGGCGACGCGCACATCATCCGGAATGCCGGCGGCATCGTCACGGAAGACTCGCTGCGTTCGCTGGTCGTCTCGCACTACCTGCTGGGAACGGAGGAAATCATGGTCATCAACCACACCGATTGCGGGTTGATGCATACCAGCGAGCAGGATTTGCGCACCCGAATTCAGAATCGCACCGGTACCGCCGCTGTTTCGCCGGCCTTTTTCTATGCCTTCCAGAACATTGAAGAAAATGTCCGCCACCAGTTGCAGAAGCTGCGCACCCATCCGTGGATTCCAGAGAAGATTGCCGTCCGCGGTTTCGTCTACGACGTCGCCAGCGGATTGCTCCGCGAAGTCAAACACTCCTGAAACCGGCGGCGGCGTCGAACCGAGAGCTATGGAGTGGATTGAGCCTTGCTCGCCTTCCAGCGGACACGGATCCATTGATTCATCGGCTCGGAGATAAATCGGGCGATCAGTTCGCCGCAGAGTGCCGAGATTACGATCACGCTGAGGAATAACGCGGCTACGCCACCCAGCGGTTTTCCCGCCCAAACGAAAAGATGAAACATCGCGAACACTACAAACATGTGGGTGAGATAAATTTCGTAGCTGCGCCGGCCCAGATTCAAGAAAGGACTCAGGGCACGCGGAGTCTGCCAGTTTGTTTGCGCGACCGCGGCGATGACAAGACACGTTCCGACGGCCAGAAGGGTCATATCCACGCCGAATTGGGTCAATCGCAGGCGTTCGACCTGATTCGAAAAACATAGAACAAGACTTAGCAGCGCTATTCCGATCGATCCCAGCGACCACAACATCACACGCGAGAAATGGATTCGAGACGCCAGAAGAGCGGTGAGGCAGCCCAGGGCGATCGCGTCCATTCCTCCCAGGTAGGAATACTCCCGCCAGACTTCGTTGCCGTGCGGGAAGACGACTCTTGCGAAAGGCCCCAGCAAAACGAAAACAAGAAGAATGACCGCAAACAGTTTTCCGCGGCCAAACAACCGCGACATGACGGGGAAAAAGAGATAAAACATTTCCTCGACGGATAGCGACCACAAAATATCCCAATTTCCAGGAAGGTATCCTCGCCGTGCCTCGAGGACGTTTACATGAAAGGTGAGGGCAGCCAGGAGTGCTCGTCCCAAGCCGCCTGTTTTCGACGATACGACGAAGTCACGCAGGTGCAAGAAGTGAAGCAGGCTGAGCGTCGCGAGCAGCGCAATGAGCAACGGAGCGATGCGGGCAAAACGCATCAGGTAAAACCCGCGCAGGCTGATACCAGAGAGCGAATCCCATCGGCGCAGGGACATGGAAGTGATCAGAAAACCAGACACCGCAAAGAAAATCTGTACGCCGGGCTGGCCATTCCACACCAGGGAGGAAACCAACTGTTCCGGCAGTCCCTTGGTATAAGGAACTTTGGCGATCAGCAGCCGCATGTTGACGTGATTCATCAACACGAAAAAAATCGCCAGTGTCCGCAGCGCATCGACCCCGTCAAGCCGCGCCAACTTACCGTTAGGATGCTTGACCGCCACGGAGGACATGACCCCAGTTTGCCTCAAATTGACTGCGCTTGGGCTGACCCGGACGGGTCCGGCGTTAGCCAGTGACAAGGACCAGCGCGAAGCCGTCGTAGTTTTTCGTGCTGACGGTTTGCAGGGCCGTGCCACTTACGCGTTTTTCCTTGCCAACCATTTCCAGAAAACGCCGGATACCTTGAATGTCAGCGTCATTGCTCTTCGCGTCGAGGACGGCGCCTTCGCGGACCACGTTGTCCGCGATGATGAGGCTGCCTTTCCGCGCGAGTTTCAATGACCACTCGAAATATTCCGGCATATTCGATTTGTTGGCGTCAATGAAGAACATGTCGAACGGGCCGCGTCCATCGGCGGCGACTTTCGGCAGCGTGTCCAGAGCTTTGCCGAGCCGCAGTTCAACTTTGGCTGCGACACCTGCGCGCGTGAAATTCTTTTGCGCAACGTCCGCGTGCTTCGGATCGGCTTCCAGCGTGACGATCCGGCCTCCGTCGGGCAGCGCCCGCGCCATCCAGATAGTGCTGTAGCCGCCGAGTGTCCCGATTTCCAGAATATTGCGAGCTCCCAGGATCAGGGCCAGCAGGTGCAGCAATTTCCCCTGCACGGATGCCACCTGAATCGCAGGCAGATTGGCGGCCGTAGCGTCCGCCAGAGCTGCGTCCAGCGCGGAATCGGGTGAAATCAACGTCTTGTCCAGATAAGTTTCTACAGCTTCCCAGATGTCCTTTGTCATTTTGCCTCGCAGTTTCGAAGAAAAGGTGGAGTTCAGAATCGCCAGCCGTATCCGACGATGAATTGAATCGAGTGCTGCAACTTTCCCCCGCCTGCGGGAAACGGAGTGCCGCCGAAATTGATGTCTCGGGTGTTGAAATAAATGTGCGTGTCGCCGGCCTCCAGGCGCAGCGTGCCGTGCTCGCCGGGATAGAATTCCACAATTCCGCCCAGATCGAGCACAAAATTTGTGGAACGGCTGAAACTCTCCTGACCGGTTTGGGAGATTGCGCTTAGCGCCTGGGAATAACTGTTGAATCCCGGCCGCACTTTGCCGAATATGCCGAAACGATTGCGGCGAATTCCGCCCTTCAGCCCGAAAAGTCCCTGCAGGATTTCGCCGCCGTCATGTGGCCCGGAAGAGTTGGAGCCGCGCGGAAAATAGAGCAGGTCGCTGTCGAGATAAAAGACGTGATTGAACTGGTAGGAAGCGTAGCCTCCGAATCCGGGTTCTGTCCGTACGCCGTCCGACGGTCCTTCCCGTGCGATCAGCATGGTCGAAAAAAGCGGACCAAATTCCCATTTTCCAGGAACGTTCGTTTCTTTTTTGTTTTCGATCAACGAGCCGGGCCGGTAAGCCACGCCAAAACTGAATCGCGTGGTGTCGTCAATTTTACCAACGCTGAAAGCGCTGCCAGTGGACAGCGCAACAGTTGAGTTCGGCACCCGGTAGGGATTTCCCTCCAGGTCCACGCGCAACGTCCATCGCGGATTCAGATAATATTCCAGGCCGCCGCCCAGATTCAGAGTGAAATGAGTTTCCGGGCGCTCGGCGAAGCCGCTCGCCGGGTTGGAGTTGAAATACAAAACATCCGTGAAGTGAAACAACCCAGGCCGAATTAATCCAAAGACGGAGAGGCGTCGCGTCTGGATCACCTTCGCGCGCAATCCGAAGACCGCCTGTAATGTTTGCCCGCCCTGGATACTCAGCAGTGGCGCGGCGTGTTCCGGGAAAAAATCGATCTGGCTTTCCAGCGCCAGGCGGCGGTTCAGGTTCCAATCAAACCGGCCGCCGAAACCGGAGTAATTGGTCCCTTTCAAGTCCGTGTTCGTCAGCCGGACAGTGGAAAACTGCGCGCCAAATTCAAATCGCGTGTAGTCGTCCTGGGCGAAAAGCGGCGCCGCGAAGAGCAGCGAGAGCAAGCTTGGGAATCGAAGATAACCAGCGATCAGACGAAGCATGCGTTCGCAATTCCTTTGAGCCAACCGGGCATGGCGGAAAGTTCCTTCGGCATATCAGGATAACGATTTCTGAGCGAGAGACACCCCGATTTTTTTGGATGCGCCGGTTATGCCGATGGATGGGCGGCGCGATATTCGTCATACGCGGCGAGATACCGGTCCACGTCCTTATGAAGCAGATAATAGGGAGTGGAGAGGCGAATCTTGTTGGGCACGCCGCCGCGAATG
>Ga0210399_10001186_pt1 | contig 20455 bp, 10 predicted proteins | sample IncBWC14MmetaG_FD_150865 | JGI IMG/M metagenome (GOLD analysis project Ga0210399, IMG submission 150865) | Forest soil microbial communities from Barre Woods Harvard Forest LTER site, Petersham, Massachusetts, United States - Inc-BW-C-14-M | ecosystem: Environmental > Terrestrial > Soil >... | reverse complement strand
CCCGATCCATTCACCAGCACGCCAAAGAAAATCCCGGTCGCGCCTTCCGGAACATCCAGCACCACCGCATAGTTCTGCCAGTCCGCCGTCCCTTTGATCGGCCGATCCTGCATATTGTCGAACGCCAGCATTTGTGGCGCCCCTCCGGTACTCTTGTCCACACGCATCCACAAGCCCGCCCAGTTCTCCAAGCCCTCGCTTTTCACGAACGCGCTGAATCGCAGTCGCTTGCCCACGTATTGGTCCGCACGGAAATTCTGCATGAGCGTCCCAAACCCATCAATCTCAGGTTTTTTCCCCTTCAAGTAGGCGCTTGGATGGCCATTGTGCATTGTCTGCACGTCCACGCCCGACTCGTAGTCCATCGGTTTATTTCCCGCGAGATACCAGCCTTGCGGCACGGTCGCCCATGCCGCCATGCAACAACCCAATAGGAGACACGTAACCTTCAATGCTCTCGTCAACGACATGCGCGCTGTGCTGAACACGGTTTCCTCCTTTGCGAGTTCGAATTTTGCGGCACCCGGGAATAGGATCTTTGATTCGCGTACCGCACGTCGGGGATGCCACCTACAACACCGTTCGACAGCCCTCACCACCCTGCACAGCGGTGCCGCCCTCCGCAAAAAGATACTCTTGGCACGATCCTCCCGCACCTTTTTTTCAGCACTGGCCCGCGCTCCAAACTTGACGTTGTCCAGTGCGGCCAGTAGGCTTCAAAGCGCATGCGTTCTTCGTCGAGGAAGCTCCTTTTAGTTGTGCTCGGGCTGGCGGTCCTGGGCTTCATCATTTACAGGTCGAGTAAATTCATCAACTTGGCCGATTTTAGTGGCGCCAAGCTTTGGCTGGTCGCGCGCAACGCAAATCCTTACTACTTGTTGCTTTCGCTCGTCGCGATTTACGTCTGTTACGCGCTGCGAGCGCTCCGCTGGCAAGTGCTTCAGAGCAACCTCGGCCCGTCGAGTTTCTGGGCGATCTACAAGCTCACCCTCGCGGGCTTCTCCGCCGTTTTTTTACTGGGCCGCGCGGGCGAACCAATCCGGCCACTACTCCTGGCACGCAAGGAGAAGCTGCCGGTGGCGGACATGTTCGGGGTGTATGTGCTCGAGAGGCTGTTTGACACCGCGAGCACCGCCATCATCGCGGGCTTGGGCCTGGTGCTGTTCGAAGCCCGGGTACAATCCGGCGCCGAACCGGGTGGGTCTTCCGGCACTCTGGCAACTGCTGCGAGAACGACTGGGTCTTTTCTTTTTCTCGGAGTGCTCGTTGCCATTGCCATCCTGGTCTATCTCCGCCTGCACGGCACCGCGCTGCTGGAGCGGAGATTGCACGGTTGGCGCGCTCGGCACGGATGGCGGTCGAAAGTTGCTGGAATCGTTCTAGGATTCGCGCGCGGCGTGCAGACCATTCGCACCTGGCGCGAACTTGCGTCAGCCGTGTTTTATTCCGCGCTGCACTGGGTTGGCGTCGCGCTGATCTATGTGTGGATCTCGCACAGTTTGGGCGGCAAGCTCGCCGGCATCGGTCTCGGTGATGCACTGCTGGTGCTGGCGTTCACCATGGTGGGATCGGCGATACAGTTGCCGGGTGTCGGCGGCGGATCGCAGCTCGCCTGTTTTCTTGCGTACACCACAATCTTTGGAGTAGAAAAAGAGCCCGCGGCCGCGGCGGCAATTCTGATCTGGCTGATTTCCTTTGCGGGGTGTAGTCTCGCGGGCATTCCGCTCCTGATTCATGAGGGTATGTCGCTCGGCGAGTTGCGGCGCCTGGCTAAGCAAGAAGAAGAGGAAGTGCATCGGAAGGAAGAGGCCATGGACGAGAACGGCAGCATAGCGCCAGGAGAGCCAGCCGAGTGAAATGTCCTTTCTGCGCGCACGTCGATGACAAGGTGATCGATTCTCGTGAAGGCCGCACCGGCGATACCATTCGCCGCCGCCGCGAATGTCTCAAGTGCAGCCGCCGCTTCACCACCTACGAACGCATCGACGAAATTCCCTACATGGTGATCAAGAAGGACGGCCGCCGCGAGCGCTTTGAGCGCCAGAAGATTTTGCAGGGATTGCTGAAGGCGTGCGAAAAGCGGCCCGTGCCAACGCCCAAGCTCGAGGCCATCGTCGATGACATCGAAGGCGTGGTCCACGAAGCGACCGAGCGCGAACTTACAACCACCGAGATCGGTGAAATGATCATGCACCGGCTGAAGAAACTGGACAAGGTCGCCTACGTGCGCTTTGCCTCGGTGTATATGGATTTCAAGGACGTGCAGGAGTTCATGTCGGAGCTGAAAAACCTGCTCAAAGATCGCGCAAAGAAATGAGGACGCGATGATCAGCTTCGCAATCCGTATGCTGGATATTCTCCGCGATCTCAGCGCCTCGGCGTTATCCTTTTCTTCTTCGCACGCCACTCCCATGACGAAGGAACCACCTCATGCGTAAACTGAAACTCGTCGCCCTGTTGTTTCTAGGCGGCACCGTCGTGGTGTCGCAGGTTTCGGGTCAGAAGAAGCAGGTAAAGCTCGAGGTAACTGGCGTCGCGATGCCGGATGCCGAAAAGATTCGCGCGCACGTCAAGTTCCTATCGAGTGATTTGCTGGAAGGCCGGGGCACCGGACAGCGCGGCGGCGATATCGCGGCCGAATATATCGGAACGCAGTTTGCTCTCTACGGCTTGAAGCCCGCCGGCGACAACGGCACATTCTTTCAGAACGTGCCGATGGTCAGCGTGCACACGCTGCCCGCCACCACTTTCAAGTTCGTGCCGAAGAGCGGCGAGCCACTCGCGCTCAAAAATCTCGACGACTTTGTCACCAACAACGAAAGCCAGACAGAGACTGCGGATTTCGACGCGCCGATCGTGTTCGTCGGCTACGGAATCACTGCTCCGGAGTACAACTGGGACGACTACAAGGGCGTCGATCTAAAAGGCAAGGTCGCGCTGCTGTTTGTGAACGAGCCCGTTTCCGATGACCCGAAATTCTTCAAAGGCAAAGCGCTCACCTACTACGGCCGATGGACCTACAAGTACGAAGAAACCGCGCGCCGCGGCGCCGTGGCCACGCTGATCATCCATCGCACCGATCTCGCGAGTTACGGCTGGCAGGTGGTACGGAACTCCATGGGCACCGAACGCTCTCACCTGCGACCCGACGGCACGCCGAAATTGCAGGCGGCTTCCTGGATTCAGTTCGACGTAGCGAAAAAACTTGTTGCCATGGATAGCCTCGATCTCGACAAACTCTTCGCGCAGTCGCAATCCCGCGATTTCAAGCCCATCGAGCTACCCATCCATTTGCAGGCACACGTGGCCAGCGAGTTGCGCCCCTTCGTATCACGCAATGTGCTCGCCATGCGTCCGGGCGTGGACGCCAAGCACAACGACGAAGCCGTGATGTATTCCGCCCACTACGATCACCTGGGCATCGTGCCCGATGCAAAAGGCGACAACATCTACAACGGCGCCGTCGATAACGCCACCGGCTGCGGCATTTTGCTGGAACTCGCGCGCACCTGGTCCGAGAATAAACTGCCACCCGGCCGTTCGATTCTGTTTGCCGCGGTGACCGCGGAAGAGCAAGGCCTGCTCGGTTCTGAATACCTCGGCAAACATTCCCCGGTCCCGCCGGGAAAAATTTCGCTGGATCTGAACTTTGACGCACTGCCGCCCATCGGCGATCCCGAAGAAGTGGAAGCAACCGGCGCCGAACGCACCACATTCTATCCGACGGTTGAGTCCCTGGCGAAAACGTTGAACCTCACCATTCGGTCGGACGCACATCCTGAAGCGGGGCATTACTATCGTTCCGATCATTTCAGCATGGCGCGGGTCGGCGTCCCGTCATTCTCGGTCGGCGAAGGCCTGAAATTCAAAGGTCACGACGAGGCCTGGGGCGAAGCCCAAGCCAAAGACTACGTCGATCATCACTATCACCAGCCCAGCGATGAGTACCGCCCAGACATGGATTTAACCGGACTAGCCGCCATGGCCCGATTCGGCTTCCTGCTAGGCCAATTCGCCGAAATGGCGCCAGATCTGCAGGGCTGGCAGCCGGGCGATGAATTCGAGGCTGCGCGGAAGAAGTAAGCAAACTGACACGGTTGTTACCCTGAGCTTCGAGGGGGCCATATCCCGCTCAACCAGCGCCTCCTGGTTTCCGTGCACATCAGGGGCTGTTGGCTAAGTTCTTGCCTCGTCGCTTCTTCGCTTCAAATAAAAAAACGGAACTCCCGCCAGGATCACCACCAATCCCAGCGACGAGCGCACCGGCCGTACCAACCATAAATTCACAGTCAGCGCGACAGCCGCGAACAAAAAGATAAGCGGTGTCCATGGATAACCCCAAGCCCGGTAAGGACGCGAAAGGCTAGGTTCAATCTTCCGCAAACGAAGCAGCGCAATCGCCGTCAACGCAAAGAAAATCCACACGGCAAAAACAAACAGCGAATAGAGTTCCTCGTACGTTCCGGTAAGCGCGAGCAAAGCCCCAATCGTACCGAGAAAAATCAGCGAGCCGCTAGGCGTGTGCGTGGTCGGGTTAACCCGCTCGGCAAATTTGAAAAAGAGGCCGTCGCGAGCCATGGCGTACGGGATGCGCGCCCCGGTCAGAATCACGACGTGAAGCGCTCCCAGCGCGGAGAACGCCATCGCCCCGGTCAGCCAGGCAGCCCCGCGCGAACCTGCGAATGACTGCACAACATCCGATGCGACGTGTTGTGATTGTGCGATCGTCGCAAACGGCAGGACATGGAAGTAGACGACATTCGCCAGCAAGTACAGACCGCCGACCGTCAGCAGCCCCAGAATAATGGCGCGAGGAATGTTCTTCTCTGGGCGTTCGATCTCTTCGCCGAGGTCGCCGAGGTCGTTGAATCCGTTGTAGGCCCACATCGCCGGAACCAGAGCGGTGAGTACGGCACCAATCGCGCCGAAGCCAAGAGGACTCACCACCGGTGCAGCTTCGGCCGCCGCATGTTTTCCGAAGAGCGCTCCTCCAAACACGATGAGTAGAATCGCGCACATTTTCAGAGATGTCAGCAGTACCTGAACGCTCCCGCCGAACCGTACGCTCAAGTAGTTGATCGCGGTGACAGCGGCCACGGTGAGCGCCGCGAGGGGTTGCGCGAGCGTAAAAACGAAGCTGTAGCCGCCAATGTGGTATGTGAACAGTGGCGCGGCCACCCCGGGCAACAGAAATGACGCGAACCGCAAAATCCCGGCCGCCAGTGTCGCCATCCCAACCGGGCGCTCGAGGAACGAAGTCATCCACCCAAACAGAAATCCCCACAATGGACCGAGACCTCGTCTGAGGTAGACATAGTTGCCGCCGGCTCTCGGGAGCGCCGCGCCGAGCTCGGCGTAACAGAAAGCCCCGAAGAGCACGATGATCCCCCCGAGAATCCACGCGACAAAAACCAAGGCCACCGAGCCGACCGCGCGAGCCATGTCGCTTGTGACCAGGAAGACGCCCGTGCCGATGGTGTCGCCAATGACGATGGCGGTCGCCGACCACACGCCAAGGCCGCGCACCAGGTCCGATGAGACTTGTCGTTTCTGTGCCGCAGGATCGGTCGAGGTCATGGAAGAGCAGAGAGCCTACTATCCGGCATCAACTCGGTCAATTGGAGCCGCCCCGCGTAGCGCAGACACTCTTGTTCACCCTGAATCCGAAGGGTCTGTGCAGCCCCCAACACGGCCCAGCCGCAACTCTGCATGCTTTGGCCGCAGGTGATTCCGCGTTATCATCAGAGCCGCAATGGCCGCGCAAAAAATGTTAGTGAATGAATTTCCATGGGACCCACGCTATGTCGTGTCCCCTCTCGACGACGTGCTCACTCCCGCCTTGGTGATCTATCCCGAGATCATCGCTTCCAACATCGAGCGCACAGTCCATCTACTGGGCGGCGACGCCGATCGGTGGCGCGTGCACATCAAAACCTCCAAGCTGGCCTACACCTTGCGCCTTCTTGTCGAGCGAGGCGTTCTTAACTTCAAGTGCGCGACAACTCTGGAACTGCTAGTCGCCTGCCAGTGCGGTGCCCGAGATATTCTTTTGGCCTATCCGACGATGGGCGCGAATGCGCGTCGCGTGCGGGAAATTGCAAACGAATTTCCGCATGTCCGCATTTCCGTTTTAATCGAAAACGAAGAACAGCTCCGGCAATGGCAGGGCAGCCGCGTGGGAATCTTCCTCGATCTCAATTCGGGCATGAACCGCACCGGAATCGACGAAGGCCACCCCGAAGACGTCGTGGCGCTGGCACGCGCCACTGGCAACGCCGGCCTGGAGTTCCGCGGTCTGCATTTCTACGACGGACAATACGGCGCATCGGAAGAGCCCGAACGGACCAGATCCGTGCACGCTGGTTACGATCGCCTGATGAAAATTGTGGCCGCGCTCGAGCGCAGCGGAATAAACATTCCGGAGTTAATCACCTCCGGAACGCCGACATTCCCGAGCGCACTTTCCTATCAGGGTTTTCGAAACGCAAATTTCATCCACCGGGTTTCGCCCGGAACGGTTGTGTATTGCGACGCGACGACGATGGCGCAACTGCCGAAGGAGTACGGCTATCAACCCGCAGTTCTGCTGCTGACGCGTGTAGTCAGCCATCCCCGCGCGGGCATCGTTACGTGCGACGCTGGACACAAGGCCGTATCCGCGGATGCCGGCGTCCCGACCTGCGTGGTCGTCGGACACCCGGAACTCACGCCACTTTCACCCAGCGAAGAGCATCTCCCGGTCGCGGTCAAGGAAGGCGCGGCTGGTCCTCGTGTAGGAGAAGCACTCTATCTGCTGCCCAGGCACGTGTGTCCGACGGTCAACAATTTCAATGATGCGCTGGTCGTGCGGAATGGCATCGTTGAGTCAGTGGAGACTGTATCGGCTCGTGGGCGCGAGACGCCGCTACTTCGGGATACGAACAGATCGATTTCTCTCCAGGCGCAGGCAAACGACTGAAACGCACAATCGTATTGCGGACGCCGCGTTCAGCAGTTGCACTTCTAATCGCAGCACCTTCTAACGTTTGCGCTTGGCTGCTTTCTGCCGTGCGCCGCGCGTCTTCGACTTGCCCGTTTTTGCCGGCGCGTACGCGATGCAATCGAGCTCGACCAGCATCCCCGGCGCATGATCCAGATCGCTTCCTACCGTGGTGCGCACCGGATACGGTTTCGAAAACCGCCGCGCATAAACTTCGTTGTAGCGGGCAAAGAGACCCGTATCGCTGAGGTGCGCGGTTACTTTGACCACGTCCGCCAGCGAAGCGCCGTCGGCCTCCAGAATCGAAAGCATGTTGTCGATGGTCTGCTCGGTCTGCCGCTCGATGGTGTCGCCCGCGAGCTTTCCGGTGGCCGGATCGATGGGACCCGTCCCGGTCACGAAGATGAAATCTCCAGCCCGCCATCCCTGGGAGTAAGCGCCCTGGGGCGGCGCGCCACGCTTGCTTTGAATCACGTATTTGGCCATTGGCTCGTCTCCTGATCTTTACAGGCTGGACCATATTACGGTATGCGCGGCAACGCTACAGGGAGCATTTCGCGAGGGCCGAACGTAATGTTGGCATGCGGCTTCGATTCGCAAGAGTGCCTTCGTGCGTCTGGCGGCTGATCCGAAATTCCTGGCTTCTCCTTCATTTTTCAGACTCTTGCGTCTTTGCGGCTTGCGCAAGATTTTCTCAAGACGGTTTGCCAGTTCCATCGTCTTTATTTCCGTGGTGGAAGCTGGCGACGGCCCCGGCGCCTACACCCCGGGGTCGTTGCCACGAGTAATTAGGAGTGGTTCATGGACATCGTCGGCCTTTGGCGGACGGCGGTTCGAGATCTGAAGTACGCGCTGCGGACCTTGCGGCGCAGCCCCGGCTTTACAATTGTTGCCGTCGTGACCCTTGCGTTGGGGATTGGCGCGAACACTGCGATTTTCACGCTCCTCGATCAGGTTTTGCTACGCCTCCTGCCCGTTAAAGACCCGCACAGCCTGGTGCTGCTGACCATGCGCGGCCACCATTACGGCAGCAACTGGGGCTCGAACGCCATTTCCTATCCGATGTACAAGGATTTTCAGATGCATAACGAGGTCTTCTCCGGGATGTTCGCGCGCTTTCCGGTATACGCCAGCGTGACCATCGGCAAACAAGCGGAGCGCGTTAAAGGCGAGCTGGTCTCAGGAACCTACTTCGACGTCCTGGGGGTAGGCACCGCGCTCGGCCGCACCTTCACGCCCGACGATGATCGCACGCCGCACGGCCATCCTCTGGTCGTCCTCAGCTACAACTTCTGGAAGCAACGCCTGGGCGGTAATCCTGACGTTATCGGCAGCACGCTGCTGGTCAACAACCAGAAGATGACCGTCGTCGGTGTAGCGCAAGCCGGCTTCCACGGTGTGGAGCTTGGTGAGCCGCCAGCGATCTTCGTACCCATGATGATGCAGGTCGAGCTGATGCCCGGAAATCTCGACATGCTCACGAATCGCCGCAATCGATGGGTCAATGCCTTCGGGCGCCTCAAGCCGGGGGTCACCCCCACGCAGGCCAAGGCTTCGCTGCAGCCCTTTATGCATTCCATGCTCGAAATGGAAGTGAAAGAAGCGGCCTTCAATCACGCCTCAGCCTATGACCGCGAACAATTCCTGAAGTGCTGGATGGATGTCCTCCCGGGCTCGCAGGGCCGGCAAGCCGCGCGCCGCGAATTGTCCACACCTTTGTGGGTGCTCATGGCCACCACCGGAATGGTGCTCTTGATCGCCTGCGCCAATATCGCCAACTTGTTGCTCGCACGCGCCACCCGCCGCCAGAAAGAGATGGCCATCCGCTTGGCCATCGGAGCCAGCCGGGGGCGAATCGTCTCGCAGTTGTTGATCGAGATGCTTGCGTTGAGCGCACTGGGCGGAGCGTTGGGGCTCCTGCTCGCCTTTTGGGCCGACAAGGCGCTGATGTCTCTGTACCTGCCGGCCGATTCTGCGCGTTTGAACATCTCCACCACACCCGACCTTCGCATCCTGGTATTCACGTTCGGAGTCTCGGCGCTGACCGCTCTCGTGTTCGGCTTGGTGCCGGCCTTGCAAACCACCAAGCCAAACGTCGGCAAGATCTTGAAGGACGAAGCCAGCGCGGTGGTCGGTAGGGGCAATCGCGGGCTGCGCAAATCGCTGGTGATCGCGCAGGTCGCGCTTTCGCTCCTGCTTTTGATCGGCGCCGGGTTGTTTCTGCGCAGCCTCAACAATCTCAGCCGCCTGGGCCCGGGCTTCCCCGCGGAGCGCCTGATTGGATTCAATATCGATCCGCCGCTCAACGGATATACGCCGGAGCGCACAAAACTCGCCTACCGCGATCTCGCCGACAACTTGAAGTCGCTCCCGGGCGTGCAATCGGTCGGCCTGGCGAGTATGCGCATCCTCGAAAATGACGAGTGGGACAGCAGCGTGACCGTCGAAGGCTACAACCCCGACAATCCCGAAAGCCGCGCGGAACCCTACATGAATCAGATCAGCCCAAACTATTTCGCGACCTTGGGCGTGCCATTTCTGATGGGGCGCGACTTCACCCTTGCCGACAACAAGGAAGTGAAGCATGGACCGGAAGCTGACGATTGGTCGCCGACCGTGATCATCATCAACGAGTCGTTCGCGAAAAAATATTTCGCCGGCCGCAATCCGCTCGGCCTGCATCTGGGCTTCGGCTCCGATCCTGGAACGCCGACCGACATGGAAGTGATCGGCGTGGTGAAAGACATCAAGTACACGAACCTGCGCGACGAAATTCCGCCGCAGGCCTATATACCGTACATGCCGGCGCGCTTCGTCGGCGGAGTCACCGTTTACGTGCGAACCGCCGCCGATCCGGGCCCGCTGATGAATGCGATTCGCGCGAAGGTGCGCGACTTCGACGCCAATCTCCCCCTCTACGACATGCGTACCACCGATGAGCAGATCGCCAACTCGCTCTCGTCGCAGCGCATGATCGCCAGCCTTTCGACGGTGTTCGGTTTTCTCGCCACGATCCTCGCGGCCGTCGGGCTGTACGGGTTGATGGCCTACAACGTGGTGCAGCGCACGCGCGAGATTGGAATTCGCATGGCGCTGGGCGCCGCGCAGACCGATGTGGTATGGATGGTCATGCGCGACGTGCTGCTGCTCGTTGCGGTTGGCGTTGGCGTGGGCGTGCCTGCATCCCTCGGCCTCGCGCGCGTAGTGCAAAGCCAGCTCTATGGACTAAGCGCGCACGATCCCTCGACGCTCGTCCTGGCCACCGGCGGACTCGCGCTGGTGGCCTGCCTCGCCGGCTATCTGCCCGCGTGGCGAGCCAGCCGCCTCGACCCCATGGCCGCCCTGCGCTACGAATAGCGTTCTCCTCACGACGTGAGGAACGAACGCCACGAAATGAGGTAATGAAGGACCATCCGGCCAGCCCGGGTTTGCACTCTCGCACAGGCAACTCGTCATTCCAATTCCTACAGGGCTAGGTCAAGACGGGCCACAAAAGGCGCGTGTTGACCCGCAACCCCCGACTGAGATGTTGGGGATACACGAAAATCGGTGATTCGGGTAGAGTCTAGGCTGTTCGGACCTTGGCTTCGGGACGACTCACATCGCAAATCATCTCCTTCAGAAGACGGAAAGATTCGAACAGAGGTTCAGGCCGATATTTTGGGTCTGGGCGATGCTGCTGGTGTTTTCGGTGGTGGCGCCGCTCTATCACGGTTGGAAGAGGGTAGCAGTGCCCACCGAGTTGGACTATGGCGAGGGCCCGTTGATGTGGCAGGTGCGGAACCTATGGGATTCGGGCAAGGCTTATGGATCGTTGGAGAACGGGCCACTGGTGATTTGGAATTATCCGCCTGCCTATTTGATTGCCGTGCGGGGAATGTGGAAAGTCCAGGGAGACCTGTTGTGGTCGGGGCGATTCGTTTCGTTCGTGAGCGGGCTGGGCGTTGAATTTTTGCTGGCGGCGATTATTTATCAATTCTTGCCTCGGCGGTTTGGCAGATGGGTGCGGTTATGCGCCGCGGGCACGGGGTTGCTGTTCTTGTGTACCGAGGCGGCGTTTTTGTGGTTGCCGTTGATGCGCGTGGACTGGCTGGGGCTGGTGGCGACGTATCTTGGAATTTATCTTTTTCTTTCGGCCGGAGAGAAACACTGGAAGGCGTATCTGGGGTTTGCGTGTTTCTTTTTGGCGGCTTACGCGAAGCAGACCTTCTTGGCGGCGCCGATCGCCTGTTTCCTGGCAACGCTGGTGGTGGCGCCGCGGCGCGCGCTGCGCTTAGGTTTGCTGCTGGCGGCATCGGGTGGGGCGGTATTTTGGTTGGGCATGGTGTGGACCAACGGTGGGTTCGCGCGTCACTTGATCGCCTATAACGTACACAAGTTCAGTGTGGGCCGCGCGCTGAGCGGCGTAACCACCAACCTGGCGGATGTTCGTTTGTATTTTGTTCCGCTTGGAGCGCTGGTTTTGCTGATTGTCTTACGGGTGCGCGAGGGCGGGTTTGGGCGCGGGTGGCGATTGTGGAAGGCCAGGTTACGGCGCAACCCTTTGTTGGTGGCGCTTGCCGTGGAGATGGTGCACTGGTTTCTCAGCTTTTTGTTTTCGTTGGCGTATGGCAAGAGCGGAGCGACGGTCAACTATTTTCTGGAATCGAATGCCGCCTTATGCGTGGTAGCCGGACTTGCACTGGGCATCCTGCTGTGGGAAGTGAAGCGCTCGCCGAGACTCACAACAACGGCGGCGTTGGTGCTCGTGATACCGCTGCTGCTGGTGCTCCAGACTTTCTATACCGTGGTGAATTCGTTTGTGCCTGGTGAACTGGTGCGCATGCATCAACACGAGCAGATGGAAGCCTATCGTCAATTCACGCCGCAGGTGGCGAGTGCGTCGAAACCGGTACTGTCGGACGATATGGTGTTGCTGATGCGTGCCGGGCGGGAGGTAGTGTTTGAGCCTGCAACGATGTGCTCGATGGCGGAAGTGGGCACTTGGGATCTGTCCGGCTTTGCGCGGCGCGTGCAGGCAGGGGATTTCGGCGTGATTATTGTTTCGAGACCCGACATATGGGACCCTCGGCTCCTTGACGCGATGCACAAGGCCTATGAATTGGAGGATACCAGCGGCCGTTATCAACTGTACGTGCCGCGATAGTGCTAGCGTGCCTAGTTTGTGGTGCGCAGTCCCGGGTGCCGCACCCTTGGGTTTTAAGGGTGCGGGTTTTGACTTTCCCCTGCGAGCCCGTTAGCGAACGCCTAGCGGCCGCTTTCTGCTTGCCCCGAGTTCCGAAGGGAAGCGGACGGGTCGTCCATCCTTGCGGTTTTTGCAAGGATGTGCTGTTGGTATCGACTTTCCGCCCCCTTCGCGTCCATTCAAAATCGACCAGCCTGAACGTGGCGTTCATGTCCTGAAACTCTCGTGCCGAATTGGCACTTGACGACGAATTACTATTATGATACTCTAGTTCGTGTTATCTCAAATAGTAATTCGAATGCGTCGCTCTTGGTTGGTCGCTTCGCAATTCCTACAGCCAAATTCGATTCCAACCCTAACCCCTGTAGAATCCGCAGATCCAAAAAAATACGCCCGTAACTCTTTTACAATCCGCAGATCCAAAAACACGGCACTTAAAGCTCTTTAGAATCCGCACTTACAAAACAAGGCGGGGGAGGGGTCAAAACGGTTAACTAATGCGCCCTTTCACGTATCGTGCAGCCACTATTCGTAGCGCAGGGCGACCATGGGGTCGACCAGGGACGCGCGGCGTGCTGGGATGTAGCAGGCCGCCAGGGTCACGAGAATCAGCAACATCGGGACGAATATAAAGGTGATCGGGTTCATGGAGCTGAACCCCGCTAGGGCGGCAGTCAGCAGTCGCACGACACCGTAGGTAGCCACGCTGCCCAAGGCGATTCCGGCGAGCGATAGGACGAGACCCTGACGGATGATCATGCGGAGTACGTCTCGCTTGTTGGCGCCGATGGCCATGCGGATGCCGATTTCCTGGGTGCGGCGGCTAACGGAGTAGGCGATCAGACCGTAAAGGCCAACCAGCGCGAGAGTGAGACCCAGCAAGCCCATGGTGATGATCACTTCGGTGATCAGCCACGGAACGGTGACGGCGCGTTGCTGAAAGAAAGTCGAAAGCGTGCGTACGTTGAAAATCGGCTGGTTGGCATCGAGGCCGCGAACGAGTTCGCGCACCGCGCCTGCTGCCGCCGCGGCATCTCCGGAGGTTTGCACCAGGAGCAGCATCTGTTTGCTGGGAGTTTGCGCCAAAGGCAAGTAGACGAAACTCGTGGGATTCTCTCCAACGAAAAGGTATTTGCTAGTCCGGGTGACGCCGACGATCTCCACCAGCGGAGCCTTGGGATCATTCAAGTGGAAGCGCTTACCAATGGCGTCCTGACTGGGCCAATAGGTGTTGGCAAACTGCTGGTTGACGATCGCCACGCGTGGCGAACCGTCTTTGTCGTCGACCGTGAAGGCTCGGCCGTGATCGATGGCCACGTTCAGGGTGTCGAAGTACCGCTCGTCGACGATGTTGGCGAACAGGGAATCGGAATTCTGCCCCTTGGGGAACTGGTAGCCCTCGGGAATGACGGCGGTCATGTATTGGTCGGGCAGAAAGGGGATCGAGCGGGCTAGAGTGGCGGAGCGAACACCCGGAAGGGCCCGCGTCTGATCCACCAGCTTGCGATAAAAGTCGGTGGTCTGCTGCGGCGAGTAGCGGACTAGCGAGGTATCGAACTCGAGCATGAGGCGGTGGTCGGTGCTGAAGCTAGGGTCGGCGGCGAGCGACTTGCGGAAGCCATTGAGGAGCATGCCGGCAGCAACCAACAAGGCCATCGACAGAGCGATCTGGCCGACAACGAGGACATTGCGGCCGATGGTGCGCCCTCCGAAGGTGGTGCTGTTATTGGTTTTCAGCGCTGGCACGAGATCGGTCTTCAGGCTGCTCAAAGCGGGAGCAAGCCCGAACACGATAGCGCTGAGGATCGCGGCGACCAGGCTGAAGACCAGAACGCGGGCGTCGAGATGCGGCATAATCTCGATCGGCGGATCGCTGGGAATGGGAATGGTTTGAAAGAACGCGATGCCTCCGTAAGCGATGCCCAGCCCAAGGACGCCGCCGATGAGCGACAGAAGCAAGCTCTCGGTGAGGAGTTGCGATAGTAATCGGGTACGCGAGGCTCCCAGGGAGATACGCAGGGCGATTTCGCGGCTGCGCGCGCGGGCGCGGCCGAGTAACAAGCTGGCGACATTGGCGCAAGCGATCAAGAGGACCACGCTGACCAGCGCCATGAGCAGACCCACAAGCGCCGCGTCGGGTCCTTCCCGGGAAATGCGATTTTGCAGTTCGGTCCGCACCACGATGCCGAGATTCTGGTTATTTTCCGGAAATTGTTGCTGGAGACCGCTCCAGATCGTGGCGATCTCCGCCTGCGCGGTTTGCCGGGACACCCCAGGCTTCAAGCGCGCTTTGACGGAGTAGGAGCGGTCGCCGCGATCCTGGTTCGGATCGATGGGAGCCGCGTCGAGCCGCTGGCTCATCATCGCGGGCAGATACACCGCGGGGTGCAGGTACAGATCCACGCCGGTAAAGGTTGGCGGAGCGACGCCGACGACCGTGAAATCGATGCCCTTGATGCGGATGCTGCGGCCGATGACGGACGGATCCTTGGCGAACTGCGTTTGCCAGAACTCGTCGCTGATCACGACCACGGCGTCACGACCCAGGACCTTGCCCTCTTCGGGAAGGAAGCCGCGGCCAAGAGTGGGCTGCACACCGAGCGTTTGGAAGAAATTGTCGCTGACCATGGCGCCGAAATAAACCTGAGGTAGCGCTTTGGCGGAGGTGGCGACACTCACGGTAGAAAACTGGGAGGCGATCATGCCGTCGAAGGATTGCGATTTTGCCTGTAGATCGCGGTAGTTGGGATAAGAGACGCCGCCGTAGGGATTGTCGAGCGTGGTGGTGCCGATGTTCATGACCGAGCTTGGGACGAGGATGGGAAGCGGTCGAAGGAGAATGGCATCGGCGAGGCCAAAGATGGCGCTATTGGCGCCGATGCCGAGCGCGAGGGACAGCGCGGCAATCAGCGTGAAGCCGGGATTCTTGAGCAGGATGCGAAGGGCGTAGCGAATGTCTTGGAAGAAAGTCATCAACGGGTGGCCTCCGACCTGTGTGGCGACCTGGATGTAAGTTTTAGTGCAACTGTGCTTCCAGGGGCGCTGCAGCTAATACGATGGAAGGATGGGGTTTGTTCACTGGAGGGGCGATGGAAGGCACGCGGGGTGTTCAATTGCGGGAAAGGCTGTCGCGTGAACGGACAGAGTACGCTTGGGTGGTTGCGGGGATAGGGTGGCGGAGATTAGGAGAGGGACACGCCTTTCGTCCGCCAGGATAAACGGAAGCGGCACTCCTACAGACTCCGGGCGGAATCGGCTTCGAGCAACTGGGGATTCATTTTGGGGGAGTGACGCCGATGATTTGCGGCGTGATGTTCCAGCCGCGGATGGCGATTTGGGGTGTGGCGTTCGATGCGGCGGCGTTCGGGTACTCGATGTCAATCTCGCGGGTTTCGCCGGAAAGAAGCGAGACGTAGTTGTCGCTGAGGTAGGCGGGCAAGATGCGCGCGTTGTTGGATGCGTTGAGGAGCGTGAGTTTCGCGGCCAGCGCCGGGGTGGCGCCGGAGTTTTTCAGTTGGACGTGAATGCGCGTGGATTGATCACCGCGGGTTGCAGTGGCCGTGGCGGAGAGGCTTACGGCAGGGAGGTGGTTGAGCTGGCGATACGTGGGACTGTAGGCTGCCAGCCAGTAGAGGTTGTCGGACAGGAGTTTGTTGTCAGCGGAGTGCAGTTCCAGTTTCACGAGCACGACTTCGGCGGCGCCGAGGACAGAACCTAGATCGAGTCTAAAGGCGTCCGTCACGGTGTTCGAAGCAGCTTCTAGTTTTTTCTCGTCGTGCTGAATGTCTTTGTTATTCAGGGTGAAGACGTTGGCGGTGGCGGTCAATTCGGGAAGTGGGACTGTGGTGTTGTTTACGACGGCTACGCTGTAGTTCGACGGGTCGAGCTGGATGTGGATGGGTTCACTGGCTTTTTTTACGCCGTAGAAACTGGCTTGGGTGTCGTAGTCGGAGCTCAGGATTTGCCACATGTTGCTGGGCCAGGCGGGTTGCGTCATCCACAGCATGCGGCCGCTATTGGGAGCCCAGAGGTGCGCGTTCATGCCCTCGAAGATGGCGCGGTGCTCGACATAGTTGAGCATTTGAGCTTTGCGCTCGAAGTCCTCGAGGCTGGTAGCTGCGCCGAATTCGGATTGCAGTTCGTTCATGAAGGGCGTGATTTCGCCGTTACCGCTGGCGTGCCAGTCGTGATAGGCCCAGACGTCGTCGATGGGCCATTGGTCGGGCTCGGGGATGGAGGCGCGGAAGGACTCGAGCGTCGAAAAGGATTGTGTGCCGGTTTCCACGGAAAAGCCGTGATTTAGCGTCGTGAAATACAGGGCAGGCTGTTGGTATTTGTACGGGCCGGAGTTTTGCAGATTGACCTGATTGGAACTGGGGGAATAGTAGCGCGTGCCGTCGAGAGCGGCGATGAGTTCGGCCAGGCCCTTGTTGAGAATGGGCTGCGGAACGCCTTCGTTGCGGCCGCACCACATCACGATCGACGGGTGGTTGCGGAAGCGCAAGATTACATCGCGGGCGTTGTCGAGGAAGAGCGCGGGATCTTCGGGCTCGACGTTGTAATTTTGCGTGGAGGCCCAGAAATCGTTCCAGACGAGCAGGCCGTATTCGTCAGCTAGATCGTAGAAGACTTCTTCGGTGTCCTGGCCTACCCAATTGCGAATGATGTTTAGATTGGCTTCGTGGTGGAGACGGAAAAACGGCTCGAGGCGGGCACGGGAGACGCGCTTGCGGGAATCGTCCATGCCCCAATTGCCGCCGCGGGCTGCGATGCGGACTCCGTTTACCTTGATGACGAGATAGGGCGAGGTCCTGGGGTCATCCAGCGAATGAATCGCGGACGACGCTTCGGCGCCGGGAGCTAGCGAGGCGACCCAGGAGTGCCATCCTTCGCGCCAAGCTTCCGGAAAGCTGGCTGGAAAAGGATCTGCCGCGGGAATTTCGCGCATCCCGTCATGGGAGACGTCGACAACTTGCTCATTGTTTTGACGAGCGATGGTCGGAGAATATTCCAGGCGCCGCAGATGACCGGTGGAGTCGAGCAGACTGAGCTCATAAGTGATTTCGCGGATGCCGAACTGGACTTGCCTGGTGTCGGATTCTTTGTCCCCTTCGGTAAAGCTAAGTTTCAGGTGGTATAGATCCTGCTTGCCGTAGCCGTTGGGCCACCAGAGACGCGGATTTTGCACGGTGAGTTGGGCGAATTCGGCAGGCGTGAGTCTGATGGCGCTCTTTCCGGGGGCGATGGTCAGAGACTTTGAGACCGTGACTTGCTCGAACGTGGCGTTGAGCGTGCCGTGAACGGGTGCGGCGTTGGAGTTGTCGAGCGGCACCGATATTTCGACGTCGGCTCGCGAGGTGTCCGGTAGGGGTAGTGTCGTGACGACTTGCGGATCGCCGATCCTCACGCCGCCGGATGCGGTCAGCGTAACGGGTTGCCAGATGCCGGTGTCGCGATCGCGAATCGCGGGAATCCAGTCCCATCCCTCGGTGGCGACAAACGTGGGGCCGTCCAGGCACATGATGCCGCCGTTTTCGCCGGGTCCACCTTTGATGGACTGCTCCTGTGGAATGCCGGGATGCGGCGGCGGGGAGATGCGCACCGCCAGAACATTGGCTTGGCCGGGTTTAATCACACGCGTGACATCGAAGATCCCGCGGATAAATGCGCCCTTGATCGTGCCTAGCGACTCCCCATTCAGCCAGACGGACGCAGCGTAATTGATGCCTTCAAAAGTGAGCGTCAGGTGCGTGCCGGGCGCGGTGTTCGGGGCTTTGAATTCCGTGCGATACCAATAATCCCGCTTGTTGAGGCTCTCGGGGATGGCGAGATTGTTCAGGCCATAGTCTGGATCGGGATAGATGCCGCGGTCGATCATGGTCGTCAGAACCGTGCCCGGAATCGTGGCCTGCATCCAGGCCCTGGTGTTGAAACCTGGCTGCGCAATCTCGGCGCCCTCTACTCTTACGTCGGGCGCAGAGCTGAGCATCCAGCCGCTTGCGAACGTCCAGGAGTTGTTTCCGGATTCCTGAAGGGCTGCGGAGATTTGGGACGGCTGCGATTTTGTTATGACTGGCCGCGAGATTGGCGCTTTGCTGACGGGCATGGTTGAAGGATCTTGCGGGGCGCGGTAGCCGGCTTGCGCGCGCGTTTGGACTGGCCAGGGCTTCGAGCCTTCCTCGAATTCGGTGAGCGAGAAATCGTTGAACCGTTGATGGAGTTGTTTGATTTCGTCGGCATCCAGGGCGCGACGCACGAGGGTCAGCGAAGCGATCTTGCCGCCAAAGTGCTTCCCGTTGGGCCACGGGGAGTTCGGGGGCGCGATCTGGAGGACTGGACTGACCGAGCCGAGATCAAGCTTGCCGCTGCCGACGAGCGCGCCATCGCCGTAGAGGTGGAATTCGTTGCCGTCGAAGGTGGCGGCCAGGAAGTGCCATTTTGCGGAGCTGAGCACGGCTGGAGCGCTCAGGGAATTGTCTTTGCCCACCCAGAGAATCAGCTTGTTGGCGTCCAGGGCGAGATAGCGGGGAAATTCTTCGGTGGGATTTCCGATTCCGGCCAGGAGGGTTGGCGCGTGGAGAGCGACGTCGGTTCGCACCCAGCAATAGAGCGACCAGGGAGAATCGGCGCGGAGCACGGAATCGTGTTCGAGCAGGGGCTTGTGCAGACCTTCGCCGTCAGCGAGGAAGATGGCGTTGTATGGGCCATAGAAGGGTGGGTCGTTCGTGGTGATCTGTGCGCGCGTTGCAGATGTGCTTAACAAGAGAAGTAGAGATATCAAAGCGAAGCGAGTTGCAGCGGGGTGACGTGACGCGAGAGCACGGTAGCTCATGCAGCCTCTTTTGAATGGAACATCCCCATGCGAGAACGAGGATCAAGAATAAGCTTATTCTTCGATGGTACGACTGCGGCTGGTCATTCTAACCGAGTGTGTGCGCCTGCTTGCAAGAAAAGATCGGAAAAACCCGCACCCTCAAAACAACGGAAGAGTACAAACGGCGCCCGCTTCCCTTCGGGACTCAGGGCAAGCAGAAAGCGGCCGCTACAATGGTTCGCAATGAGGCTGGCAGGATAGTCTAAACCCGCACCCTCAAAAGTCGAGGGTGCGGCACCCGCCGGAAGAGGAGCCGACTGAAGAATTGGGATTGTTTTTCGGAAGAGGAGAACGATCGTCACTGGGAATCAGGAAAGGGACAATGAGCAATTGCTAGCGAGGCCAGACGCCCGCGGTGAAAGTGCGGATAGTGGTGAAGCCGAGGCTCTCGTAGAGCTGGACGGCGGAACGATTTTCGGTGGTGACCGTTAGAGTTAGTTCGCGGAATTTCATGGAACGAAGCGCGTCGGAGGATGTTTGCATCAACATGCGGCCGAGGCCATGGCCTTGATAACCGGGCAACACACAGATTTGCGTGGTATGGCCGACGCCGGGGGAAACCTCGCTCGTGAGTACGGCGGCGATCAGATCGTCGCTGCCTGGCTGTCGAAGGACGAAGGATGCACCGGGGACGAATTGGCCGCAGCCAGGCAGGAGAATAATATTCTTCAGAAATTTCAGCGCTCCAGCACGGCTGCGATACTGATCGTTGATCTCACCGTCGACGTGATTGGCGTAACAGAGATAGATGAGCTTCGCGCAGGGCTCAAAGAAACGGTCGCTCCAACGGTCCAGACGCATTCCGGTCGTGCCGGCGGTTCGCGTCTCCGCGGGCTTCCGCAAGTCGAACAACATGAATTGACGCGTGTAGAGGTGGAAGCCTTGTTCCAAGAGCGGTGCGTCGACTGGACCTCCGAAGGGCATGAGCTGTGCTTCGATGCGCGCAAGTTGCGGCACTGCGCGCATGGAGAAAAGCATCTCTTCCAGAAGCCGACGTCCAATGGGGGCTTGCGGATAACGCGTCGAAACGTAGAGGCCGCCGATCAGTCCCTTTTGCTCTTCCAGAACGTAAAACGAATAGCCTGCCGCAGTGCCATTTTCAAAAGCGACGGAGCCGCAAAGCGCGTGAGCCTCAAGAAAGCGTTTGATCAGATCGAGCGCGCCGCGGTAGTCCCAGTGCAACTCGTCACGCCAGTGCGAGGATTCTTCCTCGAGGAGCGGCTCAAGCTGGCGCACCGTGGTTTGGCGAAGGTCAACGATGTTCATGAAAGGGCGAAGACCGGCGGGCCGAGTGCCGGAACACCCATCATAGCTGGCAAACGGATGTAAATGAAGTGAAGGGGACCAAGAGTAGTGAATCAGTTTCCAGTTATCGGGTCTATTGCTTGCGCTTGGCGTATAAGCGCCCGCCTTCGTG